>Ga0187803_10000660_pt1 | contig 13651 bp, 14 predicted proteins | sample NC_wetland_sal_i_2_FD_132425 | JGI IMG/M metagenome (GOLD analysis project Ga0187803, IMG submission 132425) | Wetland sediment microbial communities from Neuse River Estuary, North Carolina, USA - Control_3 | ecosystem: Environmental > Aquatic > Freshwater > Wetlands > Sediment | place: USA...
GCCGCTCTTTTCCTTGTTCCCCGGCTAAGTAGGAGAAGCTAGTTGGTCTCAAAGGGGGCATTTTATGGAATCGTGGTGACTTTCGTCGCCCTCCTTCTAATCAGCTCGGCATTGGCCCTGGTCTACTTCAACGAGTATCAGCAGGAAGTCGCACAGAACAATAGCTACGTAGGGGAGCTGAACACTGCGCTTGCGAGCTACAGATCCCTATCTGGATCGTACAATACCAGCCTCAGCGGATACGGTACCGCCCTTTCCCTTCTCACGACCGCGATAGCGAATCTGAATACCAGCACCCCTGCCTACAGAAATGCGAGTGTGGCTCTTGCCACACTCTGGACCTCCTATCAGAAGCTCGCCAGCTTCAGCGGGAGGAGGGCCCTGGTTTACGCGGTGAACATGCTGGTCGATTTCGGGAACGGTACGCGTAGATGGTACAACGACACCAGGATTCTGCCTGGCTGGAACGGGTACGTCGCTAGCCTTGTGCTGCTCAATGGGAATGTCCAGGCTGCATGGTATCCGCAATATGGCGAGCATCTGGTCACGGGCATCGATGGCGTTCCTCAGACGGCTTCGACATCATGGTTCGTCTGGCAGTTCGGCCATGGTGGCTGGACGCCGTCTCAGACAGGGGCAGACCAACTACGGATCAACAACGGGACAGTGATAGCGTGGACACTCTGCGGCTATGACATCAATTACAATCCGACGTGCTCCCCGTAGAGCACTGCCAATTCATCAGCCCGGCCTGTCAGCTCTATTCCTAGCCTACTGAGAAGAGCGACGGGGGTCCTCTGAACCTTGCTGCCCTAGGACCGTCGAGCCTGATGTGCCTGCGCCTGTTCATTGGGCCTGTGATGGGTCCATTCCCAGTTGAACAGGGGAATCAACGATTTCTGACCAACGACTCAACGGCCGGCACCGTCCGAGACTCCTTAAGTGGATGGTTGAAAGCGCGGTTTCCTGTGAACACGGCCGAGGAACAGATGAAGGCAGCGGTGGTGGAGCTTATCATCGATTCCAAGCCTGAAGAAGCGATTAGTCTCCTTTCGAAATGGTACAAAGTCTCCGAGCCCAGGCTGGGGGTTGGGGTGTTCGAAGGAAAGTCCAAAGGGGTCGCCGCCGTCTACTCTCCGAACACCAGGAAGATACTCGCGGCCAAGAGAGAGTTCCTCTACGACCCCTTCGTGATGATCCATGAGTTCTACCATCACCTCAGGTCGAGGAGCGGCCGCCACAGAGGGACGGAGAAGCAGGCAGACAGGTTCGCCCTCGATTTCATCGCGTCCTACCAACGGCTGGCATCCGGACAGACTATCGGCAAGGTGGCCTAGAGGCCTACCGCAGACCAGATCTCGTCGTCGTTGTCGAGCACAGTGTAGCCGCACCTTTCGCACCTCGTCCCCTTTATCGTGGCCTTGGAACCGGAACCGACTGTGCGCTCGTACTCAAGCATCATCCCCGCATGACACCTTTCACATATCAACTGGGGGCGGGGCACGCAGCGAACGTATTAAGATACCAGGTGGGTGCGAGGAGCCGGCTGGTTTGGGCGTGACTAGTCAAGGGAAGGAGAATCTGAAACGGATCCCCTTCAGCACGCTGACGGGAGGACCCGACGAGTGTATCTTCTGCCGCATAGTTTCGAAGAAATCCCCGTCGAACATTGTCTACGAGGATGAGAAGTACATAGGCTTCTTGGACATCTACCCTTTTTCGAAGGGGCACACTCTCGTCTGCCCGAAAGAGCACGGAGAGACCATCTGGGACATGAAGGAGGCGGACATAGCCGAACTGTTTCAAGTGGCCTTCAAGGTGTCCAAGGCGGTGGTCGCGGCTGTGGGAGCAGATGGGTTCAGGTTTGTGCAGAATAACGGGGAGGCGGCAAACCAGGTGGTCGCCCACGTCCACGTCCACGTCATCCCCGTGAAGATGGAGGACAAGGGAAGGTTCGTAGAAAGGAAGCGGCTCACCCTGGACGAGATGGAGGAGACCGCCCGCTCGATTCGTTCACAAATGGGGCCGGCGCAAAGTAGCATCCTAGGGCGCGAAAACTGAAATCGTCGTTATTGCCGAGCTAGTACTTGGGCCGGTTATCAGATAAATGGTATAGACGCCGGGGCCATAGTTCTTCACGAAATCCTTCAGCGAGAAGGCTATGTCCACGCCCGCGGCCGAGAAGCTCCATTTGTCGGCGCACACTGTGGTTCCTGTCGTGAACTGGGGGCAGCCTCCAAACACGTCGTCCTTGGGCAGGATCCCTCCCTCGAGCGTTCCCGGGCTGTATTCGTGAGGGCCATTGTTCAGAAGAGTCGTATTCTCTGCCGAGGGTATGCCGTCGAATGCGACGTATATCGAGCTGGGGGGCGTTACCTTCTGTGCGATGGAGCCGGTCATGGTCACAAAGTAGGGATTGGACGCCGAAGCCCCCGTCACCAAGAAGTTCAGGTTGATGTAATAATTCTCGAACTCTTCGTCGAAAAACACGTCGGTGCTGTTGTACGCCACGCCTATGGAAACACGATTGTGCAGGGGGTCGAGGATATTGTATTTGTGCCCGTTGGCGCAGCAGGCAACGTCGTCGTAGACCATGGAGTGCTCCAAGGTCCTTATGGATTCCTCCACGGCCGAGGTGGAAGAATAGTGGTTCACGGAGTACGAGAAGAAGGCCACATTCTCAAAGTCGGCACCGCGTCCGCCTAGGAGAGAGTATCTCATGTATGGTTTGAATCCCTGAGTGTCGAAGTGGCTGAAGTATCCATAGTAGAGCATAGAATCCGCATGCTGCTGAGCAGCCTGATTGTATGTCAGGGTCACCGGGCCTGTGCCGTTCGCGGCCCTGTCGGCATTGATCTGACCAAGGGCGTATGACGCGAGGGTGCAATAATCAGACGGATAGGCGATGTTAGCCGACCCGTTGTTGATGTCTGGCGCCGCGAGATTGCCAACCGACACCAAGCTGGAGCATTGTGCGATCGTTGTGCTCGTGTTGTTCGTTATGCCAGTGGTGTTCACACCACTAGTCGTAGAGGTTTGGGTGCCTGGTCCCGTCGTCGTCACGCCTGAAAGGAAGGAATATCCCTGCTTTAGCGCTGCGGACAGATATGGAACCGTTACGACGAATGCGGCGAGCAGTATCAGGGCCGCTACAATCAGGGCTGCCGCTCTGTGGGACCTTCGTGCGGGAGCAGGAGTGCCAAATCCCCCCTCGACTGGGAACGAGCGTCCAGTAACGCGGCCGATTTTCAAACAACATGGACTTGCGCGCCCCCGATAATAAGCCAACTGGATTTGAAATCCGTTCAATTAGGTTGAATGTGGGGCAGGGCGAATGGTTGCGGCTTCTGCCACAACCACGCCGTCAGCCATGACATCCTGGAAGGGGAGGCTATGCTGTGAGGCCTTCCCCATCTTCCTGGGTCAGGACCCCCGCCGGAATCTCAGGGAAGCTCTCCTTCATTCTCTGTTCGGCAACGGCCGCCGCTTCTTCAAGGACCTTCTGAGCGTCCTCGTTGGCCGCGTCGAAGTTAAGGGAGAGCCCTCCCGTTGTACTCGCGTCCACTAGCACGCTGCTGAGCAGGCCAGAGATTTCGCCAATCTCCCTGTCGGCTTCAGGAAGCGCCATCCTGAGTCCCTCCTTCATGTTCCTGATTACCGAGACCGCCGGAGCGAGCGTGCTCGCAATCTCGCCCAGGTCCGTGATGGTTCCTAGCCTCAGCGATATCTGTTCCATCGCAAGCTGCGCCTGGGTGACCATCTTGCCCATCTTTCTGACTTCAGAAAGTTCGTTAGCATAGACAGCGGCGTGTTGTGTGTCGTGCTTGGCGAGAGAGGAAACTACATTCTTGAATATTGTAGAATCGCGCTGCTTAATCCTGTTCACAGTACTGTCGAGCTGTGATATGAGGAGACGAATCTGTCTGTTTGCCTGTTCGATTTGAGATTTCAAGGGAGTGGGTGTTCGCACTGTTCCCCTGAGCCTGTCCACCAGGCCGGGACCCTCGTCCTTCTTTTCCCATTTAGAGGAGAAACTCATGCTAGAACCGCATCTCTACTTGAGTTCCAATATACCGAGGGCTCTAATCCCGATGCCAGTTTGAAGAAAAATTGTTGACCGTCCTCAGAAAACTTGGGTCTAGGCTGAAATAGGATTCGAATGAACTGTGTGGCCGGATTGAAGAGTGAAGGTGGGCTGGTCTATCTTACTGCGGAGGAGATGGCCGAGGCAGACAGGATTTCCATCGAGGACTTCGGTATGAGCGTCCTTTCGCTTATGGGAAACGCGGGCCTGGGAGTAGCCACGCTCGCGCGGAAGATGCTGGGAGGAGCTGCGTCGGGCAGGAGGGTCTGCTGCCTGGTAGGGAAGGGGAACAACGGAGGTGACGGGCTTGTGGCTGTCAGGCACCTCCACAATTGGGGTGCGCAGGTGAACGTCGTCCTGGGCGGAGAAAGAAAGGATCTTCGTGATGTCCCTGGCAAGCAGCTGGCAATTGTGGAGAAGATGAACGTCGAGATAAATGAAGCCGGTGCGGCCTTCAAGGGAGCGGAGCTGCTCGTTGACGCTCTTCTCGGATACGGCTCCAAAGGCAACCCGAGGGACACAGTGGCCAGCCTCATTCGAAGGGCGAATGCTTCAGGGATTCCGACCTTAGCAGTGGATATTCCTTCGGGGCTGGATGCGACGACAGGTGAGCCCGGTGACCCTTGCATCGTTGCAAAGTCGACCGTCACTCTGGGGTTACCGAAGACGGGATTCTTGAACCCAAGAGCACGTGCATACGTCGGGGAACTGTTTGTCGCCGATATTTCGATGCCCAGAGAGGTCTACGTCAGATATCAGGGAGGGCCCCTGGACTTCGGAGCCGACGGCCTGATGAGGATCAGATGACTCCGAGAACTCTGCAACCCGTTCGCTCCTCAATGTTTTTGAGCCGAACAGGCTGAGCCGAACAGTCCTTGAAAAGCCAAAGCGACGAAATGAAGTGCCCGAAGTGCGGCAGACTCGACCTGCGTGAGACAGGACAGGGAGTCACGTGTCGCGTGTGCGGCTACACCCTGTCGCCAGGCGAGAACGACAAGTTCAGGCTTTACAAACTACTGAAGGAAGAGGAGAAGGGAAGCAAGCGACAATAGGGAACGCGGGCGCTTCCCTAGGTGGCGCCGGGAGCTGCGAAAAGGAAAACCGACCATATCCATCCCACCGGCGATTGATACGACAGCTTGAAGCCTTTAGCCTCAAGTCTTCGCCTGATTGTTGTGGTTGAGTGGATGAAGAAGCGGCAGCCGCCGCGCCTGAGAATCAAGACCTGGATTGGCAGCAATAACCGGAGAACCTTCGTGGCAAAACGATTGTCGTCGGGGACCGAGAACGCATAGAACCGCCCCGCCGCGGAACTAGAATTATCCACCAAAGAAGCAGCGTCAGGATAGCAGCAGAGGACGGCGTCCAGGATTACTACGTCTGATTTTGTAAGATTGATGGCGGCCCCATCGCCGGTCTGAAATGACACAGATTCCGATAGACCTGCTTGACTCGCCAAGGAACGAGCCAATTGCGTCATCTTGGGGGAAAGATCCACTCCGATGGCCGACGCTGCTCCCTTCCGGACTAGTTCCACTGTGAGCCCTCCGAACCCGCAGCCGAGTTCCAATACAGTTGCCCCAGCAAGGCCCCGCATACCCAGGGCGTCGGAGAGGACTGTGGCCGTCTTGCCGAGGCCCTTCTTCCGATAGTCGTTGAACATTCGCTGGGATTCCTGGTCAAAGCAGCAGGAAATACGTCCGGTGTCTGTGTCCAATTCTCGAAAGGAAGCTGACCGCGACCCAATTAACCGTTCCTAGAATCGCGCAACTGTTTAACTGGCCGGAGCCAGCCAAGGCCGAAGCTTGTCCGTACGCGTTAGCCCCATTTCGAGGACTGCGGCGCTGCTCATCATAGCGGTCGGGGCGTTCGTCCTTCTGGCTGGGTTATCGACGGGCGAGGCTGCAAACGATCTGGCGGGAGCCGTGTTCATAGCGCTTGGACTGTTTCTGTACCTGCTCCTGTTCAGGTTCACCAGAAAACTGGAGAGAGAGATAAGCGAGGCACAGAAAGGTTAGGCCCTTGGCGCTTGGACTGATTTGAATCTGGACCTCAGGTTCCGCTCCCAGACCCGCGCAGAGAGGACGCCCCCGAAGACTCCGCTGAGTATACCCCAGGCTACTATCGGGATGTATACGATTTCCAGAAGCCCGGTCGCTGAGTAGCTCGTGACGTCTATCCCGGGACTCAGATTAAGCGCAAGGAAGACGTAGGCTATGCTGACTCCAAGGACTGTACTCGCGAGCCCCAGTGCGGCCGCGAGCCTTGTTGTGCTTGTCCTCCCATCTCGTCTCACTCCGAGGACTGTGCCAAAGAAGTCGACGAGGACGCCGTAGGAGACGGCGAACAGCAGATCGTATGGGAAGAAACTGACTTTGAAAGCTGATTGAAGCACACCGTTCACCAGGCCGGTGTATGTGGCGCCCCCTCGGCCGAGCAACAGGAAGCTCAAGGCTAGAATAGGTACTTCGATGATGATCAGATAGTCGGTGACGGGGAATGTGAAGGGTGCCTTGACAATGGCGATGCCGACGCCGAAGAGGGTGGCCGTTGCCAGCTTCCTCGTGTCCAAGTTCTGGCCGAGCTGGAAGTGTGATTATTTAACGGTAGTTATACGTCCGAGCCTTATATTGGAAACCATTATCGCTCCTCGAACCGAGGGCAAGAATGTTGGCCCCGCTTCTCAACGAGATCCTTGGAAGAGAAGTGCCGATACCCGAAGCTCCGCAGCGAATAGCCAGCTTCAGTCCTGCCGCTACCGAGACCCTCTTCCTGCTGGGGCTGGGCGAGAAGGTCGTGGGTGTCAGCGCATTCTGCGCCAGACCCGAGGCGCTTCCATGGCCGGAGGCAAAGTTCACCATGGCAAGGAAGAGAATTGACTCTTAGCCAGCAAGCCAGGCCGACGGCAGGCGCGCGCCCGGCCCGGAGACGCTGGGACGCGATCGTGGTTGGATGCGGCGTCATGGGGGCTTCAGTTAGCTACAACCTGGCAAAGAGAGGTCTGCGCGTGCTTACACTTGAGAGATATGGGGTCAATCATCAATTCGGGTCTTCTCATGGGCGCACGAGGATAATCCGCCTCGCGTACTATGAAGACCCAAGGTATGTACCGCTCCTGCGCAGGGCATTCGACTCCTGGCGGGAAGTCGAGTCGAAATCAGGGAAGAAGCTCCTTGAAATGACTGGCGGACTCATGATTGGGAGGCCGGACAGCGAGCTGGTGACGGGAGTGATTCGGAGCGCGAAGAAGTACAGCCTCCCCTACGAGGTAATGTCGCCCTCTAAGGTTGAGGAGAGATATGAAGCGTTCACCCTTGAAGAGGGTTTCAACGCGGTCTACGAAGTGAACGCAGGCATACTTTTCGCCGAAGAATGCGTGAGGGCGCTCGTGGGACTCGCAAGCGAAGCAGGGTGCGACTTCAGGTTTTCGGAGCAGGTAAGCGGGTGGCGGAGCGGGCCAGAGGGGGTCGAGATTGAAACGCCTGCTGGTACTCAAACCGCCGACAGATTGGTCCTCTGCGCTGGAGCGTGGAACGCCGGACTGCTGAATGGGATTCTGCCGCTCCAGTGCGAAAGACAGGTGCCCCTGTGGTTCTCCTCTGGCGGCCAAAGTTGCTTTTCTCCTCCGAAGATGCCCGTGTTCATCATGGAGGAAGAACAGGGAATCTTCTACTATGGAATCCCCGATGTTGGCCATGGTGTGAAGGTGGCGAGGACCCATGGCGGAGAGTTGAGCAGTCCGGATAGGGTCAGGAGAGAGGTGACCGAGAAGGACGTGACACCCGTCAGGAGGTTCATTTCCCGACGATTGAAGAATCTGGACGGCCCACCAATTGCTTCGAGCACTTGCATCTACTCGAACACGCCGGACCTGAACTTCGCGGTCGGCCCTCATCCGAACGATCCCAGGATATCGGTCCTAAGTGCGTGCTCAGGACATGGGTTCAAGTTCGGATCCGTGTTGGGCGAGGTGGTCGCAGATTTGGCCACGGACAGGAGGTCGGACTTTGACCTGTCCTTCCTGAGCTTGGAAAGGTTCGCAAGGAAATCAGGCTAGTAGAGTGGCCCTGGCTTTCGACAGGTCACCGCTCCTCGGAGAGAAGACCAAGTCAAAGACGAGGTATCCCAGGGCGATTGCCCATGCCAGGCCAGCGTACAGAAGAGGTTCCACGGAAGTGGCCGCCGCGGCTATGACAAGAGCGGAGGAGACCGACGCGAACGTCCCCGCCCGATACATCATCGCTACTCTCCTCTTCGATACATTGGCCAGCGAGGTCTTGATGGTAGAAAGCGTGAGGATTGGGAACCATCTCGTTAGACCGGCCAGCCTTGCCGGCATGACCATTGCAAGGGTAGTCTTTCCAAGCCGAAGGCTCCTGAACCGAATTCCAACTAGGCTGCCCACGACATAGTGAGCGGGGCAGTGAACAAGATAGGTAGCCATCAGCTCCGCGACAATGACGTACAGGCCGAATGACAGACCAGGCGGCACGAATGAACTCAGACCAAGAAGCGCCGCAAGAGATGCAATTTCAATCAAGGTGCCGACTATGGGTCTCATCAACGAGCCCTGCGACCATATTCCAGTCGCGCCTTCGCCGAGTTGAGGAATCCGTTCTTGATGTCCTCCCTTATCATCGACCTGCTCCTCGCCCTTGGACTCCCGTAGCCCCCTCCACCGGCTGTCTTGATCACCACAATGTCCCCCATGGCAAGCGTCAGTGTGCACTTCGAGTTGACGCGTCTACGCTTCCTCGTGCTCTCCAGAATCACCTCAGTCCCACTCCCTGGACGCCCCCCTTTGAGGCCCCACGGCTGGTGCCGCTCCCTGTCGGCTAGGACAGTGAATGTAGTACCGTCGCTGAGCGCTTCATACGCCCTGATCAGCCCTGAGCCTCCTCTGAACTCCCCTGCTCCCGAGCTGTCAGGTCTGAATTCGTACTTCACCATCCTGATCGGCAAAGTGCGTTCGATTTCCTCGATTGGGGTGTTCATCGTGTTTGTCATATTCGCCTGGATTCCGTCGATCCCATCTCTACTCCAGGTACCCCCGAGGCCCACACCGATGGTCTCGTAGAAGGCCCACGAGGACCCACCCCTGACTCCGCCAATCATCACATTGTTCATGGAGCCCCCGGCGGCCGCAGGTACACGATGTTGAGCCGCGGATGAAAGGGCGCGGAAGATCACGTCAGCATTTCTCTGGCTCGTTTCGACGTTTCCGCCTCCCACAGGGTGAGGATACGTCGGGTTGAGGATGGTACCCCTCGGGGCGTAAACTTTCACAGGCGCAAAGGCGCCATGGTTGGCCGGGATGTCGTCCCCCAACAGGCACCTTAGGACAAAATACGCTCCTGACAGGGTGACGCCGAAGACAGCGTTCAGAGGATATTCGACTTCGTTGGAAGTGCCGGAGTAGTCGATTCCTATTCCAGACGAGGCGACAGAGATTCTGACCCTGAGCGCCAGATCTTCCTCCTGACCTTCAAGAAAATCAACTGCGGTAAAGGTGCCCCGACGAAACTTGGCTATCCTCTTTCTGCTCAACCACTCGGAGTGCCTGAGGGAATGGGCGATTGCGAGTCTGAATGACTCGAGTCCGTATTTTTGAATGAGCTCTTGGACGCGCCTGGCGCCCGTGACGTTCGCCGCGACCTGTGCTTTCAGGTCTCCCCTGCGCTCGATGGGGGTCCTGGAGGCAGAAGCGAACTTCTCGACGACAGGTTCGATAAAATCACGGTTCTTCCAGAGGAGAGTCGGCTCGAGGACGAACCCTTCGTCCTGGAGTGTCCTGGCATTGACTGATATGCTCCCGGGGACCTCACCTCCCACATCCGAGTGGTGAGCCTTGTTCACTGCGAAGGCGACCAGTTCACCTCTGTGATGAATGGGGGCCGCCAACGTCACATCGTTGAGGTGGGTTCCAGTGATGTAGGGGTTGTTGGCTACGACCATGGAGCCCTGTTCGAGGCCGATACCTTCTCGCGCGCAGCAGTCAATCAGGTTTCGCAGACCCCATGGAAGGGACCCCAGGTGGACCGGGATATGCTCCGCTTGGGCGATGAGCCGACCCGCAGGGTCGAAGATGGCGGCGGAGTGGTCCATCCTCTCTTTGATATTTGGAGAATAGGCCGAGTTTCGAAGAGCGAGACCCATCTCCTCGCTGGCGTAAAGGAGGGAGTTGCTGATTATCTGGAGGGTCACCTGGTCCGACTTCATCTTGTGAGCCTCGTCCCGTACAACTCGGCCGACCATCTCCATCCAGGGTTCACCACAAGCGTGGAATCGTACTCCTCGATTATGCAGGGACCTGCACCAGACTCCCGTAGCTCGAGAGTTTCCCTAGTGTACACCTTGACTGCCAGATGCTTTCCACCTAGCCAAGCTAGTCGCTCTGTAGGCTCGGACGTCGACGAGGGGGTGCGCGCTTCAAGGGTCCTCACAGGTCGTCCTCTGACCGTTGCCCCGACCCTGATGTTTACCACCTCCAGTTGGTCAGGGAGGGAATAGCCGTAGAGTTCCATGTGCCTCGCGTTGAAGGCCTTCCTCGTCCCCGAATCAGAGGTGAAAGGAAGGAGGAGCTCGTGAGATTGTCCTTTGTATCTGCCTTCGAAGTAGCGTCTCATGACAAATTTCCTGAAGCCTTCTGATCGCAACTCCCTGGCGGCTTCAGATTCAAGCCTCTCGAAAATTCCGCGAAGGCGGGGCTCTGTTTCCATCACAGGGAATGTGAATGTGCGGGTAAGTTCCCCAGCTAGGAGCCCGTAGGCCGAGAAGAGACCCGCATGAGGCGGGACAAGAACCTCATCTAACCCCATCTCTTCAGCGAGGTCACAGGCGTGCACGGGCCCCGCGCCTCCGAACGCCACCATTGCGAAATCACGTGGGTCTCGCCCCCTCTCTACAGTGACCATCGATATCGCTCTCGCCATGCCGTTGTTCACTAGCCTGAGGATACCCGCCGCCACCTCGTTACAATCAAGACCGAGCTTCTTCGACAGCCTTCTCATCGATCGGAGTGCTAGGCCCCTCCGGATCGGCATCGATCCTCCCAGGAGTGACTTCGGGTTGAGCCTGCCAAGGACCACGTTGGCATCGGTGACGGTCGCATCCCTGCCCCCGGTCCCGTAGCACGCTGGTCCGGGAACAGATCCTGCGCTCATGGGTCCTACCTTCAGGTCACCGGCGTCGTCCACCCAGGCGATGGTCCCACCTCCTGCGCTGACTTCGGCCAGGTCGATGAACTGGCCCCTGACGGGATATCCGCTTCCTCGGATCGACCTTCCGCTGTGGGTCCTCCCGGCCGCTTCGAACTCGTTGATTATGTCAGGCTCTCCGTCTATGACAGTCCCCACTTTTGCCGTCGTTCCGCCCATGTCGAACGTAAGGACCCTTCCCAGTGATAGTTCTGCCGCGAGTTGTTTCGACGCTATCACCCCCGCAGCGGGGCCAGATTCGATGACTGTCACCGGACGGGAGGAAGCAAACTCAATCGTGCTGGATGAGCCATCGGAGTTCATCATGTAGACAGGGGCACTGATGTGAGAACGGCGCAGGGAACTTCGGAGAGTTGATAGGTACCTTGTCATCAGTGGTGAGAGAGCTGCGTTCACGACGGTTGTAGACATCCTTTCGTATTCTCTGTATTCTCTGTCGACTTCGCTTGAGATGCTCACATGCCCATGGAATCCGCGTCTGACCAGCGCGTCTCGCATTTCTTTTTCATGGACGTCATTACGGTAAGAGTTGAGGAAGCATATCGCAACGGCCTCGAATCTTCTGTCAACAACCTGGTCGGCCAACACACCCAAAGATTCTTCATCCAGGGGCTCGAGCTCCGAACCGTCCGGTCCGATTCTGCATCTGACGGTCAGCCTATCCCGCCTTTCGACCAGAGGCTGAGGCCTCCGTGTGTCCAGGTCATAGAGCTCAGGACGCCTCTGCCTTCCTATCTCCAGGATGTCCCTGAAGCCCTCGTTGGTCACGAGTGCTGTGCGCGTCAACCCGGACCTGGTGAGGAGGGCGTTGGTCGCGAGCGTGGTAGCGTGGGAGATCAGCGCGGACCGTCTGACTCTGGGCCCGAGCGTCCGCAGTCCCCGTATTACCGCATTGGAGGGATCGGAGGTTGTCGGGAGCTTGAGGACGCTGAGACCTCCGGAGTCGCCGACGATGATGTCTGTGAACGTGCCGCCCACGTCGACACCAACAATCCACCCGCCCCGGCTCTCTGGCATCGGCAGAGGGTTCGGGCGCCTTCCTTTGTGTTTATACCGATTGATTTTGCCCCGGTCAAGGGCACGGGTTGTTCAGCGAGTACAGGGGGATCCCATCGCAGGCAAAGCTGCTGATCTACCTCAGCTTCATTCCGAACATCCTCATCGGTTTCATCTACTCGGACCTTTCCTACTTCCTGCCGACGTTCCAGGGAATCTCCCCCGGGCTGCCCATCACTGTGATGGGGGTGACGCTGGTGGCCGAGAGCATTCCCTTCGGGATGCTGGCCGACAGATATGGGAAGCTGAAGATGCTGATCCTGGGGAACATCTGCGCCGGCCTGAGCATAATCGGCTTCGCCCTCACCAGCAACCTGGCACTCGTGTTGCTCGTGGCGGTCCTGGAGGGGACTGGGGAGGCGTCCTATGCGGTCTCGGTCTCTGCGCTCCTCGCGGACAAGGCCGGGAACGAGAAGAGGACCGCTGCCTTCTCCTTGTTGGCGTTCGTCGGCTGGATCGCCGGCGCGCTGGGGAGCTTCGTCATCTACTCGGTCACCGGCCTGCAGCATTTCGGCCTCGACCTGAAGTCCGCCCATGTCGTGCTGTACGTCACCATAGCGCTCCTGACCCTTTCCATCACACCGCTGCTAATCAAGATCAAGGAAAGCAGAACGTCCTATGGCAGGAAACAGATCCTCCCGAGGAAGTCGGGGAAGGTCCTGACGGAGTATGCCACCTACAGCGTGTTGATCGCTGTGGGCGCAGGGCTTTTTGTCCCGTTGATTCTGTTCTGGTTCAAGCTGGCCTACGCGGTGCCAGATTCCCTGGGCGGGCTCGTGCTCGGTGTCACAAACCTCCTGACCGCCTTCGTCGTCTTCGTTTCGCCGAGGCTTGCGAGGAGATACGGGCTGGTGAAGGCCACCGTCCTCACACAGGCTTCTTCGACCATATTCATGGTGGCAATCCCCTCCTCTCCGACTTTCGCCATCGCCTCTTCACTCTACCTGGTGAGGGTCTTCCTGATGAACCTCTCCAACCCACTCACTCAATCACTGATCATGGGCCTGGTCTCGCCGGACGAGAGAGGGATGGCATCCGGGATTACAGCGTCGCTATGGCGGCTCCCCAACTCGCTATCCACCTTCGTTGGTTCGACGCTGATGGAAGAGGGGTACCTTGCCGCGCCCTTCTACGTCGCGACTGTCCTCTACTTGGTCGGCATCAGTCTGTTCTGGTTCCTGTTCAGGGACGTGGTCCTTCCCGAAGAGACGCCAAAGACCGCTCAACCGCCGACCCAGTCGTCCAGCCTTGATGGACCTGAAGTCGAGCGCTGAATGTCCGCGACCCTGACACC
>Ga0187803_10000661_pt1 | contig 13635 bp, 9 predicted proteins | sample NC_wetland_sal_i_2_FD_132425 | JGI IMG/M metagenome (GOLD analysis project Ga0187803, IMG submission 132425) | Wetland sediment microbial communities from Neuse River Estuary, North Carolina, USA - Control_3 | ecosystem: Environmental > Aquatic > Freshwater > Wetlands > Sediment | place: USA...
CCTGGCCGCCGCCGTGATTACTTCCGTCACCATGGACGTAGCTCTTAGAATGTTGCTTCACGCCATCGAAACGCAGACCCAGCCGCCCGAACGCACCACCGTCGAAGCTTCTTCCTTCCCCGACCTGGACAAACTCTCCGCCAAGCGCTAACTCAGTGCAGCGTCGCGGTATTGCGTGCTCTCTCGCCACTGATTCACTACGTACCGTAAGTAGATTGTCTTTCTGGGTTCGCCTCGTTACGGCCGCCCTCCAGGAACTTGAGGGTGCCCCACCCTAGGTTTGTTAGGGTGGGTTCTTACGACCTAACGCTGTAACTTCTCTTCTCTTATGTTTTTCCTTCTTCTCATTAAGAGCCGCGCCGGCTGCCCCATGCTCTAGGTTGGAGCATGGGTCTTGGGTTCCTCTTTCTTTCACTCCTTCACTCTCTTACTTTTTGCCGTTTCACTCTTCCCGTGCGCCCCCCACCCCACAATGGATACAATCTAAGCCAAGGTGATCCTCGTGCTTTTCCTGCTCATCGTTTGGCCATTCCTGATCCCGGTGGCCGCCGCTTTTTATATGTTCTGGCTGGGTTGGACGAGAGGGGGTGACCCGGAAGAAGATTCAACCATCGTCCAGTACGACCCTCCGGAGAATCTCACTCCTGCAGAATGTGGCGCCCTGATGGACAATGCCATCGCCTTGCGCTGCATCGCGGCCACCATCGTAGACCTCTCTGTAAAGGGCTACCTCGCGATTGAGCCCAACGCCGGCAGCAACCTGCCCGGGCATCCGAATGTTCAGGACTATGTCTTTCATATGATCAAGCCGCCCGGCGATTGGAACCATTTGAAGCCCCACGAACGCGTCGCACTCAGCGCTATTTTTCTTCCCACGAACCCTTTCCGCCTTTTGATGGAAGCCATGACACGGTTGCAAGCTGTAACACCGAAGACCTCCGGCTTCGCTCTCCTTCGCACGCAAGCGATGGCTACGATGAACCCGGCCTTGCATGCGCTTTCCGAGGTGGAAAGCGAACCTCGGCCCGTGGTGCCACTGTCGGAAGCGCAAAATCATTTCTTTCTTTACCGGAAGTCAATCGCCAACTGCCTCTTCGACACCTTGATCGCCGGCGGCTATTACTCGAGGCGTCCGGACATGGTCCGGCTGTTCTATGCATTCTCGGGAATAGTGAGTGGCCTGCTGATCGTACTGATGGGACGCTTCGTCGGGGCGACACGCGCTCCTTGGCAGAGTTGGATATTAAGCGCCATTCTCACCGCCCTGATTATTTTGGGATTCGGCTGGTTTATGCCTGCGAGGTCTATTCGTGGCGCCCGGGCACTCGCCAAAGTGCGCGGCTTTGCGAATTTCCTGGCGCGCGTTGAGAAGGATCACATCGAGCGCATGGAGAAGTCGCCCGAACTCTTTGAGAAGTACCTGCCTTATGCCATGGCCCTGCGCGTCGAAAACAAATGGGCGCAGACCTTTTCCAGCATTGCCGTGAAATCGCCGGACTGGTACAGATGTCAGGGCGCCGATTTCTTCCCACCGGATCTAGTCAACAAACTCAGCGCGATGTCCAACCCAACAGATCAGCCGATGATGCCCACTGACGGCTCAGCATAGCCGTCCGCCCCACACTAGGTTTGTTCGCGCTCTTTGCGTCCCGGTGTTCTTTACCGGGAACGGTCGGCTCTTGGGCTTTTCTTGACTTTGTAGCGCCGGCATCCTGCCGGCATGGGGTTCTCCTCGTTATGTCTCTCTGCAAACGAACTTGAGGGTGCCCCACCCTAGGTTTTATAGGGTGGGCTCTTACACTCTTACGCCATAATCATCTTCTCTTCTCTGTGCGCTTCCTCAGTGTCCTCTGTGTTAAATCTTTTCCTTCTCGAACCCTTAAACTCTTTCACTCTTCCACGCTCTCTTGGTTTCCTCTTCCTCAGACTTTCAACCTTTAGCCTCACTTCTGAAGCGCGATGCAGGCGAGGCCTGTCGCGGACGCCGGAGGAGCTGGTTGCCTTTGCTTTCCATTCGTCGAGGAATCGGCTTTTGAGGCCAACCAGTAGCTCAACAATTTGCAATCGTCCTCGCCGCACTGCTGCCAGCCTTGCTGCGTGGACCGGAAAAATACTCTTTCATCCTTTCGCGGCCGGAACTGAGAGATCAAGTCCGAAAGCGTGGCGGAATCAAACTGCTGAAACCAGCCATGGTTCTCATACTGGCCAAAGGGCACGGTGAGAAACAGCCAACCGTTGGGCTTCAGAACGCGCTTCATTTCGTCAATCGCGGGAAGATAGTCTCGCGGCTGCTTCTGCCGGTAACTCTTATCGGCGGTATAGCCGGCATTGTCCATGCCGACATGTTCAATCACGGACACGCAAAACACGGCGTCGAAGCAATCATCCTTGAAAGGCATCGCCCGCAGATCATCATAAACGTAGGAGACGCCCAGATTCGCGAAGCATTCGCGCTCCGGAGCCAACGTCAAAAGTGTCCACTTGTGCCGCTTAACTAGGGGATGCTCCATGATAAACGCATGATTCATGGTTGAACCGGCATCCAAAAATCGGCATTCCTCCTTGTAGGACAGGAGCTTGGACAACACCCAAGGGTATTCGATCACTCGCTCATCCAGTTGCACTCCAATGCCGGTGGGCAGCGGACAAGTCTGCTGAAGCAATTTCAGCAACTCTTCATTGTGGACTAGCCGCTCAAGCGTGAAATTCCAATACGCCAAATATCCGTTTCCACGCGTGAACGGCAATCGGCCATTGCAACGGTAGTTCAGAAGACCAATCTGTTGGCGGCAACGGAGCTCCAGTTGCCTTATGCGTGCTACCAGCGAGGGTTTTTGTGCTGGGTCCATTAGAGAGTTTTGATCGTCTGGTGCCCCCGTCCTGCGTTTGTCGCGGTGTCCTACTCCTTCAGCGATACCGGATCGGACAGATTCTTCGGCGATGTTTTATCCAACAGGGAGACCAATTCGCGCCCCGCAGCCGGAACGCCAACCTTCCCTTCGCGCACTATCTCCTTGGCACTGAGATCCCGGCCATAGAGCTTTCGGTTTGCGCTGCCGTCAGAACGCAGCGTCGAGCCCTCCAGCGAAATTCCCGCGAACAAGCCGCGTGACCGTGAATAGCTGAGAACCTCTGCCCTCATCACAATGTCGGTATCTGCCGCTGCTGTTCGCCCTTTGGGCCCCGCCGCAGCCGAAGCGTCGGCGCCAAGTTTCACCTTGCTGCCCAAGATCGACTCCGCCCCTCTCGGATTCACAACCAACAGCACGAAGTCCGTGGCCTGTCCGCCCAACTGAAACCCGATGTTCGCCCCTTCCAGCGCGAACAGTGCCGGTGCGCTCCAATGTCCCGTGAAGTGCTCCCCGGTCCGGCAGGTGATCGCGCCTCGCCCAAAGTCGCCTCCGACGCCGATCGCGAACTTTAGAACCGACGGAATCACAATCACACATTCGGCCTTGTCGAGCACCTCCTTCGGAATCCCTTCGGGGATGTCCAAAATCTCCTTCAACACTTGCCCACAAGCTTCCAGGCGTTTTTGTTCCCTGCTCTCCTCTTTGGCAAAAGCGGGACACGCCAGAAACACGGCGATGACACAAGCAGCGGCTTTTCTCATGGTGCGCCTCCCAAACATCTGCTTGATTCTTGCACTCTCCACGTACGAGGACAACCGCTTCCGCGGCGATGTAGCCCAAACGAAAACACAGTGGTGGCTGCCCCACCCTAGCTTTATGCCGGGTGCCCCAGGTTCGGTTTTTTGAACCTGGGTCTTGGGTTCTCCTTTCTCGAACTCTTGAACTTTTGAACTCTTATACTCTTTAACTCTTCTACTCTTTCACTCTGCTCTGCATTGACTTTCCTCCGCCGACGTCCCTAACATGCATGCGCAATAGAAGCGCACCGTCTCTCGAGGCGTCTCTTGGCAATTCTCTTAATCTTCGCTATTGCTCTCATGCTCTTCGCGCCCCTCTTGCGCCGATTCCACAAGGCTTCGCACGCCCTCGCTGCAGGTTCCGCATCCGTTCTCATCCTTGCCATCGTCGGCTTAGCGCACGTTGATCCCAGAATTGGCCAGGCCGCCATCGACGAGAATCGCCGCTCGAACCTCCTCCTTCTCGTCGTCGAACTGCCTGTGTTTGTCCTCGCTCTGATTTCCTGGAAATATTTCAAGTGGGCCTTCTGGATCGCCTGGGCCATCAACCTCTGCCTCGCCCTATTCCTCACCGTAATCGTCATCTGGCTGGAATTCTTCTGGCACTGGTAACTTCCCGCCCTTAGGTCACTCTTTCACTCTTCTCGCACCCGTATCCCTCGCAAAAAAAAGGCGCCGAAAGCGGCCGCACACTCGCGCCGCCCCGACGCCTAATACATGGGCGTGTAGCAGCGGCTTTACGCCCCTGCACCCGCGCCACATGGTGAATTAGATTTACGAAGCGCTTTGCGCCTCCTTGATGTCCGCGTCAGCTTCCGTCGTGCCTGTTTTGCTCTCGGTTTTTGAATTTGCCGTTGGCACCAGCGCCTGGATGGATTTGCCCAGGGTCAACTTGCTCGTGCTCGAGCCTGTTCCCGCCGGACAGGTCGTTCCACTCGGTGCTGCTATGCCGGTCATATCCCACTTGAAGCAGTCAAACGGAACCTTCAAGTTGTGGCTCACGTGGATCGCGGCCATGCACTGCCCAAGGTTTCTGAACCCGTTGCACGCGTCCTTCAAGTCTGTGCCCGAGGCCAGCAGCCCCTTAGCCTGCAGCTTTGTAGTTAGCGTGCTGTCGAGTTTTGCATTGTTGCTCAGAACCGCGGGTGACGAACTGGACGTGCCCTTCGTCGATGCATCCATGCTCCCGTGATCCCCCGCTGCGCCGTTGTTCATCGCCGGCCCGTGGGAGCCGCCCGCTCCGCCTGCGGGACCTCCGTGCGCGTGTTGTGCAAACGCCGGAGCCGCCGCAAAGCAAAACGCCGCAGCAACCATCAGGATTAGTTTCGTCTTCATCATTGCCTTTCCTCCCGGTAGAGATGTTTGAGTCACTTCACTGCCAAATCTGTGCGCTGCTCAATCTTTGGAACTCCCGCCCCGCCGCAGCAACGGGGTGAGATTGAAGCCCACACTGAACGAAAACGCATCCACCGCGAAATGCACGCTGTGCGTGTAACCGAGGTCCACATCCACGTACTTCCACGGGCTGAAATCGAGATCCGCGTTGTATCCATTATCTCTGTCAATCGAAGCGTCGCCGGTGGTCAGCCCATTATTCTGATAAACGCGTCCGTGCTTGGCCGGGCCCCCTCCACTGGTGCTTCTCGCGACCAGCCGGCTGTACAACTTCTGGTTGCCCCACGGCGCCACGTCGTATGCCGAAGCGCTGACCGTCAGCGAATATCCCAAATCAAACGCGGTTCCTCCTTCGAAGTGCGCCACGTCGCCCAGTGTCGTGTACGGCCTGGTCCAGTAGCGCGAATCGAAGATCGAGTTTCCCACGCCCGCGCTCAGAAAAGGTGTAAACCGCCCGAACTCCTTCGCCACCTGGCTCGTCCAATCAAACGTCACACGCCCGGTGCTGAAGCCCTTCGAGCTGTCGCCCGTCGGCGCTGCGCCCGTCAGCACGGAGCCAAAATTCAGTACCGAATTCTTGTCCACGAACTGCCCTTGGGCAAACACGTTTCCCAGCCCCGCGTTGCTCGTCGATGTGCCCGTGGCCGTCGTTCCATTCACAAACAGGATCGGCACTCCCAAATCCACCGAGAAATGTTTGTTGAACGCATAGCCGGTCGTCGTCGTCCAATCATAAACGTTACTGCCGGACGCCACGCTACCGTTGAACCCGGTGTTCAGCGTCATCCCTGATGTTTGCTCGTCCTTCGCGGAAGGCACCGTTCCCGCCGGCACCTGTGCCACTGCCGCCTTTCCTCCCACCAACAGCCCCAACATCACAACACCCTGCCAGAGTTTCCTTCGCAATCGTCTCTCTCCTTTTATATGAGCAAAACCCGTCGTCCCGAACGGAGTGAGGAACTCCTCTTCAACTTCGGAATCTCGGTCCGTGCCGGGTGCCCCTGGTTCGGTTTTTGAACCTGGGTCTTGGGTTTCTCGAATTTCGAATTTCAATTTTCGAATTTCGCTCTTGAACCCTGCCTTCAGGCACACTTGTGGACCGGTATCCCTTTAGGATGCAATCCAAAAGCCTAAGGCTGGCTACTGTCTAACCCCTGTTTTATCAGGACCGTACAGGCAGATTTGGCTCAACTCGCCTGCCTTCGCGCGGTCCCCACCCCGGTAAAATCTACTCCCAGTACCCCGAATTTCTCCGCCTAGGATGACGTCTTCGCCCAATCTTCGCGGCCGCCCCTGCCCCACGAACGCACCGCGAACCTGTCATCCCGAACCCGCGCACTTTGCCGGTGAGGGATCTGCTTTTTCTTCGCTCTTGTAGGGACCGCCTTCTGAGGCGGTCCGCCAACTCAACCACGCCGGGCGCCCCAGGTTCGGTTTTTTGAACCTGGGTCTCGGGTTTCTCTTTCTGTGAAGCTATCTGCGCCTCTGCATTGACTTCCCCCCGCTCCTGCTCCTAACATCCATTCGCCAAAGGAGCCAACCGTGTCCCCACAATTCCGCCCCATCCTTACGTTCGCCACATTCCTTCTCTGCTTCCCTCTCGTCACCTCCGCCCAGCAACTCTCCGATCGCCTCGAACCCTTGGACGTTTTCCGCGTTCAGGTCGCCTCCGACCCGCAAATCTCCCCTGACGGCAAGCACATCGTCTACGTCCGCAATTCCGCGGACATCTCTTCCGACCACCGCGTCTCCAATCTCTGGATCGTCAATTTCGACGGCTCCGAGCATCGTCCCCTCACTACCGGCGCCTACAGCGATTCTTCCCCGCGCTGGTCGCCCGACGGCACCCGCTTAGCTTTCGTCTCCGATCGCGATGGTTCACCCGCCGCGTCGGGAAAACCCCAGTTGTATGTCCGCTGGATGGACTCCGGCCAAACCGCCAAGCTCACCGACCTCGAAAATTCCCCAGCCGGCATTTCCTGGTCTCCTGACGGCAAGCAGATTGCCTTCACCTCGCTCGTCTCCGCTACTCCCCCCAAAATCGCCACGCTTCCGGCCACCCCCGAAGGCGCCAAGTGGGCCGACGCGCCCAAGGTCTACGAAGATCTCATCTACCGCTTCAACGGTCCCGGCTATCTGAAGCCCGGCTACTCGCAAATTTTCGTCGTCTCCGCCGACGGTGGCGCGCCTCGTCAACTCACCACCGGCAAATTTCCTCACGGCCCCGGCGTCGGTGATTTTGGCGGCTCCTATGCGGTCTGGGCCCCCGATGGAAAATCCCTCATCGTCGCCATGAACGGCACCGCCGACTACGAGTACGAGCCTCTTCACACCGAACTTTTCGATCTCAACGTCGCCGATGGTTCCCTCAAGCAGGTCTCACACCGCAACGGTCCGAACCACTCTCCTGACGTTTCCCCGGACGGCAAACTCATCGCCTACACCGGCTTCGACGACCGCTACCAGGGCCACCAAACCACTTATCTCTACATCTGCAACCGCGACGGCAGCAATCCTCACGTCGTCACCTCCAAGCTCGATCGCGACGTCTCCGCTCCTCACTGGTCCGCCGACGGCACGGGCATTTTCTTCACTTACACCGATCAAGGCGACACCAAGCTCGCTTATCTCCCGATGTCCGCATCGTCTTCACTACCCGATAGCAAAGCGTTTAAAATCCTCGCCGACCATCTCAACCTCGGCGCTAATTTCTCCATCGCCAAAAATGGCGCCTTCGCCGTCCAATACGACACGCACTCCGACCCCGGCGACGTGGCCGTCGCTTCCCTCTCCAATCCCAAGCTCAACATTCTCACCTCTCTCAATAGCGAACTCTTCACCGCCAAAAAACTTGGCGCCGTCGAAGAACTCTGGTACGACTCCTCCTTCGACAGGCGCAAAATCGAAGGCTGGATCATCAAGCCGCCCGATTTCGATCCCGCCAAGAAATATCCGTTGATTCTGCAAATTCACGGCGGCCCCTTTTCCAACTACGGCGCCCGCTTCGACCTCCAGGCGCAAATCTGGGCCGCCAAAGGTTACGTCATCCTCTACACCAACCCCCGCGGCAGCACCAGCTACGGCGAAGCGTTCGCCAACCTCATTCATCACGCCTATCCCGGCCACGATTTTGAAGATTTAGACTCCGGTGTGGACGCACTTCTCGCCAAGGGCTACATCGACAAGGACAACCTCTTCGTCACCGGCGGTTCCGGCGGAGGCGTCCTCACCTGCTGGGTGATCGACCACACCGACCGCTTCCGCGCTGCCGCCAGTCTCTATCCCGTCATCAACTGGTATAGCTGGGTCCTCACTTCCGACCTTCCCTCGTTCGGCGCGCAATATTGGTTCGGCGCCAATCCCTGGGAAGACACGGACAACTACATGAAGCGCTCCGTAATTTCCCTGGTGAAAAATGTGAAGACGCCCACGCTCCTCATGACCGGCGAGGAAGATTTCCGCACGCCCATCTCCGAAGCCGAGCAATACTACGCGGCACTCAAGCTCCTCAAGGTCGAATCCGCCCTCGTCCGTTTCCCCGGCGAGCCCCACGGCCTCAGCCGCCGTCCCAGTCACCAGGTCGCCAAAATCGTCTACACCTTGAACTGGTTCGACGCCCATCGCCATCAACCCTAACCCGACATCCCGCAAATTACCTTGAGGGTGCCCCACTCTTTGCGGTCTTTGCAAAGGGTGGGCTCTTACGCTCCGACACCTCTGACGCTCTTCTCTTGGAGCTCTTTGGGTTTTGCTTTGCTTTTGTATGGGCGGCTTTACGCCGCCTTCCTGGGTTTCTCACCGTACGGGCACGATATATCGTGCCCCCGGCGAGCCTGCCTGCCGCAGGCAGGCTTCAGCCTGTGCTCTTGGATCCCTCTTCGCTCTCGCCTCCACATTGTTGCGCCCCTCCTCACATGAACTTGAGGGTGCCCCACCTTCGGGTTGTGAGGGTGGGCTCTTACACGCTAACGCCATAATCCTTCTTCTCCGCTCTGTGTTCGGCGTCTGCCACCCTGTCAGCGCGGTCGCCTCGAAACTATTCGGTACAGTGTCCCTCCGTACAGTAGTTTCCCCACACCCCGAATGCTACAAACATGACAAGGAGACCCTCCGATGAAAAGACTGCTTCTCTTGTTTTGCTGTGCATTCTTTCTGAGTAGTGTGGCGCCTCTAGCTGTCATCTCGGCCCAGGAGGCCCAAAATGCTCCTGCCGAACACAAGTCCAAACTCAGCAAGCTCGTGCCCTTCCACCACCATAAGGACCGCCAGGCGAAGTCCAGCTCGTCAAAGTCCTCCACCAAGTCCGTCAGTTCGGGTGGTCGTTCAGGCCCTGGCCCCGCCGGCGCCGGCACAAAATAGCGACGGTTGCCCAGCCCCATCCGTCTTCCCCAGCTCACGAACCGAACTCCTCACTACCACTCCGTCATCCCGCCGGGTGCCCCACGCTTGGTCCTTAAGCGTGGGTCTTGGGTTCTCCGAATTTCGCTTTTCGAGTTTCGATCTTCGCTCTTGTCGGCTGCTCCAACCTTGGTTGTTAACAGTGGGTCTTGAGTTCTCCTCGTCATGCCTCACTGCAAACGAACTTGAGGGTGCCCCACCCTAGGTTTTATAGGGTGGGCTCTTACGCTCTTACGTCATATTCTTCTTCTCTTCTCTGTGCGCTTCCTCTGTATCCTCTGTGTTAAATCTTTTCTCCGCCTTTACTTTCAACTTTTAACTTTGAACTCTTCAACTGTCTCACTCTTTCACTCTTCAACTCTCGCCGGGTGCCCCACCCTTGGTTTATTCGCGCCTTTTGTGTGCATTTTGCATCCCTGTTGCTTTTACCGGGAAGGCTGCTTCTTGCGTTTCCCGATTTTCAATTTTCGAATTTCTATTTTCGAATTTCGATTTTCCCTCTTCTCCCCCTACGGCTCCAACCCCATCCGTTTCATCAATGCCGCGTACCGCGGATCCCCTCGCAGCGAATCAAATCGGCGATTCGCCTTCAAGTACCGCAACGAGGCACTTTTTTCGGCCGCCGCCTTGTCTAGCAACTCAAATGCCTTGTTCTTCTCTCCTAGATACGCATAATCCGAGGCAATCCATCCGGGGTCGGCGTACATCCGTTTTGCCTGCTCCTCCGCCACCTGAATCTCTGACTTGATCGCGGCGCTAATACCACCCTTTTCGTACGCGCGCTTTGCGGCCTCCACACGCGCCAAACCGTTCGGACCACTGACCGCCTTCTCCGATTCCTCCAACCACTTATCATACTTGCCCAGCATCAGGTAGTTATCCGCCAGCCTGCCATGCGCTGGGGAATAGTTCGGGTCGATCTCCAATACTTTCCTCGCCTCCTCTATGCTCTTCTCATACTCTCCCTTCCAATAGTCGGCCTGCGCAACGTTTTGTCCGGCATTCAGGTTCAGCGGCTCCAATTCCGCGCCTTTCTGGAACTCCGCCCGTGCCTTCTCGATACTGCCCAAAGTACCCCAGTGCAGGCCGTACAAAACATGCGCTCTCGCATTATTGGGTTCGAGTTCCAGCGCCCGCTCGAATTCCTTCTCCGCCGCCGCCCATTCCCAGTCATCGTCGTGCGCGACGCCCAATGCTGAATGCGCCTCGGCCAGGGTATCGTCCAGCTCCAGCGCTTTTCTCGCAAAAATCTTCGTATTGGGGTTTGCGTCTTTCACTGCCAAGCGGGTGTAATCCGGTGCCACCAGGTAATACTCCGCCAGCCCTAAATATGCCTGAGCATAATTCGGGTCCTTCTCGACCGCCTGCTGGAAATACTGTTTCGAATTCTCCAGCCCATTCACAGTTCTCTTGTCCCATTCATGCTTGCCTTTCAAGTACAACGCATAAGCCTCCGGATTGCTCGTCTCTCCCTTGTGTACTGCCGCCTTCTGCGCCCCGCTCAAATGTTCTCGCAGCCGAGCCGACACTTCGCTGGCAATCTCCTTTTCGACCGCCAGCGCGTCGGCCACCTTCCGGTTGTACTGCTCGCTCCACAAATTCCGGTTCGTCCTCACGTCGGTCAGTTCCACGGCCACTTCCAGCGTGTCGCCTCGCTGCGTCACGCGCCCGGTCACCACTCCATTCACCTTCAATTCCCCCGCCGCCTTTTGTACGTCCACGTCGCGTGCTTTGTACCGCACCACCACGTTCCGCGGTCGAACCGCCAGGTCCGGCAGGCGCGACAGGCTGCTGATCAAGCTCTCCGTCAACCCTTCACTCAGATATTCCGTGTTAGGATCGCCGGTCACATTGCTGAACGGCAGCACGGCCAGCGAATCGATCGAAGTTCCGCCTCCGCTGGTCCAATGAAGCGCCCCGTAGGTGACACTCAACGCGACCACGGCCACAATCGCGCCTCCGGCTAGCAACGCCTTCTTGTGCCGCGCCAGCAGCCCCACCGCAATTTGCGCGTCCGAACTCGACTGCCCTGAACCTGGTCCGCGAACAGGACTTGTACCGCTGGCTTTTATGCCAGCGCCTTCAGGGCCGCCGTCTTCTCCCGCACTTTCCGCGCGCGCCGCGCGTCCCGACGAGGTATCCCTCTTCAATCTCTGCAAGTCCGCGCGGATATCCGCCGCGTGTTGAAAGCGCAGTTGTGTGTCCTTCTCCAACGCCTTCTGGATGATGCGTTCCAGCTCCGCGGGAATTTCCGGGTTGATCCTCGCCAGTGTCGCCGGCGCTTTGTGCAGCACCGAATCGAAGATCGCTCCTGTCGTGTCCCCGCGAAACGGCAACACACCCGCCGCCATTTCGTACAGCACAATGCCAAACGAGAACAGGTCGCTTCGCGCATCCAACTCCCGGCCCAGCACCTGCTCCGGCGACATGTACGCCACCGTTCCCACCGCCGTTCCCGGACTCGTCAAGTGCGCCTCGCTCGCCCCCAAAGTCAGTGCCCCGTCTCCTGCCTGCGCGGATGGTTCCTCCGCGGACACTTTTGCCAGCCCGAAATCCAGAATCTTGGCGTGTCCGCGCTTGGTTATGAAAATGTTCGCCGGCTTGATATCCCGGTGAATAATTCCTTCCGCGTGTGCCGCATCCAGCGCGTCGGCCACTTCAATTCCAACCTCCAGCAGCGCATCCAAATCCATCGGCCGGCCTATCATTTTGTGCTTCAGCGTCACGCCATCCAGAAATTCCATGGCAATGAACGCAGTTCCATCCTGCTCCCCAATGTCATGGATCGTGCAAATGTTCGGATGGTTCAGCGCAGACGCCGCACGCGCCTCGCGTTGAAACCGCGCCAGCGACTGCGCGTCCTTCGCCACATTGTCCGGTAGGAATTTCAGCGCCACAAAGCGGTGCAGCCGCGTGTCCTCGGCCTTGTACACCACGCCCATCCCGCCCCCGCCCAGCTTCTCCGCAATGCGGTAGTGCGAAATGCTCCGTCCGATGAGCGCGTCTCCGTCTCCCATGGCGCCCACATCTTATTCGCCCACCCGACACCCGTCAATCAATCCCGCCGCCGGGTTTAAGCCAAATTATTTCCGGGGAAGATCCAGCAGCACCACACCCGAGCGCTCCTGCACTCGTTCGAGGACAACTTCGCGGCCATCCGGTGAAATATCGAAGTCGCCAATGTCGAAATCAGGACTGAGGTTGGTCAACTGCCGCTCGACGCCGGTCTCCAGGTCGATAAGCCAAAGGTTCTTATGTTGAATCTCTCCGCGCAGGAGCACGAGCGCCCGTCCCCCAGCAAGGAAGGCCAGGTGTCGAGCCCCGCGAGTCAGGGTTAGACCCGGCAGGGAGTGCGCTGCGCCCTCGGCCGTGGCGGCTTTCACCAAAAAAGTTGTGCCTATGTCAGGTCCCGAGTAGACAACAAAGCGGCCGTTGGGTGCCCAGGCGGGATCGACCGAGTACTCCTGGACAAAAAGCTCAGGGGGGTGACCATCGACCGGCACCCGGAAGAGATGTGGGATGCCGTGATCGTTCGCCGCCGAGGTGATCGATTGACCGTCGGGCGCCCATGCTGGTGCACCCTGCAAGTCGAGTGAGTCGGTCACAATCCGTACGTTTGTGCCGTCGGCCTGCATCACGTACAAAAATATCTGCCCATGTTGCCGGACCGAGAATGCGAGATGCTGTCCATCGGAAGAGATGGCTGGGCCGCCAAAGATTTGCGCGCCCTGGCCGCTCCACAACTCCGTTCCAATTCCGTTGGCGAATTTCCAAATGCTCTCGCTCGTTCCGCTCGCAGAGACATACAAAAGATAATCTGGACCCAGTCGTGGAGAGAACCCCATGCTGGTCGTCAGCGAGATTCGAGCAGCCGCGGACACCTCGGCGGGTGAATCCGCAATTCGCAGGTGCCAGAGCGTTCTCCTCGGAGTTGCCAGGGTAACGACCAAGCGGCGACCGTCCGCGCTGGCCGCGAGCGACGTGTATCGGTCAAGGCCAGAGGTCAGCCGGTGCGGAACGCGGCGCTCGACGTCCACGCTATAGAGCCACGGTCCCGAACCATCGGGATCGCTAGCGAGATACATGAGCGTCCGCCGATCCAACAAAACCGGATGAGTCACGCGTCCAAAATGCGACGTAATCCGCTCAGGGGTCCCCCCGCTTGGAGGGATGCGCCAGATGTCCAATTTGTC
>Ga0187803_10000662_pt1 | contig 13634 bp, 10 predicted proteins | sample NC_wetland_sal_i_2_FD_132425 | JGI IMG/M metagenome (GOLD analysis project Ga0187803, IMG submission 132425) | Wetland sediment microbial communities from Neuse River Estuary, North Carolina, USA - Control_3 | ecosystem: Environmental > Aquatic > Freshwater > Wetlands > Sediment | place: USA...
CACAAGATGACTCGGCGATCAGGTATTCGCCGTTCGGCGTCCAAAAGGCGTAGCCGCGTCCGAGGCCGGAAAGTAATCCTGAGGACAGGCAACTGAGACCGCTTCCGTTCCGGTCCACTTCCCAAAGTGAGTCGCCGGAAGGGTCGGACCGGGTGAAGCACAGCTTGTTGCCGCGGGGTGACCAGTGCACACCGATCACTTGGCCGGGCATGGTCACGATTCGGCGCGAGTTCGACCCATCGGGATCGCAAAGGTAGACACCGGTATCGGTCGTGTAAGCTAACGTCCTGGCATCCCGTGACCAGGAAGCAGAATACGCCCGGATATTCCCCAGGCGCCGCGGTGCGCCGACGAACAGTGGGACAAGCTTCAGCTCTCCTGGCGCGAACTGGTGGTTCTCCACCACCAGCAAGTCCCGGTGGTCCGGGCTGATGTCGTTGATCACAGAATCGTTGGTGGCACTAGCGATGGCGACCGGCTCGCCCCCGGAGGCCGAAACTTGGGCGATCACCCAGCCCGTTGCGCCCAGTTCGATAAAGTAGACGCGCGCTCCGTCCGTGGCCAAGCCGCCGCCCTTCTCGCAGCCATCGGCGGTGAGCTGCTCGTATTTCTCGACCTTGGGTTCGGGCGGCGGCGGCGCGAGCCAAATCGTGGCCGCTGCCACAATCAGCACCAACCCGCCCATCACCGCCCACTTCACCCCGCGGCGCACGCTGCGCTCCTCGTTTCCGACTTGGCCGAGCACAGCCCCTGACACCTGATGCCCGACACCTGACGCCTGAATCCTTGCTCCTGACTCCTGACTCCTGGCTCCTGGCTCCTGTACTCTCACCGGTGCAATAAAGCGATACCCAAGCTTAGGTTCGGTCTGAATAAACTGGTGCCCTTTGCACTGACCTCGCAAGGCCTTCCGAAGGGTGCCGATGGTGAACGTAAGGCTGTCTTCCTGCGGGATCGTATCGGGCCACACCCGCTGGAATAGCATTTCCTTTGGAACGATATGGCCCGCATTTTCGACCAGAATGACAAGAGTTTCGAAGGCTTTGGGCGTTAGGTGTACCCGCTCCCCATGACACAGCAGGACGCGCTCCGCTGCGTTCAGCACAAACGGGCCAAATTCGTAAGCGTGGGCGCCCGCGCTTGTCATCACCACCTCTCGGTTTTTTCTGAGAGAAATCTAAGGCGTCTCTAAGGATTTCGCCGCCATCCCCGGCGAGAATTTCGCACTATCGAAGATTGTGATCCCTAAGAGTCTTAGTCGATGGCGACTATATCAAGGGCCTTTGAAGGATTCAAGCGACGCGCAATCTCGCATATCGACCGAATATTTCTGCGTAAGGGAGACATCAAAATGAAAAACCGAACCTTGGTGCCAATGATTCTGCTTTTCCTGGTGGTGGTCGCGATTCTGCCGGATTCCGCTGCCTGGGCACAACTCCCGCCTTCCGGCGATGCCTACATCAATGAGACTTCGAACACGAACTTTGGCGCCGCCGTCACGCTGCAAGTGTCGCACCCCAACCTGGAGACGTTCATCCAGTTCGATCTCTCCGGCCTGCCCAGCGGCACCACGGGGTCCTCCGTGGGCAAAGCCACCCTGGTCCTGTTCGTCAGTGCCGTCACGTCGGCTGGGTCGTTTGACGTGTACGAAGTGGGCGGCGCCTGGAACGAGCTTACCATTAGCGGGACCAACGAGCCGCCGCTCGGAACGCTGATCGTTTCCGCCGTGCCGATCGTGGCGGCTGACAAAAACAATTTCGTGGTCATCGACGTCACCCAGCCGGTGAAAGACTGGCTGAACGGCACGGCGGTGAACTACGGCCTCGCCTTGCAGCCAAACGGCAGCGCGGTGAACGTGACCTTTAACAGCAAGGAGAACACAGCCACCAGCCACAACCCGCAACTGAATATCAGCTTGATCGAGCCACCCGGCGACATCACACAGGTGTGTGCGGGGCCCGGCTTGGTCGGATGCGGGAGCACCGGAAACATAACGTTGAGTGTGGATAGCACAGTGGTTCCGTTCCTCAGCTTCTCAAACTTCTTCACTGGCAATAATACGTTCACGGGCAACCAGACGGTGAACGGAACCCTTACGGTGAACGGAAACCTTACGGCGTCGTCCTTAAGCGGCAACGGCTCGGGACTGAACAGCGTTAACGCCGCAATGCTAGGGGGAATGCTACCTTCGGCCTTTGCGACGACGGGCTCGAACACCTTCACCGGCACGCAGACCATCAACGGCGGTAACTTGGTCTTGCCGAACACGACGGGACCAGCAGCAGGAGTCCTAGCGCTGGGCGGCTCTCCCTTTGCCCACGCTTTCGGAAGCAATAACACTTTCCTTGGACAAAACGCTGGTAACTTCAGCATGACGGGCGGAGCCAACGTCGCCGTGGGCAATCAGTCTTTTCAAGCCAACACTACGGGGTGGAATAACACGGCCAGCGGGGTCAATGCACTTCAGGCCAATACAACAGGTATCCAAAACACTGCTGATGGAACCGGCGCCCTCCAGGCTAACACCGCGGGCGGCGCCAACGTCGCTGTTGGGACTGCCGCTCTTCCGGCCAATACGACGGGCAGCGGCAACACCGCCGTCGGTTTTCTATCAATGGAACTGAACACGACAGGCGTCGACAACGCTGCCCTCGGGGCGCAGGCGCTCTATGGCAACACGACCGGCGGGTACAATACCGCTATTGGGGTTAGCGCTCTCACGACCAATACCGAGGGCAACGCTAATACCGCCGTCGGCCCGAATGCCGGCATAACTAACCTCACTGGTTCCCACAACACCTTTGTCGGCGATATAGCGGATGCCACAGCCAACAATCTGAACTACGCGACGGCCATCGGCGCCTCTGCCCAAGTCGGTGAGAGCAACGCCTTGGTGCTGGGCGGAACCGGCGCGTACGCGGTCAACGTGGGCATCGGCACACCCACGCCGTCCCAGGTTTTGGAGGTGGTGGGCGGCAATGTGAAGATCACCACCTCAGGCGATGGCCTCATATTTCCAGACGGGACGATGCAGACAACGGCCAGTGGCGGCGGCACGGTAACGAGTGTTGGAAGTGGGGCCGGTTTGACGGGCGGGCCCATCACCACCAGCGGCACACTGAGCGTTGCAACGGCCGGCGTGACGGACGCCATGCTGCACGACAGCTATTCAGGGACGGGGAGTTGCCCGGTGGGTAGCTTCGTATCCACACTGAATCGAGATGCCGGGCCCAATTGCGCCACGCCCGTCACTGCCGGGGTTTCGCAGATAATCGCGGGAACGGATATTACTATAAGCCCGTCAGGAGGCACGGGCAACGTCACTGTGAACCTGGATACAACGAAGGTGCCACAACTGAGTTCGTTCAACTCGTTCACCAACGAAATACTTGTCAGCGGGCTCTCTGGCGGAGAAAACGCCATAACAGGGTACGGGGGCAGTAACGGCGATGGAGTGAGCGGTTACACCGACACCAGCCGTGCCGTCGGGGGTTATGCAAGCGGCAACGGCGACGGCGTGTACGGCTACAGCAAGTCCGGCTACGCAGGACGTTTTGTTGGCAATATAGATGTCACGGGTTCGATAACCGCAGGTACCAAGGACTTCAACATCGACCACCCGCTCGACCCCGCCAATCGCTACCTCTACCACGCTTCGGTCGAGTCTTCGGAAATGATGAACATCTACACGGGGAACGTTACGTTGGACTCGAAGGGAGAAGCGACGGTTGAGCTTCCTGACTGGTTCGAGGCCTTGAACCGCGACTTCCGCTACCAGCTTACGGCCATCGGCGCCCCCGCGCCCGGCCGATACATCGCCGAAGAGATCGCCAACCAGCACTTCAAGATTGCGGGTGGGAAGCCGGAGATGAAAGTCTCCTGGCAGGTGACAGGCGTCCGGCAGGATGCCTACGCCAATGCCCACCCGCTCCAAGTGGATGTCGAGAAGCCTGCCAACGAGCGCGGCTATTACATTCATCCGGAGCTCTACGGGGCGCCGCCGGAAAGCAGCATCGAGTGGGCGCACAATCCCGTGCTGATGCAGCGATTTAAAGCAGAAGAGGAAAAGGCCACCCCCTTGCGCAAGCCGCAATAGCAGAGGGTCTGGCGGAACCGGTGGCACGGGGATTGTTGCTAAGGCAGGAACGAGACTCGGTTCAATCGGGCTCGCGGGGGATCGTATCGGCGACTTGAACGTGAGCGGGGAGATCTTCGCGGGAAGCAAAGACGCTAGTCACCCTACAGTAAATCGGACCCAGGCCAATAGGCCGATGGCGCTTTCGCGGCCAACGTCGGCACTTTCAGCCGAACCGTAGAAAGTAGCGCAGGACCCGTTCTTCGGTCCTGCGCTAATTCCATATCGTTCAGGAACTCGAAAATCCGCAAGGCTGGAGAGCGAGCCTTGCGTTACAATTCGCCGCGTGTACGACAGCGCCAACAATAGCCCGCAAACCGTATCGCTGACAGGGACGGGAAAATGACCAAGGCAGTAGGGAGTGGTTAGTGGCTAGCTAAGAGCGGCTGCGTGTGGCTGGGTCGGGCCGTTCGTTGTCAGTGCCCGTTGCCTGCGCGAAACTCGATCCCGCTCGGAGCGGGACGAAACTCGGCTTCGCGCGGCGATTCTTGGGCTTCGAATTTCAAGAGCGCAGACCGACCGGTCGGAAGACTATGCACTTACTTGGGGATAACCTATCAGTAAAAACAGCCGATTTTAGCTGCCGCGATGTCACAACTGTCACTTTTGACACTTTTGGCAAATAATTTTTTAAGTGACGCAAATAAAAGGGTTGCGCGAAAAATTAATTTGCAGGAATCTGCAATTTTGGGAAAAGTGGGGCATTTTGCCACACCACTTCCATTTTTCATAGGGCCTACAGATTTTCATATTTTCGGCCTCGCTCGATTACGGATCACTCCGTCGGCTCGGACAAATGCCGCGACCGCTTGGTCCGTATTTCCTCGATCAGGCGCATCACACGTGCAACCATCCTGATCGTTGACGATGAAGATCTGGTTCGCTGGCGCTGCGCCAGGCGGACGGAAACCAGACGCACGCCGCGCAGTTGCTCGATATCAGCCGCGATGCTCTGCGCTATAAGATGAAGAAGTTTGGGCTGAACCACACCGGGGAATCGGAATCGTCCGCCGTCCCGGCGAATTGAGCGTCGCCGTAAGGGCGGACTGATCCGGACTCAGTGCTTTCCGCAACCGACAACTGACCACGAACGACGAGCGATTTTCTTCACTTGGCACGCCAGAACTTCGATCGGTCGAACAATGCCTTCGAGCTCGACTTGCACGGATGCTCGATGGAAGACGCCCGCGCCGTGGTGGGGCAGCGAATCCGCGAGTGCTATCGGTACGGCATCGAAGAGTTGCGAACACACTTGTAGTCCGAGTCTGCGGCTCTTCGAAGCATGAAAGACCCGCGGAATTCAAGACCAATTCCTTGATTCGGGTTGAGAAACGAGCGGCTAACGAAGAGGCTCGACTTTGAGAGACTCCGCCGACTCCTTCCTATATGCACTTTTACTGATCAGGCCTTCACGGACAGTTGTTGGACGACTGATTCCATGCACACCCGCATCAAGCCTTCGCAAGTTCCGATGAAATGGAGTTTGTCGAGTTTGACTGCGAAAGTAGTACCATGAACGCCGGAGGCAAACGACGCCACCTCTTCCGGGCTGACGGAGGTTACCATCCTGCCGCATGCCTCGCACCAGTCCATTGCTGAATCAGCCTTGTCGATAAGCCAAGTACGCTCTGTTTCTATGGTGATCCTGGTTCGCTTATTTCGACTTGTCTTGGACGTCGTTTTCATTATTATTCCTCCCATCAGTGGCAGCCGCGTGCGAATTCTGGGCATCGCTTTAGAGACACTTTGATACGCCCATTGCATCTGGCGAACCCCTTGCATTAAAATGATTTGAGCCTTCCGAGCCAGGGAACTGATTTTAGATTCCATGGCCGCCACTTTATGAGGTTGCAAAGAGGAAGTAATTAGAATCGTGTGAAAATTAGCTGAAATGCCACTGAAACCGCCCAAGCCCAAGTCCAAGTCCGTAAAATACTTGTACGAGTTTGGCCCTTTTCGCCTCGATGGAGCGGAACACGCTCTCTTCAAAAGCGGGGCGCCGGTGCCGCTTACGCCCAAAGCCATCGAGACGCTCATGGTGCTGGTTCAGAACAGCGGCCACACCGTTGACAAAGATGAGCTCATGCAAGCCGTGTGGCCGGATACCGTCGTTGAAGAGAACAATCTCACCCAGAGTGTTTCGGCATTAAGGAAGGTATTGGGTCCGGACCATCCTTATATCGAGACCGTCCCGCGCCAAGGCTATCGCTTTGTCGCCATGGTGCGAGAGCGCCGGGAAGAAGTCCCTCAACTGATAATGCGGGAGCGCACTCGCCAAACGGTCACCATTGAGGATGTCGGTGACACAGGAATTGAGCAAGCGGCTGATTTGAGCGATGCACCCATCGAAGTTACTTCGCTTCCCCAAGCGAAACGCCTCTATCTGGCCGCTGGGGTGACCCTGTTCGTGGTGATTCTAGCTGTTGGCGTATATTTAGCCCGTCACACCATGGCCCATGTTTCGAACCCAGTCCAAACGCTCGTCATTCCGCCTCTCGCTCAGGGCAAATATTTAACCGTGTTGCCTTTTCGCGCCTTGGGCGACCAAGCATCTCTGCACTACGTCACCGAGGGATTGAATGCAGCGATTACCGCCCGGCTTTTCCAGTTAAAGGAACTTCACGTGGTCTCCGCCGAGTCGGGAGATCAGGCCGGCCCTGAGCGGCCGGCGGACCAGGTGGCGCGCGATTTAGGAGTGAATTTGATAGTTGCGGGGATGGCCCAGGAGACCGACGGCAAGATTCAGGTAGTCGTAAGTATTGAAGACGTTGCTGGACGCCGGAAAATGTGGACCCAGGAATTCTCAGCCGAGCACAAAGATCTTCTGGCGCTCCAGGATCGGATCTTTGTAGGACTGGTTGGCGGTTTGGGATTGAAACCGAGCCCCGAAGAGTTGGCACGGAACACCGTACATCCGACAGAGAATTCCGACGCCTACGATTTGTACCTCAAAGGCCGCAGCGCCCTTCGCGGGTATAAGGATTCCAAGGACATCGAAGCCGCGCTCAGCTTTTACCAGGCCGCTTTAATGAAGGACCCAAATTTTGCGCTGGCTTATGCGGGAGTGGCTGACGCGAGCCTGGAGATGTACGAACAGAAGAAAGAGAACGTCTGGTCAGAGAAGGCTGAGCACGCTGCCCAACAGGCACTGCGCTTGAATCAAAGTCTGGCCGAGGCGCACCTCGCCGCGGGCAGCGTCCATTACTCGATGGGCGAGAGCGAGAAGGCGATCGCTGAACTGAAACGGGCCCTCGAACTCGATCCGAATTCGGATGAAGGCTTTCGACGGCTGGGCAGCGCCTACCATGCCAGCGGCCAAAACGAGCAAGCGCTGGCGGCCTACCAGAAAGCAATCCAGCTTAGCCCATATTATTTGGGAAATTACCAGATGCTGGGCAACGCTTATCTTGATCTCGGGGAGAACGCCAAGGCACTCGATGCGTTTCGCCGTATCACCGAACTTGAGCCCGACAACGCGCTCGGCTACAACAATCTTGGCGCCGTTTATTTGCGCCAGGGAAAATGGCAGGAATCCATTCCGGTTTTTCAGAAAGCGCTCGACCTGCAGCCCGATGTCCAGGCCTACTCCAACCTGGGCACCGCCTATTTTTTCCTGAAACGATACGGTGATGCGGTGAAGATGTTCGAAAAATCGGTGGAAATGAATCCCAATGACGAAGTCGCCGTGGGGAACCTGGCAGACGCCTATCGCTGGTCAGGGCAGAAGGAAAAAGGCCAGTCAAGTTACGACAAAGCTATCGAACTCGGTTACAAGGAGCTGCAGGTAAATCCGCGCGATCCCAACGTTCTGGCCAGCCTGGCGCTCTATTCCGCCAAGAAGGGCGATACCGCGAAAGGGCTGCAATTGATCCACCGCGCGCGCTCCTACGACCCAAACACCGTCGAACTTGTTTACATTGACGGCGTGATTCAGACGCTTGCCGGGCATCCCCATGAGGCAACGCAAATGCTGCACGAGGCCTTCCAAAAAGGATATGCGCCCGACGAAGCCAGAAACGATCCCGAATTGGCGGCCCTGCACAATAATCCGGAATTTGAAAAGATGATGGAACAGTTTGGCCCCAAGCCGAAATAGTATCCAGTTCCGCCTAATCTATCGCAGTTTGTCACGCGCCTCGTTACCGGCCTACTGCCACAGGCAGAGCCTGACGAGGTGGCGCTGCAACCGAAAATATTGAAGTGGGGCAGGTCAGTAGCGCGGGCTCCAACCGAAGCGATCATGCGGCGCTCTTCGGGAGCCTTCGCTTCCAAAGCAGTGCGCCCATCCCAGTCAAAAAGAGCGCGGTAGTCGCCGGTTCAGGTACAGCGGATGGAGTGGCCACCGCGGAGACCAAAGTGTTGCTTGGGAATCCCTGCAAGTCTATGGCGAAATGACTGAACGCAGGTAAGCCAGGCCTACCGAAAAAACTGACGACGGTAGTCGATTCAATATCGCCCTCCTGCTTGAATAGGCAATCCGAAAAGGGCAAGATCCTGTAATCTGAGCCGACCCCGCAGGCGAAAAGCGCCCCGATGGAATCCGCCGGGCCTCCGGGCGTGATGGTGAAGGTTAGTTCATAGAGGGGCCTGGGGTTGTCGTTGAAAAAGTCAAAAGTTCCATCACCAGTTCCGGAAGTAAAACTAAAACTATAGCCGGAGAAAGGAACGCTGCCCCGGCGCAACCTGCGGACCAAAATTCGAGGATCAGTATCCACAGCTTGCCCGGGCTTGAGGGTGACCCAGACATTCTGGCCGTTAATTAATTCTTCCAGTTGCACTGCGTCGGCAAACAGATTGTGCGACGAAAACCCGACCAGCGCGCATAGCACAAGCGCGTATAGAATTTTCATAAAATGCCTCTCCCTCCGCCAACAATATCCTGAGATCATACTATGCGGCGCATCCGCAATCAAGCGGGTAGCCTTGCGGAGCGCGAGCTGCGACGAACTTGATCAGGATCAGCAAGCGTCAGCGCAACGCGGTCGCGGCACTGAGGCAGCAGGTCGGGGTGGCGTTCCTGGACATGCCTCTCGCGCTCTCGCGTTAGTTCGACCTCGCCCTCCAGATAGGGGCAGGAGAATCGCACTCCACAATCCTTTCACCACCAGAGCGCAGAGAAGTGCAGCGCAAACTGCCGCCTTTGCAGTCTGCGGATTTTTTTGTGCGGGTGCATTTTCTGCGCGGCCGGTTGGTACGAACCGCGAACCTGAAACCTGCAGGTGCGCGCTACTCCGCTTATCGTCTTGCGAGAAGCCTTTCATATTCCGCATGGGCGCCGATCCAGAACCAAAGGATCTCATCCGGCGATTTCCGCACCCCCACCGCACGGTAATCGCGACTGATGCGGACCGCAACCAACCGGTCCGATCCATGAATCTGCTTGAAGTGCAACCCGGATGGCGGGGGTTCTCCATGAATTGCCGATAGCCCGAACGGGCCTGACGGCAAACGTCGGCAGGCAGCGCCGCCATCAGCTTCCGAAAGCCCTCGGTGACGTGGGATGTCACAATTGGTCAGGATCGAGCGACGTGGTGAGGCCACGCGCGTGCTCATCCAGAGCCTCGTCCGCCATTCGCTCCACAACGGTGCTTGGTCTTTGGAACAGCTCGCTCCATCGGCGCTCGGACTCTATCTCTGCGAGTAACCAGGCGCCGAGCGCTTCCTGCTCGCTTTCAGGGAGCTTTGAGGCTTCGGAAACCGCCTTTTCCAGAAGTTTTTCCATCGCCATTCATTGTACCACGCGGCCACGCGGCCACGCGGTCATTCCCGCGCAGGCGGGAATCCAGATATTCGCGTAAGGTCGATCGGGCTTTGGCCGAGCAGTGTACCGCCAAACTGCGGCCTTTGCAGTCTGCGGATTTTTTGTGCAGGCGCATGTTCTACGCGGGGCAGGATGCCCCCCGACCCCGAGTTAAGGACTCGAATTGGAGCCAATCCACGAGCGGTACCGCCTCAGTTGCAAAGCATGGGTCTTGTCGAACCGCACCACGACACTGGTGGCATTATCCGGTAGTAGGAAGAAAACGTAGTCGTTGATTTGACCCAGGTACTTAACTCGATTCCCGGGCTTCGCGGGGTCTGGAATCGTAAGGCCTTCGACAGTCCCCCCAGCCAGATACCGATAGTCGGTCCCATCCAAGACGGCGGCAGCATCCAGCTTCCCGTAGCCGTAGGCATAGGTGGCCAGCATCGTGAGGAGGAGCAGTACGAGAGTTCGAGCGGCTTCATTCGGCAGCACCGAGGCGAGTATTCTCCGTCTCTGGGCAATCAGGTATATGGGCGCCGCAAATAGCGCTGGCAGCACAAGCCACTTCGTGGCCGGACCATACGCTAGAAGAGCCAGCGTTAAAAGCGCGTATACTATCGCAATGAACGGGGCGAGACGGTTGAGAAGGCGCCCGACCGGGGTTTCTCGGCCGGCACCGGGAGCCAGCGCGCGATTGATCCCAATCACCTCGGCTACAACCACTCCAATAGCGACGAAGAGGAATGATGAAACGACTGGGTACGCCGCAAGCTTCAGCGTATCGGTGAGATTCATGTACTCCAGTGCGTTAATACCGAAGGTGGGCCAGTAGCCCCACAAATAAAGGACTCCGACAACAAAGAAGTACACGGAGCCGAAGTAAATATAGGGCGAGACCCGCTCCTTCGAGGGAACATTTTCGGTCTGATTGCTCATGACGTTATCGTGCGCGGCATTCGCGGCGCCGCGGAAGCAGGCTATCGGGAGTCAAGATCGGGTGTTACGGGCCGCAGCGAGACTACCTCCGTTTTTTGTATCACCACAAGTTGGTCCGTCCGTTTTTCCCGGACGATTACGAAGTTGTTAAGCACAAATAGGGTCCGGCCGATGATCGGGGACGGCGGCTGGCGAACGAGTATTTGGGCTTCAGCGTTGGGCAAAAGTAACGGGCGGGCTCCGGATCCCAGAGCAAGCCCGTAGAAAAAAGAGACAATTAGGAGAGTGGGAACCGCAGTGGCGAGAACATATCTTCGCCTCGTCCAGCCCTCTACGAGGCGCGGAACAGTGGCGTACCACGCAAGGAACAGCAGCCAGAGGCACGGGCCCGATATCAACCACGCGTACCACAGCTCCGGCTTCCTAACGACGCCGAGGTCGTAATAGATCGCATTGATCGGGCCGACGAGGACTCCGACCGCGAGCGTTACCCGCCAGGGTAGCCTGCGGGCTCTCCTCGTGGAGGCTGGCTTGCGGCTGCTGGCGAGGATCTCCTCTTCGGAAAGCCCATGCTCCAGGCGCCTCAACACAATCTCTGCAAGGGCTCCGAGCCCAACACCAAATAGGATTGAAGGGAGCCAGACAATCGCTTCCCTCGCATAGTCTTCAAGCGCGAAAAAAGGAAACAGGTTGACACCGGCCCCGGCCGAGTACCCGAGAAGGTACAGGACCGTGCAAACGAACGAGGCCCCCGTGCCAATAGCGCCCAAATCCTTCGCTGACCAGTCGCCCATGGGTCCCGCGCTCCCTACGACTAACGCGCCGTCCTAAATGAGGTCAACCTGTTCGCTCCATATCTTGCACCCGGCAACTGCCGCCCTGAACGGCTACGAAAGTCCCGTTATAGGTAGCGTTAGAATTGAACGGCGGGTCGAGGTAAATCAGGTCAACGCTCGCATAGGGCACGTGCTCGCCCAGAATTCTGAGGTTGTCGCCAAAGTACAGTTTATTCCTCGCATCCATTACCGCACATACTAACACATTGGCATGTGGAATGTGGTCGTGGCAGGCGCCACTCGAAATTCGAAATTGGGAACTCGAAAATCAGGCGCGTGGCACAGGCTCTCAGCCTGTGCGGTGCATAGCCAGAAGGGGCGGCCCCGAGCGAGGGCTGTGCCACCTCGATCTCAACGTTTGGCGACGAGCTTCATATCGAGCTCCATGCCCACCGCGTCGGCGTAGCGCATTGAAGTCTGAACGTTGGTGCGTTCTGGCTTGCGTTAGGTCCCGACCACAGGAACCGCTTGTTTGCCAGGAGGAGCGAGGCTACTTGCTATGCGACGTCACAGCGTCTTCCAGAGCCTCACGGATGAATCGCTGATACGGGATACCGCGCTCTTTGGCGCGGCTCTTCAACGCATTCAGCAATGGCTGCGGCATCCGCATGTTCACCCGCGCCCCCTTCTTCTCAAATTCGAACCGGAAGGGCTTGGCGCGAGAGAGGTCATATTCCGTCAGATCGGCTGTGTCTACGAAGGTCTCCGCCTCCCGGTCACTCTTAAAGGTTGGGATTTTCTTTTTCATAGTGCTGAACTTCCTTCCTGTGCATGTAGCGGGCGCTGATCGGCCGAATGTAGCGCTCACCTTTTTTGGTCCGGATCGTAAAAACCAAAAAAATGTGCCGCCCCTCGCCCGTCTTGCCTATCGCCTTGAATCGCGTTTCGACGCCGGAATGCGCTTCATCCGGCAGGATCATGATCGGCCTCAGGAACAGAGATTCCACCTGTTCCGCTGAGACGCCGTGATGGAGACATTTGTGGCGGTTCCCATCGTCCCAGTCAAAGCCCGCGATCGATTCTGCCACCAGACGATGATGGCATTCGTGTGTACAAATGTCAAACCTATTGGCAACGGTTCTGACGATAGCCGGTAGCTCCGAATTCAGGCCCTCCAAGCTCAGCGGCTCTTCCCTGTTGGAGACGGATAATTGAAAATCGGGCGCGCGTGAAGTGTGCCGCCTTTTTAAGTCGAATTTCGGCTGCCTCGGCGTATAATCCCGCCGGAGCGGCTGCCAGGCCGTCACGTGCCAAGCGGAGGCAACGACGAAGGACGGGCGGAAAGTGCAAGAAGAGGAGGCAACATGTGCGACTTCAGCAGGCGACAGTTTTTGGCGGGAGGAGCGGTGTTTTTGAGTCTCGAGGCGGAGGCCGAGCTTTTGGCTGGGCCAATTCCCCCGGGAATGGCGGAGGCTGCCCAGGCGGATCAGGTAGCCGCTGACGTCTATTTTCACGAGGGACGAGTGTCGGATACGGCGGACGCGGTCTGCAACAACGGCTGGATCATGTTTGAAGATTACGTGCTGGTGATCGATGCGAATTTCCCGGCGGGGGCGAAGCTGATCATCAGCAAAATTCGCTCTCTGACGGACAAGCCCATCAGGTTTGCCTTTGACACGCATCACCACGGCGACCACGCTTACGGGAATCAGGTCTACGTCGAGAATGGCGCGGTGCCGGTCGCGCATACCGGCGTCATCGAGGAGATGAAACGATATGAAACCGGCTACTACGCCAACAAACCGGGCAGGTGGGAGGAGGCAGCGAAGGGTCGCGCCGATCTCAGAACCACCAAGCTGAAGCCACCCTCCGTTCTCTTCTCGAAGGATTTGATTTTTGACGACGGCAAACATCGCGTCGAGCTCATGCACCTGGGAATAGCGCACACGCATGGCGATGCTTTGGCCTGGCTGCCGAAGGAGCGAATCCTTTTCACGGGCGATGTCTGCGTGAATGGGCCGTACAATTACGTCGGTGACGG
>Ga0187803_10000663_pt1 | contig 13621 bp, 13 predicted proteins | sample NC_wetland_sal_i_2_FD_132425 | JGI IMG/M metagenome (GOLD analysis project Ga0187803, IMG submission 132425) | Wetland sediment microbial communities from Neuse River Estuary, North Carolina, USA - Control_3 | ecosystem: Environmental > Aquatic > Freshwater > Wetlands > Sediment | place: USA...
AACGAAGATCAGCGAGACCCGCGGCAGCGTCGCGAGTGGCTTGCAGGTTGGCGCGGAAATTGACCAAGCCGATTCCTGCCACGTTGGCGCTGAGGATGAGCAAGGCTATCCAGGAAAGGCAGTGGAGCTTCCATCTTCCGACACCGTCGCTGAAAGGCACTAGCGCCACCAGGGGAACCAGCCACACCTGCGGGGCATAGCGGGCCCACCAGCAGGCAGAAACTGGTAATACCGATCCAACAATTATCAGAATGACGGCGGCGGCAATCCGGGGCCTGGCGCCGCCCCGCCACACGCCCATCGCCAGAAGCGCCCACGCGAGCACCAAGGCGGCGGCGAAGAACGGGCCGAACCCTCCCGTCAGCACATCGGGTTCCGTGAAGGCGTTCCATTCGTCGCGGTCGACTTTCCACGGTGCTTTGAGCTTGGACTGAGGGGGCCAGTTATGGGATCGGGAGAAAAGTGAGGCCGCGAGGTTTGCAACGCGATTTGCCTCAAAGTAATCGGGAGGGGTGGTTCGCGTCATGGTGATTTTCGCAAAGTCTCCGCTGCCGAAAAAGGGGTAGAACGGGTGACCGTTTTCGAAGGTGTTGTACACGTAGGGGTTTTTTCCCAAGACGATTGTCCCCAGTCCCAGCGCGAGAAAAGCCACGAATATGGGCTTCCGCAATGATCGCTTCTGCCACGGCAACAGACCTATGAATGCGGCAAAGAAGAGCGCGACATACACCAATCCCGTGAACTTGACCAGGATGGCCAGCATCGCTGCTTCGGACAGCAATAGATTCACCCACGGATTGCCGTCGTCAACGCTCATGATACAAAGGGCTGCGACACAAGCCAGGAGCGAGGCCAATTGCCCATCGACATAGAAGGTGAAAACCTGGCAGATTGCCACGGGGTTAGCCGCCATCAGAATAGCCATTGCCATGTGCCAGGCCTTCAGTTTTCTTAGCGAGCGCGCCAAGACCGCCAGCGCCATGGAAAACGCCGCCACCATTAGCAGGAGATTGGCGAACTTCCCCGTTTCGATGCGCCCGGTCAAGCGGTACATCGACGCCGCGATCATCCACGGTCCTTTGGGAAAAGTGATCAGTTTGACGTTCTGGTCAGTAGAGACGGGACTTATGTATCGAGTAAAGAGCGGATTCCACCCATGAGCAAGCTGATAAACACCCTCCTGCTGGTACGCTTGGCCGTCGAAGGAAACATCGTAGAAGGCCAGGCTGATCCAACCGCAAGCAGCAACAAGGATGACCAGCAGCGCGGCAACCGCCATGGTCATTGGGATTGGGCGGGGGAAATAGAACCGCGCTCCCCACCCGGTCACGAGGCATGAACCCACCAGGGCGGTGGGCAACACCCAACTGTGAATCGGCATTCCTAGGAGCCAGCCGAATTCTGAGACGGCCACGATGAGAAAAAGAAAGGTCAGGATCGCCCCGCCGGAAAGCACGGCAAAGCCGACGAAGGAAGATCGGGCACCCGTCGCGTTCTCGCTCACGGGCGGACCTCGCTAGACCTTGGAGTGTACGACGCGGACGGATGGCATGCCATCGGGCTCATCCACGAGCTCGATATCCTGGAAAATGTTGGGGGATTCTTTCTTGAAAACGCGGAGGACCTCCACCGCGAGCAAGCGGATTTCCGTATCGGCGTGAACGCTGCCGCGAAGTTCGAGGAAATGTCGCCAAGCGCGGGAATTTCCCGTCACAAAGATTTTGGTTTCCGTGGCATTGGGAAGGACGGACCGGGCGGCTTGGCGCGCCCACTTGCGCCGGTCGCGGGGGGTCATGTCCGGATACTTCTGCTGTACGTAGTGTAGGGATGCTTCGGCGAGTTCCTCGTAGGCCTTGCGCAGCGATTCAATGGTCTGGTGCCATTTTGCGCGCAACTCCGGATTTTCCTGGTAGAGGGGGGGAACCACGTAGCGCGCGTCACTTTCATCCACGTAGCGCTGGGAAAGCTGCGAGTAACCGAACCCGGCGCGGTGGCGCACCAGTTCGTGGGTGAGGGCGCGGCTGACTCCGGTGATGAGGAGGCACCACACGGCGTGCTCCAGCACGCTGCCGTGTTTGGACGTGAGGATATTCTCGATGTATTCGCGATTGCTCTTCCGGCCCTTGCCAAACGACATGTAGCAGGTACGCCCGGCGATCTCCGCCAAAATCTCGCCGGCCGCCGGGGCGTCGGTGGAAAACACCATCCCCTCATCGGCCAGGAAACGCGCCACCTCGTCATCGGCGACTTGTTGGCGCCCGAGCAGATAGACTTTGGGTTTGGAGATGTAGGGATCTAAGGGTGGATTGGTGGCCATCCGGTGGTGTCTCCACGTCGTCGCTGGAGCGGGAAAGACTTAACCCTCAGGTCCCCCACGCACCGCGGCCGGCTTGGTTCGTCGGGTTATAGGGCCGAACGGCATTCGGTCTTACGCGCTATGGGCTTCCCGCCCGTGCCACTCTCTGGCTGCGGCAATTCGCCGCCCGGCCTCACGCACCTGCAGCAGGCTTCGTGCCGGTTGCAGCCGGGGCTGCCCTCTTGAAGCCGGCATATTTCCGCTGGAACCGCTCCACGCGGCCGGCGCTGTCCACCAGTTTCTGCTTGCCCGTGAAGAAAGGATGGCACTTGGAGCAGATTTCCAAGTGCAGGAGGTCATTCTTGTAAGTCGAGCGCGTCTTGAAAGTGTTGCCGCACGCACAGACGACATTGACCTCGTGATAGTTCGGGTGAATCTTCTCTTTCATAGAACTCCTCGGTTGCAGTAGAGCAATCCTATATTTTACCGACATCGTGTGAAACTTTCAATTCATTTTGACGGATCGTGGCTATGAGCTCAGCTTGCCAAGGCTAAGATAAGCCAGATGTATGTACCCTCTTACGATGTTGGTGAAAGAGAACTCCCTATCCCTTGTGCGAATTGGGACTCAGCTACGCCCCAGTACCGGAACACACACGGAGCGGACTGGTTCCGCGTCGTCGCCCAACAGAAACCGGATGACCCTCGCCACTTCCCCGGGAGCCACCCACTGGGAAGAATCGGCCTTGGGCATGGCGCGCCGGTTTGCTTCCGTGTCCATCGTTCCCGGCAGGATGCAGTGCGCGTGGATGTTGTAACCCTTTAGTTCGTTCGCCAGGATCTCAGTAAGTTGGCGGACTGCGCCTTTGGAAATCGCGTACGCGGCCATGCCAGCGCCGCCGCCATTCAGGATCGCCCCACTGGAAGTGGTGATAATCCTCCCGAAGTTCTGCTTGATCATCAAGGGAACGATGGCATGAGCAGCAAGAAAGACCGTGCGCAGGTTCAGATCGAACATCCGGTCCCAGTTGACCTCGCTGGTCTCATGAGTTTTCCCGGCTGCGAAGCCTCCGGCAAGGCACACTAGGAAATCGATCCGCCCCCAACGTTCCGTGACATCGGCGACGAAACGTTCCACGGCAACGGCGTTGGTCATGTCGGCTTTGGCGCCCCATAACCACTCCCGCGCAAAGCCGGCGCGGCTTTCCAGGGCCGCCCAATGCGCGCTGGCGGTATAGGGCACCGCCACCCGCGTTCCATTTGCGACGAGATCAAGAACCACGGCGCTGCCCAAAGCGCCGGTACCGCCCGAAACCAGGGCGACCCGACTTTGATTGTCCATGCATCACCTCGCGCGCCATCCGTTCTAGGGGGAATACATGATGATAACAGAGGTGCGTGATAAGAGCAGGGCGATTGTCGGTCGCGACGCCCAAAGGCGGGGTTCAGGGGGAAGGCCCGACCGGGAACGGACAAACAAGCCACTGCAATCCAGCTATCCTGGATTTAATGGCGATATGTACAGTAACTTATTTGACTTTGACTTCCGATGATATTAGCATAGCGGGCGCGGGAGGGCCAGCCTGGCATGATTGGCGAGACGCTAGCCCACTACGAAATTGAAAGCCGCCTCGGGGAAGGCGGTTCAGGTGTTGTCTACCGCGGGCGCGACCTGCGCTTGGAACGGCCGGTGGCGATCAAAGTCCTGGCCGAGGCGTTGCGGGACGACGAACTCGCCTGGGCTCGCCTGCTGCGCGAGGCGCGCCTGGCTTCGCAGTTGAATCATCCCCACATCGCGGCCATCTACGATCTGGGGGAAGAGGACGGCCGCGCCTACATCGTCATGGAGTACGTCGAAGGATTGCCACTGGCGGACCTCATCCCCGAGGGCGGCATGCCGCTGGAGCAAGTTACGCGCTACGCTGGGCAGATTGCAGGCGCGCTGGATTATGCGCATCAGCAGGGGGTACTACACGGCGACCTGAAAGGGTCTAATATCGTTGTGACTTCTGACGGTAATATCAAATTGCTGGACTTCGGGCTGGGGCGACGCATTCCGCGCCGCGGCACGGGAGAGGTCACCAACGCCTCCCTGCCGCTAGCGGAGGGAGGCGCGACGGCCGGGACGCTGCCCTACCTGGCGCCGGAACTGCTGCGCGGGCATCCTACCAGCCTCCAGAGCGATGTCTGGGCGCTGGGCGTCCTGCTCTATCAGATGGCCACTGGCGAACTCCCCTTCCGCGGCGCCACCCCCTTCGAGTTGAGCGTGGAGATCATGGTGGGCACGCCGCCCAGGCTGGGGCAGTTGCAGGAACCGCTCCAATCCACGCTGCGCCGTTGCCTGGAAAAGGACCCTCTGCTTCGTGTTCCGCAAGTGCGCGAACTTGCCCTGGGTCTGAATAGGCATGCGCACGAATCCGAGCCCACCTTGCCAGCGACGGAAGTTACCGGTGCCGCCCATCCGGCAGCAGCGGAGACGCATCCCGCCTTGCGCCGGAACCGCGCCTGGTGGGCGGCTGGAGTATCAACCGCGATCCTCGCATTGCTGCTAGGGGGGATTTACACCCACCACGTCTGGGTTCTACGGAACACCGCTCGATCTGGTGTCGAACCTCCCGCTCCCAGAACTCTCGGCGCGGGCAACCCCGTTGTCAAGGTTTGGGTCAACACAGATTCCAAGACTTATCATTGCCCTGGCGCGAGATGGTATGGGAAGACCCAAGAAGGCGAGTACATGACGCAAAAGCAAGCGCAGGACAAGGGGTATCGCCCGGCCGCCAACCGCGCCTGCATGTAATGCTGAAGAATATCCGGTCCGCCAGAGAAGATCACCTCACCTGAGATGTTAAGAGGTAAACGCGCAGAGGAGGGGGTTTAGTCCCCCACGGACTCATCCGTCGAGGTGGCGGGCGTGGTGGAGTTGGCGCGGATCACAAAACTCTGGTCCTGGTAGTAGTACACACCCCCCGTCTGGCCATAGGCGGCTGGATTCGCCAGCAGCGTGTACCCATTCCAGGTATTCGTGGCGGCATTAAACAAAGAAGGGTTGTAAGCGAAGGTGTAGCCGCTCTTGTATCCGGCGGCAAGCGTGCTATCCACCAAGCCCGCGGCGGTCGAAGACGGGCCCTGGCCGGTGGGCGGTGGACCTAAGGCGGCGAGGGTGGTGGAGTAGCCGGTACCGAAGGTGGTGGCGTAAGTCACTTCTCCTGTGGCGATGACACGCAGACTTTCGATAGCGGAAGCCTGGTTGGCAGCGACACGGCTGCGGAGGAAATTGGGAACGGCGATGGCGGCAATGATCAAAATGATGGCGACGACGATCAATAACTCGATGAGCGAGAATCCTCGCTGGTGATGACGCATGCCCGTTCTCCTTCTTCAAATGGACGTGAGACGGAAAAGTTGAGCCGTCTCAAGCAAGAGAGCTTCGCCCAGTGATGAGCATATCGAATACCAACTTCCCGTTTTCTGCCCGACTCCTGAGTACTTGAAAACAGACGCCTTGCGCACTCGGGCAGCGCCCATCCTACCACAAGCGGACGCGGAGTGGAATAGTTGCTGACAATAAACGTCAATTCCACCACCCCCCGGGAAGGGGACAGGATTACCTGTCCATGCATGGCCCCTGCTTCTAGCCTCGCGAAGCGGGATCGGTTGGGGGCCTTACGGAACCCCCGCGTTGGCACGGGTGAGGAGGAATCTGTCATCCATCTGTTGTTGTGTCCGCCTCGCCTGATCCAGCTTGTATACGGCAAGCTGGCGGTCCCGGAGGTTCGCCAGAATCTTGCGGCGCTGCTGGGCTTTGTGAAAGGCCGCGAGTTGCCGCTGACGCAAGTCTTCGAGGTTGGCAACCTGGTCGTTCCAAGCCGCGACCCGCCGAGCGCGGACCCGGTCGCCCGCCAACTCAAACTGCATTTCCGCGGCGGTCATACCCTGGCGCAGTCTATTCTGCAACAGGTTTGCGGCACTGGCCCGCTCGCGCTTGGCTTGCTCCCACTGCCCGCGCACCCTCACCAGTTCGCGGGTGATCGCCTCAAGGCGTTGGCGCTCGCGCTGCTCATAACTCTCGCGCCAGCGAAGGACGGCCTGCAATGGGAAATGGAAAGGCATGGGATCACTAGCCTGGCAGCGCCTGGAAGGCCTCGAGAGTTGCGTTGAATGGCGCTTTCTCATTCCTCCGCTGCTGGAGGAATTTGCCCAGCGCTGGCATTGCCTCGATCGCCTGATCCAGCAAAGGGTCAAGGCCCTTTTGGTAGGCGCCTACCCTGATGAGATCTTCTGCAGCGGTGTAGGCTGCCAGGAGTCTTCGCAGCCGCTGTGCCTTCTCGAGGTGTTCCGGAGTGCAAACGGCGGGCATCAACCGGCTCAAGCTATCGAGAATAGATATCGAGGGGTAATGGTTTTGGGCGCTGAGGCGCCGATCCAAGATGATGTGGCCATCCAGCAGCGCCCGCAGCGCATCCACCAGAGGGTCCTGTTGGTCATCCCCTTCCATGAGTACAGTGTAGAAAGCGGTGATGCTCCCGCCGTTGAAGTGCCCGGCCCGTTCAATGAGCTGCGCCAGCAAAGTGAACACCGAGGGAGTGTAACCTTTGGCCGTAGGGGGCTCACCCGCCGCCAAGCCGATTTCGCGTTGTGCCGTGGCGAAGCGCGTCAGGGAATCAACCACCAACAGAACGTCTTTGCCCTTCATGGCAAAGTACTCGGAGACGGCCGTGGCCGCCAATGCCGCGCGAATTCGCAACAAAGGCGACTGGTCCGAGGTTGACACCACCACCACCGTGCGCCGTCGGCCTTCTTCCCCCAAGGTTCCTTCCAGGAACTCCCGCACTTCGCGGCCCCGCTCTCCTACCAGGGCCAGGACGGTCACATCCGCCGCACTGCCACGAGCCATTAATCCCAGCAGCGTGCTCTTCCCCACGCCGCTGCCGCCGAAGACTCCCACCCTCTGACCGCGTCCGCAGGTGAGAAACGCGTCGATAGCCCGCACACCGCATCCCAGAGGGTCGTTGATCAACCTGCGATTCAACGGCAAGGGGCCGGGAGCGCGCAGCGGCCAGTCCTCGCGGGCGTGGTAGTCCGCCTCAGAATCGAGTGGCTTGCCCACGCCATCAATCACCCGACCGAGTAACCCTTCCCCTACCCTCAAGGTTGCCTTCGCACCCCACGTGGCAATCCGGTCTCCATAGCGAATGTCGCTCAATCTCTCCAAGGGCATGGAGAGGACAGTGCTGCCGCGGAATCCCACCACTTCTCCCGCATGGGGCTCGCCCGAGGGCCCCAGGATCTCGCAGCACTCGCCCAAAGAGCAGAATGGCCCCTCCGACTCCACGATATGCCCCACCGCCTTAGTGACCCGGCCGTACCAGCGCGTCGTGGATAGAGTCTCCAAACGCCGGAAGTAAGGGGCCAGAAGTGAAGGATTCGTCACTGCCTTTGCGGTTTCTGGGCCAGCAGGTCGAAAAAGCCCTGTTCAATTTCCTTGAGCTGCGTTTCGAGTGTCAGATCGGTGGAACCCAATTCCGTTTCCAGCACGCAATGTCCCGGCCCCATCGTCGCATCCCCCATCAGTTCGGGAGGCAATGGCATTTCGGGCTGTGAGGCGAAGAATGCCTGCCAAGCCTGAACCTGGGCAGGGTGAACTCGCAACCGGACACGCGTCCCGGCGGCAATGTTATCGAGCCCGACGCGCACTACTCCTGCCAGGAGCAACGGATCAACCTGAGCTTCCCGATGCAGGATTTTCCGGGCTATAGCCACGGCCAACGCCACCGCTTCCGCCTCCACCCGCTGAAAATATGTTTCACGCTCGCGGGTGAAATCGCGAATTGTCTGAACCAGAGCTTGCTTCTCCCCTGCCAGCTTCTTTTCGTATTCTGCCCGGATTTGCGTTATCCCCTCCTCCCGGCCCTCGATCCGGGCTCGTGCTTCGCACGCTCGAATCTGATCTTCGCTTACAGCAGTAGGGCCGGGTGGCTTTGACTCGGGAGCCCAGAGGCGCTCCAGGGTCGACGGGGTACCGCCAGACTGGGGTGTCTTCGCCCCGCTGGCGGGAACCAGGGGGGGCGGATAGACATAGGCTTGTGCCTCCGGCTTAGTTTCGTTGGGCGAGGTATCCGAGTTAGACAACATACGCGTCATCCCCAAAGCTCTTCAGTGTCAATTTTCCCTCCGCTTCGAGCTTACGCGCCTGTTGCACGATCTCCTGTTGCGCCGTAGTCACTTCCCGGGAGCGCACCGGTCCCAGTGCTTCCATGTCCTCCCTGAGCATCTGGGAAGCGCGCGATGACATAGTTTTGAAGACGTGATTCTTCATATCCTCAGAGGAACCCTTGAGCGCCAGCGCCAGCACCTTCTTGTCCAAGTGGCTTAAAAGTTCGCGCATGCTACTCTCGGGCACCGACAGGAAATCTTCGAACGTAAACATCAGATTGCGGATACTGAGGGCCAGCTTGGGATCATCCTGTTCAATCGTCTCCAGGATTGTCTTGACCGTGCCCGGCTCGACCCGGTTGAGCATGTCAGACACGGCCTTGATACCGCCATAAGCGCGGCGGTTCTGTTCCCCCAAGGCGCGGAGTTTCTTGTTAAGGACCAAGGAGATCTTCTGGACCATCTCCGGTGAAAACTGGTGCATTTCTGCGAGCCGCCGCACCACTTCCGCGCGCGTCTTTTCGGGCAGAAGCAGGATGACTTCCGACGCCGACTTCAGCCCCAGGTGCGCCAGAACCAGGGCAATCGTCTGCGGGTGCTCGCCTTCCACAAACATCACGAGTTGCTGCGGGTCGGCTCTTTGCAAGGAGTCCAGGTTGGTGGCGCGCGCTTCCTGAAAGCTCTCCACCTGCTCGAGCAGGTGTCTGGCCCCATCCTCGCCAAAGGCTTTCACCAGAAGTGTCCGGGCGTATTCAGCCCCACCTTGCGCGAGAAACTCCTCCGTGACGGTCAAGCGGTAGTACTCTTGGAGGATCTGGGCGGCGGTTTCGGGAGAAATATAGTCCAGCTCGGAGATTTCCTCCGTCAGCAACTGCAGATCCTCCGGTGGCAGGTTTCGGTAGACTAGACTCGCAGCCTCGTCTCCTAGAAGAACAAGAAGGATGGCGGCCTTGCGAATCCCGGTCAAGTTTTGCGCCGATGGGGCCTTGGCGGTTTCCGCGGCTGCGGTCATCATTTACCCTCCTGCCGCATCCAGTTCTGAATCAGTCGGCTGGCCGTCGCCGGCTCTTTCTTGACCTTATCGAGCAAGTTCTTCTTCAGGATGACGGCTTGTTTGGTCTCGGTAGGCGAATCCCCCAATTGTTGAATCGATGCCTCAACGGCAGCCGTGTCGTCGCCTGTCACGGCGAATGTGCCGGACGGGCTCTTCGGCAAAGCCTCCCGTTGACCTTTGGCCATTCCCAGTTGTTTGGGAAGTTCCTGGAAAGCCGTCACAATCTGGCGCTTGATGGGACGCAGGACCAGCAGGTAAATCAGCAGGAAGAGGAGGACGAGCGCCCCATAGCGGATGATACTGATCCACCTATCCACGATAGGGGCGATCCGCTCGGTGAGGGTCGGGACAGCAGGGTTTTCGAAGGGGAGAGTCTGAAACGAGAGGTTCTCCACCGCTACCCTGTCACCGCGGGTGGCATCGGCACCCAGCGCCGTCGCCACCAGGGCCTCGATCTGCTTCATCTCGTCCGGCGTGCGTTTCCGCCGAGTCTCGACCCTCTGGCCGTTCTCCTCCTTGCTCTCCGTGGCGTCGTCCACCAGCACCGCCGCAGCAATGCGTTTGAGAGTTCCCGGTGGTTGCACCGAATGGCGGACGGTCTTGCTCACGGCGAATGTCTTGCTTTCGGTATGGAGACCCTGTGACTCGGAATCGGCGGGGGTGGGCGGCTTGGGCGCAGGCGTGGGTTGCTTTCCTGGGACATTCGAAGGGGTTCCGGGGGGGCCTTGTGCATCGCTTTCGCTGACGCGCTCTTCGGAAATCTGGGAAGTTAGAACCACTGCGCCGTTCGGGTCGTAGGTTTCCTGCGTGCTGTCGCTGGTGGCCAGGTCGTACTCCACGGTGACATTGGCCCGAGCCCTGCCGGGCCCCACCACCGGCTCCAGGGTGGCAACCACCTTTTGCGCTAGAGCTGTTTCATACTCCCCCCAATACCGGGGCCGACTGGCAGAGCTGCCACTGCGCGCCAGGATGGGCATTCCCCCATCGGCATTAATCAAGGTCACATTTTCAGGCCTCAAGTTCTCCACCGCGCTCGCCACCAGATGAGTAATGGCCTCCTGGGCCTCGTCGCCCAGCCGCCCGCCCCGCAGCCGGATGACGACGGAGGCTTTGGCCTCCCGAGCCTGTTCCGTGAAGAGCGATTCCTGGGACAGCACCAGGTGTACGCGTGCCGCCTCGATTTCCCCTAAAGTCTGAATGGTGCGCTCCAACTCGCCCTCCAGGGCCCGTTGATAGTTCACCTTTTCGGCAAAGTCGCTTCCCGCCCAATTGGGCTTATCAAAAAGCTCAAACCCCATCCTGCCCGTCTGCGGCATTCCTTCCGCAGCCAGATCCAGACGCGCCCTGTCCAGTTGGTCGGCAGGGACACGAAGGGTGGTGCCGTCGCTCGCCAACTCATAGGGAATGTTCTTTTCGGATAGCCGGCGCGACAGAGCCTGCGCATCACTCGAGGACAGTCCGGAATAGAGTGTTCGGTAATCAGCCTTATCCAGCAAGGTGACGAGCACCCAGATGGTTCCCGCCACGGCGGCTGCCCCCAACGCCAGCGTAATCTTCTGCCGCAGGGTCAGGCCGCGCACGAAGGCGGCAACTTGATTGCTTACCTGCTCTGCATTCACGGCCATTTATAGCACTCAGCTATCAGCCTTCAGCTCTCCGCCATCAGCTTCCAACTCTCAGCCCTCGGCTAGAGCCTGGGCAGGATGGCCTTCGGTGGCGGCCGGAGGCTGAGAGTTAAAAGCTAAAACTGCATCTGGGAAATGGTCTGGTACGCTTGCACAATCTTGTTGCGCACCTGCATCATCATCTGAAACGTGAGATCGGCCTTTTCCACGGCCACCATCGCTGAGTGAAGATCCTGCCCGTTGCCTTGCAGCACACTGGCGACCTGCTGGTCCGCCCCGGACTGCATCTCCTGGACCTTATCCATGGCGCTTTCCAGTGTCTGGAAGAAGTCAGACGGATCGCTGGAAGGCTTGCGGACGTCCAGTTGGACGTTTCCCCAGTCGATTTGTGGTAGGCCTGATATGGTGTTGCCCAAAGCCGTCCTCCTAAGTCAGAATCTGGATCGTCTCTGAGATCATCGCCTTGGTGGCTTGCGCCGCTGCCACATTCAACTGATATGCCTGCGCGGCGCCCATCAAGTTGACCATCTCCTCCACGGGGTTGATGTCCGGGAAAGAAACGTACCCGTCGGCATCGGCATCCGGGTGGCCGGGCTCGTAGCGGCGCAAGGGGGGGGCCTTATCTTGGACGACCTTCTCCACTTTGACCTCCCGCGCGTGCAGATCCCCGAAGCGCGACAGGGTTTGGGCAAACCTGCCCCGGCCCGGCCGCTCCGTCCCAAACACTACCAGTTCTTTCTGATAAGGGCCCCCACCCGGGGTACTGGTGGTTTCAGCATTCGCCAGATTACTGGCCACCACCTCCGCGCGCGCGCGCTCGGCCGTGAGGGCGGAGGCATTGATATCAAGGACGCCAAAAAGGTTCATGGTTCTATTTCCCTTCATTGATCGCAGTCTGGACCATATGGATCTCATTGCGCAGCAACTCCACCCCGGCGCGGTACTGAAGCTGGACTTGGGCGAGGGCCAGAGTCTCACGCTCCAGACTCACATTGTTCCCGTCCGGACGCTCGATCAGGCCTTTCACTTCCCGCACATGGGGTGAGACTGGCGCCTCCTCCAGGCGTTGCTCGGCGCGCCGCATTTCGCTCCCAAAGTCCACATCCTGAGTGCGATACCCCGGCGTATCGATATTCGCCAGATTGCTGGAAATCAGCTCATGACGGAACGCCACAATATCCAGGTAATGCTCCACCCGCCGCATGGCCGGAGACTCAATCCAATTCATGACGTCCTCCGGGGAGGCAAACCGAACTCTCGAATCTTGTTGCGCACGGTTCGCAGACTGACCCCCAGCATTCCCGCAGCCCGCGTCCGGTTGCCTCCGGTTGCGTCCAGCGTTTTCTCCAGAAGAGTGCGCTCCAATTCCCGCAAGGTCACTCCCGGTTCGATTCCCCCCACCGACTCATCACTTTGAAATCCGGCTTCGGGAAGAAGCTCCAGCCCGACCACGGGGCCGGGAGCCAGCGCCAGCGCGCGGCGTACAAAATTCTCCAGTTCACGCACATTTCCCGGCCATTCGTAAGCCTGCAGTCGCCCCAGCAGTTCCGGGAGGAAGCGCACGACACAGGAGCGCGGTGCCGGCGCGTGCTTGCGCACAAAGTGGTCAATCAAGTCCGGAATGTCCTCACGCCGTTCCCGCAGTGGGGGTATTGAGAGCGGGATCACATTGAGGCGGAAGAAGAGGTCGGCGCGGAACTTCCCTTCCGCCACCACCGCCCGCAGGGGGCGGTTCGTGGTGGCAATCACCCGTACGTCGACGGGCAGGGGACGCGTATCGCCCAAGCGGTCGATTTCCCGTTCCTGTAAAACGCGCAGCAGCTTGGGCTGCAAGCTCAGAGGCATCTCGCCAATTTCATCGAGCAGCAGAGTTCCCGTGTGTGCCAGCTCAAATTTCCCGGCTTTGGACGTTATGGCTCCGGTGAAGGCTCCGCGCAGGTGCCCGAACAACTCGCTCTCCAGCAAGGTATCGGGAAACCCCGCGCAATTGACCGCCACAAAGGGGCGCTGGCGGCGCGGACTGAAGCGGTGCACGAGCCGCGCCAGCAGTTCCTTGCCCGTCCCACTCTCTGCTTCCATCAGAATGTCAGCGTCCGTGCGCGCCACTTGCCGGGCGCGGTCGATCAGCCGCTGGATGAGCGTCGAGCGGCCAATGAATTCCCCGCTGTTCACCGCCGGGTTCTGGCTCACCCGCGAGCCCATGACGCGTGCGGCCGAATCCCTGAGCTGCTCGAAGGTGATGGGTTTCACCAGGTAATCGCATGCTCCCTCCCGCATGGCATTCACGGCCTCTGGCACGTTGGCAAAGGCCGTAAGAAAAATCACTGCGGTCTCCGGTGCCAGGGTGCGAACCCCCTGCATGACTCGCAGCCCGTCGCCGTCCGGCATCCGCATGTCGGTGACCACCAGCGGGCAAGGGGCAGAGCGAAAAAGAGCCAGAGCCTCGTTCTTGCCCGCGGCCGTACGCACCCTCCAGCCGCTGCGCCGAAAGCT
>Ga0187803_10000665_pt1 | contig 13596 bp, 13 predicted proteins | sample NC_wetland_sal_i_2_FD_132425 | JGI IMG/M metagenome (GOLD analysis project Ga0187803, IMG submission 132425) | Wetland sediment microbial communities from Neuse River Estuary, North Carolina, USA - Control_3 | ecosystem: Environmental > Aquatic > Freshwater > Wetlands > Sediment | place: USA...
CACCATCCGCCGTTTGAGGTCATGGTGGGGCCGGACCCGCTCAACTTCGAAACACCGGAGATAATGTCGCGGCTGCGTCGGGCTTTGCAGCACTCCGGGCGAGTCGTTGGCGTTTTCAGCGGTCATGTTCACCGTGCTGCTGCGGGTCAGGTCGGGAGCATCCCGGCGACCGTGGTGCAATGCATCGCGACGACGCTGCGCAAGGGTGAATATCCGGCTCACATGAAGACGCGTCCGGTCTATCACGTCCATCGATTTGATCCGGACTGGGGTTTTGCCACTGAAACACGGATTGTCGGCACGGGAACAACGGCGGCATCGACAGGCGATTACAATCGTCTCGACGAAAAGGGGCCCCTAGCGTTTCTTGCCGCTGATGCCGGAGAATGACAGCCGACAAATAATCAACAGCCCCAAATTACCAGCCCGGCTTCCACGGCTCGATAGAGCGACGAAATCCCCGCCAACCTCCGATATCCACGCCACGTTATTTGCGTAAGCTCCCGCAATGCAACAATTGACCATAGCTTCGTTCTTTCACTATGATCCAAACAAACCCCGGTCACAAAGGATACAAAATGAAATTGGTCAAAAGACACGGCCGTAAGACCATAACTCTCGGGGCAGCGCTTCTTTTTAGCTCAGGTCTTTGCGCGTTGGGCATTCCGCAAGCTGCCGCCAATGAGCCACACCTGGAAAAAGCCATCCAAGGCGGGCAAGCGCTCTTTACTCATGAAACTTTCGGCGGCAACGGCATGACCTGTCAATCTTGCCATGTTGATGGTGGGGTAGCGCCGGGCAAATTGCCCAATGGCACTGCGATCCCGAGCCTTGCCAACGCCGCGGCGATCTTTCCGCGCTTCAATCCGAGGGCGAACAAGGTGGTCACACTGGACGATCAGGTCAGGAACTGCATCGCACGCGCCCTTCAAGGGCAGCCGCCCGCTTACGGCAGCGAGCAATTGACGCAGCTTGTCAGTTATCTTGCGTCGCTTGCGCAAGGCAAGCCGCTGGATATGAATGGCAAGCCGCAGTAACGGATCCAAATCGGTCAGGATTTGATTTATTGCCGGCGGCATAGGCGGATAGGGTCGTGCTGGGGATCGGGAGAACCCGCCAGGGCGTCGCTGCTTGCCCGCGAGACTACGCTCCTAGTCTCGCGTCTCTGCACGCGATTGCAGCTTAACGGCCAGGACCGGCCACCGGGTTGCGCCGATGACGCGTTCTGTGACGCTGCCGAGCAGCGCCCTCTGGAAGCCGGTCCGCCCGTGCGTCCCCATGATGATGAGGTCAACATCCCGCGCCGCAGCGATCTCGACGATTCGCTCTTCGGGATCTCCCTGCAGCACCGTGGTTTCGGTCTCGATGCCGGCCTGCCGAAAAGCCGCGGTCGTGCGTTCGGCAGCGTCGACCGCCTCGCGCGCGCGCTCCGGGCTGAAAACCTCGCGAATTGTTGAGATCACTGTCACCGGCAGGTTGCACTCGCGCGCCATCATCTGGGCAATTTCCGCAGCGGCGTCGGAGAAACGCGAGCCATCCGTGGCCAGCAGGATGCGCCTCTGCCACATCTGTCCCCCGCGCGGGACGACCAGTACGCTGCAATGGGCGTATCCGACCACCCTCGCAGTAGCGTGGCCGACCATGAGGCGCGCGAGCCCTCTCTGGCCGCGCCGACCCATGACTATAATGTCGGCGGCGACCTCATCGGCCGTAGCAACGATCTCATCAGCGGGTTCGCTGCCATGACGAACCAGCGGTTCGAAGGCGACGTTGCGCTGTGCACAATCTGCCGCGAGTCGGTCGAGGTAGTTGCATGCGTCCTCGTCGGCTACTTCGGCGCGTTCGGGCGCAATGGCATCCAGTTCCGGGTTCGAGAACACCATTGTCATGCCAATCAAGGTGGCGCCGCACTTCTCCGCCATGGCAATCGATACGCGCTCAGCGCCGGAGCTGAAGTCGGAGCGACCAGTCGCAAGCAGGAATCGGCGGAAATACTCGGAATGCGCGAGTGTGTCCATGCGCTTGAGACCAATAACTCTAGCTATGACCGAACACCGCCACGCCGGAAGCGGCAAACAGCAGCACCGCCACCTGGAGCAGGATGATGGCGGCAGAGATCATGTCGCCTTTCCTCCACACCTCCGGTAAGACGCGGAGATAACAAACCATTGTCAACGAGATGAGCAAGGAGATGCCCACCAAGTTCAGATAATCCCCCTTACCGACAAGTTGCAGCCAGCCCCAGCCGGGTTGCACACCGACTGCGGCGAGATACCGGGCGGCCGACAGCCCCCAGTACCGCGGCAACGCATCGGGAGGAACATGCGGGGCAGGATAGCCGATGAGATAGAGTACGAAAACAACGAGCAGGCCGGCCATGCTGATGCGTACACCGAGTTCAAGCCAACGCGCGTAGACCGACTGTTCCGGGGAGACGAAGCGTCTAACCTTGGCCATGATAAATCTCCGCTCCTGAGCGCTAAATACCGAGGCCGGTGAGGAGCGCTCGGAATCCCGCCGCGATCAATGTCAAGATTATCACTTTGCGGACGACGTTGGCGGAAACGACGTGCAGCAGCCGGACGCCGACAAAGGCGCCTAGCATCGCACCGACAATCGACGGCACCGTCACCATGGCAAGAACGGCGCCCTGGTTGAGATAGACCCATGCGGCCGACGTGCCGACGGCGGTCGAAAGCAGCATGCTCGTCGCCACCGCTACCTTGAGCGGAGCGCCCATCAAGAGGTTGAGCGCCGGCACGTTCGCCCACCCGGCGCCCAACCCGAACATGCCAGCCACGACACCGATACCGGCGAACACCAGCAGCGCTTCAGGCGTTCGATGCACTTTCCACTCGATCTTCTTGCGCGCAGCGACATCGATATAGATCCCACTAATTTGCAAGGCTGCCGACAGCGCATCTGCCTTCGGGACATCGGGATGCTCGGACTTCTTCGCTCGCCACTGAAGGAAGACGATGCCGAAGATAGCAAGGCCGAGCGCGATCTGCACCAGATTCGTCGGCAACGAGACCCCGAGCGCGGCCCCGAAAATCGCGGAGGTCGAGGCGACGAGACCGAGCGGCAGAGCCAGCCGGAAACTCGCCAGCCCGGTTCTAAGCAACCCTGGACTGGATGCGAGACCGGTCGCGAGCGCTACCAGCAGGCCCGCACCACGAACAAAATCGAGATGAAACGGAAAAAAGCTGGCTACGATCGGCACAAAGAGCACGCCGCCGCCTACCCCCGCGAGCACGGACACGATTCCGATGCAGAAGCAGAAGACGAACAAAAGCGCAATCCAGGCCCACCACGGCAGGTTAGCCTGAGCAGCAATCGCCGGTCCGCCCCAGACGCAGACGGCTACGAACGCCAACAGGCCGAGACCGCCCAGCAACCAGCTGAGGATTGTTCTCGATTCGGGCCAGCGCTGCTCGGGATCGTCCATGCCGTTGGAGCGACCGCGGGGCGCCGCGTTGCTCGCGGCTTCCCGCTCGGACGGCATCCCGCCTGCCCCCGGTTGCGCCGGAGTGCTTGCTGCCGTGATCGCCTTCTGCAGCACCTCGGATCGTAGCGCGATGGCCGGATCTTTGAACAGCACGCTATTGAGCCAATTGAAGCCGAGTTGCATTAGCGCCTCATCGTCGGTCTACCCGCGTGAGCCGTCGAGCGCGTACCCGGCACGCTCGGCGCCTGGGCGCCAGCAATAGCATGAGCACGTCACTGCCGTGCGGTGGTGTTAACTTCATACTTCCTGCTCGTTCCCTCGCGTTTTTGCAACCGCGGCAACCGCCGATTCGAAGAAATATTCTAATATATGAATATTACGATGTTGATTTATATCAATGTGAGGTGATCGTCATTGATCTACGTCAACCTATCGGCTTCGTTCTTTTCCCCTCCGAGACAGTTGCTCAGAGCGAAGTTGGATGAGGCCGTTGATCGTCCAAAGCGTTGGCGGCTGAGACCGATGCCTGGGCAAACGACTGAGAGCCAAACGATTCTTGTTGTCGGCGGCGGCATCGCCGGCATTACCGCCGCCCTCGAGGCGGCTGAGACCGGATGCGAAGTCATCCTCTTGGACAAGACCGCGAGCCTGGGGGCGTGTCGCCCAGCTATTCGTGAGTAATACCAGATGACGCTGCAGCATTCGATTGATCGGCCCAATCTTGGCCCTGACTTCGACGCGCTGAGTGCCGGCGCGCGGGAGGCCAGCGAATTCCTCAAGGCTTTGGCGCACGAGGGCCGGTTGCGGATTCTTTGCCGGTTGATTGGGGGTGAGAGAACCGTCACCGATATCGAGAAGTTACTCAATCTGCGTCAGCCGGCGGTCTCGCAGCTGCTCGCACGGCTACGTGCCGATGGCTTGGTTGAGACGCGGCGCGAAGGCCAAAACATCTTCTATTCACTCGCGCGTCCAGAGGTTCGCGAGGTTATTGGCGTGCTCTATCTAGCTTTTTGCCGAGGGCCGCCGTGGCCCGATCGGGTAGCAAATAAGCGTGTAGCCGCCCGCGCGGCAGTGCACCCGAAACAGGCCGGACGCCGCGTCCGTTCTGTCCCCGCGAGGCTGTCCGCGCCAGCCGCTCGATAGGATTGGCGTCAGCCGCGCGCAAAGACCGCGCGGACGGCGCCGCCGAAGGATCCTTCCTCCAGGTATTTTATGCCAAGGTAACCGCCGGCGAGGATCGATAGCCATGCTATCGCGCTGCCGAGCGCCAGCGTCGACATGCCGGTAATGCCTTGGCCGATCGTGCAACCAAGCGCAAGAACCCCGCCAGCGCCCATCAGCGTTGCGCCGCCAATATGGCGCACGAAGTCGCCGCGGTCGGTGAAGCCTTCGATCTGGAACGTGCCGGTCGCCACCGCCATAAGGAAGCTCCCGGCGATAACGCCGCCGACGACAGCGATGCCGAAATTGATGGTGGAGCCGGTGAAGGTCATCAGGTACTGCAGGCTTTCGGCGACCGGCGCGACGAAGGTCATGGAACCGAGCGGTACGGGATTGAAGTCGTCGGCGCCAAGAACGCCCGTCACGGCCCAGCCGGCAACGGCGGTGAGGCCGATAATCAGACCAGCGGCGATGTTGGCGGAACTGCGGCGGAAGGCCCCGTCCTTGAAACTGAAGACCAGGAAGGCGGCCGCGACTATCACCGCAGCGGCAACCCGCGTCGTACTGGCCGGTAAGCCTAGCAGAGCGCCTGCCATCTCGCCAATGTTCTGATTGCCAAGGCCGTACGCCTTGAGGTCAATGTTAGATGCAGCTTCAAGCTGCAACCGCACCAGTGCGAACAGCCCACGCAGCGTCATATAGGCGACGATGCCGAGCACAATCGCAACCACCAGAGATTTCAGATTACCGGCCCCCAGTCGCACTACCGTCTTGCTGCCGCAACCCCCGGTTAGAGTCATGCCGAAACCAAACATGGCACCGCCGACGATTGCACCGAGCCAGCCGAGATTCGGGGTGAGATAAATAGACTTGTTAATGTCGATAGCGCCGCTGAAATGCAGTGCTTGGGTTCCGATGATCGCCACGGCAATCGCCAGTGTCCAGGCGCGGAAGCGGCGCCCGTCACCCATCAGGACGAGGTCCGATATCGCGCCCATGGTACAGAAATTGGTGCGCTGAACGACCGCTCCGAAGACGAGGCCGATGATAAAGCCTCCGATGCCGACGATCGTCGTTGTAGTAAGTTCGCCCATCTGCGGCGTCCTCCCAATCCTTGATTATCTTCGGTTAGCGGCTAGGCGGAACTCAGACTGCGCTCTTTCTTAAAAGCACTGCGTGAACCGTTGACTTGCTTGCATGCGCGCACGAAGCCGACAAAACGTTGCGCCCAGCACCCACTGCGTGGGGTCGAGCGGAGATGGCAAAAACTGGCGACGACGTTGCCTTTGACAATGCCGTCATGCCGCCCGTCGATGCCCCAGCCGCGAACGACCCGGTAGGCGAACTTGGTCAAGGGATCCAGCCTCTCGAGCGCAGCATAGTGGAACTCATGGGCGGGGAGGCGAGGGATGCGACGCCCATTGCCCGCCGTGGCCGGCGCGGCGTTCATCGGCCAGGGCGACACGCCAGTTTCTTCCAACACGACGAGGCCGCGGCCCTCGGGAGCTGAGTGCATCACTGTATCGGCCGGAATAAAGCCGACCATCTCATGCATTTCTGAACCCCAGGTGATCGATCTGGTGAGATACATGAGTCCGCCGCATTCGGCATAGATTGGCAAGCCATTCTCTGCCGCCTGCCGAATCCCGGCCGCCAGTTGTCGATTTGCTGCAAGCATCGCCATCTGGGTCTCTGGGAATCCACCGCCGATGAAGAGTCCGTCGGCTTCCGGCAGGCGTGCGTCGTAAAGCGCGTTGAAAAAAACGAGCTCGGCCCCGGCCTGCTCTAACGCCTCCAGATCGTCAGGATAGTAGAAGCTGAATGCGGAATCGCGGGCCACCGCGATGCGTATGTCCGGCTTGATGGCGACGGCTCGCTCTTCCTCCAGGGGAAGAAGGCCCGGGTCCGAATTCGCGATTGGAAGCCGTGCTGCAGGCGGGCTATTAGCAAGCTCCACGATGCGATCGAGGTCGACGCCTTGCTCCACCGCCATCCGCAACCGGTCGATCGTCTCGTAAAGAGCTTGGGCCTCGTCGGGTGCCGTCAGCCCCAGATGGCGCTCCCTGACGATCAGCTTCGGATCGCGACCGACGACACCGACCACCCTTACGTCGGTATAGCGCTCGATCGCCTGCCGTAGTTTTTCCTCCTGCCGCATCGACGCCACCCGGTTCAGGATCACGCCGCGGATCGCCACGTCGCGGTCGAAGACCCGATAACCGAGCACGAGCGGCGCCACGCCGCGGGTGATTCCGGTCGCGTCGACAACAAGAACAACCGGCGCACCGAGAAGCTTGGCGAGCGCTGCGCTCGAGTCGCAGCCCTCCGGATCAAGCCCGTCGTAAAGCCCCTTGTTGCCCTCGATGAGCGCAAGATCGGCACTCCGGGCATGGCGGCCGAACAGAGCGCCAATCTCTGGCTTGGTCTGTGTGTTGAAGTCGAGATTGTAGCAGGGCCGGCCGCTGGCGCGGGAGAGCCACAAGGGATCGATGTAGTCGGGGCCCTTCTTGAATGACTGCACGCACAAACCGCGCGCGCCGAGCGCTGCGGCAAGCCCGACGCTTATTGTCGTCTTGCCCGACGACATGTGCGCCGCGGAGATGAAGAGACGGCCCATGTCGGTCACAGTACCGCGTGGGAGCGGACCCTCGTGTCTTCCGTTATAAGCATCGCTCATGCTGACGGTCCGCCGCGTTCGTGTTTACCCACCGCAGCGGATCAGGCCGCGGCAGTCCCGCCGGCGCCTTGCTCTTTAGCGAACCTCGGCAGGAACGGCAGCAGTCTGGATGCAATGCCCGTCAACAGCATGGCAATTGAGAGCCCGCTCATGCCAAGAAGAACCTCGGGCAGCGAACTGCCGTAGTGCGCCACCTGACCATCCTGGAACAAACTTGATACGTCCATACCGGGAAAGAGATCCAGCGGATAGGCCTGCCCGCCAATGATGATGACATACATTTGCGCAAGGCCGCCAACGAGGAACAGGACAGAAGCGGCGGTGATCGCGACGCGACTGCGGCCGAACATCGGTGCGGCAAGGATCAATAGCGGCAGAATACTGCCGACCAGGAGCTGTCCGACCCAGAATACGCCGGTGTAGATACCGCCTTCGAGCAGAAGGAAGCGTTCGACCCCACGATGCTGGCTGCCGTAGATGTTCTTCAGGTGGTGCGCAGCCGTGAAGTAGAGAACCGCCAGCGCGAAGATGACGAGCAAACCGCGGATCTTGCCCAGCATCTCGTCGATCACAAGATTTTCGTGCAACTGCTGGCCGGCGATCGCCAGCGCCAGCACCGCGAAGGCCAAACCGTAGAGGAGCGAAGCGGCGATGAACAGCGGCGCCATGATGGCGGCATCGTATGACTCACGCGCCACCAGCCAACCGAAGATGGAGCCCGTGCCGGTCGTTAGTACGAGCCGCCAGATGAAGGCGAGCCAGCCAACGGCCTTGCCGAGCGGCGTTCTGCGGGATGCGCGGCGGTCCATCATGGCGAACAGGTAGGCCGCGACGAGCGCCAGAAAACCGATGTAAAGATAGATGTTCCAGGCGAAGATGGATTTGAAATTGTAGGTCGTCATAGCCACGATCAAGCGGTCGGGCCGACCGAGATCAAGCACCAGCACGGACAGCCCACCGACAAGCAGCGTAATGGCCAATAGTCCGGACAATCGCGCGTATGGCTTGTATTCCGGTCGGTTGAACACCGAAGACACCGACGCGACATTGAGTGCGCCCGACGCAGCAACGATAAGAAAGACTGCGAACACATGCGGTAAGCCCCAGACGATCTGGTTGTTCATTCCGCTAACGATGTGGCCGCGATGCTCCATAACATAGGCGGCGCCCAGCCCGGCAAAGATGATCGCTCCGTTGAGCGCAACGAGACCCCAGAAAAAGGGGTTGTAATTCTCAAGCTTCTGATAGGAAACCTTCTTCATAATCTTCTCCAGGGGGTGCGCCGTTGTTCTCGCAGCCTAGATATTCATGTATCGGACGCCCGGATCGGTGCCGAGATCATCGCGAATACGCGTCGTACGGTACACGGCAACGCGCTTGGAAATTTCGCTCGACGGATCGTTGAGATCGCCAAACAGCATCGCGCCGCCGCCAATCTCGTTGCATGCCTCCACGCATGCGGGCGTGCGTCCCTCGTCGATCCGATGAACGCACAATGTGCAGCTTTCCACCGTGCCTTTGCCGCGCGGCGCATACGGTCTTTGATCGTCGAGCGGCTCGTGGATGAACGAGCGTGCTTTGTAGGGGCACGCCATCATGCAGTAGCGACAGCCAATGCAGATGTGCTTGTCGACGAGGACGATGCCGTCCGCCCGCCTGAACGAGGCGCCGGTCGGACAAACATCTACGCATGGCGGCTTGGCGCAATGCTGGCACATCATGGGCAGCGAGAAGGTCGCGCCGTTTCCTGGGTCCTTCACCGTCAGCTTGCGAATCCAACGGGCGTCGGTCGTCGGATGCCCGGTGTCGCGCCAACCGTTTTCGCTCTGGCAGGCACTGACGCACGCCGTGCAACCCTCGCTGCATTTCGAGGCATCGATGAGAAGGCCCCAGCGCACCTTCGCGATCGCTTTCTCGCCGGGCGAGCGGGCGGCGGCGGGCTCGCCGGCAAAAACGTAGAGCGTGACGCCGGCCGCAAGCGTCGTGGCCGTCAACGCCGCCGCCCCGCGCAAGAAGGTCCGCCGTGCATTGTCTACCGCCTCGGAGCTGGCGGCGGCGCGTTCGCACGCACCGCTACTCCCACAGCCTGCGTCGCTATTTGATCGGCAGCTCACCGCTCCAAGCTCCTCAAATATTGCGCGAGCACCGCTGCGTCCGCTTTTGAAGAACGCTCAGGCGCCGCGTTGCCGATCTTGGCGGCTTTAGCGTCAGGCCGTGACGCATGGCAATCAAAGCAGTCGATTTGTACCGCCGCGTAATCATGGCAGGTGCGGCAGAAGTGCTTCGGGCTTTCGATTGTCACCGGCTTGCCATCGGCGCCGTTCACTGCATGACACTCAATGCACCGCTCGAGGCTGAAGCGCCCGGTGTGAATGCCTTCATGGACCGTAACGTCACGCTGATGCATCAGCGCGGTCATGTGGTTGCGACGCATCCACTGCGTGTCGGCGACGCACTTTTCTCCCTTGCCGCGAGCGGGCTTTGGCAGCCAATCCGCGTTGCCTGCGCGGGCCGTCGCAACCGGCAACACGAGGGCCGCCGCGAGCAGGAGAGTCGCGATCGTCCTTATGCGTCGCACGACAGCCTGTCTCATGGCGTTCTGCACACTACTCGCCGAGCCCCATCTGAATGTAGCCCGCCGGGCAAACGTCCGCGCAGATGTGGCAGCCGATGCACCTGCTGTAGTCGGTGTAGACGTAGTGCCCAACCGCCCGCTCGTTCTTGGGGAAGCGCTTGACGGCTGTCTGCGGACAGTAGATCACGCAGTTGTCGCACTCGAAGCACATTCCACAACTCATACAGCGCTGACTTTCCGCGATCGCCTGATCCTCCGTGAGCCCGTGCATGCGTTCGGCCAAATCGCCTAGAATCGCATCCGCCGCGACTTGGCGCTCGGTGCGTCGGTTGCGCGCGACGCGTGGAAAATGTCCTTTGAATAGGTCATCATGTGCAACGATCTTCGTCGCGGAGCGGTCGTCAAAGTTGTGAATAGCGAAATTGGACTCCGCCGTTCCGCTACTCTGCCGATGGTCATACTGCTCGGGTTCAAGCCCGCGCTGATGTAGTTCGTTGAGCAGGCTGAACTGAAAGGCGTCGATCTTCGGCCGTTTGTCCGCGGGCCGACCGGAGACGAAATGATCGATGGATGCGGCGGCGATGCGTGCGTGGCCGATCGCTGTGGTCAAGAGGTGCGGGCGCAGGACGTCGCCGCCTACGAAGATGCCGGCACGGCCCGGCCACCGATAGGTCGCCTCGGAATTCATCAGCCCACGGCCGTTGTCGAACTCCTCCATACCGGTGAAATCGCCGGTCTGGCCAACCGCGGCAACGATAAGGTCGCAGGCGATGTCGAATTGGGTGCCTGTACGCGGCTGCATCTTGCCGGATATCCAATCGACCTCGATCACGCGGAGGGCCTTGGCGCGACCGTCGCTGCCGAGAACAACCTCGACGGGCGCAAGCGATCCGCGGATCTTCACGCCTTCCTGCAGCACGTTCTCGATCTCCTGGCGCGCCGCCGGCATTTTCTCGATCGGCCGCCGGTAGACCACCGTCACGTCCGCGCCTTCGCGCTTGGCTACCGTGGCGACATCATGTTCGGTTTGGCCGAGCACGACGTATTCAGGACGGTCGCGTTCGGGCGCTTTGGCGATGTGACCAAGCCGGCGCGCCACCGCGGCCACGTCCATCGCCGTATCACCGCCGCCGACGATGAGAACTCGCGCAGCGGTGTGCTTGAGCCGACCGTCATTGAACGCGTTAAGGAAGGCGATGCCGCTGATGCAGTTCGGGGCCTTGTCCGCTCCCGGCACGGGCAAGGGCGAGCCATTCTGGGCCCCCAGCCCCATGAATACCGCGTCGAACTCGCGTTCAAGCTCAGCGAGCGGGATATCGACGCCGATCTTCTTGCCAGTGACGACCGTTATTCCCAAGTCGAGGATGCGCTGGATCTCAGCATCGAGCACACGGCGCGGCGTCCGATAGCCTGGAATGCCGTATCGCACCATCCCGCCAAGCTCCGCGCGCGCCTCGAAGATGCTGACCGCATGGCCCTGGCGCCGCAGGAAGTAGGCGCAAGCCAGACCGGCCGGCCCGCCACCCACGACCGCGATCTTCTTGCCGGTGGCGGTGGCCGCTGGCGGTAGCCTTAATCCCCGCTCGATCGCCCAATCGCCGACATAGTGCTCCAGTGAGTTGATGCCGACGAACTCGTCCACCTCGTTGCGGTTGCAGGCGTGTTCACACGGAGCAGGACACACCCGGCCCATGATTGCTGGGAAAGGATTTGCCGACACCATCCTTTCGAAGGCGTATTCCTGCCATGCCATTCCGGCGACCGGAGGCTTGTCCATGCCGCGCGCGATTGAAAGCCAGCCGCGCACGTCGTGGCCCGACGGACAGCTTCCCTGGCACGGCGGCGTCCGTTGCACGTAAACGGGGCATTTATAGGAGCGGTCCGCCTGAAGGATCTTTTTGCTTAGCTCCTCGACGCCCCAGACGCTCTCGCCGCCCTTGAACCGGCGGAACGTATGCGGCTTGTTCACGGTGTCGGCTATATTACTCATTGTCGTCCTTTCTCGGCCCGAGAATTATGCCGCAGAGCCGGCTATCCCTCATTGCCGCCGCTTTCTTGCGAATCCTTCTCAAGGATGATGGCGTTCGACACCAGCTGATGAAGGCTGAGGATCGCCTCCCTATCGAAGCCATACATCGGCAACACCTTCGAAAACTGCGCCTTGCAGATCGCGCACATCGCGGCCATGTGGGTAACCCCGTGCTCCTCCGCGACCTGCCGCAGCGCCCGCATGCGTGGCTGCGCGCCCGCCTTGCGGATATCGATGAGTTCGTCGGTCAAGAGCCCGCCGCCGCCGCCGCAGCAAACCGTGCTTTCCTTAATCGTATCCGGCGCCATGTCGTAGAAGTGATTGCAGCATGCTTTGAGGATCGCACGCGGAATCTCGAACTGACCGCCCGGCACGTTGCCGAGCCGCGAGGCGCGCGCGATGTTGCAGCTGTCGTGGAATGTCAGCCGGAGGTGGTCATTCTTGGACTTATCGAACTTGAGCTTGCCCGCCTGTATCAGGTCGTGGGTGAATTCGCAGATGTGCTGGGGAATCGGGTAGCGCTGGTCCAGGAAGTCGAATGGGCCCGCGAGCGTATTGAGGAAGCTGTAGGCCGCGCGCCATGCGTGGCCGCATTCGCCAAACACCAGGCGCTTCACGCCGAGAGCAAGTGCCGCCTTGCGGATTCTGAGCGCGATCTCCCGCATATTCTCGTAGGAGCCGATGAACATCCCGAAATTGGCGGCCTCCAAGGCGTAGGAGCTGATGGTCCAGGTCACGCCCGCCTGATGAAAAACCTTGGCGTAGCCGATGAGGCCGGCGACATGCGGTTCAGCAAAGTAATCCGCCGAGGGAGCCACCAGCAGAATCTCAGCACCTTCCTCGTCGAGCGGAAAACGCACGGGGACGCCGGTTTCCTCAAGCACCTCCTCCTCAAGGTCCTGGAGCGTCGATTTGAGCGCCTTTTTCGGAAGTCCGAGGTTGTTGCCGATGCTGTAAACCTTGCTGATGATCTCGTTGCAATACTTCTCGCCCTTGCCGATCGAATCCATGATTTCGCGCCCGGCCATGGAGATTTCGGCGGTGTCGATGCCGTAGGGGCAGTAGACCGAGCAGCGCCGGCACTGCGAGCATTGGTGGAAGTAGCTGTACCAGTCGTCGAGCACCTCCTCGGTGAGATCCCTCGCGCCGACCAGCCAAGGCAAATACTTGCCGGCCAGGGTGAAGTGACGCCGGTAGACTTGGCGTAGCAAATCCTGGCGGGCGACCGGCATGTTTTTCGGATCGCCGGTGCCGAGGAAGTAGTGGCACTTGTCGGTGCAGGCGCCGCATTTGACGCAGGAGTCAAGGAAGACTCGGAACGATCGATACTTGCTGCGCAGCTCGGCCATCTTCGCAATGGCTTTATCTTGCCAGTTCTCCACCAGCTCCCGGGGAAAACCGAGCGGCTCCTGAAACTGAGGAGCGGCGACGTACGGTTTGCTGGCAGCCATGCAGCCTGGGATGAGGTCGGGAATCTCAAGCGGATCAGGGAACTCGCTGTCGCCGTCCAGTGTTTTCAACTGCTCCATGGCGTATCCCCGCGCGTCCGGCCGTCTATGATCGGCTGGCCTCCAGTTCGCGCGCCCAATTTGCCAAGTGACGCCGCTCGCGCGGATTGTCGACCTGGTTACGCGTGGGACTAAAAAACAGCCCCGGCGCATGCAGAAGCTTGGAGAACGGAAAGACGATCATCAGCGCCGCGACCA
>Ga0187803_10000666_pt1 | contig 13576 bp, 15 predicted proteins | sample NC_wetland_sal_i_2_FD_132425 | JGI IMG/M metagenome (GOLD analysis project Ga0187803, IMG submission 132425) | Wetland sediment microbial communities from Neuse River Estuary, North Carolina, USA - Control_3 | ecosystem: Environmental > Aquatic > Freshwater > Wetlands > Sediment | place: USA...
CTGGATGTCTTCGCCGCACATTTCCTACCACATGGGCCTGGACGGGTTGAGCCTGTGGCTGGTGCTGCTCACCACGTTCCTGACTCCGTTCTGCGTCCTGTGTTCCTGGCAAGGGGTGGACCGCCGGGTGAAGGAATTCCACGTGCTTCTGCTGGCCCTGGAATCGGCCATGATTGGCGTGTTCGTGGCGCTCGACCTCTTCCTCTTCTTCCTGTTCTTCGAAGCGATGCTGATCCCCATGTTTTTCCTTATCGGCATCTGGGGACACGAGCGACGGATCTACGCGGCGGTGAAATTCGTTCTGTACACCATGGCCGGCTCGATCCTAATGCTGGTGGCGATCGTGGCGCTGTACAGCATGACCGGATCGTTCGATTTCCCCGTGATTCTGCAAAAGCTCGCTTCCGGAAACCCCGCGCTGACGCTTCCCGTCGAACGGCTTCTGTTCCTGGCCTTTTTTGTGGCCTTCGCGATCAAAGTCCCGCTCTTCCCGCTGCACACGTGGCTGCCCGACGCGCACGTGGAAGCGCCCACGGCGGGCTCCGTGATCCTCGCGGGAGTGCTGCTGAAAATCGGCACGTACGGGATGCTGCGCTTCTGCCTGCCGCTGTTTCCCCGCGTGAGCGTGGAGTTCGCCCCGTACATCGCGGCGCTGGCCATCATCGGAATCATTTACGGCGCGCTGGTGGCCATGGTCCAGCCGGACTATAAGAAACTCGTGGCGTACAGTTCGGTGAGCCACCTCGGTTTCGTCGTCTTAGGAATCTTTTCGTTCAACACCATCGGCGTGCAGGGGGCCATCTACCAGATGCTGAACCACGGCATCTCCACCGGCGGTCTCTTCCTCGCCGCCGGGATGCTTTACGACCGGCGTCACACTCACGTGATCACCGAATTCGGCGGGCTGGCCACGCCTATGCCCGAGTATTCGAGCCTCTTCCTGTTCATCTGCCTCTCGTCCGCGGGCCTGCCGATGCTGAACGGATTCATCGGCGAGTTCCTAATTCTGAACGGCACGTATCTTGCGAATCCGTGGTGGGGCACGCTTGCAGCCACCGGCGTGATCCTCTCCGCCGTCTATCTGTTGTGGAGCTACCAGCGATTGATTTACGGGCCGGTGACGCTCGAGAAGAATCGGACGCTGCCCGACGTGTGCGCGCGAGAACGCTTCTCGCTGGCGGCCGTGTGCGTCATGGCGCTGTTCATGGGAGTGGCCTCGCCGCTGTTCACCACGCGCACGGAAGCAACGGTGACGCGCATTCTGCAGGTCGAGATGGCGCGCAATGCTCACTACGACGCCGCTCGACGGCCTGCCGCAGTGCCAGCGCCCACATCAAGCGCCCTTGTCGCGGCGCACCCGGCCGGGGGAAAGGCAGGCCAGCCCTAAATGCAGGCCGCCGCGCAAATCACAGGAATGGAAGACGTCTTCCGCCTGGCGCCGATCCTGGTGGCCTGCGGATTCGGCATGCTGATTATGCTCGTGGAACCGTTCGTGGGGCCGGCGAGGAGGCGCCTGGTCGCATATCTGGGAGTTGTTGGCGCGCTTGCCTCGCTCGCTTCTGTATTCATCTCGGCGAGCCATATGGGCCGCTCCTACTCCGGGCTTCCCTATTCGAGCCTCATTCAGGTGGACGACCTAAGCATCTTCATGTTCTTCGCCGTTTTCACGTTTGCGTTCCTGGCGATGCTGGGCTCGCTCGACTATCTGGAACGCGAAGGGATGCAGCACGGGGAGTATTACGCGCTGGTCTTGTTCGCCACGGCGGGGATGGCGGTGATGGCCTGCGCGCAGGAACTGCTGACCGCGTTCGTCGGTCTCGAAATCAGCAGCATCTCCAGCTATATCCTGGCCGGGTACCGGCGCAATGCTCCGAAATCAAACGAGTCCGCGCTCAAATATTTTCTGCTCGGCTCGTTTGCCACGGCCTTTTTCCTGTATGGCGCGGCGCTCATATTCGGGGGCGCGGGCTCGACGCAGCTCGAAACCATTCGCGATGCGATTGCCACGCACCGGAACACGGAGCCGACGCTGCTCGTTCTCGGCAGCGCGATGGTGCTGGTGGGCCTTTCGTTCAAGGTGGCCACCGCGCCGTTCCAATTCTGGACGCCCGACGTGTACGAAGGCGCACCCACGCCGGTCACGGGCCTGTTCGCCAGCGGACCGAAAGCCGCGGCGTTCGCGATTCTGATCCGCGTTTTCTATTCCGCGTTCGGCACATCGAGCAGCACGTGGTTCTGGGCCATCTGGGCTTCCGCCGCGCTGACCATGTTCCTGGGCAACCTGGCCGCACTGGTGCAGACGAATGTCAAACGGATGCTGGCTTATTCCTCGATTGCCCACGCCGGGTACATCCTGGTGGCATTCGCCGCCAACAGCGAACTGGGAATCGCGGCGCTGCTCTTCTACATCCTGGCCTACGCGCTGGTAAAGCTGGGAGCCTTCACACTGCTCGGCCACCTGGGCGACACGGGAGAGCGCCGCGTGGAAATCCAGGATCTGGCCGGACTCGGCCGCACGCACCCCATGGCCGCATTCTGCATGTCGGTCTATCTTCTTTCGCTGATGGGATTGCCGATCACGGCGGGCTTCCTGGGCAAACTCTACATTTTGAAAGCGGCGCTCGACGCTCGGAATGTGTACCTGACGAGCTTGGCCGTGATGCTGGCGGTGAACAGCGTGATCTCCGCTTACTACTATCTGCGGGTGGTCCGGGTGATGTACTTCAGCGAGCCTTCCGCGGACTGGCAGCCGGCTCCTGTTCCCTACGCGGTAGCCGCCGTCCTGTTTTTTACCGCGGTACCCACCATCTATCTCGGCCTGTTCCCGGACCACGTCCGTACGCTGGTACTCAGCGCCGCTTCTACGCTGCGCTGATCACTTCTTTTCCCGGCGCGCTCGCACACGTATGGCCGGCCTTCGGACCGATCTCTCGCGGGGCTTCCCGAAGCAAAACGGCCCGAGAGCAGGCGCTCCCGGGCCGTTCGTGGGATCTCTGTGCTAGACGATCTTGATAAAAAACGCGGCAAACACATAGAGCGCCATGGATTCAATCAGCACGAGCGCCAGAATGAGCGCGAATCGGATGGCGTCGGACGCGCCTGGGTTCCTGGCGTAGGATTCGCAGGCTGCCGCTGTAGCGCGGCCCTGCGCCGTGCCGCAAAACGCGGCAGCAATGGCCATTCCGATGGCCTTGGCCGGGATGCCCCAGCTCGATCCGCCTGCCGCCGCAGTCTCCTGCGCAAAGGCGGCGGGAGCGGCGACCAGCCACAGGGCCAGGACCGACAAAACACCCGCTATTCTCTTTGTCATCGATGTTCCTCTCTCTGGGTATGAAGTATCCGCCAGGAGGTGGTTGCCGCTCACCCCTCGTGCAGAGCGGCCTCACGCTGGACGGAATAATGCCGGATTAATGCTCCTCCGCCACCGCCCCGCTGATGTAGATGATGGGCAGCAGCGTGAATACAAACGCCTGCAGGAACGCCACAAAGATATGAAGGGCTATGAAGATCAGCGGTCCCAGCAGAGGCAGAATCACGAGCACGTAAAAAAATGCGTTGACGCTTTTCGCGAAGATAAAAAATCCGAGCAGGAGACCCAGGAAAATGGAGTACAAGAGCTCGCTCACCAGCATGTTCACCCACAGGCGGACGGTAAGCGAGAGCATACGCGCGCAGTTGCTGACGACCTCGATGGGAAACATGATGATGGCGAGCGGCAAAATGGGTCCCAGGAAGTGCTTTGCATAGCCGAAACCGCTCTTGCGGATGCCGCAAAAGTTGTAATAGACAAAGACGGTGAGCGCGCAACCGAAGGGAACGGATACATGCGCCGTGGGCGACATAAAACCCGGGACCAGGCTGATGAGGTTGCAGAACAGCACGAAGATGCCGATGGTTCCGATCATGGGCAGGTAACGCTCGGAGTGATGCCCGACCATATCCTTCAGCAAGTCGCGCGCGCCCACGGACATGGGGTTGGAGAGAAGCATTTCCATGCATTGCTGCGATGCGCCGGGCCGCTCGACAGAAATCCGTTGCCGCAGCCAGAGAAAGAAGATCACGGCAAGCAGCAGCACCACAATCTCCATGGCCACGTGGTTGGGAATGGGAAACTTGCGATCGGAGGGAGCGATATGGAGAGCGTCGAGCAGGGCCAGGACGGCCGGGCCCAGCACGCGGTTGACGACCTCAGTAATCCAGAGCCTGTGTTCTTCCATCGACCTTGTGTGCCCGCTCCCGGGCCTTACTCCGCCCTTACGCGACTACCCCGCGCAAGCTGATACACGCACTCGCCCAGAACCGCGACAACCAATGTGAACAGGCCCGCCACCACGGCGGCGCCAGGAAGTAAAGAGTAGAAAAAACTAGCACAAACGACGGCGAGGAGCAACGCGAATCCCCCGAAAACTCGCGCATAAATCGCGCGGGGGACGCGCGGCTTCTCCGATCCGGCCTGCTGTTTCGAGAGCAACTCGAGCGTGGCCACGACCCGGCGCAGCCATCGAAAATTGAGCCAGGCCAGCGCGGTTCCCGCAGCGACCCCGAGGGCCGCCGGCCCGGATCCGCGCGCGGCCACTAGCGCCGCTGCGGCAAGCCCCAGGGCGATCGTCCCCCACTCGATGCGACGTTCCGAGGCGCCGGGGGACGCGGTACCGGGGGGCATTTAGCTCACATCCTTGGTGAGGCGCCGCAATAACTCTCGAATTCCAGCCGCAAAACCCAGGGCGCCACCAATCAGCAGCCCGAATGGCCCGGTGCGCAACCAATGATCCACGCCATATCCCATCAGCCCGCCCGCGACCACAGACCCGAACAGCACAAACGGCAACTCCATGGCGGCGGCCAGTTGACGCGCCACGCCCGCCACCTGGTTGTCCCGCTTTCCACTCCCCTGTCGCTGGCCGGCCACCAAGTCTCGCTCCCGCAGCCCAGTGTAGCGCATGACTCCCAAACGCAAGAAAGCCCTGCCAAACTTCCGGCAGGGCTTTCCCGAAGAGAATGCGAAGTATGGCGACGGATACCGGGTTCTAAGCGAGAACTCCGGCCTTGTGCTTCAGACGCAAACCGAGCGCTACCATTCCGGCGCACAGCAGCAATAGGCTGGCAGGCTCCGGAGCCACAACGGTAAGGTCCACGCTGGTAGGCGTACCTGAATCCGTCAGATAGATGACGAATCCAGTGCTTAGGCCAGACGAGGAGTTGAGGAAAGTCTGGGCGTCCGCCGGGAGCGTCCCCCAAGACGCGGTCATGTCGATGAGGCCACTAACCGGCGCTGAGAAACCAGTGATCATACCGTAGAAGTCCTCGCCACTTGGTCCAATGAGCTGGATCATTCCCGAGGACGTGTCAAATCCCAGAGTGAATGCGCCGCCGTCAGAGGGGAAACCTCCTGCTGGCGAGGAAGAGGCATCGAGCACGATTCCTGAGCCGCTGAAATTGGTGCCGCTCAGAGTCACGGTCCCGGTGCAGGGTGTCTGCCCGGTAGGGCAGGCAAAGTCAATAAAGGAGTCAGCTTTGGCTGCGGGCGCGATTAGAAACGCGACGAGAATCACGAGTCCGATCAACACGACTCGTGGTGTTGCTTTGCATAGCCTCACGTGCGCCCTCCGAAACGAGTTTTCGTAGAATTCGGCGAGGGTCGCGCTGCGGGTACGACCACGCTAGGCACTGTAGGAGCAATTGTCGTGCCTCGCGGGGCGCTAAATAACTGCCGTAGAATCAATCTATTACGAGCTCATTCCGATTGCTGCCACGCCCCAGAGCGCAATGGTTTGCGTTGATTTGCTCCCGCGGTCCAATTCCGTTCCCTTCTCGCGTCCGGACAGTCTGGTGCTCCTCCTCTTTCCTGCTGGGGTTTCCCGAAGCGGAACCGAGAGTACGAGGGAATTTTTTTGCCACTCCTGGGAAATGGAAGGAAGAGACAGAGCACTCGTTGGGGACGGGGTTTTGCAGGCAGAAAATCAGGAAACGTCTCGAGCTAGAAGGGAATGATCTTCCAAAATCCCTTCTTCTTCTTGCTGCTGGATTCGTCGGGAGTGGCTTTCTTCTTCGTGCCTGTATCGGCGTGATTGGGAAGCTGGTCGACGAGAGTAGGCTGCTTGGGCGCGTCGGGATTTGCAGCATCACCGCCCGCGTTTGCATCGCCGGTCGCGGCTGCGCTGCTCGACCCGGGCGCTTCCTGCGGAGTCACGGTGCGGACCGGAGGAGGACCGGAACGGCCCGTCTGTGCTCCGCCGCCCCCGCCGCCGACAACGATATCGTTCGTTCCGCCACCGGCGGACAGTGTTTCGCCGCCCTCCTGCCCGGGAGGACTCATCTGCGGCTCGCCGGAATGGGCCGCGGCAGTCACGTCGGGTCCGCTCTTGAACATTCCCATGGCGCGCTTGGACATGCTGGGCTTCTGCTTGGCGCGCTCCTTCTCGTTCTTCGCGCGTGCAAGGGCTTCCGGGTTCGGCTGCGGGACGGGAACACCTCCCTTCTCCAGCCGGCTCTTTGCTTCCTGGGCGTGGGCGGAGAGGGGGTAATCGCGCACGATCCGTTTGTAATAGTCGGAGGCGTAGTGCTTCAAGGGCTCATAGCGCTCCGCCGATTGCGCCAGAGTCCAGAGCGCCTCATCGGAATGGCTGTAGAGCGGATACCGATCCACAATCTCGGTGAGGCGAGCGGCAGAGGCGTGGTAGGAGCCTTTGGTGTAGTAATACCTCGCGATGCGGTAGTCCGCCTCGGCGATGATCTCCTGCACCTCGCGCAGATGCTGTTCGACCTCCGCGGCCTGAGCGCCCTGCGGATACTTGAGCAGGTAGTTCTGGAACTCCTGTTCGGCGAGCTGCACCTGGGTCTGGTCGCGATCGGGTTTTTCCATTTGCCGAAAGTGCGCCATGGCCACGCGGTACTGCGCGTAGGAGGATTCGTCGAGATAAGGAAAGAAGGTGATGAAATCCTTGTACTCGTTGATGGCCTGCTCGAGCCCCTCGGTGGTGCCATCCTTATAGTAAGAGTCGGCGATGGCCAGCTTCGCTTTGGCCACGAATTCGCTGTCGGGATAAGTATTCAGCAGGGTCTGCAAGCTGAAGCGAGCCACCGTCTCATGACCGGTCTTGATGTCGTTCATCGCGCGGTCGTAGAGAACCTTGTCGGGCTCCGCGGTGGTATCGGCGCCCTGGGCGACGACGTTTTTCTTCTCGCAGGCGGAGCAAAGCAAAGCGCCCGCCAGTAAAACTGCCGCCCCGGCTGCCCGAATTCGAGCTGTGGTCATCACACCCTCTGCGCCAGCGCGTCCACGCCGGTCTGTCGAAGTTTGCGTACCGCCTCAGCCGGATCGGCCTGGTGAAATACCGACGTGCCCGCCACCAGGATCTCTCCACCCGCCCGAGCGATCTCCGTCACCGTGTCCAGTCCCACCCCGCCATCCACTTCGATCCTGTATTTGTATCCCTCGCGCTCGCGAAGCTCGCGAAGGCGCCGCATCTTTCCGAGAGATCCGGGCAGGAATTTCTGCCCGCCGAAGCCCGGATTCACGCTCATCACCAGCACTGCATCCACTTCGCCCAGCACTTCCGCCAGCGTCCCCACCGGCGTGGCCGGATTGATGGCCACGCCAACGCCCAGATTCCGATGGCGAATGGAAGCCAGGAGACGTTGCAGGTGGTGGTTCCCCTCCTGGTGCACGATCAACGAGTCCGCCCCGGCGTCGGCAAACGCGTCGATATAGCGCTCCGGCGCTTCAATCATCAGATGCACGTCCAGAGGCAGCCGGGTTGCCTTGCGGAGCGATTCGACCACCGGGACTCCGATGGAGATATTGGGCACAAAGTGGCCGTCCATCACGTCCACATGGACCAATTCCGCGCCGCCCTGCTCGATGGTGCGCACGGCGGCGCCCAGAGCGGCAAAATCAGCGGCCAAGATGGAAGGAGCTATGGCTATCGGCGGCTTCATCCAGTAAACCCCCAATAGTTTAGCACAGCCTTTATCCCCCGACCTGCACATCCACGATGGTGCCGGACACGACACGGCTCCCCCGCGGCACGGACTGCCCCACGACAGCGCCGCGCCTTTCCGGCGGGGCAGCAATGGTGAGGAATTTCCCCAGCACGAGCCCGGCACCGGCCAGCCGGCGCTGCGCATCCACGGGCATCAACCCGGTAAGGTCCGGCATCACGTACGCGCCTTCCGCCGGCCCTTCGGACACCAGGAGATTCATCCGCGGGCTGTGCGTGGAGATCACGCTACTCGGCGGGTCCTGCTCCAGCACCGTATCGGCCTCCTGCCCTTCCAAGTGTGCAACGGAAATGTGGCCGAGCTGCATGCCGGCCTGGAGCAGACCAATTCTCGCGGCGCGCTCGCTCTTTCCCACCATGTCCGGCACGGGCAGCGCCTGGGCGCCCAGGCTGGTGACCACGTGAACGCGCTGGCCCGTGCGCACGCTCTCGCCCGGCCGCGGACTCTGCCGGATTACCGTGTCGCGGGCGGCCGAACTGTACACGCGGTCTTCGATCCGGATTCCGAGACCGAGGACCTCGAGCCGCTGCTGAGCGTCGCCGGCGCGCAGATTTGTGACGTTGGGCACTTTGACTTCCCTGCCGTGGATGGTGAGCCGGATCGCGGCCAGCATGCTCAGAAAAGCCACAGCGAGCAGCACAAGAATGCGCGCGGCAACGCGCAGGAGCCAAGGGACAGATTTGTGAGGCATCGAGTGAAGTCCCCTGCGAGGCTACCACGCGCCCGGCGGCTCATCAACGCGCGGTTAGCTTGCCAATTCCAGAGCGGCAGCGAAAAATCCGTCGGTGCCGTGCCGGGGTGGGAAAGTTCGGAAGCAGCCTTGGGCATCGAAGAGAGCGTCGCTCTTCACACCAGTACGAAGATGCGGGGCGAGCGCGGGCTCAGCGTTGACGACGCGCGCCCCCGGAAATTCAGCCAGCGCGGCGGCGAGCACTTCCTCATTTTCTTCTGGCTCGAGGGAACAGGTCGAATACACCAGCCGCCCGCCAGGCGCCAACTGCGAGAGCGCCTGGCGCAGCATAGCCTTCTGTTTTTCCTGCAGGGCGGCCAGATCCTGCGGCTGCAGCCGCCAACGAATCTCCGGGTTCCGCGCCAGCGTGCCGGTGCCGGAGCAGGGAGCGTCCAGGAGGATACGGTCGAACCGGAGATTGAACGGCAGGGGTTTGCCGGCGTCGAGCGCGACCAGGCGAACATCGCGCGCTGCGATCTTCCGCAGCAGTTCGCGCATCTGACGGAGCCGGTGCGGATGCAGATCCCCAGCGACTACGCTTGCCTGCTGGGCGAGCCGCGCCACCTTTCCACCCGGCGCTGCGCACAGGTCGAGCACACGTTGGCCCTGTTTCACGTCCAGCAGCAAGGGAATCATCTGGGAGGCTTCATCCTGGATGAGCAGGCGGCCCGCACGCACAGCGCGCGAGGCGGCTACGCCTCCCCGGGGGACTGCTTTCAGTTCCACTGCCGAGGCCAGCCAGGCACCCGGCTGGACATCGAACCCGTCTTCCGCGAGCGAGGTCAGCACGTCCCCGGCCCTGGCTGCGTCGACAACCGCGCCGCACAACCGCGGGGGCTGATTGTTCACGGCGAGCAGAGCGCGCGTATTGAGCTCGCCGAAGCGTGTAAACCAGCATTCCACAAGCCACGTGGGATGGGAAAGGAGCATCCCCAGCCCATCGGCCGGGGAGAGGCCCGCTGGAAGCAAGGCGTCCAACGAACCTTTGGTGCGTTCGTCGCGGGCCGCGCGGCGGAGCGCGGCGTTCACTAGACCCGCGGCGGAACGCTTTCGCGCGCGTTTGGCCAGCTCGACACTTTCGTTGACTGCGGCAGAGGCGGGCACGCGAGAGAGAAATCGCAATTGGTAAAGGCTGATGCGAAGCGCCAGCAACACCTCCAGGTCAAGGGATTCCGCGGGGCGCCCGACAAAATGCTGGATCAGAAAATCGAGGGTGCGACGGGAACGCAGGACGCCCATGGTCAGCTCGGTGGCCAGCGCGGCGTCCGCGCGCTTTTCGAGCCCTTCGAGCAGTGCGTCCAGGGCATCCGTGGCGAAGGCGCCGTCGCGCTCGACGCGAAGCAGCGCGTCGAAGGCCGCCGCGCGCGCCGGGGAGACCTTCATCCCAGCCGCTCGTTCCGCGCGAGCCGCGCGCCAGCCGCAAATTCCGCCGCCGTCATTCGCCGCCGGCCTTCTGGCTGCACTTCGGTAATCTCCAACCCGGTGGATGCGCCACAGGCTGCGACAAGCGCCGAGCCAACTTGCCGGAGGCTGCCCGCCGCGACAATTTCCGCCGGCGCGCGTTGCTGAACCAGCGGCCGTCCCCAGACGCGCACGCGTGCGCCGCGAAATTCAGCAAACGTTCCGGGCCAGGGATCGAAGCCGCGGCAGCGGTTGTAAATTTCGCGCGCGGTCATCTCCCAGCGGATGCGCCCATCTTCGCGCTTCAAGAGCGGCGCATAGCTGGCCTTCGCGTTGTCCTGAGGCTCGCCGCGCAGCGTGCCGCGCTCCAACCCATCCAGCGTTTCGATCACCAGCGGGGCTCCTGCTTCCGCCATCCGCGCCGAAAGCTGTGGCGCGGTCTCGTCCGCCCCAATCTCCATCTCGCGCCGGAGCAGCACGGGACCGGTGTCCATCCCGGCGTCAATCTGCATCGTGGAGATTCCCGTGCTCGTTTCGCCATTCGCGATGGTCCAGGCAATGGGCGCGGCGCCGCGGTACTTGGGCAGTAGCGACGCGTGCAGATTGATCCAGCCCAGCCGTGGAATCGTGAGCAAACGCGCCGGCAAAATCTGCCCGTAGGCAATCAGCACGATCGCATCCAGCGCCTTCGCCTCCAGCCACTGCTGCGCCTCGGGCGCGCCAATCCGCTCCGGCTGAAACACCTCCAGCCCTGCCTGCCGCGCCAGTTGTTTTACAGGGGATTCCCCAGGGGCCATGCCGCGCCCGCGCGGACGGTCCGGCTGCGTAATAACACCGGTGACCTGGAAGCGGGAGTCGCTTAGCAACCGCCTGAACGTGGGGATTCCGAACTCGGGCGTGCCGCAGAAGACGACTCGCATGGGTGTCCCGCGCGGCGGGATTACCACTCTCCGGCTTTCCGGAGTTTCTTGATTTTCCGGCGGATCAAATCGCGTTTCAGCATGCTGAGGTGCTGGATGAACAGCATGCCGTCCAGGTGATCCATCTCGTGGCAGAAGGCGCGCGCCAGCAGTTGTTCCCCGCGCATCTCAAAGGTCTGTCCGGTGGCGTCTTGCGCGCGCACGGTGACGAACATCGGGCGCAGCACGTTCCCCCGGAAATTCGGCAGGGAAAGGCAGCCCTCCTCCTCGCGCTGTTCTCCCTCGGCATGAATCATCTCCGGATTCGCGAGCACGATGCGGGCCTCGGGCGTCTTCCCCGAGCTCACATCCACCACCGCCAGGCGCAGTGAGATCCCGATCTGCGGGGCCGCCAGCCCCACGCCCCGCGCCGCGTACATGGACTCGAACATATCCTCGGTCAGTTTGCGCAGCTCATCGTCGAATTTCTCGACCCGCGGCGTCGGCCGCTCCAGCACATCGTCTCCATATTTGACAATCGGATAAATCATCGCGAAAAGGCGCCCCCTAGAACTCCTCCAACTGCTTCCTATACCCCTCGAAATTCCGTTTCGTTTCCCCCATCGAATCCCCGCCGAATTTTTCCAAGAAAGCCTGTGCGAGCACGAACGCTACCATGGCCTCCGCCGCCACTCCCGCGGCCGGCACGACACACACATCGGAACGTTCGTAGGCGGCTTTGACCGCCTTCTTCGTTTCCAGGTCCGCGGTCGCCAGCGGCTGCCGCAGAGTCGAAATCGGTTTCAGGTAGCCGCGGACCACGACGTCTTCTCCGTTCGTCATTCCGCCTTCGATCCCGCCCGCGCGGTTGGATCGCCGCACGAACCGCCGCCCCGTCGCATCGTAGCCGATTTCGTCCTGCACGGTCGAACCGGGCACGGTGGCGTTGCGCACGCCCGCGCCAATCTCGACGGCTTTAACAGCCTGCAGGGACATCACTGCCGCCGCGAGCCTGCCATCGAGCTTCTCGTCCCACTGCGCATGCGTGCCCAGTCCCGGGGGCGCTCCATGGGCCACGACTTCAAAAATACCGCCAAGGGAATCGCCCGCGCGCACCGCTGCGTCCACCGCGGCTTTCATCTTCGCTTCCTTGGCTGAGTCCACGCAGCGGAACGGCGAATTCAGGTTCGCACACACTGCGGCAATCTCATCCCAGGCCGCCTCGCGTTCCAAGTGCTCGGGGCCGACCGCTATGACGTGGCTCAGCACACTGATGCCGAACTCCCCCAGCAACAACTTCGCCAACGATCCGGCGGCGGTTCGCGCGGCCGACTCCCGCGCTGAAGCCCGTTCCAAAACGTATCGCGCATCGTGGAAATTGAATTTCAGCGCGCCGGCGAGGTCCGCATGGCCAGGACGCGGCGCCGTCATCGTCCGCTTCGAATCCACAAACTCCGGCGAGTCCTCGACCGGCAGCGCCTTCTCCCAATTCTCCCAGTCGCGGTTTTCGATCCGCAGCGCCACCGGAGCGCCGATGGTTTGCCCGTGGCGGATCCCGGAAATCGCGTCCGCGCGATCCCGCTCGATCTTCTGCCGTTCGCCGCGCCCGTAGCCGAGCTGCCTGCGATGCAGTTCGCGATTGACGAGATCGAAGTCCACGCGCAGTCCCGCGGGCAGCCCTGAGATCCAGGCCACCAGCGCCTGCCCGTGCGACTCGCCTGCCGTCACAAACCGCAGCATTCCACTCCGCCTCGCGTCTCCAAACGAACCGGGAATTGTAGCATCCGCTTGCGAGGAATCGGCTGGTTCGCTGATTCCACAGGGGGGCTGGATCGCGGACCGGCGACGATTGGAGGCGCCTGAGGACCGGCTCGGCCCGCGCCTACAGGGGACGATACATCACGAACGTGTCCACGAAGCCCTCCGTGGGATGTTGAAAGGCTCCGGGAAGCCGGCCCACAATTTCAAATCCAAAACTCTGCCAGAGGCGCACAGCTCGTTCGTTGGTGCTCACCACGAAATTGAATTGCATGGCTCGAAAGCCGCGGGTCCGCGCCCGGTCCAAGGAATGCGCGCACATGGCCCGCGCGACTCCGCGGCCCGACGCCGGTGGGGCAGTGATGTAGCCGCAGTTGGCCACATGCGCCCCGCCCCCTTGTTGGTTGGCACGCAGGAAGTAGGTGCCCACCGCCGCGCCGCTCTCTTCCGCGAGGAACACCTCGTGTCCGGGTGAGAACCACCAGGCCAGAGCGGCCTCGCGCGTCATGTCCCGGGGCAGCGTGTAGGTTTCCCCCGCGCGAACCACCGGCTCCAGAATGGGCCAGACGACCTCGGCATCCGAGGGGGTTGCCGCGCGAACCGAAATCATGCCTCCACTATAGCGGAATCCTTTCCAGGTGGCGGCAGCGGACGAGCTCGGCCATGTCAACGCAAAGTAGAAATGTCCGGTTTTCTGCCAATTAGAAATGTCCTCCACGGGTGGTCCGGGGGAGGAATGTATTTCTTACTTACAGGAATCTTTGTCTTGCGCGCGGCAACTCCTGGA
>Ga0187803_10000667_pt1 | contig 13561 bp, 9 predicted proteins | sample NC_wetland_sal_i_2_FD_132425 | JGI IMG/M metagenome (GOLD analysis project Ga0187803, IMG submission 132425) | Wetland sediment microbial communities from Neuse River Estuary, North Carolina, USA - Control_3 | ecosystem: Environmental > Aquatic > Freshwater > Wetlands > Sediment | place: USA...
ATCAGCTTTCCCCCGTGGAAGTTTTTCAGACCCAACATGCTTTCGGTTTGTATTCTTACGCCGAATACCGTGTGAATCGCCGCTGGACAGTCGGCGGGCGCTTCGATCGCAGCGGCCGCGCCGCGGACGCCAATCTGACGGACACCGGTTTTTCCGGTATCCTGACTTACTGGCCCAGCGAGTTCAGTCAGATCCGCGGTCAGTATCGTTATGGCCATTTGTGGGACGTGCCCAATGATCGCTTCACCAACGCCAACGAGTTTCTGTTCCAGTTTCTTTTCGTAATGGGTGCGCACGGGGCACACCCCTTCTGACCATGTCTTTCGGAGAAACCATGCGAAACACCAAACTTCACACGCGCTTTATCGCTTTCATTGCGGCCCTCGTTTTGCCCTTCGCGCTCTGCGCGCCTCCTACGGGCGCGGAAGGCAACCTGAACATCATGACCGCAACCACCGACCTAGCTGCGCTGGCTCAGGAGATCGGCGGAGACAAAGTCACCGTGGAGTCCGTTGCCCGGGGCTATCAGGATCCCCATTTCGTCGAGGCCAAGCCCAGCTTCCTCCTGAAACTGCGGCACGCCGATCTCCTTATCGTCGTGGGGCTGGAGCTCGAAATCGGCTGGCTTCCCCCGCTCATCACCCAGTCTACGAATCCGAAGATTCAGGTTGGCGCGCCGGGCTATTTCGACGCTTCCCGCTTCGCCAGGATCCTTGAGATCCCCACCGGTGTCGTGACCCGCGCAGAAGGCGACGTGCACCCTCTTGGCAATCCCCATTATTGGCTTGATCCGGACAATGGCCTTCGCATTGCCAAAGGCATACAGAACAAACTCTCGGAAATGCGTCCCAACGATGCCGCCTATTTTGCGCAGCAATATGACTCCTTCGAGCGGCGCCTCAAGCAGGCCGACGAGAAGTGGATTGCCGAGATGAAGCCATACGCCGGCCGCAAAATCGTCACCTATCATCGCTCCTGGCCCAATTTCGCCGAACACTTTGGTCTCAATGTTGTGGGCTATGTGGAGCCGCGTCCCGGTATTCCGCCGAGTCCGCAGCACACCGTCGAACTGATCGGCATGATGAAGCGCGACGCCGTCAAGGTTATCGTCGTTGAGCCCTACTTCGATTTGAAGACTCCCAATGCCATCGCCCGTGACACTGGCGCGCAGGTACTTGTTCTCATGCCGTCGGTTGGCGGCGAAAAGGAAATCACCGATTATTTCAAGTTGTTTGATTACGACATCGCAAAGCTAAAGCAGGCCTTCGATGCAACAAAGTAACTTCTAGGAGACCGCAGAATGGAAATTCTTCCCTTCTTGCTCGCGCCGTTCGTCGCAAGCCTCATCCTTACAGGCATTCACGCCTATCTCGGCGTGCATGTAGTCGAGCGCGGCGTCATTTTTGTTGATCTCGCGCTTGCGCAGATCGCCGCGCTCGGTGCCACGGTCGCCATTGTCGTGGGCATGGACCCGCATGGACGCGGCTCATATTGGATCAGCCTTGGCTTTACATTCCTCGGCGCCGCCATCTTTGCCTTCGCGCGCACGCGCCGCGGGCATATCCCGCAGGAAGCGTTTATCGGCATCGCCTACTCAGTCGCTTCCGCGATGGCCATCCTGTTGATGAGCAAAGCCACCGGTGAGACGGAGCACCTCAAAGACATGCTCGTAGGAAACATCCTGGCGGTCTCCTGGCCCGAGGTTAGCAAGACGGCGATCCTCTACGGCGCCATTGGCATCTTCCACTACATCTTTCGGAAGAAATTCCTCATGATTTCGATGAATCACGAAAAAGCCGAACAACTCGGGATTAAGGTGCGCTTCTGGGACTTTCTCTTCTACGCTTCCTTCGGCTTCGTCGTCACGTCTTCGGTCGCCATTGCCGGCGTCCTGCTGGTCTTCTGCTACCTCATTGTTCCCAGCGTCGGCGCCATGCTCTTTGCCGACCGCATCGGACCTCGGCTTGCCATCGGCTGGACCATGGGCACGTTGGTTTCAGCGCTGGGCTGCTTGCTCAGCGTCCAACTCGACACACCCACCGGTGCCACCATTGTTGTTACCTTCGGCGGGGTCCTGGTGCTGATGTTTCTTGTGTACCTCATCACCCACCGTGGCCGTAACGCCCGCGAACTGGAACGCGCCTCTTCCTCCTAGCGCAGACTCGAAACGGCAGCTTCCTTCTTCGTGGGCTGAATAGTCCAAAGACGTGTTATGAGTTCCAGCCTTCCGCGCCAGGAGAGGAGCCTTTACTTCTGTGTCAAAACTGTCTTCGCTTCCGCGAGCTCCGGCCGGTCGGCGTCTGGCGGGCAAACTTCCATGAGTTTTGCGTAAAACGTTTGCGCCTCGCTGGCATCACCCGAGGCTTGTGCCGCGCGCCCGGCACCCAACAGCGCGTCAAACCGGTTCGGCGCATTCTGGAGCACGATCTTGTATTCGGCCAGGGCTTCGGAGGGTCGCTTCAGTTCCATCAGCATGTCCGCCAGCATCTCTCGTGCGGGAATGTTGACGGACTCACCACCATTTTTCTCCTGATGTTCCACAGCGGCACGCATCTCTTGCAGCGCCAACTCCATCTTTCCTTGCGCGAACGCGAGCCACGCTTCCGCTTCACCCAGGTCCGAGGGTTTTTCCGCGGGAACGGTGTAGCCCTCCTTCCTGGCGCGGCTTTGCCGCTCGTCAACGCTTTCCTTCAACCCGCTTACCGCCAATTCCGCCGTGGCAAGGTCCCCGATTCGCGCCGCGCCGATGGCCCTTGCCCACCGGGAGACGTCCTGCAGGTCCTTGCGAAGGGGCGGATCCTTTAGTGCTGCGGCGTCCTTCCAGCGATGCAGTTCCAGCGCCGTGCGCGCTTCCAGGCTAGCTGTGAAGTCGTGCTTGTTCTCTTCCGTCGCGCTCACGACGTGGTCTACGTGGCCAATCACTTCCCGTGCTTTGGCCTCCTGGCCGCTCTGCAGGTAGGAGTAGCTCAGAAAATCCATCGCGTGCATCTCGTAGTGCGCTTCGGCCTTGTGCGCCTCCGCCAGGCGCGCTGCGGAGGCGGCCGAAGCGATATTGGACGCGATCGAGTCCTGCCACAAACCCAAGCGCACAAAAATGTGCGACGGCATATGCAGCGCATGCGGAGAATCCGGCGCAATGGCGGCGTACCGGCGAGCTGCGGTGAGGCCCTGTGGGGCGAGTTCCGGCCTGTCCGCTGCGTGGATCAGATAGTGAGCCACCCCCGGGTGATCCGGGTATTGCTGGAGGAGCGGGTCCAGGATGGCGATGGCCTTTTTCTGATTCGCAAGGCTATCCACGCCCTGTTCCGCAAGCGACACCAACGAAAGCGCATAAAATGAATCAATTTCCACGTCGTTCGGAAATTTCGTGCGAAGTTTCTCCAGCGCAGCCGAGTAAGCCTTTGTGCGCTCGGCGTGGCCTAGTTTGGAATTTTCCTGATAGAAGGCAGCGGCGGCGGTCACGAAACCTTGCTCGCGTGGGCTCTCAGGATGTAACCCTTTGGCCAGCTCAATCTCCTTGTGGCCTTCCTTGAGCTTCTTCTTATCCGGAAAGCCCCACAGTTGCTCATAAAGCGACATGGCCTTGCCCCAGGGGGCCATCGCGCATTTCCCGTCGTGCGTCTCCACCTCGGAAAAGGTCTGCCGCGCTTCTTCATATTGGAAGGAGTGGAGCAACGCCACGCCCTTCTCGATGATAGGTTGTGCCTCTGCCGAGCAACTCGTGGGAAAGTTTACTTTTCCCAGATGCGCTTGTGTCGGGTCAGTTGTTTGGCCACCGGCAGCAGCGGCGGAAATCAGGAAAAGGGGTAGACAACAAATCTTAAGTACAGATGGCTTCAACGGCCTCATCGCCATGGGGCACCTCTCACCAGCGCCGGTCATTCTACCCTTAGCCCGTTCTCCGGGGCAGCTAAACCTTTCGCGAGTCAAACGGGTGCGCGTTGGACGCCAGGCCGGACTGGGAGGATAATACCGGGTGGAGCGGTACTTCGAGGCAGGTGAGGACGCGAAAGCCGTTTGAACCGTAACGAATCTCTGGGGTGCTGCGGTTAGTCAGCTTGTGTGCACGGCCTGTCCCGCCGGCGAGTTCTCATCGGACTCGCGGCCGGGGCAGGAAAGCCTAATGGTTGGCTCGTGGCGCCCACCTATTTCAGAGGTTCACGGCCTAGCTTCCCACGGCTGAGCAGTCCGCTCCTTTTCTTGTTTTCAGCACTCAGTTTTCAGTATTTGAAGGTCGATGGACAATCGGTTGTACCGGGGACTAACTCGCGTACGGCCGTGCTTCTCGGATTTAAGACTGAAAGCTTATAACTTAGGACCTACAACTTCTTCCATGCGCGTTCTTTTTATCGGCGACATTGTCGGCGCTCCCGGCCGCCAGATCGTTCGCGACCGCCTTGTCGACCTCGTCGAGCACCAGCACATCGATCTGGTCATCGCCAACGGCGAAAACTCCGCCTCGGGTTTCGGCATCACCCCTCGTATCGCGGAGGATCTCTTCCACAGCGGAATCGAAGTCATCACGGGCGGCAACCACAGTTGGGACCGCAAGGAAATCTTCGATTACATGCCCCACGAGCCCCGTCTTCTTCGACCCGCCAATTTTGCCGAAGGCAATCCCGGCTCCGGTCTTTACGTAGGCACCGCAAAAAACGGCGTGAAATTCGCAGTCTTGAATCTCCAGGGCCGCGTTTTCCTTGCGCCGAACGATGACCCGTTCACGAAAGCCGACAGCGAGCTCGCCAAACTTCCCGCGGACGTAGCAGTTGTCCTGGTCGACATTCACGCCGAAACCACCAGTGAAAAGATAGCCTTCGGCTGGTATCTCGACGGCCGCGTCACCGCCGTCATCGGAACCCACACCCACGTCGCCACCGCTGATGAACGCGTTCTCCCCGAGGGTACGGCCTACATCACCGACGTCGGCATGACCGGCCCGCACGACGGCATCATCGGGATGGAGCGCACGACCATCATCAAGAAATTCATTGATGGACTGCCCGCTCGCTTTGAAGTCTCCACAGGTGACGTCCAGATGAATGCCATCCTGGTCGAAACGGATGATTCTGGACCGCGCAACCATGCGGACCGGCTCCGTGCCCAGTCCATCGCGCGCCTCCGTCTTCGCAGCGACTAGCGCCGTCTGAGCTTTTTGTCAAAAATTCCATGTGGGGCCGGCAGATGCCCCGTCACAGCTTTGATTGATTCTCTGTAGGAAAAACTTCTTAAACCCGTAAGCAACCACTGGAATCCCGGAGCAATCTGAAAGATCATGCGGAAAATAATCGGAGTTATTGCGTTGACGGCGGCACTTCTGCCCATTGCCGGCGCGCTTTGGGCCGGCGCCTCGGAGATCGACGATGATCTGTTCGCTCGGCACCGCGTCTTCCCCAGCATCGGCCCCGGCCTTCGCGCCGTCCACCATGCCGCCAACGGCAACTATTACGTCCTCGCGTCCCCCACTGTCGGGGTCGCCATCTTCGATTCGAATGGCAAGCAACTTTCAGTCATCGGCGCTCCCTCGGAGCCTTCCGTCAAGAACAAAGAGAGCCGCGCCCCGATTGTTTTTGGGGAAGATTGCGATGTCGACGCGCAAGGCAATGTCTACGTCGCCGATCGAGGCTCGAACCTTGTCACCGTTTTCGCCCCTGACGGCAAGCAACTTCGCTCCTTTCCCGTGAATTCGTTGATTTCTTTGGCGGCTCTGCCTGACGGCGAAGTTGCGGTCAGCACACTCCAGCAGACTCATCAGGTCACGGTGTACGGCCCTAACGGAAAGGTTGTGCGGGAGTTCGGCGCCCTGGAGTCGCTCTCGACTCGCCCCGAACTGGATCGTTATTTGAACTTGGGTCGGCTGGTCTCCAATCCTCAGGGCAACATCTATTACGGCTTTACCTACATGCCAGAGCCACTTGTCCGTCAGTATGACCGCTTCGGCAACGCCCATCAGGAGTTCGTGTTTACCGGCGTGGATGCCTTTCCCGAAGCGCAGGCCACGCGCAGAGCCATCGAGCGCGAAGAAACAGGCTCCAAGCCGCCAGTGTTTCGTCCCATCCTTACCGCGTTCGGAGTAGACCCGGTCAGCGGCGACGTTTGGATGGGCTTGCACAACACACTCGTGCATTTTGATAAGGACGGCATCCGCCGCTCCGAATATCAGATCTACACACCCAAAGGCTCCGCTCTGGACGCGACGGTCATTCTTGTCGAAGAAGACCGGCTTTTGATCGGCGCGGACCCTCTCGGCGTCTACGAATTTCCGCGGCCCGACAGAAAACAGTAGAAAGTTTGCCGAGATTTCCTCAGGCTCGATTGCACAATTTTAGTGCAATTCCCTAGCAAGCGCTCTTCAATCTTTTCAAATTCGCGCATTTTCCCTGCATTTTTGCCGGTACTTGCACATTTTCCGTGCTTGTGGAAAAGTTGTGTAAGGCATGTGAACGTTGGTACCGGGGTGCGCACATTTTTCGCTTGCTCCGCCGCAGGCAGTGAGCGAGAATCCATCCAGTTTTGAAGCAGTGGAACGTGGTCCTGCTAATCTGAATGGGCCGCGCAGAACCACAGGGGCGCAAAACACTCGTTCCTGCGCAGGCAAGAACTCCAAGGCGTGATGCTTTAGGGCTATAACTATCTTTCCACAGGTTATGCACACTTGTGGAAATAAGGTGTTTTTCGGCTTTTTCGATGACGATGACAACTGCTATTCAAGCTGGCCGCGAACGCGAAACTCTCAATGTCTGGGACAAGTTTCTTGAGCTCATCAAGTCCCGCATTAGCATCAATACCTACTCCACCTGGTTCCAGCCCACTCGGCTGAGCCGCCATGACGGCGACACCCTCTTCGTCCAGATCCCCAGTGCGGTTTTCCGCCAGGTCCTTACGCGCACGTATGGCGAGATCATCAAGGCCGTCTTCCACCAGATGGGCACTCCCAACACCAAGGTGCAATACGTCTGCACCGAAGAGGAGCCTGTCGCGGCCGCTCCTGTGACCGCCGGTGCCAAGCAGTCCAAACTTGATTTCGAGAGCAGCGACCACCAACTGAACACGCGCTACACCTTTGACACTTTCGTCGTCGGCAAATCCAATGAGTTCGCTCACGCCGCTTCGCGCGCCGTGGCGGAGCAGCCCTCCAAAGCCTACAACCCGCTTTTCCTGTATGGCGGAGTGGGCATGGGCAAAACCCACTTGATGCACGCCATCGGGCACACGATCAAAAAGCGCAATCCCGCGATGCGCCTGAGTTACGTCAGCGCCGAAAAGTTCACCATCGAAGTCATCAACTCCCTGCGTTTCGACCGCATGATCAGTTTCCGCGATCGCTTCCACACCGTGGACGTCCTGCTGGTCGACGACATCCAGTTCATCGCCGGCAAGGAACGTACCCAGGAAGAGTTCTTTCACACCTTCAATGCTCTCTATGAGCAGCAGAAGCAGATCGTCATTTCCTCGGACTGTCTTCCGAAGGACATCAATTCGATTGAGGAACGGCTCCGATCCCGTTTCGAGTGGGGCCTGATCGCCGATATCCAGCCGCCCGATCTCGAAACCAAGATCGCAATTCTCCAAAAGAAGGCGGAGAATGAGCGCTTCCATCTTCCCGACGAAGTTGCCGAGTACATCGCTCGCGCCATAAAATCCAACGTGCGGGAGCTCGAAGGGGCGTTGACCCGCCTGATGGCCTACGCCTCTCTTACCGGCACGGCCATTTCCCTGGCCACGGCTCAGCAGGTGCTTCGCAATATCATCGCTTCCCAGGAAAAGCGCGTCACGATCGACCTCATCCAGAAGCGGGTCAGCGAGCACTTCAATTTGCGCGAGCAGGACCTCAAGATACGCAGCAACACGCGCGCCATCGCCTTCCCTCGTCAGGTCGCCATGTACATTGTCAAGCAGCTAACAACGGCGTCGCTTCCTGAAATCGGGCGCCAGTTCGGCGGCAAACACCATACCACCGTCCTGCACTCCATCAACAAGATCGAAGAATTGCGGCGTTCCGATAAGGACCTGAACCGGACGATCACTCGCCTGATGGACGCTCTCCAGTAATTTCACTTTACAATCCAAATTTTTTAAGAAGCCCAAAGGATGCCTGTGGGCTGTTCTATAGTGTGTCACCCGGGAATCAGTAAAAAAATTGCGCGTCACTGAAACTTCCCATTAGAGTAATTGGTCTATTGGTTTGTGGAAATCCTCCGCTGACCTCACCAACACTCGTGCCTTATACAAGAGTTTGCCACGTGTATTGTGTGTGGAGAATCTGTGTGGATCGCGTGGGAATGGTACGGATGATTTGTGGAAGGATTTTGCGTCACACAGCTTGCCACCGAAAAGTTCGGCGTTATCCGAAGAGGCGCAGAAAAATCCACCTCACACTAATCCTCAAAAACTCAAGCAGGTATTCGTTTCTTTACTTTTCCACCGATCCACAGCGCTCATCACAACAACAAGAGTATCTTTTCTTCTTTAGATAAGACTCTTGTGAAGACTGTTGTGGTTGTGACAATTTCCTATTTCCTGAGCGTTTTTGATGCTAAAGGCGACTTCCTCAGCAACCCTTATTTCCACAGGCCTTTTCCGCGGTGTGGCCTTTATACTTTGCGAAAAAACGAGTAAAGTACGCTAGCGGCACTAATGGACCGGAGAAACGAATGACCGCAACTGGAACTGTTCGCGAGGAAACCCAATCCATGGAATTCAGCGTAACTAAATCCGCGCTGCTCAATGAACTCACCACCGCCCAAGGTGTGGTGGAACGCAAGACCACCATTCCTATTCTCTCCAACCTCTTGGTTGAAGCGAAGGGTAACCGCCTGACCATCACTGCCACTGACCTCGAGCTCAGTGTTCACACCTCCTGTGAAGGCAAGGTCAAGAAAGAAGGTGCTGGCACCATTCCTGCCAAGAAACTTCTCGAACTCGTCCGCCTTCTGCCTGAAGGCGAGATCAAGTTCAAGCTCTTGGACAATCACTGGGTTGAGATTGTCAGCGATAAAAAGAAATACAAGATGGTCGGCATGGCCAAGGAGAATTTCCCGGCGCTTCCGCTGATGCCGCACACCCTGGTGAAAATCCCGACTGCAGTTCTTGAGAGCCTGATTGCGAAGACCAAATTCGCCATCTCCATGGAAGAATCACGGTACACCCTCAATGGCGGACTCTTAATCCTCAAGCCTGATACTCTTGCCATGGTCGCCACCGATGGCCACCGCTTGGCCCTTGCCGAAACCGATCAGAAACTTGCCGGACTGAATGGCGAGGTCCGCGTGCTTATCCCCAAGAAAGCCATGGACGAGGTAGAGAAACTCTCTGCCGCAGCGGGTTCAGACGCGCAAATGGAATTCGCCAAGGATGAAAGCCATCTCTTCTTCCAGGTTGGTCACCGCCTGCTGATTTCCCGCATACTCACGGGCCAATTTCCCAACTACGAAGCTGTCCTGCCGCGCGAGAACACCAAGACCGTCGTCTTGGAACGTACTGAACTGGCCGATGCCGTGCGGCGCGTCTCTCAGCTTGCCGATCAGCGTTCCCACGCCGTGAAGCTCGCGGTCTCGAGCGAAGGCGTGGAAATTTCCGCCTCCAGCCCGGAATACGGTGAAGCCAAGGAATCCATTGAGAAGGAATACAAAGGCGATCCCATCGCCATTGGTTTCAATTCCGGCTACATGCTCGATTTCCTCGGCGCGGCCGCCGATGGGCCCATCAGCATCGAGCTCAAGGACGAACAGTCCGCCGGCCAGATGCGTCCGCTCGCTGATGAAAGCTACCGCTACCGCTACGTCATCATGCCCATGCGCATCTGAGGTGCATACCTCTCTGCTGCTCGTAAGTTTGAAATCACAAATTGTGACTTCAAGTCCGTCGAGTACTTTTTGACGATCCAATCTAGAATCTCAAATAAATCATGAGAAACTCTCAAAAGTTTTGTCCAGAAATGCATAATCTCCAAAAACTTCACAACGCACCAAACACATCAGGGCAACCCGCCTTCGTATCCGAATAAGATATTGATAATAAAACACTTATTTATCCACAATCCCCTCCCTTCCACTTGAGAAAACACCCCATTTCCAGTAAAATTATGGTGTTGTCGATTCGTAGTTTTTTCCTCCAAATCGACACGTCCGCCAGGAGTGGTTGGACACAAAAAGCCCTGCGCCAGGGGCTAGTTCAACGGCCTGGAGAACATAAGTCTTCGCCACGTCCCGGAGCGCGGGACGGGATGAAGCGGGAACCCTACGAGCTTCGATTTCGCCCGACGAGATCGCGGTCAAAGGGTGAGGCGACGAGTGGGGAACTCCAACTTCACGCCTTTCCTGGCTTCACACAAATTGAGTTGAACTATCGCTCACGCAGGCCCGTGGTGCGCCGGGCGCTTTGCAAGGAAAAAATCCGAGCGATGGGAATGCCGTAGGCACGCACCTTTCACCCGCAGGGCGGGTTCAAGGCAAGGGAGATGAAATGGGCGACAAAGAAACTGTCACGGGCAAAGTCGGTCACCAGTACGACGCGAAATCCATTAAGGTTCTTGGCGGTCTCGAAGCCGTCCGTCTGCGCCCCGCCATGTACATCGGCTCCACGGGAGAAATGGGTCTTCATCATCTCGTTTGGGAAGTCGTGGACAACTCCGTCGACGAAGCCATGGCCGGTTTTGCCGATGAAGTCAATGTCACCGTCCATGCGGACAATTCCGTGACTGTGGTGGACAACGGCCGCGGCATTCCTGTCGACATGCACGCCACCGAAAAGCGCCCCGCCGCTGAAGTCGTCCTCACCGTTCTTCACGCCGGTGGAAAATTCGATAGCGACACCTACAAAGTTTCCGGCGGTCTCCACGGCGTCGGCGTATCTGTTGTCAATGCTCTTTCCGACTGGCTCGAACTCGAAATTCAGCGCGACGGCGCAGTCTGGGAACAGACTTACGAAAAAGGCAAGCCCACCAGCAAACTGAAGCAGACCGGCAAAACCCGCAAGACCGGCACCAGGGTTACCTTTCACCCGGATCCCAGCATCTTCGAAAAAACCACCTTCAGCTACGACACCCTGGCCACCCGCCTCCGCGAATACGCTTTCCTCAACAAGGGCCTGAAAATCACGCTGAACGACGAACGCACGGAAAAGAACACGGAGTTCCGCTTTACCGGCGGCATCGCCGAATTCGTCAAGCACCTGAATCGCGGCAAATCGACGCTTCACGATTCCCCGATCTACATGGAAGGCAAAAAGGGCAACGTCGAAATCGAAATTGCCCTGCAATACAACGACAGCTACGGTGAAAACGTCTTCTCGTTTGCCAACACCATTAACACCGTCGACGGCGGCTCGCACCTCTCCGGCTTCCGCTCCGCGCTGACCCGCACCATCAACAATTTCGCCTCGACCGCGGGAATGCTCAAGGAACAAAAGGACGAAGTCAGCATCTCCGGTGACGACGTCCGCGAAGGACTGGTTGCCGTTGTCAGCGTGCGCTTGCCGCAGCCCCAATTCGAAGGCCAGACCAAAGGCAAGCTCAATAGCGACATCAAGGGTGATGTCGAACAACTCATCAACGAGAAACTCGGCGAGTGGTTCGACAAGCACTCCACCGTTGCGCGCCGCATCATCGGGAAGTGCATTGATGCCGCGCGCGCCCGCGAAGCCGCCCGCAAGGCTCGCGAACTTACGCGGCGCAAGTCCGCGCTTGATTCCAGCGGACTCCCCGGCAAGCTGGCCGATTGCCAGGAACGCGACCCTTCCCGCTGCGAACTCTTCGTTGTCGAGGGCGAATCCGCAGGTGGCTCCGCCAAGCAAGGCCGCGATCGCAAATACCAAGCCATCCTCCCGTTGAAGGGCAAGATCCTCAACGTCGAAAAAGCTCGCTACGACAAAATGCTGGGCCACGAGGAAATTCGCGCCATCATCACCGCGCTCGGCACCGGCATCGGCAAAGACGATTTCGATGCCGGCAAGCTTCGCTATCACAAGATCATTCTGATGACCGACGCGGACGTCGACGGCTCGCACATCCGCACGCTGCTTCTCACCTTCTTTTTCCGCCACATGAAAGAACTTATCGACCGCGGTCACATTTACATTGCTCAGCCGCCTCTCTACCGCGTCAAGCGCGGCAAGAGCGAGCGCTACATCCGCGATGAGCGCGACTTCGCCCGCGAACTCATGAAGCGCGCCACTGAGGATCACGTCGTGAAAGCCAAGGAAGGCGTCAGCCTCCAGGGCGCCGGCCTTACCAGCTTTCTGCTCAACGTCCAGGAATTTGACGCTCTACAGGCCAAACTCGGTCGCCGCCTGAAGAATGCCGGGTTAGTGGAGGTGCTCGCCGAAAGCGGCCTCGACAAGAAAGCCGAGTTCGAAGAAAAGAAATCACTCGAAAAGCTTCTTAAGGACATCGACAAGGCCAAGCTGAAGCTTGAGGGCAAAATTGCCTTCGACGAAGAGCACAGCCTTTACGAAATTCAGTTCGGCGCGCCCGGGAATCAAAAAATCAACTGGGCTCTTGCCTCCACCGCGGAATACAAACGCTTGCGCGGCCTGGCCAAGCAGATCGAGGAGTACAACAAGCCGCCCTTCGTCATTACCCGCAATGGCGACAAGGCCACCAAGGAAAAGGCCTCCGACGTCCTCGGCTACGTTATGGAAGATGCCAAGAAAGACTTCACCATCACCCGGTTCAAGGGCCTTGGCGAAATGAATCCCACCCAGCTGTGGGAAACCACCATGAACGCGGACAGCCGTACCTTGCTACAGGTGAAACTCGAGGATGTCGTCGAAGCCGAAAAGATCTTTACCACGCTCATGGGCGAAAACGTCGAAGACCGCCGCAAGTTCATCGAGGAAAACGCTCTTGATGTCGTCAATTTGGACATCTAGGCAACCCGTAGGGGCACGATATATCGTGCCCCTACTTCGACCAATGATTTATCAACTGGGATGGACAACATTGCCGGGGCTGCGGGGACTGAGCGTGAGCGAATTTCGCGCCACTACCACCTCGAATCCAGACAACGAGAAGGGCGTGACAGTTGCGTTCGAGAATGAGGTTGAACGCGACGTTTTTTTGAAGCAGGTGGAAGCAGATTTTGCGCCGCGGCGCTTCACCAACGCGGCCGACGCTTTCGACACGGTGAAAGCCTACGTGCTCGATCGCGTCACAAAAGGAATTTGAACTTTTCGCGAATCACGAGGACACATGGCTGACGAACAGAACCAATCGATTCTCATCCCGGTAGACATCGAAGCCGAAATGCGCAAGTCCTACCTGGACTACGCCATGAGCGTGATCATCGGCCGCGCCCTTCCCGACGTGCGCGACGGCCTCAAACCGGTGCATCGCCGCATTCTCTTCGGCATGTACGAAGTCGGCCTCACCTCCACAAAGCCCTACCGCAAATGCGCCAAGATCGTCGGCGAGGTGCTCGGCAAATTCCACCCCCACGGTGACGCCCCGGTGTACGACGCCCTGGTGCGCATGGCCCAGGACTTCAACATGCGCTACATGCTGATTGACGGCCAGGGTAATTTCGGTTCGGTGGACGGCGACCCTGCCGCGGCCTACCGGTACACA
>Ga0187803_10000668_pt1 | contig 13547 bp, 12 predicted proteins | sample NC_wetland_sal_i_2_FD_132425 | JGI IMG/M metagenome (GOLD analysis project Ga0187803, IMG submission 132425) | Wetland sediment microbial communities from Neuse River Estuary, North Carolina, USA - Control_3 | ecosystem: Environmental > Aquatic > Freshwater > Wetlands > Sediment | place: USA...
CGTCACTCCGCTCGTCGCCTGCAGCATCATCCCGCTCTCTTACGCTCCTTCCTCCAGCACAGCCCCCTTTTTTTGCGTCTCAACTAGGACATTACTTATACAGGAATCAATAGCCCCTGAGGGAAAAGCCGTCCGGGCGGAAAGGCATTTGTGAAACACACTCTAGTGTGTGTGCGTGAGAACTCGTTTTTCAAACCTCGTGTGGAGCAACCCCAGCGATTCCTAGCCGCGAAGCGGCGTAAGAATGCAGCCCACGGCGTAAGCCGTGGGTCCAAGTGAGAAATGATCTAGCCCCGAAGGGGCGCAAGAAGAATTCTCACGCACACACCATACGCCTTCGGGAGTTACCGCTTGCTCAGAGTGGATCTACAGATCGTTCGTTGCTCAGGGCAGGCCCTGGGCTAACTCTTTCAGACGGTCAGTACTGTCAGAAACACACGATTTGAGCGTTTGAGCGTCAGGAGAGGATTTGCGACTTCTCGTGCTGAGTCATCCTGAGAGTTTGTGACTTTTTCCATTTTTCGCGCTTTTGGATGTACTTAAACCGTTTGCTTTCAGCATCCGTTTTGGCACGAAATCAATAAAGTCACAAACTCTGAGCGGAGTAGCTGCTTCGCGAAGCGAAGTAGCTACGGAGTCGAAGGACCCCTATACTTTCGACACTCCCAGTAAAGCGTCAAGGCGTTCTCCCTGCGCGCTGGTGTGCGGACGGGCGCCCTCGCGAGTCCGCCCAAGAGCAACGGACGATTCGTTCGACCCTCAGTACTGTTAACCAACGACTTACGCGCTCAGTTTCTGGAGAGCGAAGCCGAAGGGTGCCATCTAAGACCGCCAAAACTGCGGGCTTTAGCAGGGTGCGGAAAAACGCGGATTTTGACCTTGCTTTGAAGGGGTGCGGCTTCAGCCGCACCGTTTGAGCCCGCAAATGACGCGGGCTTTAGCCCCTGAGGGCCATGTTCCCGGCACCGCAAAAACAGTTATGAACCCCGTTCTATGCAGCAGACAATTCTTCGAGTTGTTGCGCCCTTCGACAAATAACTCCCACAATTCGGTAGTCGCGCCGTTCGATTTGCACATGTCTAGGCCCATCCATCCCAATGCGCTAGACTTTGAACATGCCCAAGCGCAAACTGCGATGACGAAGCGAAGCCCCCAGGCTATCGGCGTGTGCGAGCGATGCAACGCTCAATTCAAGGATGCCGATATTCAGGCGCAGTTCGACGCGCACAAGTGCAAGCCGATGGATAGCAGCCAGAACGCCTTGCGGATCGTGCGTGAGTCTATGGAAAACAAGCAGGCTTTTCATTATTCGCTCGACTTTGACCCTTGCGGAGCTGTTCCATGGATGAGTCAACGCTGAAAAGCATACTCACGAGCCTTGAGACATCCCGATCATCCTTACATTCCTCACTACGCTTTTGGGAATGGATGGTGGTTGCCGGCGTTGTTGTCGAACTGTTTGTTGTTGCCAAAGAATATTGGGATGATTTGCGAGAGTTCCGGCGAGGGACGATACATTCGCCCGAAAAACCTAGCACGCTGTTGTTGGCTTTGGGATTGCTTGGAGCTGGCTTGGTAGCAGTCGGAATCGCAAAAGAGCTATCTATTGACAGTGAGATTGAGGGCGTAGAGACCCAGATTAGAGGAGTGAATGAGCGCCTGTTTGGAATAGTCTCGCAAGAGGCTGACAGTGCAAGCCTTGCCTCATCTAGTGCCCAACAGAAAGTGGGAGAAGTAACGAAACAAGCAAACGCACTCGCCACCCGCATGGAAGCCGCATCAAGAAAATTAGGCGAACTTGGGCAAGACATCCTTGCGATAGGCCCGAGATGGCGATTGCTCAAAAACGGCGAGACTACATTTGTCGAAGCCCTAAAACCGTTTGCTGGACAGCGAGTGACGGTCGTAATTTGCGGGCAGGATGATCCAGAACGATGGGCGTTAGAACAGACACTGCTAAATTCTTTTCGTAAAGCGGGATGGGATAACCCCGGATACGCGCGTTGGGACGGATGCGGTGTCATGTTAAGCGGTGGTATCGAAATAGTTTTTGCCTCACCCGGCACTGACTTTGGCAACCAGTGGGTGGAATCGTATTTCTGCCTTCCAAGTAAAGAACCAATAGACTCTGCCGCCACAGCGCTATGTAATGTGCTAAATAAACTTAAGATCAGCACCCATGCATTAAGAGAGAAACGTAGCCAAGACGAACAAGAGAGAATGCGGGCAAGAATGTTTTTTGGGATGGGGTTGCCAGGGTCGCCGGGTGAAATGGCCTTGGAAGACCCGACAACAATCTACGTTCTCGTCGCCCCTAACCAACCTAAATTCGAGCAAAAACGTCCCCACAAAAGCAGGCCGACTAAGTAACTTGTTTCCTGTGGGTGCGAACCTGCACCACTCCCACACAATTCACAAAACTTTACTTGCGAATGGAAGTCAGCACACAACATGCTGATTGGTGCCGTGTTCGATTTATCAAAGGATCTCGCGCACAGGTTTTGATGAGATGAACCGTAACGAGCTCAACGGGGGCCAATCATGAGCGGGGTTGCGAGACTCTCCATGCCATATTGCATGAGAACAAGCCGGGCGGTCTGTCTGCTGGCGGCCTTCCTCGTTGCGCTGAGCGGCTGCACCTCTGTGAAAGTCCGCCTGGGATGGAGGGTTTATCTGGACAAGACTCCCATCGCGGCCATCGCGGCCAGCCTGCCCAACGGCCCTGGGATCGCGCCCGGAGAAAAGTCGCCGCTGGTTGTGGTGGTAACAGAGCCGGACGGGAAAGTGTTGCAGACCGAAGGCAAGGGCGGCGGAAAGGTTCTGTGGAAGGATCTCAAAGTCACGGCAACTGTCGTGGCCGCCAACTCCAAAGGCATTGTGTCGCTTCCAAGAGATCCTAGAATCAGCGACGGCAAAGTGGCGCATGTCATCATCACGGTGCCCAGCCATCCCGACCTGCGCACAGAGCTGGATATTCCGGTACGGTATAACTACAAGTTCACTTCGAACTTCTCTGGCAGCAGCGGCTTCAGTGGTATGAGTGGCGCCGATGGAATGGATGGCGCAAGCGGGAGCATGGGATCAATCGATCCGAATAACCCATCTCCCGGTGGAAACGGCTCCGATGGGACCAACGGTTCGGACGGTCACGATGGAGGCCCTGGAGGGGACGCGCCACCGGTCGACGTCCGTGTGGCGCTTCGATCAGGAAGCCATCCGCTTCTGCAGGTCCGTGTGTCTGCCGCGGGCCGCGAGAAGTTCTATCTCGTGGACCCGCAGGGAGGCTCGCTTACGGTGAACGCCGATGGTGGCCCCGGAGGGTCCGGAGGAAAAGGTGGCCGGGGCGGCCGAGGAGGCTCTGGGGGCATTGGAAGCTCCAACGGATCGAGTGGGAGAGACGGCTTGAGCGGCCGCGACGGTTTCAACGGGCCGCAGGGGCGGGGTGGAAACATCACAGTGACGTACGATCCCCAGGCCAAGCCGTACTTGTCTATGATCCACCTCTCGAACCAGAATGGCCCTCGCCCGGTGTTCAAGGAAGAACCGGTGGCCCCGCTATGGTAGCGTGGGCGGCGTCCAAGTTTATGAGATAGCTCTCCTCCGCCATCAACCTCAAGTCAGAGACGAAAACAAAGCGAATATCAAGGGCACCGATCACCATTCGATGTGACGAGCGACCAGATTCTCGCGTTCCGAGAGAAGTTGAACGCTGCAAGCCCGCAAAACGCAAGCACTTACTCAGCTCTTCTCTTTCATCTCCGCCAGCGCCTGTCTCAATTCATCCACCTCGGAGGATTCTCCTTTAAGCTTCGTTACGCGTTCGAGTTGCTGGCGCGCCAGTCCTGCCTGCCCGCTCCGGGCGTAGGCCAGTCCTAAGTGGTAGTTAAATAATGGGTTATCCGGCTCCTTCTTGACGGCTTCCCGGAGCAGGTTAATCGCCGAGGTGTAAACGTGCTTCTGGTAGAAAGCCCAGCCCAACGTGTCGGCCGAGTTTGGATTATCGGGAAGCTGACGGCGCGCGGTCTGCGCCATCTGGAAGGCAACGTCCACATTCCCTCCCTGCTGCAGCATTACATAGGCTAAGTTGTTGGACGCCAAGGGATTGTCGGGCTGAACGGCCAGCGCCTTCTGGTACATCTGTTTGGCATTGTTCCAATCTCTCTTGTTGTCGTAGATGCTGCCCGCCAGCAGGTAAAAGCCGACGTCCTTGGGATTGTTCTTGGCCGCATCGAGATAGGTCTGCAAGGCTGCGTCGGGGGCACCACGCTCGTTTTGTACCAAGCCTAGTTTGACTAACGCCGGTCCATTGTTCTTGTTCAGCTCGACGGCCCTTCTGTACTCGGCCTCCGCACCTGGCAGATCCTTATACTGGTCCTTGAGCAGGTCTCCCAGCATGGTGTGAAACGCGGAGTTATTCGGATACTTCGCTAACTGCGCCTTCATAGCGGCCAGTGCCGTGTCACGCTGCTTCTGCGCCAGAGCTACGTTGAGCACGCCCGCCAGCGCGTCGGCTGAGTTCGGGTCCTGGTCAAGCGCCTGCTGGTATGCCTTTTGTGCTTCGGCTGGCTGGTCCTGAGCCATGCGCAGGTTCCCGAGCTGGACGTAGGCAGAAGGATTGATGGGTTCCTTTTCAATCGAGCGCTTGATGTAGTCGTTGGCCGTGGCGTACTGCCTGCGGTTAATCTCGGCGATGCCGCGGAGAAGGTACCCGTCGGGCGCTGCCGGCTGGAGCGCCATAATCTGGTCGGCCTCCTGCGACAGCACTGATACATCGCCGCGCTGAATCGCCGCGCTTGCCAGAGCCCGGTGCGCTTCCACAATGTCCGGCCGCAGACGCACCGCATCACGCCATTCCGCTTCCGCCCGGGTCAGGTTTCCCATTTGATCCAAGGCCAAGCCGAGTTGATAGTGTGCTACGCCATTTCCCGGGTCGTTCTTCAGCACGTCCTGCAGCGTGGTGACGGCATCGGAGGCCTTGCCTCCGCGGATCTGGATCTCCGCCTTATAGATCTGTGCGTCCAGGTCCGAGGGCTGGGCCTTCAGGACCTCGTCATTCAGCTTCTTGGCTTCATCCAAACGGTCTCTCAGGATCAGCAGCTGGACATAGTTTTTCTTCACCACCGGATCCTTGCCGTGATCCCGATAAAGAGAGGCGTACTCGGTCAGGGCCTTGTCCATCTGGTTGGTGGAGATATAGAAATTGCCCAGCAGGGTGTAGCCCATCGAATTGTCAGGGAAGTCTTTCTTCGACTGCCGCATTAACTCCTCGGCGTCGCCCGTTTTGTTCTCCGCCATGAACAGCCCAGCCAGAGCGAGCCTTGGGTTGGGATCGGCGGGCACGTTTTGAATCGCGCGGCGGTAGGTTTGCTCGGCCTCGGGGAAGCGTCCGCGGCTCTGGTAGAAATTTCCCAGCGCCAGCACTGCTTCGTCTGCGGATTTCGGGGAGAGGTCAGCCGCTTTTTTCAGACTGGTTTCGGCCTCGTTCCACTGTTGTCCTTCCGCCTGAAGCAAGCCCAGGTTCAGGTACACGTCGGGGTTGTTGGGGGCGAGTTGCTGGGCTCTGCTCAAAGCTGCCAAGGCTGCAGTCGTGTCCTTGTTCGCGGCGCTTTGGTAGGTCGCGAGGACCAAGTAGACTTCCGGGTTGTTGGGCTGGTTGTGGGTGAGCACGTCGAGCTGTTCCTTCGCCGACGCGTACTCACGGCCAAAGACCAGCAACTTCGCCATTTCCAGGCGGGCCGCATAGTGGTCCGGATTGATCTGGATGGTGGTCGTCAGTTCCTGCAGCGCGCCCGGCCACTGCTGCAGCTTCAAGGCGGTCAACCCCATTTTGTAGTGCGCCTCGGCAAAGCGCGGATCTACCTGGATCGCATTCTGGAACTGAATCGCCGCTTCCCGGTACTGTCCTTTGTCGAAATAGCGCTGGCCACTCTCGATGTACTTCTGCTTACGCACGTTCGGATCGCGCGAGCAGCCGGTCAGCAACACTGCGAGCAAGCAAATCGCCACCACCGCACAGCAAAACCACGACTTCCTAGCTTTCCGCATCTGAAAACCCCTTAAATCACGCAACCTTTGGCTGAACTGGTTCTTATTGTAAGAATTACTCTTTCCGCGATTTCACGGAAACGTTACTGCCGTTATTATCGCAAACCTTGCCGGCACGGCAGCGCGCTCTGGCCAGCCCTCTAGCATACGCCCGCGTACAGGTGCTTTGGTAATCTGCCCGCGCCCTTTCTAACATGGCATAGTCTAATTGGCATATGGCCCACTTCCCCCAGGCCGACGCCAGCCGGCGTGCCCCCAGACTCCTACTCAACGGGTCTGTTTGGGCAGCGGTCCATGCCCAAGGTGGCCAGCAGGCGCGGGCAAAACTCCAATCCATTTCCATCACCGGCGGCCTGCTTCAGCTTCCGCGCGAGCTCTCCACCGGCGATTTCGTAGAGATTGCATTTCACACGCGCTCCGGTCCCATCCACGGCATGGCGGAAATGCTCCAGCCCACGAGCAAGTTCCAGAGCGCGTGCTTGCAGCCGTTTCGCTTTATCGCTCTGGGCGACGAAGACGATCGCAAGCTTCGCATGGCGCTGGACTCCGCGCTCGACCGCCGGTTTCTGGATATAGCTGCCGACCAGCCTGCTACGGCGAACGGACTCTGAAGCGCGCCCAGCGTCGCGGCCGTGTCCAAACCCGCACATCACAGAGAACGCCATGGGTGGGGCGACCGCCCGCTTGCCGCTATACTGGGCTTCTCCATGCCTGGTCTTCCCGGATGATGAGCCGAACCATCACTCACTCGGCTGAGGAGACGATCGCTTACGGGCGAGCCCTTGCCGCCGAACTCTCTCCTCCTCTTATCATCCTGCTCCGCGGCTCGCTCGGGGCGGGCAAGACCACACTCGTCAAGGGCATTGCCGAAGGCTTCCAGGCCGCACCCGCCGATGAAGTGACCAGCCCGACCTTCACGCTTATCCACGAGTACCGCTCGCCTCGCGCGGTTCTCTATCACATCGATCTCTACCGCATTGAGACCGAACGCGAACTCGAAACCCTCGCCCTCGGTGACCTGCTCGCCGCTGACAGCATCTTACTGATAGAGTGGGGAGAGAAGTTCCCGCGCTTGCTGCGGGAGCGAAACGTCGAGATTACCCTGGAACGAGTGGGGGAAAACGAGCGCAGGATTCAGCGAATCCATGGCTGAATGCGCCGGTCGAGGGGCGTGACTTTAATTCACCGGATTGGAGTCAAAATTAACTTGAAACGCACGCACTTTGCACTTGCCTGCCTGCTCCTGACAGTCGCCTTTTCGAGCGCCCAGAGCACATCGGAACCCCAAGCCCCCAACCAAACCCAAGCGCCAAAGCCGGCCCCACAGACGCCCTCTGCAGGCCAGACGCCTCCGGCTAAGCCATCGGCAGGCCAACCGGCGCAGCCCGGGGATTCAAGCCAGACCCAGAGCGAGGATAGCCAAGTCTCCGGTACATCGAAAGATCGGCTTTTTTTTGCTTTGCCCAACTTCCTGACCCTGGAGAATGCTGGCCAAGTCCCTCCTCTGACCACCGGGCAAAAATTCAAAGTTGTCGCCCAGGGCTCGTTCGACCCCATTCAGATCGCCTGGTACGCCGCGCTCTCCGGAATCAGCCAGGCCGAAAACAGCGAACCCGGCTACGGACAGGGCGCCCAAGGGTACGGCAAGCGCTTCGGCGCTTATGCTGCCGACGGTACCATCGAGAATTTTTTTGTGGGCGCGATTTTTCCATCTCTGCTCCGCCAGGATCCACGCTATTTTCAGTCCGGCCAGGGCAGTTTTCTTGACCGCACCGGATATTCCGTCAGCCGGATCTTTGTGACTCGCACCGACTCCGGACATAATCAATTCAACTACTCCGAAATCGTTGGGAGCGCCATCGCCTCGGCCATTTCAACCTACAGCTACCATCCCCATCCCGGCTACCATCCTCAACCGGGTGTCAACGTGCCATATGTCGCCAGTGACCGCACCTTGAAGAATACGGCCAGCGTCTGGGGATCGCAGGTGGGCTACGACACGCTTACGTTGGTGGTCAAAGAGTTCTGGCCCGATATCCGGCGCAAGCTGAAGAAACAGCACAATCCCGGACAGTGATTCCCGACCTTGAGCGACTTGTGAGTCGTGCTACTGCCGGAGGGGAGTGCTTCGCGTGACTTCCAGCCGCGGGCAGGCTGAGGGCGCGCACCATTCCCGAACCATCGAGAACAGCATGGCGGCCGCGAAAACCGTGAAGATCAGCGCACGTTGGCGCATGGTTGTTTTATTATAGCGCCGCCCCGGCGGCTGTCGCAGTCCGCACCAGCGCCAGGGTCGTCACGTCGTTGTGGGTGGGCGGAGCCTGCGTGAAACTCTGCACGGCCTTGAGCAGCTCCCGGCACAGGCCATGGGCGCTCGCTGCGGTCGCCCGCCGAAGGCTTTGCTTCGTCCTCTCCATGCCAAATTCCTCACCGCCGCACTCCGCTTCGATGATGCCGCGTGAGACCGCCACCAGCGCCGCGCCCGGCACCAGGGCGCAGGTCGCGGCGCTGTGCGTGGTATGCGAGAACAGGCCCAGCGGCAGTCCTGTTGCCTCGATCAGAGTGATTCCCGCTCCGTCGCGCAGCAGTCCCGGAGTGTGGCCGGCGTTGGCATAGCAGACCGTACCCAGATCTTCGTTGTAGCACCCGATGAACGCCGGACAACTGCGAACTCCTCGACTGAGAACCGTCTTGTTCATTCGGTAGCAAAGCTTCATCATGGCGGTAGCTTCGTTGAAGTCTTCGCCCGCAAAAAGCTTGAGCGCGAGAGTTCGGAAAGTGGTCTGCGCGGCGTTCAGGGTTTCACGCGTGTCGGCGCGACGGCCGGCCATGTCGAGCAGCGCGAACAATAAGCGCGACCGGCCCACGCGCAGGAACTCGTAGAAATCGCCCGCCACGCGGTGGTCGTAGTACACGGCGGCGATTTCGGCATCGCGCAGCGCCGGGACGTCACAATGAAGCGGGTCAACGGGACCTGCCGAGCCTTCACGGGGCCGCAAGCGGAAACTGAGTAGGGGAATATGCACCAACAAGGTTATCGACAGAAAGGCCGTGGTGCTTCCGTTCAATAAGAGTTACCTCGGTTCCGCAGGAGGTCAGCCGGGAGCGACGGTCCCTCTCAGAACCCCATGATGTTGTATCCGCAGTCCACGTAGATGGTTTCGCCCGTGATCCCGGAACTCGCGTCCGACGCCAGAAATACTCCTGTGCTGCCCACTTCACTAACTTCGATATTCCTCTGCAGGGGCGCGCGCTCAGCGTGACCTTTCAGCATTTCTCCCAGGCCGGAGATGCCGCGCGCGGCCAGCGTTTTGATCGGTCCCGCCGAAATTGCGTTGACGCGAATCTTCCTCTTCCCCAGATCGTGCGCCAGATAGCGCACCGTGCATTCCAGAGCCGCCTTGGCCACGCCCATCACGTTGTAATTCGGCACAACTTTCTCCGCGCCGTAATAAGTCATGGTGATAATGCTGCCGCCGTCTTCCATCAGCGGCGCCGCTGCCCGGGAAACGGCAATCAGCGAATACACGCTGACATCGTGCGCAACCCGGAAGCCTTCCCGCGTCGTGTTCACGAAATCCCCCTTAAGTTCCTCGGAGGGAGCGTAGGCCACACTGTGCACCAGCGTGTGCAATTTTCCGCAGCGCTTTTTGAGGGTCTCGAACAGGCGCGCGATCTCATCGTCCTTCGACACGTCGCACATGAACCCTTCGGCGCCTGGCAAGGCAAGAATCAGGTCTCTGGCTTCCTCTTCGAGCCGCTCATTTTGATAGGTGATGGCCAGGTTCATGCCCGCGGCATGGAGTCCCTGCGCGATGGCCCAAGCGATCGAGCGCTTATTCGCCACGCCGAACACCACTGCCGTCTTGCCCCTCAGATCATCGAACATGCCAAGAAACTCCTCGCCGGAAAACGTAAAGCATACCAGCCCGGAAACAGGGCTGGCCGGCAAATTTCACCACGGAGGCACGGAGACACGGAGGAACCCCAATTCATGGTCATTGTCTCGATTGGATGAACGGCGATTCGCATCAGAACTTCACCGGAGAACAAGACTCAAGAAGCTTATCTTCTCCGTGGCTCCGTGACTCCGTGGTGAAATCAACCTCTGTTTCTAATCCGCCGCCGCCCGCGCCACCCTGACCGGCCAGCAGGCGCTGCCAAACGCGACCGCATAGACGGCCGCGATCATCCCGAACCCGGCCGCCAGGCTCACGCGCGACGCCACCGCGCCTACCGTCAAGCCCAGCCCCACCTGCAGAAACGTGCCAAAAAAATAAAACGTATTCTGCACCCGCCCCATGAAATGCTTCGGCACCTGCTCCATCAGGCTGGTGTTCATGGCGATTCCGCTTACGCCCCGCGCCGAACCCATCAGGCCATAGAGCAGCACCGCCACCGCCAGCCAAGGCGAGAATGGCGCAAGCGCCATGGTAAATGTCAGCAGCAGCATCGCCATCGCCATCACCCGTCGCGCCCCGGCAAACGCGATGAAGCCCGGAGCGTAGAGCGCGCTCAAAAACGCCCCAACCCCCCATCCTCCGTTCAGCCATCCGTAGCCGGTCGCGCCCGCATGAAACACGCGATCGCTCAGCGGAGCCGTAACCACCACGCCTGTCATCATCGCCCCGAGGAACAAAGACCAGCTCGTTCCCAGGAAGACTAAGTAGCGATGTCCGCGCAGGAACACAACTCCCTCGCGCATTTCGCGCGCAAATCGTCCGATGGCCGTCTCGGCCACCTCGAGATCGTGGCGCAGCTCGCGCGCCCGCGGAACGACGTGCCGTCCCCGTCGCACTGCGAAATAGCACAGAAACGACAGCACGTACGTGCTCACGTCAACCAGCAGCACTCCGCCCAGCCCGATGTGCTCATACACGAATCCCACCAGCGCTCCCGCCATCAACCAACCACCCTGCACACCCGCCAACAGCAGCGTGTTGGACTGGACGAACGCGCCTTCGGGCGTCAGTTCCTGGATCAGCGCCGTGATCGCCGGCCAGAACATCCAGAAGCCCGCGGCCACCAGCGTGTTCATCAGGTAGAGTTCCCAGACCTGGACGCGATTGAGAAAGGCCAGCACGGCAACCACGACGATGATGACCGCGCGCGCTACGTCGAGCATCATCACCAGCCGGCGGCGGTCTTCGCGGTCAATGATGACGCCCATGAAGGGCAGCATCAGCATGGCGGGAATCGTCTGCAGCGCGGCGAAGGTGCCCAGGGCCATCTCCGAATGCGTCCGCGCCAGAATCGTCCACGCCACCGCCGCCGAGTTCATCCCGCTACCGAGCATGGAGATAACGTTCGCCGCAAACACAAAGCGCAACGAACGTTTCTGGGGGATGAGACGCATCGTTTCAATCTAGCATGGTGAGCGCTAGGCTCTTGGTGTTGGGCTTTCGGTTCTCGACAAAGGACGGGGGTTTGCCTGGAAGGGAGGGGTCGAGTCGCGCGATTGCGGATGGCTCGTATTGCTAAGATAACGTTTACGATAACTTTATCGAGAGGCCAATTGGCGTTCGACGGAGCCGACTTGTCGCCTGACAATGGTTTCGCATCACACTCCTTCGCCTGATTCAGAGGTCGAGCATGTGCAGGAATATCAAAATTCTATTTAACTTCGATCCACCCGTAACCGACGACGAGATTCGAGCCGCCTCGCTTCAGTTTGTGAGAAAGATCAGCGGCTTCACCAAACCGTCGAAGGCAAACGAAGCGGCGTTCATAACCGCGGTTGATGAAGTTGCCGAGGTTTCGACTCGTCTTCTCCGTTCGCTTGAAACCCACGCGCCGCCAAGGAACCGGGAAGAGGAGGCTGCCAAAGCCAAGGCTCGGGCCGCGGAACGATTTGGCACGTGAGAACCGAAAGTGGACCGAACAACTCAGGTCTCGTTGACTCACTCATCCGGCAATCCATTTTCTTGCTACGAGGCGGTCGCATTGGAATTGTGGTCATAAAGTGGTAATGAGACCCCCTCTACGCGGTCTTTTGGAATCAAAGACTTAGCTGGAATTTCTCTCCAGGTCTTTGAGGAATAAGGACTTACATGTAAGGTATTTCAGAATCAATCAGTTAGCTGCGATTTTGCTCGGTTTTTCATTGTCATTGAATAATATAGTGACAACTGGTTGCAGGGGTGAGGATGCTGGCCATGTCTATGATACATAACGACTTACTTTCTTAATTGGTCTTCTCGGAAAGAGGAGTCCTTTGTAAAATATTCCGGAATAAGGAGTTGGGGCAGTTTGACGGTTGTGTGGTCTGCGGGATGTCTCCCCCGCCCTCGCCGACCGCCCACCCTTGCAAACGCAAGGGTGAGGCAGCCTCGATTGGGGAGAAGCAAAAGGGTGAACCGGCCCCCGATCACCGCGCATCAAGACGTGACGCTTCTCACTGACAGGATACGCCACGTCGTGCTCGAATAAATTTGTCTCGCCTCCCCGAAGAGCAGTTCCCGCCAGTTGAGACGCAACACCCCCTGAGGCGAACCGGGCGACCCATCTCTTGATTGAAGTCCTCGCCCGGAAAGAACAGAACTCGCAACAAGGCAGCCTGTAAGACGGACACTGGCAGTTCATCACCAGATAAGGAGGACGAACGTCATGAAACGCGTCGTAGCTGTCGCAATTGTGCTGGGCCTGGCAGTGCTGGCAGCACCGGTACCCGCCGGTGCACAAACCACTTTGACTGTAGTTTCTGACACCACATGGAACGTGTCTGGGACGTTGTTGCGGACCAGCGTTCCAGTGCGGTTGGGAACCGCTGAGGCCGTTTGCTTGAATGCTTTCTCGCCGGCTAATTGCCCGCCTGGCGCCGTCCTGTATGGAGCCGGGAATGGCTGGCTCGCTGATCTGTCGTCCATCCCCGGAGCAATCTGGATCTGGGCACCGGGCGTCACCGGACAAACTTCGCCAGCCGACTTGCAAGCCTTCTGGTTTTCCAAAGTCGTCAACGTGCCGGCACCGCCTTCGGCCGCCTCTATCTCGATCGCCGTGGATGACTATGCTGAAATTATGGTAAATGGGAAGCTGGTCGCCACTTACGGCAGTATCACGGATGTAGAAGTAGCATTTGCTGCTCAGAACTCGTTAGGTACGTTCCCGATCACGAATCTTCATCAGGGCAATAACCAGATTGTAATCCGAGGCCAAAATGGGCCGGCAAGTTTCGCCGGCGGGATCTGCAATCCTTGCGACTATCAGCAGAATACGGCGGGCGTAGTATTCGGTCTTAGCATCACCTACTGAAAGAAGACGACTTTGGGCGCTAACCTGGGCAAAGGGAACAATCGAGACTTTAGAACCGACCGCCCACCCAAGCGGAGCTTGGACGAGGCGCCTTCCTCGGAAGTTCGGAGGGTGTAAGGCGCACTCAGGCCGAGTCATGCGCCTTCATGTAGGCGCGTAGGATGGCGTTGATGCGCGTCTGATAGCCGCGCTGCTGCCGGAACCAGCGCAGCAGGTCCGCGTCCAGCCGCATGGTCACGATTTCCTTCGGC
>Ga0187803_10000669_pt1 | contig 13528 bp, 7 predicted proteins | sample NC_wetland_sal_i_2_FD_132425 | JGI IMG/M metagenome (GOLD analysis project Ga0187803, IMG submission 132425) | Wetland sediment microbial communities from Neuse River Estuary, North Carolina, USA - Control_3 | ecosystem: Environmental > Aquatic > Freshwater > Wetlands > Sediment | place: USA...
ATATCCACGTTGGTGGCCGAGAGCACGCGCACATCGACCTTGGTTGTCGCCGTGCTGCCTAAGCGAGAGAATTCCCCGTCTTGCAGCACGTGCAATAGCTTGGCCTGCGGAGAGACGGGCATTTCCGCAATTTCATCCAAAAAGATGGTGCCATGATTGCAAATCTCGAACTTCCCGGCGCGGGCGCGCGTGGCGCCGGTGAACGCGCCTGCCGCATGACCGAACAGCTCGCTCTCGAGAAGCTCCACCGGCAAGGCAGCGCAGTTCACTTTCAGGAAATCCCGATCAGCTCGACCGGACTTCTTGTGAATCAGGCGGGCCACCACTTCCTTGCCCGTGCCCGTTTCGCCCAGCAGCAAGACGGGACAGTCGGTGCGCGCAATGCGCCGAACGTGTTCTCGAACCTCTTGGATCGCGGGACTGATGCCTATGAAGCCGGCATCATCAGGCTCCTCGCCGAAGGGCGACACTTCGCTTCGGGCGGGGACCTCAGGTATGGGTTCCTCAAAATCATATCGAACGCCGACGGAATCAAACACCATTTGCGCTGCCGCTCCCGAAGCGTTTCCGTTCATTGGTTTCCCCCGCGGTGGATTAGATTGAAAAGTCGACTGGCCATCTTCCTGTGAAGTGAAGCCCTTGCGCCGAAAACGCGCGCGGCCCGCCGCGAACTGTGCCGTGCTTCTGTTCCCTGTGCTTCACGATGTAGCCTGCTTCCTAGGCTAGAATAGTTTCCGGCATCTCTGGCCGCAATTAGGGGATTCCTTGAATGTTCGGTAGGTGAATCCCCTAAGCGAAACGCCGCAAATGTAAATCGCTCATCGAAAGACGCCATGCCGGGGTCCCCTTGATCCCATCGGAAATCCGTGCACTGGAAGTGCCGTTTAGAAGTGGATATGCGGCAGCAACTCGTGCGGCCGGCAACGGCTCCGCGGCGGCATCGACGATCCTGACCAGGGTACCGCGCGCCTACCTGCCTAGCCTACAGGCCACAAAAAGCTGTTGACAGACGTCATTTCGACAGGTAGAGTCGCAATAGAACTCTCGGAAGGGGACGACCGAGACGGATGGCTAGATCGGGTGGGTGCTTTTGGGGAAAGACGGACATCCCGTTCAAGATTGTAATCTGAAGGGGAGCCGGTTCGGCTATTCGGGTGGACGCAATCTCAGGTCCTGTTCTGACCCGCGTTGAAAACTGAAAGTGAATCATTCCGTCAGGGGAGTATTTTTCGATAATCTCGAGCAATCTGTTCGAGAGCATCTACGGGGGAAATCCGGCTCGGCCCTGCAACCTCGCGGGTGGCGCCGCGATCGCGTTTGGACGAACCTCATTGGGACTGAGTTAGTCCGCTCCGCACCTGGCCAAGGGGATTGACCTTGGAACTGGAACCGCGATCGAGGCGCCGCGCCCGCACGCTACCTCACTGACCCTGGCGAACCAGTAGTCAGGAGCCAGCTTCTGCCTTCCGATTTCGACTTTTGGGCGCGCGGCGGGCGGGTGTCTCGCGCTGGGCGAGACGCGCCTCCAGTTCCTGAACGCGGCGGCGAAGCGTTTCCGCATCCGCTTCGTCTGGCGCTGGCGGGGCAGACGGCGCAGGCAGTGATAGTTTTCCCGCCAACATATTGCGCACAAAATCAATCGGGTTCGAGACAGCGCTCCGCGCTCCCGAAATCCGTGCGCGCACCGACTCCTGCGCCTTCTGGTAGAGATCGAAAGTGCTGTTCAGATACCAGGTCAGGAACTCGTGCGTCGCCCGGTCGGACGCCTTCACGAGCTGTGTGAGGAGCTGCAGCGGCAGGGCCGTCTCGCGCTCGCGCGCGTCCTCCAGGATGATTTGTGCGAGCACAACATAGGTGAGGTCTTTGCCGGAGCGAGCGTCCAGCACCTTCACGTCGATCCCATCGCGAACCATTCGCGCAATGTCGTCGAGCTTCACGTACTGGCTGGCGCCGGTATCGTACAGCCGCCGGTCGCCGTACTTTTTAATCAGCACGCTGGGCTTGCTTTCGATCTTGACTTTGCTTTTCGATTTCTTCATTTCGCCTCAAATCAGCCGGAAACATGTAGGGCCGACCCTTGGGTCGGCCTCTTCGCCGAAGGCCGGGGCAAGCCCCGGCCCTACAAGCGGGATTCTCATGGCGGCAAGGAATGCCAGCATTTCCCCGCAGGGTTAATCGCCGCGACGAATCCCGTTCCGCCCGCGGTTGTCTCAGCATAAGATTTATCACAAAAAATTCCAGGACATTGGCGATTTTTCAGTGAGACAATAGCGTGCAACTGGCTGAACCCGCTCCAGCCGGATTCCTGGTGCAAGGAGGCGGAGATGTCCGCAATTTCGAGAAGAGAATTTCTCCAGAAGGCGTCGGTGAATGCTGCCGCGGTTGGATTACTGTCCGCAGGCGCAAGAGTGCTTCACGCTAATCCTCTTGGCCTGCCTATTGGATGCCAGACGTGGCCGGTGAGGGCGATGATCGCCAAGGATTTTCCCGGCACGATCAAGCAGCTTGCCGCGGCCGGGTTTCAGTCGATCGAGCTGTGCTCGCCGGTAGGTTACGAGGAGTTCGCCGGTCTCGCCAAACTCCGCGGAGCCGAGATCCGGAGAATTCTGGGCGATGCTGGAGTTACTTGCGTGAGTTCGCATTTTGGCCTCGACGAGTTGAGGCAAAATCAGGATGACCGGATCGCCTGGGCCAAGGACGTGGGCCTGACGCAAATGCTGGTGGCCAGCCTTGACGGGCCGCGACATCCCAGCATGGACGACGTCAAGAAGGCAGCCGACGAATACAACAAGATAGGCGAGAAGGCCGCCCGCGCCGGTATCACCCAGGGCCTGCACAATGAGAATTTTGAGGTCTCGACCGTCGATGGCCAGCGAACTTACGACGTGCTCTTTAAGCTGCTCGATCCCAAATTTGTGAAGTTTCAGTTTCAGGTTTCCACGATCGCCCAGGGCTTCGATGCCGCCGAATACTTCAACAAGTATCCTGGCCGCTTCATCTCCATGCACGTTCAGGGATGGGACGCGAACACCAGGAAGATTGTGCCGGTCGGTCAGGGGACCCTCGACTGGAAGAAAATCTTCAGCGCGGCGAAGATTGGCGGCATCCAGAATTACTTCGTCGAAATGAACCTGGGGATGATGAAGGCCAGCGTGCCCTACCTGCGCAATTTGCAGGTCTGACGCGGCCGAGATTGACTACCGCTTGCTATCGTCCCGCACCTGCGGCTCCGGCGGTGGCTTTCTCGGGGCTTTTCATGACGGCCATGGGGACGCGCGCAAAGGCGACGCGATCGGCCGAGGGATCGAAGACGTTGACCTGCATCGAGTAGCGGCCCGGGGGAAATTTCGCCAGGGGAATTCGGACGAAATATGAAGCCTTGCTCTGTGCCGAATGGTCCGAAGACTTCGCCGATTTAGCGTTCTGAGTTTTGCCGCTGAAGGGCCCGGCCTCGGAGATTTTTCGCCCGCCGCGGAAGAAGACCAGGGCCACCGAGGGCGGAGCGGCGGCGGCGGGCGTCGACAAATTGGGGCCAGCGCCGCCGGCCACGGCAGAAGTTGTGCGCTCGTAGGATTCGAGATAGACGAACAGATTCTGGTCGGTGCGGAAAACTCGAGTGACGCTGGGCAAGACCGAGCGGCTGCCGACGCGCAAGGGATTCTCGGCTACTCCTCTAGCCTCTTGGCCGCGCTTGCCGCCGGCCTGCGAGACGTCCTGCATCTGATTCGACAATACCACCGAGCTCAGGGCCAGCCCCGAATCTTTTTCCTCCGGGATGTTTAATTCCGTTTCGAACGTTCCCATCTTCCCGCTCTGGTTTTCGCGGGCCACTACTTTCAGGTGGTACTTGCCCGGGGCCAGCACAAAGCCGCCTTCGTAGAGGAAATTCCCGCTGACCACCTGCTCGTAGGTTTCCGGCTGTAATTTTACCGGCAGCGTGTCGCGCAGCGCGGCGGCGGTGTGGCCGGCGGAATCGGTGGCGCGCCACGCGAAATCAAACTCCGTCCGATGCGTTTCCGATTTCTGCATGAACGAGACCGCCGAACCCGGAATCTTCGCCGCCAGCACGACGTAATACTGATTTTTCCCCTGCCTCGTATCAGACGGTACGGGGCCGTGCACGGCGCCAGTTGGCACGGCGTCCGCGCGAAAATACCCGGTCTCGACGGCCATGGGCAAATCGACAAAGGGCTCATCCAGCTCCATCGCCTGGTCGAGCTGCATTTCCTTGTCTTCGCGCGTGAATTGGCGAAAATCTTTGGGCGCGAAGTAGCCGGGCCGCGCCTCCACCTTTGCGCCGGCATAGTCGACCGTCACATGAATTCGGTGGAAGCGCCCGTCAGGGCGGATAGCGGGCGTATAGCCCAGCAAGTAATAGCTGGAATTCTCCGACTGCACCACCCGGAAGGCCTCGCCGAAATCGTTCAGGTCGTAAAACGTCTTGCCGCCCGTATCGGTAGCCAGCGTCGCGAGCGTGTCGCGGCTGGCATGAAGCGAGGTGATTTCGGAGTGCATGGCCGAGCCGCTGTAAAGGGCCGTGCCTGAAGGGCTGGCCGAGCTGGCGTCACCGCCCGGAGGCAGGGCCACCAGGCCGCGCGCGTCCACCGTGTAGAGCGAGACGTTGGCGCGGTTCGCAGCGTCCACAGCGGCGCGAAGCTCGGTGTCATTATCCACGCCGGTCTTCTGAACGCCACTCGAAAAATGGAGCACCAGCTTGCGTCCGGGAATATCGTTCAGCATTTTGGAGAGGGATTGAATGGCCGCAAGCTTTTGATCGGTGTTGAAGATGTTGAATTCAGTCTCGTCCGGAGTGAAGGCGGCGGAGACGTCCTGGGCGACCACTTCTTCTCCGGCAGCGTTGGTTGTGCCTGCCTCGCCCGTGGCGCCTGCCTCCGCCAGCGCCGAAGACTGGCCGATCTGGATGGCGTGAATCACTTTATCCAACAAATCGCGGTCGTTGGTGAAATCCTGATTCACGTTCAGCAGGGAAGTGTATGTGACCACAGCGACGAGATCGGCGGGCGTCATGCGCTGGTGAATGAAATCGGTGGCGGCTTTCAGCGCGCGCATCAGATCGTCAACTTGCATGGATGACAAATCGAAGAACAGCACCATCAGGCGATGGTCTTGAATCGCCTGCTCGGGCTTCATGGTGGCCGGCAGATTGGCCAGATCGATCACTGGCGGCGGACCGTTTTCGCCGGTCGCCGTCGCCAGGCGCTCAATGTTCTCGAAACTGAACGAGGTGATTGCCTGGGGCTTGCCGTCTTCGAAGACGTGAAAGGCCTCTTGCTTTAATCCGATGATCGGCCGCCCGCTTTTGTCCGTGACGCGCACGTCCACCAAGACCACGTTGGTTTGCGCGCGGATAACGTAATTGCCCATTCGGTTGGTTTGCGTCGGGGCACGAGGAACGTTTGCCGCTTTCGGTGGCGTGATCTGTCCGCTGCTTTGCGACGCCGTTTCCAGCTCGGCGCGTACGGAGAGCGTAGGCGCGAACGCGGCCCACGCCGCGGCCAAACAAGCAAGAGCCACCAACGCGCTGCATCGTCGCAACCGAGCATCAGGGATGTCAAATGGGTCATGGGAAATGGGAAATGGAAAATGGAACCCGGCAGGACGCGCGAGTGTGCAGCGTCCTGGTTGCCGCCGCTCTGGGCCATTTGCCATTTCACATTTCCCGTTTGCCATTTGAAATTCTTCTTTCGGTCTCCTCTCGGTCAGCGGCGAGGTCTTCATGACGCTAGAACCGTAATCGCATTGAGAAATCCAACGTGCGCATCGCGCCAACGCTGGTCACGCGGCCGTAGTTGGTTGCGTCGACGACGGCGGCGACGCCGGAATAATTGGGATGATTGAACACATTATTAACTTCCAAACGAAAATCCAGGCGCAGCCCTTTGGCCTCAGAAAGCGTCAGGATTCTTCCCAGCGACATATTGAAATTGATGCTGCCCGGGCCCTCAATCGTATTGCGCCCGGCGTTTCCGAAATGTCCCGCCGGCGGCAGGGTGAAGGCGGCAGTGTTAAAGAACTCGAGGGTCGAGCGCCGGGAGGCGGGCAAAGTGATGGGCAGCCCAGTGGCCTCCGCGCGCCCGGAAAAGTAAGCGCCCAAACCGCCGTTCGAACTCTGATTGCCCCGCACGATGGCGGTGAGCGGAGTTCCCGATTGAATCGCGGTCACGCCGCTGATGCGCCAATCTCCTAAAACGTCCGACAGGAATCCTCTTTGATTCAGGAAGTGTTTCCTCTGCCCGAAGGGAAATTCGTAAGTGTGATTGATCAACAAGCGGTGGCGGACGTCGAAGACGGAAAGGCCGCGCTCCGCCGCCAAATCAAATGTGTTTTGCGCCACGGTGTTGGTGCCCGCGCCGCCCACGCTGGCGGCATCGTCGATGGATTTGGAATACGTATAGTAAGCGTTCATGAAAAAGCCATTGTGGTACTGGCGCCGAAGAATCACTTGCAGACCCTGGTAGATGGAAGTCGCGCCGCTCGTCTCATAAGTGAATTGTTGAGCGTTGCGGAGCGTGAGGCCGCCCTGCGAAGGATTGGAGCCCGTTCGATTCGGCCCCAACAGCAGATCGAGCATGGTGCCCTTGGTGCCCACGTAGCCGACGGAGAGAATGGTGTCTCGAGCGATTTCGCCTTCCACGGCAAGATTCCAGTTTTGGCCGTAAGGCGTGCGGAAGTTCGGATCGACCGCGTAAGTATTGGTGAGCACGCTCGGCCCGACCGCAGGGAAGCCGTTCTCCAGAGTCAACATCTGCTGTGGACTGGTGAGCAGCGTCGAGGCCTGGGCAAAGGGCGGCTGGTTAGCCATGTGAGGCACTAGCCGGGAATAAATGGAGCTGTCGTAGAAAAGCCCGTAGCCGGCACGAAGCGTCATTCTGCGCTTGGTCCAAGGGCGAAACGCCACACCAATGCGCGGCGCAAAATTGTAAGGCTCGGTGTGAATCAGCGCGGCGGGAAGGCTATCCGGCGATTGCCCCGTCACTACTCCCGCGTTGGAGAAGCCGGGACCGATCTGAAGGTCGGAAAGGTGACCGTATTTTTCCACAAAAGGCTGGAAGTACTCGTAGCGCAGGCCGGCGTTCAGCGTCAGGCGCGAAGTGGCTCGCCAATCGTCCTGCGCGAATCCGGCAAACACCCAGGTGCGAAAATAATTGCTGGCAGTTCCGAAGCGAACCGAGGTCGCCTGCGGCAGGCCGAGCAGAAAATCGGCAAAGTCGAAGCCCGTGCCCGCCACCGGCAATCCTTGCGCTGTGAAATCGCTGGTCGTGTAGCCGTTGAAGGTAAACGTTCCGCGGGCATTGGGATCATTGAGAATATTTTGTTCCACGCGGCGGATTTCCCCGCCCAGGCGCACGTTGTGCTTGCCTCGATTCAAAAGAAGAAAGTCAAACGCTCGAACTGTCTGCGGGCGAGAGAGTGATGGGATGGTGTCGCTGAGGGCGGCAAAATTGGTGAGATTGATCTGAGGCAGACCGTAATCAAACGGGTTCTGCGACACGCCCTGGATGCCCAACTCCCCTGAGATGTTCTGCTGATTGGCGAAGGGATTCAGGATGAGCGTTCGCGATCGATTGAAATTGACCATCAGCATGTTGACGGTTTGCGGATTAAACGTGTGGACCTCGCCCAGGTTCAGGTTTTGCTGGTGAGTCGAGGTGGTGGATGTCAATTCCGGGAAATTGGAGACCGATTGCGAGTGCGCGGAATTGAAAAAGTACATCGCGTTGACGTTGTCTTTGGCGCTGATTTGGCGGTCGACGCGGGCCATCACGCGGTCGTTTCGCGCCGCCAGAGCCTCTTGCAGGTGGAAGTTCTGTACCGTCCCCGGCAGATTCGGCAGGGGAATATATTTCAGCAGTCCGATAGCAGCCGCGTCGAAGCGCGTTGAGGGAATTTGATTGCCGGAAAAAGCCGTGCGCGGGCCGGAGGGATTGGACTGCGGATCGTAGATGGCAGGCAGCCCGGAAAAATCTCCACCGCGTTCGGCCAGCGTCGGCACCGACAAGTAATTATCGAATGGCCGCTTGCTGCGCTGAAGCTGGTAGTTGAAGAAGAAGCTGGTCTTATCCTTTCCGTTGTAAATTTTTGGAATCACCAGCGGCCCGCCGAACGCGATGCCAAACTGCTCCTGATAGGACGAGATCAATCGAGATTCAGGCGCATTGAGCGGATAAGGATGCGCATCCACGGCGGAATTGGTGAGCTGCTCGGAGACGTTGCCGCGAATGCGATTAATTTGCGCCCGCCGGCGCGAATTCCACGGGCCTCCTAGCGGCATTCCTCCGGGCCGAATCATCACCCTACCGCCGCCTCCGCCAAACCCACCGGGACCTCCGAAGCCTCCGGGGCCCGGGCCTCCAGGGCCGCCGCCCGGAAACCCTCCACCTTGGCCGCCCGGCCCTCCTCCACCGCACTGTCCCGGCCCGCCGGGAAAGCCGCTGCCTTGGCCGAGCCCAACGCCCGTGCTTCCCGAAAGCAAGAATGAATTTGCGGCGCTGGCGCTGAGGTCGCCGCTCGAGGCATTGGCTTCCACCGAGTTACCGGCTCCATTCTGGGCCTCGTTTTCGGCTTGTCCGCCGTTTCCCGCGCCCTGGGAGAATCGAAGGTTAGGCTCTTCGCCCGTCGCGGTCGCCTGCTCGCCCGGGCCGCCCTCCAGGCCTTGGCCGCCAGACAGTTGCCCCGTTCGCTGGAATGCACCCGGATACGGCTGGGCTCCGCCGCTCCCACTCGCCGGGAGGCGCTGCCGGGCTGCCATTTCAGTTGCTTCCGGAACGGCCATCACGAGAGCGATATTCACTTTCAGCGATTTGTGGGCGCTCACCGGCACCGGCTCACGAACGTCTTCACGGAATCCCACCAGGGAGACGTCGAGTTTGTAGGTTCCCGGCGCCAGGCCGGTGAAGACGTAGTTTCCTTCCTCGTCAGTCCAGGTTTCCTTTCGCGCTCCGCTAGCCTTCTCAGTCAGAATTACAGTGGCGCCAGGCACTGAGACGCCACCGGGACCTCGCACGTGACCGGATACCGCACCGTTCCCCGTGGCTGGTTGGGCGGGCGAAGAAGCGGCGCCGGCCAGAACCATGAGGCCCGACAAGAGAATCCGGTTTGATAGGCGTGCGAAGTATTTGACCATCGGTCGGCTGCGCCGTTCAGCCAGCTTCGTCTATTCTAATTGTTTCTCTCCTCCTTCGCGATAAGTTCCAGAGAATTAGGTCCGACGTAATTCTTCGCCATTGCGTAACCCGCTTCATATTTACCGCGTCTTAGCCGAGGAAGGGAGAAATCCTATGAGCAGGAAAACAGCGTGTTACCTCGCCGTCGCCATCTTCGCCGCCGGCGCTACACTGAGTTTTGGTTACCAACAAAGCGCCCAGAAGCCACCAGAGCAGCCGTCGGAGCGCGGCGCGTTCCAGCCGGGCGGGATGGTGTCCGGCACCATCAGTTCTGTCGGTGTTGACCGCATCGAAATCAAATCGGCGGATGGCGCCGCGCACACGGTGATGGTGAACGACCAGACTCGCTATCGGCAAGGCCAGCAAGACATCCAGCTTGAAGACTTGAAAGTCGGCGATCGCGTTTTCGCTCGCGGACGCATCGACGAAAACAAACAATTCGTCGCCGCCATGGTGCGCCGCGTGACCGACGAAGACATGCAACGTTTCCAAGGAGCAGGACAGGGCGAGCGCACCGGCGGAGAAATCCTGTCGATCACTGGAAACGAGTTAAAGATCCGAACGCGAATGCGGGGCGACATAGTCGTAGTCGTGAATGAGCAGACCACATTCATGAGAGAAGGCCAGCCCATCACCCTGAAAGATCTTAAGGTTGGCGACCGAATTTTCGCGGCGGGCAAGGAAGCCGATGGCAAATTCGTGGCCACCCGAGCGATGACAGGACAGTTTCCACGACGAAGGCAGTGAGAGTTTTGCATTGGACAGTGCGCACTTGCTACTGCCTTCCTATTCCGCTCTCAGCGCTTCGACGGGGTTAACGGAGGCGGCGCGGCGGGAGGGCAGATAACTGGCCAGCGCCGCGGACGCGATCAGGCCGAGCGAGACCAGCAGATAGGTGACGGGATCGACGGGGCGCACGTTAAAGAGCAGCGACTTCAGCAGGCGCATCACCAGAAACGCCGCGCCCAGTCCGAAGGCCACGCCCACCAGAGTTAGCACCAAGCCGTCGCGCACAAACATTTTCGTTACCGACTGGGGTTGCGCGCCCAGCGCCACGCGGATGCCAATCTCGCGCCGGCGCTGCGAGACCGAATAGGCAACCACGCCGTAGAGCCCGACGGCACCGAGCAGCAGGGCCATGCCGCCGGCCGCGCCCAGCATCACCAGCGTGAACGATGTCCGCGCCATGGACTTCCGGTAGTAGTAATCCAACGTGTGAACGTCGGCGAGAGGGAGATTCGCGTCCACCGACCACACGGCCTGGCGAACTTCGTTCATCAAGCTCTCGGAGCCGGCCCGCGGCGTGCGAAAGGTGAAGGCCATGGTGCGGCGCACTAGCGGCTCCTGGTCCCAGAACTTCCTCATCATCATGGGCCAATAGACCGTGGGGCGCGTGTCCTTATCCACTCCATCATCACGAACGTCCGTCGCTACTCCCACGATTTCGCTCCAATCGCTGTCGGGGGTCACGCGAATGCGCTTGCCTAGGGCGCTAGCCGAGTTCCGCCAGTAGTCGCGCGCAAAACTCTCGGAGATGATAGCGACAGGGCGCTTCTCAAAGATATCTGTCCACGTAAGGTCGCGCCCCGCCACCAGTGGTGTGCCGAGGGTGCGGAACGTTCCCGGCGAGATGAACTTGAAACGGCGAATGGGCGCCATTTCACCCTCAGCGTAAGTGTGATCCTGCGCGACGACGGGATCGAAGCTGCCTTGCCCGTCCATGGGAACGGTGGAGCTGAGAGCAACCGAGGACACGCCCGGAATGGCTTCGATCTTGCGCAGAATCTGTTCCTGCATGTGCGCCACGCGCTCACTGTCTTTCACGTCGGCGTCCGGAATGGTCAGGTGGACCGTCTGCACTTCGGCGGGCGCGACGAATCCCGGCTGCACCCGCGTCAACGCGCGAAAAGTGCGAATCATCAGACCGGAAGAAATCATCAGCACCAGCGCCAGCGCTACCTGGAGCACCACCAGTGCCTGGCGAGCGCGATGCCGCTCGCGGCTGTCACTCAGCGCGCGGCCTCCCTCGCGCAATCCGGTTCCCAGGTGTACGCCGCGCAGCTTGAGCATCGGAACGCAGCCAAAAAGCAGGCTCGCCGCCAGTGCGAGCGTCAACGTGAAGAGCAGCACGTGCGAATCGATTCCAATTTCGCCGAGGCGCGGCAGGCCCGCAGGCGCCATCGCCACCAGGACGCGCAACGCGCCGTAGGCCAGTGCCAGCCCCAACGCGCCCCCCGCGATGCCCAGCACAAAACATTCGAGGAGGAACTCGCCGGAGATCCGTCCCCAACCGGCGCCCAGCGCGGCGCGAATCGCCAGTTCCTGTTGTCGACCTTCGGCGCGCACCAGAAGCAAATTGGCCACGTTGGCGCACGCGATCAGCAGCACCACGCCGATGGTTCCCATTAGCACCCATAAGACCTTGCCCACGTCGCCGATCACATCCTGGCGTAGCGGCTGAATTCTAGGACCCAGGCGCGCTTGCTCAAACATCTTGACGCTGACGCCCGGCGGAGGCGGAAAACTCCGGAGCACTATCGGGAGCATGCGCGCGACGTCAGCGGCGGCCTGCTCCGCCGTGACACCGGGTCTGAGCCGTGCAACCGCCTGATAACTGAAGTTGCCGAGCTTGGTCTTGCTGCGATCAAACCCAAAGGGCATGATCAGCGGTGGCTCTGGCATGTCCAGAAAGACGAAACGCTTCGGCATCACGCCGATGATCTGCCGCGCCTTTCCGTCCACAGTGATGTTTCGCCCGACGATGGATCTGTCGCCGCCAAACTTGCGCTGCCAGAAGCCATAGGTCAGCATCGCCGTGTCAGGACTGCTGGCGGTATCGTCGGCACGGCTGAACCAGCGGCCGAGCTCGGAAGGCACGCCCAAAATAGGAAGCGTCCCGTCTGTGACCACGAGGGCGTCCATGTGCTCCGGCTCCCCGGCGCCCGTCACGTTGACCGAGTCACTCGTGTAGAGGCCGATGTCCTGAAAGCTGTGGTTTTGCTCGCGGTAGATGAAATAATTGGAGGGCGCCAGCGGCAGTTGGGGGATGTTGATGCCGGCAGCGGTGAGCCATACGCCGACTAGCTCTTCGGGGCGAGAATAGGGCAGGGGCTTCAGCAGCACACCTTCCAGTACGCTGTAAACCGCGGTGTTCGCGCCCACGCCAATCGCAATCGTCACCAGAGTGACCACGGTGAACATCGGCGCGCGACTGAGCCGGCGCAAAACCTGGGTCAGTTGAGTTCGAAAGTATCCCATGGGCATTCCTCCCGCTTTCACGCGGCGTGGCCGAAGGCGCGGCGGCTTCGTATAGGGTGGCAGGCGCGCTAAGGTCTATTACGCAAACCGGCGGATGAAGTTCCCACGATTTGTAGGGCCGACCCTTGGGTCGGCCTCTTTTCTCGGCGACCAAGGCCGGGGCAAGCCCCGGCCCTACAACCGGCGCATTTCAGTGACGGCGAGCTTCCCGCGCCAGACCTTCATGCACGAGCATCTTCAGCAGCGTTTGGTATCCGATGCCTTTGCGCTCGGCGATCTCGCGAGCTTGCGCAAGGTCGGGCCCCGGCAAGCGGATGGCGATCTGCACGCTCTTCTTTTTGCCCAGCTTTCGAACCAACTCTGATCCGAGCATCGCCACTCTTTTGGACCGCGTCTCAGCAGATTTCCGCTTTACATAGGCGCGCCCCGCAGGACTGGCCCACCAGTCAGCCTCTTCGCTTTCGCCCTTGAACCGTGGCATTTGCAGCCTCATGTGACCCATACGCTTTACTCTCCCTGCGTGCGCCCGTATTTTACTCAGATTGTTCCGATCCCACTCGAACGTTGCCACAGGTCATTGTATATGCAATGTGTATGCCATTCAAGAGGGCTTTTAGCGAGAGATTTTTGCGACCAGTGGCACAGGCACTCTTGCCTGTGCAGAAGCGACACGATGCAAGGACCTTGGGCACAGGCAGGAGTGCCTGTGCTACTGGCCGCCGGTCAGAGACCGGCGCTACAAGTCTGTACGAGTTTCCGGATGGATGGCACAATCATTATCAGCAGCTCTGCGCGCGGCTTGGCGGCGCGGTCAAGCAATGCGGTCTGGTCCGCTGTCCACGATGACGGCGCGGGTTTTCCTGCATTCAGATAATCCAGGGCTTCCAGGCCGGCCTTGGCCAGCGCGCCGAGGTCTTCGGCCAGCGGCGCGTCTTCCTGAAGCAGCGCGGACCGCTGGATGAGCGGCGGAAGATTCGCGGCCGCATCGCGCCACGCGACAAGCTGCCTTCGAATCTGCGTTTCGTTCTTGCGCCAATCACTGACCAGCGCGGCGAACTCGCGCGCCCGGTCGCTCTCCGGTCTTG
>Ga0187803_10000670_pt1 | contig 13525 bp, 15 predicted proteins | sample NC_wetland_sal_i_2_FD_132425 | JGI IMG/M metagenome (GOLD analysis project Ga0187803, IMG submission 132425) | Wetland sediment microbial communities from Neuse River Estuary, North Carolina, USA - Control_3 | ecosystem: Environmental > Aquatic > Freshwater > Wetlands > Sediment | place: USA...
CGCCGCCAACCAGCTCACCTACCTCGAGAAGCGCGGCTATCCCATCTCGCACGTCGAAATGGGCGAAGAACCCGACGGCCACTTCATGAATCCTGAGGACTACGCCGCGATGTACGTCCAGTTCGCCGCGGCGCTCCATCGTGTCGATCCCAAACTCAAACTCGGCGGCCCCATCTTCACCGGCGTCAACAAGGACATCGAAACCTGGCCCGACGCCAGCGGCCAAACCTCCTGGACCCGCCGCTTCGTAAATTACCTTGAGGCTCACGGCAAGCTCGGCGAGCTCGCCTTCTTCTCCTTCGAGCACTATCCCTTCGAGCCCGGCAAAATTCAGTGGAGCAATCTCTACGACGAAGCCAAACTCGTCACCGGCATCATGAAAATCTGGCGCGAAGACGGCGTGCCCGCCAACGTCCCTCTTCTCATCACCGAATCCAATCTCTCTTGGGTCGATTCCGAAGCCTTCCCCGACATCTTTGGCGGCCTCTGGCTCGCCGACTACATCTGCTCTTTCCTCAATGGTGGCGGCGCTGCCGTCTACTATTTCCATTACATGCCCGCGCCCATTGGCCGTGGCGCCAACGGTTCCATGGGCACCTTCGCTCTGTTCTCCGCGGACAAGGATCTGAAGATCAAGCAGCCGCTTTCACAATTCTTTTCGAGCCAGCTCATCAATCTCGAGTGGGTGCAACCCGGCAGTGGTGAACATCATCTCTTCAACGCCGTAAGCGACATTCGCGATGGCGCCGGCAACGAGCTTGTCACCGCCTACGCCGTTCACCGCCCCGACGGCGAATGGTCGCTCCTCATCATCAACAAGGACCAGGAAAATTCCCACTCCGTCAAAATTTCCTTCGATGACGCCTCGCAACCCGCCGCTGGCTCTTTCTCCGGCCCGCTCGCCGTTAAAACCTTTGGCAAAGCGCAATATCAGTGGCACCCCGCCACTCTCTCCGCCGATCCCGACGGCCCCATCGCGTCGTCCACCATCGCCGCCGCGCCCAATTCGTCCTTCGATCTTCCCGCCGCCTCCATCACCGTCCTCCGCGGCAACATCAAATTCCTCGACACCACCACCAAACCCCACAAGTAATCCTGGTTTCTTCCCTCGCCTGTGTAGGGGCGGCCTCTTGCCTGAGCAACGCGAAGGGTACGCCGCCCTCTTTGGCTCCCCTTGTAGTGCTGGCTTTCATGCCAGCGCTCTTGGGTTTCCCGCTACACTCCAAAATGTCGGCGCGCCGACATTGTTTGAGTAAGTACCATGATAGTAATTGCTTGGCACGCCGGCAAACTTTCTGGCAGGCGCATATTGGCGAGAAAGGTATTCCCCCCCCCACCCCCGGGGTACGCGTAAGTGCGGGAATAATTGGGGTTACGGACGAGTCGCCTGGATGTGCGGGAATGATTGGACTTAGCGGAAGATCCGCCACTGAGACACGGAGACGAGGAGAGTTCAAGAGTCGACCCGCGAAAGACATTCCCGAAATGGAACGATTGGTCATACCACGGATACCCCCTACCCCCCATCATTTTCGTATCAAGGGGAAACAAAGGACTTACCGGTGGAATCGCTGTATGAAGGGGAAACATTGGGGTTAGCTCGAATTGGGTGAGGAAAAAGCGAAGGAAAGACAAAAAATGAGGGAAAAGTGGTCTGGAAAGTAAACCTGAGAGGATTTTCCGGGGCGCACGCGAGCTTGTACCGACGATTCACGAACCATCATACCATGCAAGAGTTACCACGTCAATAGCTAATTCACTGGGTACTAGATTCGAAACTGGTTCGAAGAGGAATGAGAGGAAAAAACAAAACCCCAAGACCCACGCTCAAACCCCGGGCGTGGGGCACCCTGGCTCGTCTTGGCGCTCAAGCCTGGGCCACCCGCCGATCAACCCGTCGTCCAACCGCCTAGTTTCATTTAGATTCAACAAAAACTTGCGTTTGCCACTCTGGCTTCGTCACCTCGAGCGTTACGAGTTTCCCCGGTTTATTGGGGCCGGGAGACGGTTCAATTTCTCTCATCACCTTGACAGAATATTCCCACATCCCTGTCTGGACGTTTCTTCTCATCCGAAGCGTTTCGACTGTTGGCTTATTCCTAGCGAATACGTTGACGATGTACTCAGTAGTTTCTGTAAAAGAGGGCGTAATTCTCTTCGGTAGTAATTGAAACCAATTCGGATTTATCGTGCCCACAAAAACAGGAGCAAAATCTGGATTCTTCCCCGCCAAAAAGTCAGAATACCAGGATGCTTTGCCTACGTTCAGTATGGGAAGTTGTCGGACATAGATGTGAGCATCCGGAATACCATTTCCTTTTCCGTTCTTTCCAATGTAAGCACCCGAAACAAATGTGTTCGGCCCCTCAACTGCAATCGCCGTGTTTGGCACCACAACTATGTAGCTGTCACCTCCAGTTGCTCGGTCGCGGTCTTCCTTTGAAAGTTCATCTTGGCGCTGAAAAATGGCATTCCCTTTTTTTAAAAGCGCCTCGAAAGCAGTATCCGCGTTTCTCCGAGCTACCTCCTCCCTCCCCCGCGCCGCAGCCATTTCAACCTCATGTCGGTTATGCTCCTGCTGAATTGCCCTAATTTCAACACTCATCAAAATGGAGGCGAGCACAAGCCAGGCAATCCGCTCAGTTCGCCCCCACTTCTCTTCATCCCTAACGGCCATGACTATGGCCACCAGTCCGAGCCCAGCAACTGCGATCCCGGAGGAAGGAGGCCACTGGAACCAATAAAACGCGACAGCGAACGAGACGGCTTGAATGGCGGCTAATGTCCACGTGTACTTATCCAGTGGATAGAGAGCTACGGAAATCAATCGTTTCGCAACAGGAGAGAAATGATCCCAAAATATCTGCGAAGATAAATGTAGCGCTGCTCTTGAGCCCGCCTTAATTCGGGCAAGTACCGTCATGAGTCAACCCTGCCACGTTCCTCATATTAAGTAAACCGCCCCGCCTGTGACACCTCTGCCTTTCGTACTTACAGGCACCATTTTTCCTAACTCCTTTCCCCTCCGCACTTACGCAAAATTCATTTTCCCTTCCCCGCCGGCACGACGTGCCCCCCGTCACGTTTCCACCTGAGCAGGCTATGTATACTTCCGCTGTCGAGGTTTTCCATGCTCCCACATCGCAACCTGTTCCTGGCTCTCATTCTCATCCTGGCTTTCGCCGCACTTGCCGCTCCGGCGCAGTGCGACGAGCCCGGGCCGCCCCCGCTCGCCCTGGGCGCTTCCGCACCGGACTTTTGCCTCCCCGGCATCGACGGGCAAACTCACTGCCTCGCCGACTACGCGTCCAGCAAGGTTCTCGTCATCGCTTTTACCTGCGACCACTGCCCCACCGCGCAACTTTACGAGACGCGCCTCAAGCAACTCGCCGCCGATTACAAGGACCGCGGCGTCGCGCTGGTCGCCATCCAGCCCAACAATCCCAACGCCGTGCGCCTCGATGAGATGGGCTACACCGACGTTGGCGATTCATTCGACGAGATGAAAATCCGCGCCGCCTACCGGCACTTCAATTTCCCCTACCTGTACGACGGCGAAGACCAGAAAATCTCGCGCGCCTACGGTCCCGCCGCGACGCCGCACCTGTTCATTTTCGATGCCCAAAGGAAGCTGCGTTATCAGGGCCGCGTGGACAACAATCCGCGCGAAGCGCTGGTTACCCGCCGCGATGCACGCAATGCCATCGACGCCATTCTCGCGGGCAAGCCGGTCACCGTGGCGAAGACTCCTTCGGTCGGCTGCTCCACGAAATGGATTTACAAGGAGGAAGGCCGCAAGGAAGAGTTGGCCGAAATTGAACGCCAACCCGTCACCCTGCAGCTCGCCGGCGCGGAAGACTTCAAAGCCCTGCGCAAAAATTCCTCCGGCAAACTGCGGCTGGTGAATTTCTGGGCCACCTGGTGCGCTCCCTGCGTTCAGGAAATGCCCGAAGTGCAGAACATGCAGCGGATGTACGGCCACCGCGCCTTTGAAGTTGTGACCGTAAGCATCAATTATCCGGACGAGAAGGCCGCCGCGCTTGCCACGTTGACGAAACTGCACGCCACCACCCGCAACCTCATTCTCGGCTCCACGGACATTTACTCCCTGCTCGCCGCCTTCGATCCCGATTGGAATGCCGCGGTGCCCTTCACCATGCTGATCCTCCCCAACGGTGAAGTGGCCTACCAGCATCAAGGCCCAATCAACCCGCTCGACGCGCGCCGCACCATCATCGCCAATCTTCCCGATGACGATTACCTCGGCCATCAAGCCTACTGGCGCTCACAACCCGAATGATGATCGCACTTATCGCGCCGTCCAGCCGCCATCGATCAAAATCGTCTCCCCCGTAATTAACGACGCCGCCGGTGACGCCAGAAACACCACCGCGCCTGCCACTTCCATCGGCTCGCCGATGCGGTGCAGCGCCGCGATGCGCTCCACCGTATCCGCGCGCGCGGCGGGATCCGCCAGATACGCTTCCGTCCCCGGCGTGTGGATGAACGTGGGCGCAACCGCATTCACGGTGATGTTGTACTGGCCCCACTCGACCGCCAGGCATTTCGTCAAATGCGCGATTGCCGCCTTGGTCGTGCAGTACACCGATTCCGTCGGCAACGCCGCAAAGCCCGCCTGCGAGCTCATGTTGATGATTTTTCCGCTGCGTTGTCGGATCATCACCCGTCCCGCTGCCTGGCTCGCAAAAAATGTTCCCTTCAGGTTCACCGCCAGCGTCGCGTCGAAATCCTCCTCGCGCACTTTCTCCGCCGGGTTTTCCGGAGCGATTCCCGCATTGTTCACCAGAATGTCGATTCGCCCGAAGTGCTTCACGGTGTCGTCCACGGCGCGAAAAATTTGCTCCATCTTGCTCATGTCCATCTGCAGCGGCAGCGCCTTCCTCCCGAGCTTCTGAATTTCCGCCGCTAATCCCGCATCCGCCTTCACGTCGCGCATTCCCAGAGCCACGTCTGCGCCCGCATGCGCCAGCGCCAGCGAAATAGCTCGCCCCAGTCCACGCGCCGCTCCCGTCACCAGCGCCACCTGTCCAGTCAACTCAAATCGCGGATACTCCATCGCTGTTCCTCCCATCCTATGAAGCTCTCACGCGGACGATTGTAGCTCAGGCCTTTCAGTCTGAGGCTTCTCCTTTGTAGCGCTGGCTTTTATGCCAGCAACCCGGAGAATGCACGGCCTCCACCAAACAAAGAGCCCGCCCCGGTTTCCCGGAGCGGGCCGTTAGTGCCTTTGCGGAGGCGGGCGCTTCGCGCCCCTGGCTGAAGCCAGGGGTTTACACTTCAGCTCTTTGCTTCGACTGCTTCTTGCACCTTGCTCTTCTCTTTCTTTTCCTTCTTCTTGAACTCGTACCCAACCAGCTCGAGGATCGCCACTTTCGCGCCATCTCCCACGCGGATTCCTGCCTGGATGATGCGCGTGTAGCCGCCAGCGCGATCGGCAAACTTCGGCGCGATCTCGCTGAACAGCTTCTTGGTGACCGCCGGGGTCATGATATAGGAGGCGGCCTGGCGGCGCGATTGCAACGTGTCGCGCTTGCCCAGGGTGATCATCTTTTCCGCCACCGGCCGCGTCGCCTTCGCGCGCGTCAGCGTTGTGGTGATCCGTCCATGCTCGAACAGATTGGTCACCAGGTTGCGCAACGTCGCGCGGCGGTGCCATGGATTGCGTCCCAGCTTTGATCCTGACTTCAGATGTCGCATTCTCGGTTCCTTTGATTCTGAATTTCTCTTATACGGACCGCCTTCTGAGGCGGTCCGCTCTTGCTTGTGTAGCGCTGGCTTATATGCCAGCGCATCTTTTTCTTACAATCCCAGGCTCTCGTCCGAGCTCGGCGGAGCCGTCTGGCTCGGCAGCGGCGGCCAGATAATCCGGCCGTGCTCATCGAACTTCATGCCCAGGCTGAGGCCCATCTTCACCAGAATGTCCTTGATCTCGTTGAGCGACTTGCGGCCGAAGTTCTTGGTCTTCAGCATTTCGTTCTCGCTCTTCTGCACGAGTTCGCGGATGGTCTGGATGTTGGCGTTCTTCAAGCAATTGTAGCTGCGCACGGAAAGTTCCAGCTCCTCGACGGAGCGGTCCAGGTGCTCCAGCCGCGGATCGTGCACGATGTCGCTGGGCATCTCCACATTTTCCACCGGCTCCTCGAAGTTGATGAAGATGCTCATGTGGTCCTTGACCAGCTTGGCGGCCAGGCCCACCGCGTCCGAAGGCGTGATCGCGCCGTTCGTCCACACTTCCAGCATCAGCTTCTCGTAGTCCGTCATCTGTCCCAGACGCGCGGATTCCACGGCGAAGTTCACCTTGCGCACCGGCGAGTGCACGCTGTCCACTGGGATGTACCCGATGGGCAGATCCTCGTCGTAGTTGCGGTCCGCCGCCACGTAGCCGCGACCGTTCTTGACGCGCATCTCGATCTGCAGCTTGCCGCCCTCGCTGACCGTGGCGATGTACACGCTCTTGTCGAGGACCGCGAAATCGGAATCCTCTTCGATCTGCGCGCTGGTCACCACGCCCGGCTGCTCGACGTTCAGGTAGATCGTCTTGGGCAGGTCGTTGTTCAGCTTGATCGGCACCTGCTTGAGGTTCAGGATGATGTCCGTGGCGTCTTCGACCACGCCGGGGATCGAAGAAAATTCGTGCAGCACCCCTTCGATCTTCACCGCGGTGATCGCGGCGCCTTCGATGGAGCTCAACAGCGCGCGCCGCAGGGCGTTCCCCACCGTCGTGCCCCAGCCCCGCTCGAACGGCTGAGCGGAAAACCGCCCGTACTTCTCCGTCAGCGATTCAAACTCTGGCGCAAGACGCTTCGGTTTCTGAAATCCCTTCCACATCGTGTTCCTTCCTTCTGTGGCCAACCTCGTTGGCCACCAAAACCAACTCCGTTTTCCCCGACTATCACAAACCGAAACGGCTCCGGTTCGTGTAGGGCCCACCTTCTGAGGCGGGCCGTTGCAAAGGAGCAAAAGCTATTTCGAGTACAGCTCGACGATCAGTTGCTCGTTGATCGGCGGTGTCTGCACGTCTTCGCGCTTTGGCAACGCCACAACCTTGGCCTTGAACTGTTCGCGTTCCTGCTCCAGCCAGGGCACCGCGCTCTGGCTCTGGGCGACGTTGCGCGCCTCCAGGACCATGGCGTTCTGGTGCATCTTTTCCTTGATAGCGATTTCCTCGCCTACATTCACCTGGTACGACGGGATGTTCACTTTCTTCCCGTTGACCCGCACGTGACCGTGCAACACGAGCTGCCGCGCCTGCGACCGCGAGGACGCCAGGCCGGCGCGCCACACGGTGTTGTCTAGGCGGCGCTCGAGCATGATGATCAGGTTTTCACCCGTGGGTCCCTTGGAGCGCTCCGCCTTCTCGAAATAATTGCGGAATTGCCGCTCCAACAGCCCGTAGGTGCGCTTTACTTTCTGCTTCTCGCGCAGTTGCAGGCCGTAACCCGCAATCTTGGCGCGCCGCGACTGCCCGTGCTGTCCCGGCACAAAGTTGCGCTTCTCAATCGCGCACTTGTCCGTGAAGCACCGCAGGCCCTTCAAAAACAGTTTCTGCGCTTCCCGGCGGCACAGGCGGCAGACTGCATCTCTATGTCTTGCCAACTTCTATTCTCCCTTCCCGAATCTCTTAAAAAACATCTTCAAAATCGTTTGCATCAAACGCGCCGGCGCTTTGGCGGGCGGCAGCCGTTGTGCGGAATCGGCGTCACGTCGCGGAGGAGCACGATGTGCAATCCGGCGGCGGCCAGAGCGCGCACCGCGGATTCGCGGCCGGAGCCCGGCCCCTTCATGCGCACTTCCACGCTCTTCATGCCGAACTGGTCGCGCGCGGCGGTGGCCGCGGCCAGCGATGCCTGCTGCGCCGCGTAGGGCGTGCCTTTGCGCGAACCCTTGAAGCCAATCGCCCCGGAGGAGGAGGCGCAAATCACGCGCCCATCCGGATCCGTGATGGTGATCTGCGTGTTGTTGAACGAAGCCGACACGTGCACCAGCCCGTGTGGGACCGTGCGGCGTTCCTTCTTCTTCTTGAACTCTTTCTTCTTCTTGCCCGCTGCTGCCGGTTTCGCTGGTGCTGCTGTTGCGTCCGGCGCCGCGTTCTTCTGCTCTTTAGCCACGTTTCACTCCATATTCTAACTACTGGTCCTGCTGTCTCTTCTCGCCATCAGCTGTTAGCCACCCGCCATTAGCTTGAACCTCGCTTGGTAGCTGTTGGCTAAGGGCTGATGGCTGTTGACTACTCTTAGCCCTTCTTGCCCTTGATCTGCTTCTTCCCGGCGACGGCGCCGCGGCGCGGCCCCTTCCGCGTGCGCGCGTTGGTGTGCGTGCGTTGTCCGCGGACCGGCAGGTTGCGGCGATGACGAATTCCGCGATAAGCCTGCACTTCGATCAAGCGGCGGATATTCATCTGGATCTCCTTGCGGAGATCGCCTTCCACTCGCCCTTCCTGCTCGATCACCGTGCGGAGGCGGTTCACTTCGTCTTCCGTCAGATCGCGCACCTTCTTCGTAAAATCCACATTCGCTTTTTCCGAGATATGCTTCGCGCGCACCTGGCCGATGCCGTAGATCGACGTCAACCCGACCCAAAGGCGCTTCTGCGGCGGAAGATCAACACCTGCGATACGTGCCATGGCTTCTCCTCGTTCCCCTTATCCTTGACGCTGCTTGTGCTTCGGATTGACGCAAATTACCCGAACCACTCCACGGCGGTGGATGACTTTGCACTTGTCACAAATTTTCTTGACGCTTGCCCGAACTTTCATACTGCTCGCTCCTCATCTGACAGCCGGACCTTCGCCCGGCGCCACAAACCCTTTCCTCTACTTATAGCGGTACACGATGCGACCACGAGTCAAATCGTACGGCGAAAGCTCCACCGCCACTTTGTCCCCCGCCAGGATCCGGATAAAGTTCTTCCTCATCTTGCCGGACACATGCGCCAACACCTTGTGCTTGTTCTCCAACTCCACTCGGAACATCGCGTTCGGCAACGGCTCCAACACCGTCGCCATCACTTCAATCGCGTCTTCCTTCGTATTCCCGGAGTCGCCCTTGTCGCCTTTGTTCTTGTCGTCAAACTGCTTCGCCATAAGCTCCCAGTTTCCTCACCACGATGGCCCGGTCATCTCTTTCGGCCGGGTCAAAATCCATGGGCCGTTCGCCGTTACCGCGACGGTGTGCTCGAAATGCGCCGAAGGACTGCCATCGGCGGTTTCCGCCACCCATTCACCGCGCATCTGCACTTCCGGCCGGCCTGCGTTCACCATCGGCTCGACGGCGATGACCATGCCTTCCTGCAAACGCGCCCCGCGTCCCGGCTCACCGTAGTTCGGAAGATTCGGTTCATCGTGCATCCTGGTTCCGATGCCGTGTCCCACGAACTCCCGCACCACCGAAAAGCCGTGCTGCTCCACCCAACTCTGCACCGCGTACCCGACGTCGCCCAGGCGATTTCCCGGGCGCATCTTTTCAATCGCGCGGTCCAGCGATTCGCGGGTCACGTCCAGGAGCTTCTTCAGCTCCGGGCGAATCTTGCCCACGGGCACGGTGACTGCCGAATCGCCGTAGTACCCGTCAACTTCCATGCCAAAGTCGATCGAGACGATGTCGCCTTCGCGCAACTTCCGCTTCGGCGAGGGGATCCCGTGAACGATCTCGCTGTTCACCGAGGTGCACAGCACGCAGGGATACCCGCGATACCCTTTGAACGCCGCCTTGCCCGGCATCTTGGCGATAAGGCCCTCGGCAATTTCTTCGAGGTCCATCGTCGTGACTCCGGGCTTCACCTGCTCCCGAAGCGCGTTCAAAACCTTATGCACGGCCTGGCCCGCGCGGTACATCTTTTCCAGCTCAGCGGCGCTACGTAATTGAATCGCCATCTCGTCAACGCGCTCCGCGGATGCTTGCCACAGCCTGCAAAATCTCCTGCTCGACTTCCGCCACGCTCTTGCTCGCATCCACTTCGTGCAGAAAACCGAGCCGGCGGTAGTAGCTCGCCAGCGGCGCCGTCAGCTTTTCATACGCGTGCAGCCGCTGCCGGATCACTTCTTCGCGATCGTCCGGCCGCTGGAACAGCTCGCCGCCGTCGTTATCGCAAATCCCTTCCACCTTCGGCGGACGGTCGTAAATATTGTAAATCTCGCCGCCAACCTTGCAGGTTCTCCGCCCCGTCAGCCGCCGGATGAGCAGCGAGTTGCCGATCACCAGGTGGATCACGAACGGCTGCTTGAAGCCCTGCCGCTTCAGCAATTCACCCAGATACTTCGCCTGGGTGACCGTTCGCGGAAAGCCGTCGAATACAAATCCGTGACTGCAATCCGGCCGCTCGATCCGCTCCGCGACCATCTTCAAAACCAGCGAATCCGGCACCAGCTCGCCGCGCGCCATAATCGGCTTGGCCTTCAAGCCGAGCGCCGTGCCCTTCGCGATATGCTCCCGGAGCATGTCCCCGGTCGACAAGTGCGGCACGCCGAATTTCCCGGCCAGCACCTTCGCTTGGGTCCCTTTTCCCGAGCCCGGAGGCCCCAGAAAAATTACCGCGCGGTCGAGTTTTGCGACAGGACGCTGTTCCAGCGCCACGTTGTCGTCTCCCTTGAACTACCGACGGCCGCGCAATCTTCCTTTACGCGCAAAACCCTCGTAATTACGCATGACGAGTTGTGCCTCCAGCTGCTGCACTGTATCCATCGCCACGCCGACCACAATTAGGAGCGAAGTACCGCCAAAATAAAACTGCACGCCCATGCCGTTCAAAATCATAGGTGGCCAGCGGTCAAACCAGTTCCCGCCCAGCCACCACGGCAAATGGTTCAGGTGAATGCCGGCGATCATCCATTCCGGCAGGACGCATACCAGGGCCAGGTACACCGCGCCGATAAACGTCAAGCGCTTCAGGATCAGGCTCACGTATTCCGAAGTGGTGCGCCCCGGGCGGATGCCGGGAATGAACCCGCCGTTCTTGCGCATGTTGTCCGCCAGCTCCGTGGGATTGAACACGATCCCGACGTAGAAGAACGCGAACACAATAATCATCGACACGTAAATCAAGGTGTACAGCGGCTCGCCCCACTTCAGCTTGTCCGCAATGCCCTTCACGAACGGCCACCGCGTGCCGAGCATCAACGCGGCAGTGGCGGGAAACGCCAGCAGGGAGCTTGCGAAGATCGGCGGAATCACGCCGCCGGAATTGACACGCAACGGAAGATAAGTGGCTTGCCCGCCCATCACGCGGCGGCCCACAACGCGCTTGGCATACTGCACGGGGATGCGGCGCTGCGCGCCTTCCACGTAAACGATGAACGCTACTACCGCAACCATCAGCGCAACGAGCATAATCAGGACCAGCGGCGTGAACGGGCCCCACGCCTGGGTCTTGGCCTTATCCAACAGGTCACCGATGGCGCGCGGCAGGCCCACCACGATGCCGACGAAAATGATGAGCGACATGCCGTTGCCGATGCCGCGTTCGCTGATCTGCTCGCCCAACCACATGATGAAGGCCGAACCGGTGGTCAGCGTGAGCACGGTCATCAGCCAGAACGCCAAGCCGGGATGATAGACGAGCGACTGGCCGCCGTAGGTCTGCGACTGCAGCGTGGTGGCGATGGTCGAAGACTGGACGATGCTGAGCGCAATCGTCAAGTAGCGCGTGTACTGCGTGATCTTGCGCCGCCCCAGCTCGCCTTCTTTTTGCAGCCGCTCCAGGTACGGGAACACCACGGTCATCAACTGTAAGATGATGGACGAGGTGATGTACGGCATGATGCCGAGGGCGAAAATCGTCAGCCTGCGGAAATTGCCCCCGCTGAACAAATCGAAAATCCCGAGCACGGAACCCTGCGACTGCTTGAACAACTCTTCCAGGACGCTGGCGTTAATCCCCGGTGTGGGAATGTGCGCACCGAGGCGATAGACCCCCAGCAGCGCCAGCGTGAAGAAAAGCCGGTAGCGCAGATCTTCGATCCGGAAGAGGTTCGTGAATGCTTGCCAAAAACGATTCATCGCATTTCCTCGGTGCTGCCGGTTACGCTACCACCTCAAACGTGCCGCCCGCCTTGGTGATTTTTTCCTTGGCGGCGGCGCTGAAGGCGTGGGCGTGAACGGTGAGCTTGGCCTTCAACTCGCCGTCGCCGAGAACCTTGATCGGATCCGTGGCGCGGCGGACGAAACCGTGCGCGCGCAACAGCTCCGGGGTCACCGTCTCGCCCGCGGGGAACACGTTCAGTTCCTCGAGGTTGATGACCGAAAACTTCACGCCAAAAGGATTGTGGAAGCCGCGCTTCGGGATGCGGCGGTGCAACGGCATCTGTCCGCCTTCAAAACCACGGCGGCGCGAATAGCCGCGGCGCGACTTCTGCCCTTTGTTGCCGGAACCGGCCGTCTTGCCGAGCTTCGAGCCGATGCCGCGCCCGACGCGCACTTTGCGTTTACGCGAGCCCTTGGCTGGGCCAAGGGTCGAGAGAGAAACCGTGTTGTGTTCTTTCTTCGCTTTCTTCGCCATGAGTTACTCCACCACTTCCACGAGATGACGCACCTTATGAATCATGCCGCGCACTTCGGGCGTGTTCTGGCGCTCGACCACTTGATGCAAGCGGCGCAGGCCCAACCCGCGTATCGTCTGCCGCATGTCATCCGTGCAGCTGATGAAACTCTTGACCCACTTTACCTTCACCGTGCCGGCGCTCTTCGCGCCCTTCTTTTCCGCTGTCATGCTTTATTCCCCTGCCGCCTTCTCGCTTTTTTCCTGTTTCTCCGCCTTGGGCGGTCTGCCGCTGATCTCTTCCACAGTTTTGGAACGCGTCTCCGCGACCTGGGCCGCATCTTTTAAGCCGAGCAGCGCGGCAAATGTGGCCTTCACCACATTGTGCGGGTTGGAAGTACCAAGCGACTTCGTCAGCACGTTCTGAATTCCCGCCACCTGCATCACTTTGCGCACCGGACCGCCGGCAATCACGCCCGTGCCTTCGGGCGCGGGCTTGAGCAGCACCTGCGCCGAGCCGTACCATCCGGTGACTTGATGCGGAATCGTGGAGCCCTTCACATTCAGCTTGATCAGGTTCTTCTTGGCCTGTTCAATGCCCTTCTTGATGGCCATGGGCACTTCGCGCGCCTTGCCCATCCCGAAGCCGGCGTGGCCGTGGCTGTCGCCGACCACCACGAGAGCCGAGAAACTGAGATTCTTGCCGCCCTTGACGACCTTGGTCACGCGGTTAATCGCGATGACGTCATCCTTCAAGTCCGAAGGATTTACCTCCAGGATTCGCCGTACCGCCAGACTGTCACGCAAAATTTGCTTCGACATAAATTAGAACTGTAACCCCGCTTCCCGCGCCGCATCCGCGAGCGCCTTGACGCGGCCGTGATATTTGTAACCGCCGCGGTCGAACACCACCTTGACGACACCGGCCGCTTTGGCGCGGTCGGCAATGTTCTTGCCGATGGCCTTTGCGGAGGCGATGTTGCCACCACCCTTCAAATTCTGTTTCGTCGTCTTGTCCACCGAGCTGGCGGAA
>Ga0187803_10000671_pt1 | contig 13523 bp, 15 predicted proteins | sample NC_wetland_sal_i_2_FD_132425 | JGI IMG/M metagenome (GOLD analysis project Ga0187803, IMG submission 132425) | Wetland sediment microbial communities from Neuse River Estuary, North Carolina, USA - Control_3 | ecosystem: Environmental > Aquatic > Freshwater > Wetlands > Sediment | place: USA...
CGCTCCAGCGGGTTGGAGTCCAGCACGCGCTCCATCACCTGCTGCCCCGCGCGGAATACCCCCGCCTGGCGGAGCATCTTGTCCACCAGCGTCGTCTTGCCGTGATCGACGTGCGCAATGATGGCAATGTTGCGGATGGATGAGTTCAAGAAATTCCTTTCGCGCCTCAGGTGATTAAGTCGACGCGTGCGTTATGTCCCGGCGCCGTTGCCAAACGCCTGTCGCAGGTGACCAAAACGACATCGAGGGATTCAGCTAGCGCAACGTATGCAGCGTCATACGCTGTGAGATTGTGCCGTAATGCCCAGATACGATCCACACACGGTTGGTGGGAGTGCCGCGTCATTGGTAGATCTTGGAACCAGTTGAGGGCTTTGAGTGCGCTCAAATCAGTGAGAAGACCGGCGGCGAGATGACGTCGGAGCACCTGCAAGATTTCAAGATCAATTAATTCCGGAGCATGGAGTGTTTGATGTGGATCGAAGACGCGTCGCTCTACGTTCCTGCCCAAAGGAGACCGTAGCAAAACCTCAATTATAGCAGACGCATCGATGACGATCATCGGCTGTCACGCTCACGTCGCACCGCCTCGGCGGCCGAGATATCCGCCGTGACCGGCTCGAGCTGCGCTAACCGCCTTTTCATCTCATCCAGCGTGGGAGTCTCCGCAAACCGCCGCATTTCTCGCAGGAGATAATCGGACAACGAGACCCCCTCCTCTGCTGCGCGAGCCTTGAGCTTGCGATGGAGCGGCTCCGGCACGTGACGAATCTGAATCATTTTGCTCATGCTCTCAGCCTACTTGCATGTTAGCCACATGTCAACGTGATTTGCCGAGCCGCGCTTTATCGAGATTGGGCAAGAATCCAGCCAGCAGGCCAATCGCTGGAAGAAACGAACAAACGTGATACACAAAATTGATGCTGGTTCGATCTGCTAAGGCGCCCAGAAGTGCCGCGCCAATGCCGCCCATTCCAAACGCCAGGCCGAAGAACAGCCCGGAGACTGCGCCCACTTTTCCCGGCACCAGATCTTGCGCGTAGACCACGATGGCCGAAAATGCGGAGGCCAAAATCAGACCAATCCCCACGCTGAGCACTCCGGTCCAAAACAAGTTTGAGTAGGGAAGCGCCAGGGTGAACGGCAGCACGCCAAGGATGGAGACCCAGATCACGTACTTTCGCCCGATCCGATCGCCCACCGGCCCGCCGATGATCGTCCCCACCGCGACCGCGCCGAGGAAGACAAAAAGATGGATCTGCGAGCTTCGCACCGAAACGTGAAACTTATTCATCAAGTAGAAGGTGTAATAGCTCGAGATGCTCGCGAGATAAAACAGCTTGGAGAAGACGAGAGCGACCAGGATCGCCAGCGACAACCAGACGGTTCGAGATGACGGCGGTCGATGCGCATGAGCTACTTTTGACCGGAATGACACCTCGGTGACTCCTCTTCGCTTGTACCAGGCGCCCACATTGGTCAGCACCATCATGGCCAGTAGTGCGGCTAGCGAGAACCAGGCGATGCTATGTTGTCCGCGCGGAAGAACAATCAGCGCTGCCAGCAGCGGTCCTGTCGCTGAGCCCGCGTTTCCGCCCACCTGAAAAAGCGATTGCGCCAGGCCGTGCTGCCCGCCCGATGCCAATCGCGCTACGCGGGAGGATTCGGGGTGGAATATTGCCGCGCCGATACCGACCATGCCCGCCGCCAGCAGAATTGCGCCGAAGGTCTGCGCCCTTGCCAATAACATCAGCCCGACCAACATGAATGCCATTCCAGCGGCGAGTGAATACGGTTGCGGCCGATGGTCAGTGTAGAGGCCGATCAGCGGTTGCAACAGCGATGCGGTCAATTGCGAGGTCAGCGTAATCAGCCCGATCTGCGCGAAATCCAGATGGAAGGTGATTTTCAGCAGAGGATAAATGGATGGGATGAGCGATTGCATCATATCGCTCAAGAAGTGACAGAAACTGATGGCCGCAAGGACGGTAAAGATAGTACGCCCCGCTGAGGTCTCGTGGACCTCGGGGGCCATAACGGCCGTGCTGGACTCGGCGCGCATGAGACAGTGTAGCAGCTTCTTGGCGATTTCTGATTTGTGATTTGGGTTCGAGCTGGCGGTCGATTACTGTTTTGGCGCTTCTTTGCCCGAATCGACAAGCCGCTGTATCTCGGCGCGGTCGCGCGCGGATTGGAAGGCTTCGTTTTTGCGCAGGCGCTCGTGCAGTTCGAGTTCCTGTTGCGCTCGAACCTCGTCTCCTGTGTGGCGATAAGCCTGCGCGAGGTGATAATGCGCCTCGGTGAGATCAGGCTGAACTTTGACGGTTGTCTGGTATTCTTTAATGGCTCGAGGATAGTCCCGATCGTCAAAGTAGAGATTTCCGAGGGCGAGGTGAGCGTCGGCCAGCGTTGCATCGAGCTCAATCGCCTTTTTCAACATCGACCCGACCGTTTCAGAATTGACTTGGCCTTGGTCCCGTTGGGCTCGCCATAGGTCCATAGCGTAGTAATAGTGCGCCGATGCGCTTTGAGGCTGAAGGGTGACGTAACGCTGGAGCCGCCGTGATACTTCCGCAGAACTCGCGGCCGCACTATCGCCGAGGCGAGCGAGAAAAAAGTACGGACGCGGGTCCGACGGCGAGAGGTCGGAGGCGTCGCAGAACGCCTTGGCCGCGGCGCCATAGCGCGCGCGAGCATACAGCGCCACCCCCAACCCGATGTGGAGATTTACGGACTGCGGATAGCGGTTCGCTCCCCGCGAGAAAACGTCGATGGCCGGGTCGAACTTCTGCGCCATCAGCAAATGATTGCCCTGGTCAAATAGGTTGTCCTCACTTGAGCCACTGGGCGCGGCGCCAACGGCAATAGCGGCCGAAGAAGTTGGCGCCTTGAGCGCGGACATGCCCTGGATCAGCGTGTTCGTGGTCGCCGGACCCGGCGACGAATGGCCGCCGGCATCGATGGCCATGTTCATTTCGCTGGGCTTCATTTGCGACTGGTCGTCATATGATATTGGCGGGGCGGCTTCAGAGGCGGATGGCTCTAAACTAAAATCGATGCTGATCGGATGTCCGTTCGCTTCGATGGTGACGTGCCAAGTCTTCCGGCCGAAACCTGGCGCCACCGCATAGAGAATGTAGCGGCCCGGCTTAACGGAGGAGAAAACATCTCGCCCCTCTTCGTTTGTGGCCGCCGACTGGACCGCAGCATTCGCCTCGGTATTGAGTGTGATTTTAGCGCCACGAACGACGGCGCCCGACGAGTCGCGTACGACGCCTGCGATCTGCGGCGTCGGCGTTTGGGCCGACAAGCCGCCCAGCGTCACACATAGCGTCACCCCGATGGCGAGCCCGACTGTGATTCGCCGTCGATTTGAAATTGCCAAGGCCATTATCGAAAGCATATCCCTCGCGATTTCCGATGTCCAGTGCGCCGGAGCGTTCTGCTTTCTGCTTACTGCCTTCTGCCTACTGTAGTTCGCGTCCTCGCGTTTCCGGCAATGCCAACGCGAGCGCCGCGGCGAGCAGAAACGCCAAACCGCTGATCCAGAATGCCGGGCCCAGCCCGCTCCGGAGGGCTACAGCGCCGATCGCCCACGGCGCTGCGGCGCTCAGCGCGCGCCCGAAATTGTAGGTCAGACCCATGGCGGAAGCGCGAATTGAGGTGGGAAAGATCTCAGCGGTGATAATGCCGAAGCCGGTGAAGTGCCCGGTGCCAAAGAACGCCAGCAGCGGCCCAAGAACCAGCAGCATCCACGCATCGTGGGCGTGCGCGTACAGCGGGACCATAGCCGTTGCGAGAAGGAGATAGCCGATATAAGTCTTCTTTCGGCCCAGACGGTCGCTCGCAAAGCCGAAACTCACGTAGCCCAGCCACATGCCCGCTTGCATCACCACGATCCACGTCGAAGACGCCGTTATTGTCATTCCAAGCCCTCCTTGCGCTGCGGGCAGGGCAAGGTAGCTTGGAATCCAGGTGAACAGCCCCCACCACCCAAATAGGGCGGCGCTGTTCATCAGCAGCGCCACAACAATGGCCTTCGCGTAGCCGCCGTGAGAAGCCGGGTGTCGGGTTTTGGGATTCGGGGTTCGGGCCTCCGTTTGCGGGCTGAGCGACTCACAGCTCGAATCTGGTGCTCTCTCTTTGCGAACCCCGAATCCCCAACCCCGAAACCCAAATCTGCGAATCCCGAATCCCGAACCCCAAACCCCGGCACGTTTTAGCAACCACATCGGCGACTCCTCCACTCGGCGGCTGATCCAAAGCGTGAGAAAGGCAGGCAGCAGGCCGACGAAAAACACGTTGCGCCATCCCCAACGGGGTAGGACCAGGGCCGCGATCACGGCGGCTAGCGCGTAGCCTACGGCGAAGCCGCTCTGCATCAGGCCCAGTGCCTTGCCACGATGCTCGGCTTTCCATGTCTCAGCCACCAGGGCGGCCCCGGTCGCCCATTCGCCGCCCATGCCCAGACCGAGGAGGGCGCGGTAAACTGCGAGTTCCACGACGCTGTGCGACAGCCCACACGCGGCGGTAAACACCGAGTAGACGGCAATGCTCGTCATCAGGGCGAAGCGGCGGCCGAACCGGTCCGCGAGGACACCGAAGAGAATGCCGCCCACTGCTGAAGCAACCAGAGTGACCGAGGCCAGAAACCCAGCCTGAGAAGTCGATAGTTGAAATTCGCGCATCAGTCGCGGAAGGACCATCGAGTAGAGCGTCACGTCCATGCCGTCCAGCATCCAGCCCAGAGCGCTGGCCACCAGAGCGCGCCGCTCGACCACCGATGAACCGCCGAGAAAGCGAAAAACAGGAACGCCCATTGGTCGATGATTCATGTAGGGTCGGGTCCGCATCGCGGACTGGAGCCCGGCCGTGGCCGACCCAAGGGTCGGCCCTACCGATTCGATCGCCGAAGAGCGCAGTATAGCGTAAGGGAGGCGGCGGCACCGGGTGAAGTATCCGACAAAGCGGCATCGCAGTTGTGTCTTGACAAACTTTGTGCTATGACTAGCCGCGCGGTCGAGTTCTGGCCCTTGGGGACCACGCGTAAGGCGCTTCAATTCGGTGGATGAGCCTTCGTTCGCCGAAGGAGCGACCGGAACCTGGCTCCGAATTGAAAGGAGTACACGACAATGCCATTTTGCTCCAAGTGCGGGTCTAATGTGGCCGATGGAATGTCTTTTTGCCCTGCGTGTGGGACACCCGTGAAGGTTGCTGCGGCTGCGGCGCCGGCACCTCCCACGCAGACTCCGACAACAATCACCCAACCGGCAGCGACGTCGACCGGTGGATCGGGCGCCCCCGCGCCTGTCATGACCAGCGCGCCCATGGCGTCGAATGTTGCGGGTCTGTTGGCTTACGTCGCCGGCTTCATCACGGGAATCGTATTTCTCGTGATTGAGCCCTACAAAAACGACAAATTTGTGCGCTTTCACGCGTTCCAGTCGATCTTTTTCAGCGTCGCCTGCTTCATCGTTTCGATTGCATTTAACATTGTGCTTGGGATCCTGACACACATCATGGGACTGTTTGGGTTGTTTTGGTTCCTGTTGCCGTTAATCGATCTTGGCTTGTTCCTGCTGTGGCTGTTTCTTATGTTCAAGGCTTACAACAACGAGCGCTTCATGCTTCCCATCATCGGCGAGCTGGCCGCCAAGCAGGCTGGACAGTAATCGCTGGCAGAATTTCCGATATGCGATTGGTGATTTTTGATTTGCGGTTTTCAACTATCAATCACTAATCACCAATCGCAAATCACGAAAAGCATACTCCCACGCCGTGCCACCTCCCCCGATGTGATAAACTCTCCTCCACTATCCATGCTGCACGAGCTCCACATTCAGAACTACGCCGTGGTGGAGAAGCTGGCGTTGGAGTTCCACCCGGGGCTGAATCTCCTCTCAGGCGAAACCGGTTCGGGCAAATCAATCCTGGTGGACGCATTGGGGCTGGCGCTGGGTGGCCGTGCCTCGCCGGACGTGATCCGCACGGGCCAGGATCGCGCCACTATCACTGCGGTATTTCGCACTGACTGCCGCGGGAAGCGGCGCGCGCTGTGGAGCGCTTGGTTTGAGGAATACGAGCTGGCGGGCGCCGATAATGACGAGATCATACTACGCCGTGAGGTCCAATCCGGCGGCAAGAGCCGCCTGCTGGTAAACGATCAGCCTGTCACCGTCGCCGCAGTCAAATCGCTGGCGCGCGCGATCGTAGAGGTCCATGGCCAAGGCGAGCACGCTGCGCTGTTTGAGCGTGAGGCGCAACTCGATTTGCTGGATGAGTTCGCGGCGGTAGAGGCTTTGCTTCACGACGTCCGCGAGCTGTTTCAGCGACGGCGCGAACTCGAGCGTGAGATGGATTCGCTCAACCAGAACGAACAGGACCGCTTGCGGACCATTGACCTGCTGCGCTTCCAGACACAGGAACTTGAGCACGCGAAACTGGAGCCTGGGGAGGACGCTCGCCTGGAAGACGAAAAGCGAATCCTGTCGAATCTGGAGAAGATTCGGACCGCGGCCGCGGCGGCTTACGGCGAGCTTTATGAAGAGGAAGGCTCTGCAACTTCCCGCATCGCGGCTGCGGCCCGGGCGTTGGAAGAGTTGCGCCGTTACGACGCCGCGTTCGAGCCGCACGCTGAACCTCTCGCGGCGATCAAAGCGACCCTGGAAGACCTGGCGTTTTTCCTGCGCGACTATCTGGGGAAATTGGAAGCGAAACCGCACCGACTGGAAGAGGTCGAGGACCGCTTGGCCTTGATAGACCGGCTAAGGCGAAAATACGGAAAGACGATCGAAGAAATGCTCGAGTATCTGAATGAGACCATGCAACGGCTCGCGACCCTGGAGCACGCCGACGAGCGGCGTTCTGACCTGGAAGGCGATCTGGGCAAATTAGTTCAGAAGTATCAAAACACCGCGCAGACGCTTTCCGCCAAGCGCCGCGAGGCAGCGCGTAAGCTCGAAAAACTGGTGAGGCAAGAGCTGGCCCAGTTGGGGATGGAAAAGACCCGCTTTGAGGTGCATTTTGCCGCTGCCGTAGCTCAGGATGAAGGCAGACGCGGCGGGGCCATGCACCATACGGTACATGGCGGGGCAAGAGGCATCGATGAAATCGAATTCCTTATTTCTCCCAATCCCGGTGAAGAATTACGAGCGCTGGAAAAAATCGCGTCCGGTGGTGAGCTCTCGCGGTTTATGCTGGCCCTGAAGACTGTTGTGGGCGGCGCCCGCATGGGAGATTCGGATCGGCGCGGAGCACCCACTTTCATTTTCGATGAGGTGGATGCCGGCATTGGCGGGCGCGTGGCAGAATCTGTCGGGCAGCGGTTGAAACGCCTGGCTAACGGCGCGCAAGTGCTGTGCGTAACTCACCTCCCGCAGATCGCCTGCTTCGCGGACCACCACTACTACGTTGAAAAGTCAGAGCGCGCCGGGCGAACTGTGACCGAAGTGAAATATTTGGCCAGCGAGAAAGACCGCGCCGCAGAATTGGCGCGCATGCTTTCGGGAAGCAAGATCACCGATGCCGTCTTGAAACACGCCTCGACGATGCTGAAGCAGGCAGGGTCCAGCACCTCAGCCTGATGGTAAAAGTCGATAGAGTCTGCTTGCGGGTGGTAAGATCATAGGAATGCACAGCGCTGGTTGGTGGAGCAATGAACATCATCACGATTTCGAGAGGATCCTTCGGTGGCGGGACAATGCTTGCCGAATGTCTGGGAGCCGCCCTGGGTTACCGCTGTTTAAGCCGTGAAGCTGTCGCAGAAAAGGCCGCCGCGCCTGGCGTCTCGCAAGAACAACTGCTGGACGCCTTATCGAAACCACCCGGCTTTCTCGAACGGTTCAGGCACCAACGTTATCAATTCATCGCCGTCTTTCAAGCCACTTTGGCTGAAGAGATCAAAGCCGGAAAGGTTGTGTACCACTGCAACGCCGGGCATCTAATGCTGCAAGGAGTCTCCCCGCTGCTCAAGGTGCGAGTCATTGCGCCGATCGAGAAACGGGTGGCGATGGTTCAGGAAAGACTCAAGATCAGCCCGAAGGAAGCCAGGGCTTACATCCACAAGGTGGACGTGGACCGAAAGAAGTGGACGCGGTTTCTTTACGGAGTGAATTGGGCAGACTCCGCTCTCTACGATGTAGTTGTCAATCTCGGTCTAATGAGTGTTCAGGAGGCCTGCGAAATGGTTGCTGGCGCGGCCCGCCAGAAGTGTTTCGAGTTTGTTGGTGACTGGCGAACTCAATTGCAAGATGTGGCGATCGGTAGCCGGGTGCGGGCCAATCTGGCGATCAATCCGGCCACGTCGCACCTGGAGTTCGAGATAACCTCGCGCCAGGGGCGAGTGTCGTTCCTAGGCAGGGTCACGAGGGTCGACGAACTTGAAGAAATCAAGCGGGTGGCCCAGGGAGTCCCCGGTGTCGTCGCGTTGGATTTGAGCGAAGTTTTGCTCCCGTCGCCACTGTAGGCGCGGTGTTCGCGCCGAAGCGCGTCGCTACCCCCGTTTCGCAAGATCGGGTTGCGACCGTCGACGCTTTCAACCCCGCACTGGCCCATTCACTGGCTCAACCGCGATTCTTGGGCGGTGTGTTCAACCTAGCCAACCGCCGCCGTTTCACGATATACTGACCGTGTCGGGTCAGGGCATTCCATGGGAACGGATCTCATCCAGATTTCACCGGCAGTCAATCCTCAACCGGGGAACGCCGCGGCAGAGTTGTGTTCATCCGGCCGCACCTGCCAAAATCAGCCCGAAGCAAATCTAAACTCAGGTCCCGCCGGCGCCAAGACCTTTTTCATCGAGACCTTCGGCTGCCAGATGAACGTGCATGATTCGGAGAAAGTAGCGGGCGTGCTGATGTCGCGCGGCTACAGGCCCATTGATGACCACCGCGAGGCCGACTTGGTGCTTTACAACACGTGCAGCATCCGCGAGAAGGCGGCGCAAAAGGTCTACTCACATCTAGGCCAGTTGAGGAAGGTGCGCCAGAAGAAGCCGCCGATCATTGCCGTGCTGGGGTGCGTGGCGCAGCAAGAAGGCGAGCGAATTTTCGAGCGCGCGCCGCAAGTGAGCTTGGTGTGCGGTTCGGCAAGCTATTCCCAGTTCGGCGACCTCGTGGCACGGGTGGAAGCAGGCCATCGGCGCGTGACTGGGCTTTCGCTCGATATCGATGAATGCTTTGAGACCGAATTCACTCGCCGCGACAATCCTTTTCGAGCCTACATCACCATTATTGAAGGCTGCGACAAGCGGTGTTCGTTTTGCGTTGTGCCCATGACGCGCGGCCCGGAGCGCAGCCGTGCGAGCGACGGCATACTGGGCGATTGTCGCCGGCTGGCTGCGGAAGGATTCACAGAGATTCAACTTCTGGGACAGACCGTGAATTCCTACCGCGACCCGTCTCCCGCGCGGCTCAGCTTTGCCGAATTGCTTTTGAAGGTCGCGGAGGTGAAGGGCGTGCGACGCGTGCGGTTCACCACCTCGCATCCAAAGGATTTCACGCCGGACATCGTGCGCGCGATTGAGAGCGCGCCGGCGCTTTGTGATCAGATTCATTTGCCCGTGCAATCCGGCTCGACTTCCGTGTTGGCGCGCATGCGCCGGACCTACACGCGCGACGAGTACCTGGAAAAAATCGATTGCATTCAGCGCGCCAAGCGTGCTATTAGCATTTCGACGGACATCATCGTCGGGTTCTGCGGAGAAACAGAAGAGGACTTTGGGCAGACCCTCTCACTGCTCGATGTGGTGGAGTACGATCAGGTGTTTTCGTTCAAGTACTCGCCTCGGCCGATTGCGCCCGCGGGCGAGTGGCCGGACGATGTGCCGGAAGAAGAGAAGGCTAGGCGGCTAGCCGTGCTCCAGGAGCACCAGCGCCAGATTCAGTTGCGGCGCAACCAGGCGATGATGGGGCGGGAATTTGAAGTGCTGGTGGAGGGCTATCAGCCCCGGCTACAGCAAGCGGTCGGCCGAACGACAAGCAATCGGACCGTGAACTTCGCCGGCAGCCCGGAATGGATGGGCCAATACATGAACGTGCGAGTCACTGGGGCGGGACCGAATAGTTTGGTGGGTGACAGGATCGAATAAGGAGGATCCGATGGAAGTCGAGATGAAGATTCGGGGGCTGATGATGGACCCCGTAACCAACATGCCCATCGTGATCCTCAAGGATGTGAATGGCACCGCAGTCCTTCCTATTTGGGTCGGCATTTATGAGGCGAACGCCATCGCGCTGGAAATCGAAAAGGTGAGCACCCCGCGCCCCATGACCCATGACCTTCTCAAGAATCTACTTCTCGGTCTCGAAGCGCGCGTGCATCGCGTGGTAGTGAACGATTTGCGCGACGACACTTTTTACGCTGTCATCTGGCTGGAGAAAGACGGCCAGGTAATTTCTCTTGACTCGCGGCCGTCCGACGCTCTCGCCTTGGCGCTGCGAGTTGACTGCCCCATCTTTGTCGAAGATGATGTGCTGAAGAACTCGAAGGTTGCTGGAGTCGCCGCCGACAAGATTTCGAACGACGAATTGAGGAAATGGCTCGAGAACCTGAACGACGAGGACATGGGCCGCTACAAGATGTAACCACCGCCCGCCGCGCGAGCCAACTTGCGTCCGTCGGCTGACGGGCTGGGCCGGAGCTCCAATTGGCCACCGTCATTGTGATCGCAAACCAGAAGGGCGGAGTCGGCAAGACGACCACCGCCACCAATCTCGCCGCTGCCTTTGCGCAGAGGAAGAACCGAACTCTTCTGGTTGACCTTGACCCGCAGGGCAACAGCACGCTCACCTTTTTTTCTCCTGAAGAAGTGTCCAGTTCCATTTATGACGCACTTGCCGACCACCAGTTGGCCTTGGGAGAGATCGTCAAGCCGACAAAATACGCGAACCTCTGCCTGGCGCCAGCCAAGATTTCCCTCGCGAAACTCGAGGCCACTCTGGTGGGCGAGTTTGATGGACCCTTCCGCCTAAAGGACGCGCTGACGCCCTGCCGGAAAGACTTCGACATCATTTGCATCGACACACCGCCCACCCTTGGCATTATGACGGTGAACGCGATGGTGGCCGCGACGCACCTGCTGGTTCCGATTCAGGCCGCTTATTACGCCTTGGAAGGAACGGACGACTTGATGGAAACTCTGGAGCGAATTCGCGCCCGGCCGAATCCCGAGCTGAAGCTCTTGGGAGTGTTGGTGACGCTGTTCGACAAGCGCACTAACATCGCGCGCGACACGCTGAAGCAATTGCAGAACGTCTTCGGCGACAAAGTCTTCAAGACCGTGATCAGCAAGAGCGTGCGGCTGGAAGAGAGCCCGGCCTATAAGGAATCGATCTTTACATTTGCGCCGGATTCGACGGGCGCCGAACAGTACCAGCGGCTGGCGCGGGAGGTGTTACAACGTGTCAAGTAGACGCGCGGGTTTGCCGGTGACCTTGAAGATGCGACACAACGCGCATTACGTGGAGGAAATCATCTCGCGAAGCGGCGCGGCGATCGGCAGGATGATCCCCATCGAGCAGATCCAGCCCAACGGCGAGCAGCCCCGCAAGGACAAGGGCGACTTGGGTGGGCTCATCGAATCGGTGCGCGACAAGGGCGTGCTGGAACCGCTCCTGGTGCGTCACCTCCCGGAGTCCGGCAAATACATGATCATTTCCGGCGAGCGGCGCTACCACGCTTCGCGCGCGGCGGGGCTGACGGAGCTTCCCTGCATCGAGAAGGACGCCGACGATCTGGAGACGCTCGAACTTGCACTCATCGAGAATCTGCAGCGCAAAGACCTGACGCCTTTCGAGGAGGCCGACGGCGTGGCGGCGCTGGGCGATCGGTTCGCGATGACGCACGACGATATTGCGCGCAAGCTGGGAAAGTCGCGCTCGTCGATCACCGAGTCGCTCAGCCTTCGCGCCATTCCCGATGAGGTCAAGGCCCTCTGCATCGAAAAGGGCGTGCTCTCAAAGTCTCAGTTGCTGCAAGTCGCGCGGCAATCGAGCGAAGCGAAGATGCGCGACCTGATTCGCCGATTCGAACTGCGGACTGTCACGCGAGATCAGGCGCGCGAGGAACGGAATCCGGAGAGGAAGGCCCGAGAATTTCGTTTCGTCCCGCAGGGTAGAGAATTCACCCTGGTCATGAAATTCAGAAGGAACGGTATCCACCGCGAAGAGATCATTCGAGCGTTGCGTGAAGTGCTCGCCAAGCTGGAATCGGAGACCTGAAGTCTTTCAGTCGAAAATTGGCTGGAAGATGACAGGCAGCTTCGTTAACGGTATACATCCTTGCGGTGGTCGACTTCCAAGACGCGCACAGTATCGGCGCCTTCGAGACGAAAGATGACACGCCAGTCCCGAGTGGCGCGGAAAGAAAGGTAGCCGGCAAGATCTCCTGAGAGTTTCTTGGTGTGCAGGAGTGCATGGTGAGGGTCGATCTCAAGCAAGCCCAGCAGTTGGCTCAACTTCACTTTTATATTTTGCGGCAACTTTTGAGCAGACTTCAAAAAGCTCTGCTCGAGAATAACTTGCATAGGATCAGACCTAGCTGATGCGCTTCAGGAAGTCGGCCGCGTTCGTAAATTTCACGCCATTTTGTTTCTGCTTGGCGAGCCGAAGGATTTTCTTGACAAACTCGGGTCGGTATTCGCCTTCCGGGTCGCGTTCAGCGATCAAGCTGATGACCGCGGACCGCAGCAACCGCACTTCGACCGTGAGCTCGCTCAATTGCTTTTCGATGGCATGGATTGACATATCGATACTGAGTGTAAGAGATTGGGCGGGGAGAAGTCAATTGCGGCGCCCATTATCGACGCCAAACCGGCTTCTCGGATGACATGACCGAACCCCAATCCCTTGAATTGACGCCGGCGCAGATCACCACACTGCAGCACCTGCTCGACGCGGGCTTTCGGTTTGTGATGATGGAGCGAATTACTCGGCACGTGGTCGTGGAGAAGGACGGCTTCATAGCGCTGCTTGATCCTTCGGGAGGGAACCTAAGAATTTTTGGGCAGGTTGGCTATCGTATCGGCGATGGCATCGGAATGCTGATCGAACGCGGCGGAGAGCAAGCCTTCGTTTGGAAAAACGACTCTGTCCCAGCCACTCCCGAACTGCTTACTGCACACTCGCAAGTGAAAAAAGAACTGGCGGAAATTCTTGCCGACGTGCATCAATAAAACCATGCCTGAAATCTTGGATGTGATCGTAGTGGGCGCGGGGCCGACGGGCCTCGCCTGCGGGATCGAAGCCGCACGCTCCAAGCTCAAGCTCCTGCTCATCGAGAAGGGCTGCTTGGTGAATTCGCTTTACAGTTATCCGGCCAACATGACGTTTTTCACCAGCCGAGAGTTGCTGGAAATTGGCGACCTGCCTCTCCCCAGCATCAATGTGAAGCCGACGCGGGCGGAGGCACTCGAATATTACCGTCGCGTAGCGGAATATTATCAACGTCCCATTCGCTATCAGGAGAGCGTGGTGGCGATTTCGAAGAAGCTGACACATGTCACTGGAGTCTCGCCCGTCTCAACG
>Ga0187803_10000672_pt1 | contig 13520 bp, 14 predicted proteins | sample NC_wetland_sal_i_2_FD_132425 | JGI IMG/M metagenome (GOLD analysis project Ga0187803, IMG submission 132425) | Wetland sediment microbial communities from Neuse River Estuary, North Carolina, USA - Control_3 | ecosystem: Environmental > Aquatic > Freshwater > Wetlands > Sediment | place: USA...
GCGCGAACCTCACGCTGGCCTCTGCGATCTCCAAATCCTCTTCCGTAAGCTCTTGTGTCACTTGGCTTCGGACTCCGACCTTATCATGGTGAGCAACATCTTGAACCTCTTCGATGCCCTCACGGCGTGTGGCTTCCCAGCCGGCAGGATGATTGCTTCCCCTTGTTCCAGGCGACTCATCTTCCCCGAAATAGTAACTTCGGCTTCGCCCTCCAGAAGGTGCAGCAGCGCGTCGTAGGGGGCAGTGTGCTCGCTCAGGCCCTCGCCCTCGTCGAAGGCGAAGAGCGTCACGGTGCCGGTCCTGTCGCTGATGATTGTGCGGCTGACCACCGACCCGGACTGATAGGAGACGAGCGAAGCGACGGTTCCCTTCTGGCCGGGTGTCAGCCCGTTTTTAGATGCACGGGGGGGTTGTTCTCCCATGGCCACGCAATGGGTAGCGACCGCGGGGAGCGCTAAAAGTCTTCAACATGTCCGTCTACTTAACATCGATGGTCTTCATACGCCACGCCACATCCTTGTGCGAAGGCAATGGGTGCGCTCTCTCTTGCGCCTGTTCCTGCCTGCGCCTGCCCCTGTGCTTGTGTGTGTGACCCCGCGAGAAAGACCCCGAGAGGGCGCGCCTGTGTGTATAGAGAGAGTAGCTCCAAACCAAAGATAGATAACTCGAGTCGAATCGACATGGATTCAGATGGTTGTCCTGGCAATATGGGGGAGCACGGCAACGGGAACCAGGGCCAAGGGAAAGGTAGCTCAGAGCACTCCTGCAACGGGCACAATGAAGTCGTGTTTAGCCCAGTTGTGCCGACCACCACTACTTCCACCACAACGTCCAACTCATTCTCGACTACAACCACGACATCTGCCACCTCCAGAACCTCCACTACTGCCGCCACTTGCTCTTCAGGAAAGCTAACACTCAACAGCGGCAATGGGGAGGATGAAGGAGACCAGGGTGGACTCGCCATAGCTCCGGGGCAGTGCCTTGATCTGACCTTTTCAGGCTCGATCGCCTTCGGTCAGTCGGCTCCCATTACACCCTCAACCCAGGCTGGGCAAAGCTACATCGTCCACGTCATCGCATCGAACAACGGCGAAATGATGCTAGGCTGCACCCTTCCTCTCACGGCTAGGAGCTGCACGGCCGTAAACGGAGAGGGGCACTCAGACTAGTGGTCCGTGCGAAGCCATGGATCACTCTTCCTCTGTTTTTCCAGGGCAAAGCGAACGCATCCCCAAGGGCGAGGTGTGCCGGCTTGCTCGGCTCCCTTGCAGGTGGCCTAAGTGGAGTCCTAGTTGCCCTTGGCGGCATCTGGGCAATCATTTCTAGGTATACCTTGAAGGCTGCGTAGGGGAAAACTCGGGGTTCCGGTCCGGAGTTCGGAGAACCCCCCCACGCCCTTCTTTGATGCTATTGGGTGCCTGCTAGCCCGAGCGCTTGAGACACTGACCTCGCGAGGTCCCCTCCAAGGAGCTTCACCCTCCCTTTGAGGTAATCCATATCGAGTTCTTCTCCGTCGTCGGTGGGCACTCCGGTCGAGAGCTTCTTGATTGTGTTTCTGTACTTCGGCCCCATGACACTTATGACCTTCAGCAGGATCTCGCGCCAGCTCACTTTGTCCAGAGTCTGCTCTCCATTTACAGCCAGCCTCAGCAGCGCCACCTTTCTTTTCGAGAGATCGTTAAGCCCTGTCACAAGCACCCCCGTGGCTTTCTTGATTGCCTCTATGTCTACGAATGCTAAAAGGGATGGGTCATTCATCACGTTCACAGCCTGCAACCTGTCGCTGTACTCGAGGCCCAGGAAACCATCCTCCTGGCTCCCTGAAGTGATCACTTTCAGCTTGGCGCCGTTGCCCGGCTTCTCGAAATTGGCATGCAGCTTCCCGCCGGAGGTCTCGGCATCGGCGAGGATGTACTGATCGAGCTTTTCGAAGCCAGGGGTTCTTGTTCTGCTCAGCACCGCTCGGGAGAACCTCACTGGTACACGGAGCTCGTAACCAAGCTTAGAGAATGCAAAAGGCTCATGGAACACTTCGGAGTTCTGAGCCGCGAGCCTGAAATCGTACTTGAACCCTCCTTCGCACTCATATGTGGACTTGGCCTCGTACACCCCGTCGTTGAGCCTCACTTGAATTGCGTTGTCGAGGATCGGGAGGGGGTCGGATGAGAAGTACGCCTCCAGGCTCTTCAACGCCTTGTCCCTCTCGCCCGAGACGGCTTTGCGATAGCCTTCGATCTCCTGCTTGGCCCCCCTCTGCAGCTTGCTCTTTGCCTGTTCCTTCGCTGTCCCCAGGAAGCCGTCGACCTGCTGAGCGAGTTCCTTCAGGACGGCTTCTCTATCCACCTTCATTGTGCCAAGGAGGTTGGAAATCTCCTCTGTCTGGGCTTCCAGCTTGTTCAACGCCATTTCCAAGTTCCCCTCGACACTCCTAGCGGATTCCTCCAACTCATTCGCATGGTCTGCAAACCTGACTGCGTCGAATAGGTGGGTAATGGTTTGCTTCAATGAAGCAGAGGGTCCCATTCCATTTCATCTGGCGCTTTCGGAGCTATAACTATTTGCCGGACCCAGCAATAGATGCCAAGGAACAAATACTCGGGCGGCGAAGTAGTTTCTCTCCATTTGACCAGCGACGAGGAAAGGACAGAGGACCTCCTGGACAGGCTGATTCTGGAGATCAAGGCGTTGGCCCTTCTTTACGGGTCCGAGGCAGAGCTCAGGGAGAGGGTCGAGGGCAAAATCACCGAGTCAAACGACGAAAGCGTCAGGAGGTTCGTGAAAGCGCTTCAGACTGAACGGCCGGCCGAGACCCGGGGAAGGCTCACCCTCGCCCTTGGGGAGCTGCTCACAGCCGCTATCCTGGTGGTCGCCGGAGTGGTTGTCCTCGTTCCAACCGTCGTGGGAGTGAACACGCTGGCGAGCCTGGTCCAGTACTTCGCAGAGAGGACCTCAGGGACGGTGGGGACCTCCCCGCTCTCGCCATACCTTTCATTCATGGAGTTCGCGGTCGGCGTGTTGCTCCTTCTCTCGGCCTTCTTCGCATTGCGCGAGGCTGCCCTGAACCTGAAGCAGGCAGGGCTGGCCGTAAAGTCGGGAGAGGCCTAGTGAAGGCTCTCAACCAGAGGGTTAGAGTAGCGGCTCTTGGTCTAAAAATCGTCGGCCTTGGCGTGGGCGTCCTCTCAGTGACATTCGCCCTGGGCTTCATCTATGACGAGCTGAATTTCCTTGCGGGAGAGGGGGGCACAGACATCGGGGACGTCCTTGTCGTCCTCGCTGCGATATCCCTCGCCTTGTCGGGAGTGGCACTTGTGGCCCAGCTTCCGGAATCGTTCCGGGCTAAGTTCAGGCGACTGCCTGAATCGATGGGGAGGAGAAGACCCGTGTATGGATTGGGGACGATGCTGGCCATCGGAATCGGGGCCACTCTCGGTTCTCCCCTCTTCATACTAATACCCGAGAACATCCTTCAGTACGAAGTCGTGTCTGTGGCGTCCCTGGTACTGGCCACAGTTCTCTCCGTTGCCATGGCGAAGGTCTACTCAGACATGTATGTGGCCTCCAAGAAGCTGGGGCTGGAGGGGGTGGGGGGCCCGTCCTTCACCAAGGTCGCTGCGGGGACTCGCAGTGTGAGGTACTTTGTTTCAAGACTCTCGATGTGGGTTTCAAACACAGCTCTGGCAGCCTACACCAAGATTGTGTTCCTAATCTTCGTCCTTGATCCCCGCTATCTACCCGCGGTCTTGAGCGCCTACGGGTTGAACCCGTTCCTCGTTGACGCCACCGTATACACGATTGCCGGCGCCTTCATTGCCTGGACTATCCTGAATATACTGTTCGAGCAGAGATACCTCAAGCTGTTGGGCATCGTCCAGGTGGTGATGACTGCCACCCTACTTCTGATTCTGGTCTATCACAGCGTAGTTCTCGGGGCGATTGGATCCTGGAATCTATCAGGGCTTTTTGAGACCACACTCGGGTCCAGTTGGGTGTCAGCTCTTGTAATCAACACGGGATACCTCTACCTTCTCTTTTTCGGGTTTCAGGAGATACAGTCTCTCGAAAGGGACGCCGTTGAGAAGTCGAGCGTGCCGATCATTTCTTGGGTGAAGAAAGGGTTCAAGCTCGACAGGACGGAATACTTTGGGATCGCCATGGTGTTGAGCGTGGTCGTAGCGGCCGCCGTGAACATCTTTTATGGACTTGCGGTGTATGCATCGGTCCATGCAACGAGGACCCTGCCACAGGGGGCGGCCATCCCTGCGCTGTACTTAGCGGGGAACCTCCTGGGCCCAACCCAGGAACTGCTGGTAGCCATCGCATTCCTCATAGCCACGGTGACGACGTTCGTTCCAGCATTCCTTGCCGCCGCCAGACACCTGAGCGCCCTCGGTGAGGATGGGTATATGCCGAAGTCCATGGCCAACCTCTCGTGGGTCTTCACGCTAGTTGCGATCTTTCTGCTGGCAATAGGCAACCAAGATTTTCTAGTCAACATCACCGACTTCATGGTGCTTATCAGCCTCGGGATAATTAGCCTCTCTGCGCTCTGTTTGAGACAAAGGTCGAAGGAGATGGAAAAGGTGGGCAGAACGCTCCCGCTCATTGTCGGCCTCTCCTGCTTCCTCTTTGGGGGAGCAGTATACTTCATCAACCCGTCCGTGGTCGTCTTCGGAGCGGTCGCAATCATATTCGCATACCTCATCTTCGACGTCATCGAGCTTGGGACGCTCGGGGCGCAACTCTTTCTCTCCGTTTTCGGGTTCGTATCCCTTCTGATGCTGACCGCGTTCACTCACACACTCTATGCCGGCGGGGTCCTGAGAATCCTGACCAATCAGGTCGGGACTGATCCGAACAGCCTGCTCTCGTGGGGGCTGCTGATATCGTCGTTGCTCTTGGCAGCAAACGTGATGCTAGACGTAAGTGTTCTCCGCCGCACGTCCTTCGTGTGGAAGACGTCCTAGATTACCATCGAAGGGATGGCACGCATAGGGCGCGCAGCGTTCCAAATCGTTCGGGAACGGCTGTTCCTCGGGGTTCCTAATCACCCCCGCCCCCCAAAGGTGGGTCGATGAAGAAAACATATGTCGCGGCAATCGCGATTGCGGCAGCCGTCGTAATAGTACTGGCGGCCGTGGTCGCAATCCAAATTCCAAGTCCATCCGGCTCAGGTCAGCTCACAGTAATGGGCACTGACCCTCCGGTGACTTCGTCCGGCGTTAGCGACGCCACAGCATCTTACAGCTCGGTCTACGCTCATCAAACAGGGTCTGACATGGCGAGCGGCTGGACCCAAGTCAGCGGCTCGGGCACCCTGGACTTGATGGCATCCCAGGGCACGGCCCAGACATTGGCAGCATCCCAAGTCAACGCTGCTTCCTATGACGCCTTCAAGTTCAACATCGACTCCGTCAAAGTCGTCTACCAGGGACAGTCCTACGCGGCGACCGTCGCCTCCAGCACTGTCACCGCAACATCCCAGAGCCAAGTCCAGGTCACCTCGGGGTCGTCGGCAGCTGCCTTGGTCGATCTCAGGACCTTCGTGGTCAACACAGCAGACGCGTCGAACCCTCAATTCGTATTCAGCGCGTCTGCTGAAGCGACCAGCGTCCCCCCTCAGGCTACAGCGACCCTTTCCCTCAACCTCGGAGCTGTCATCGACCTTTCAGGTCAGGCATGGTGGAACACCTTCGTGAGCCAGACCAGCACCAACCTCAACGTCGCTGGCACTCTTTCGAGCAACTCGTTGGCACTCAACGTGCAGAACTCGGGTAGCGCCAACGCCCAAGTCCAGGAGATCATCATCACCCCGGTCTCGGCATCGGCCGACGCCACACTGTCCCTGCCATCATCCCTGAGCGGATCCGCCGTCTTCACAGTCAGCGGGTCAGGCTCAGTGCAACAGTCATCAGCAATACAGGCTTCCAGCATGCTGAACGGAGGGGCGACAGTGGTCTCCGGCTCTTCCAACACCCTCAACTACAGCGGCAACGTTGCCACCGACTCGAGTCTCCAGTCAACCGGCATCGTCGCAGGGCAGGAATACGTCATAACCTGCATCGGGGCCAACACCTACGCCAGTACTACTGTGGTGGCCTCCTAGGCCACCCCGTTTTTGTTTTAGAGGTTAAGTCAAGTGGAGAAGATCATAGGGAGCCTTTCGCCTCCCATGGAAGAGGCGAACAGGAAGGTCCTCCGCGAGGCGAAGTCCTGCAAAGCCGCCCGGCTCAGACGCATGATGGAAGCAAGGGAAGAGGCGTTCAATAGGCTCGTCGAGCTAGACTGCGAGATCTGGGTCCTCGAAGAATACTTCAGGAATAGGAGCTCCTGATGGGGATCCTTTCACACCCTGGGACGAGCGTTCCACAGGGTTCCTTATCCTCACACGGAGGTAACCCGCAGGCATGAGGGCGCTGAAGAGCCGCAGCTTGGTCCCCGCGGTGATTGTATGCCTGCTCGTTGCGGGGATATACACCTCAGTGGTCGTCGTCGGGCAGACCAGCCCTCCGGCCCCGACCCAGGGCCAACTCGAGGCCCTTGTCGCGGCAGCACAGACGTCCAGGGCCTACGCCTCGTCAGCAGTTGACCTCGCCGCTTCACACAGCCTGTCCGTGTCCGCCGCCCAGGCCCAGCTAAGCCAGGGTGATTCGCTGCTAGAAGCTGCCCAGGCCGATGCCCAGTCTGGGTCCAACATAGCCGCGGGGGTCCACTCCGTCCAAGCTGCGATGTGGGACTACTCCTCTGCTGCAGCGGCGGCGAGCGTGGCCCTTGGCAACGCAGGGCTGGCGGCCTCCGTCGACTACGCCGCAGCCGAGGGTGCGGTCGCCGAAGTCAACTCCACGGCATCCCTGGTGGCAACAGTCGCAACCCAGGCGTGCACGGGGGCCGAAGTGAATGCGTCCAATTCCAGCGGCCTGGCACAAGCATGTTCTGAGGTCGAAGTCCAAACGGTATCGGCAGTTTCGCACCTAAACCAGGCCGCGTCCTTGCTGGCCCAACCTGCCGTGAACCTCACGCAGGTCCTCTCTCAGGTCGCAATCGCCCGGGCCGAAGTCGACGCGAGCCAGTCCAACTTGGTGACCATCGCTTCGTACACCTACACCCTGCGTGGGCATGCCTTCCTGACCGCCGTCGTCCTCCCGCTCTCCGCCAAGGCAAACATGACGGTGAATTCGGAACAGTCGATTCTCGCAAACCTGACGCAGTTCCAAACAACGTACTCGGTATACGTTCAGTCCCAGGCAACGGCCACTGCCGACGTGAACTCATCGGCCAGAATCCTGGCGGCGGCAATCTCCCAGGTCGACACAAGCTCCGTGTCGTCCAGCGTCTCGGCGGCACAAACCACTTCGGCTGATGTCAGCTCGGAGATGTCGGCGCTGCTCAACCTTCCAGGCATCGCCTCCCTGACGAGTGTGATAGCAGACATCCATGCTTGTGCCTCGGCCGCAGGTTCGTACGAGTCCGCCCTGGGCTCAGCAGAGTCACAGAGCAGCGCCTATGCACAAACGCAGATCCCATCCTTCTCAGGCTACCTCAGCGCAATGGAATCAGACACTTCAACAGTTCAGTCAGCCGGGAGCACCTACGTATCGTCATGCCAGAGTGTAACAAACGACCTCTCGGCCCTCCTGCTCATCCCCGGCGTTCAGGCCATCTACAACGTCTTGATTGGCCTTCAGGTGTCCGGGACAGCTGGCGGTGCCAACACTTCACTGCAGGCCGAAACCTCGGCCATGGCGACCGTCAAGGCAGACATCATTTCAACGACCTCAACAATCACAACCTCGGAGTCCAGCATACTTGTTAGCAGCACACTCATCACAGCGTCGGACATGGTCGCCGGGCAGGGAGCTGCCTTCCTCAACGCGACAGGAGCAGCGGCACTTGCTCAGGCTTCAGCCTCGCTCGGAGGTACAGCCCAGGCCGCCCAGTCGTTCGTCGCCTCGGCCAACGCGAGCGCCCATGCAGCCATCGGGACATTCTCTTCAAGCGTCGTCACCCTCTCAACAGCAGCCACGTCTCTAAGCGCCCAGACCAAGTATTCTTTGGCGTCCACGGCAACCGCGGTCGGCTTCATGAACAGCGACATCAAATCAAGGGTATCCGAAGTGGCCTCGGGTCAAGCCGAAGTCTCCCAGGCGTTCCAGCTCTTCGCGAGCCTGAACGTATCCGGAGGGACGTCGGCCATGGCACAGGCATACCTGAAGCTCCAGGCGGCAGCGTCGGTCAGCGCATAGCCACCTAGGCCCCAGAGTTCCTTTCTTTCAGTACTTCGATCTGATTCTGCGAACCGATCTTTGTCACTTTGACGTAACCAAGCCTCTCGAGGCGCTTGATCTGCCTCCAGGCCGACGTCTTGGGCAGGGCGAACTTCATCCTGATCTCCGGTTCGAGAACCTTGCCCCCCTTCTCTTGGATGAAGTTCATCACCTGCAGGTCATCAGGTCTAAGGTCCTTGCCTACCGGGCCGACTCCACGCCTCTTCCACCACCAGTAAGACACCCCCGCTGCAATGATGACCACTGCTGCCGCTCCTAGCTCCCACGCCTGTTGCAAGGTGAGCCCACCTGGGCCTCCTGGCAATGTCACGCCTACTGAGGTCGAACCCGTCGAGGTCGAAGAGGCCGCGGTTGTAGACGTTGAGATGCCCCCCAGAGGGACCCCATAACTGATAACCCAAGCCCCTGCTGAGAGTGTCAGCTCTGGATATATGTCAGTCTGGTTGATGGAGTAGGGGGTCCCCGAGACGGATCCGAGCGTTGAGAACTGTGGAAGAATCACAGTAGAATTGTAGCTCGATTTGAAGGTCAACGTCCAGACGCTGCCGTTCTTGGCCGTCAGGCTGTCAGTGTCGTAGCGGAGGTTGACCTGGGTCGCGCCAAGCGTGTAGACCGTGATGTTCGACCCTCCTGAGGAGAATCCATAGGACAAGGGAGAACCGTTCTGGTCGGTCGCCACCAAGTCCGATACCATCGACGACAGCAGTTGGACCTCCACGGAAGCGCTGTTGCGGTTAGCGGCAAGTGTCTGCGTTACGTCAATGTACCCATCTGAATAGACTCTCAGAGTTAGGGATTTGCTCGAAAGAGCGAAACCTGCTGGGGCCAAGGAGAGCAGAATGACTATCGCGACTGGGAAGATGAGGCTCTTACGGCTCAAGATCGTTGGATTCCTTCGTGTGGCAGGCGTCTGCTAAAAGCGTGACGGGCTGTCAGGTACCACAACCCAAGTGCGCGAATTCTTGTGCTATTGAATTAAGGGTTAGAGCCCGTTCAAGACTATTGGATTATATCCCCGATTCCAACATTGCGATCCGGCGAGAAATTGCCGGGAGACGTCGAGTAAGGAAATGCCGCACGTAACAGACGGAGCCTCGATGTTCAGCGGACTTGGAGCGGTGGGCGGGTTCCCTGACGTCCTGCTAGTCCTGATACTGCTTGGGGTCGCCCTTGCGTTGATATTTGTGGGGAGGAGTGTCATCAAAGTACTCGCATTCGCCTTTGTAGGGCTCGTCGGGGCCTCGATTGGCGCTGGGATCGGAGTCTCTTTGGGCACTCCGGGCATCCTACTGGGGGCAGTGCTGGGCTTCGCGGTAGGGGGACTGCTGGGACTGCTCGCCGTAGCCGTAGGGGTGGGGATTGCGCTCGGCTACGTCGCGTACCACGTCTCTCTTTACTTGGTCGGCATGGATACTCTCGCCCTGCTGGCAGGCGCCGTATTCTTCGTCGTCGGACTGGCCTTCTCTGGCAAGATACTCACAGTCGTCTCCTCGGTCCTCGGGGCCCTGATACTACTCGACGTCATGCTAGCCTTCAACATCGGCCCAGAGGTGGGTCTAATCGTCTCGGGAGTTGCGGCCGTCGCGGGCGTACTCTTCCAGAACCGGTCGGGAGCGAGGTACCGAGGAGCGGCGCCAGTGGCGGCCGCCGGGAAGAAGTGATGGTGAGGGAGAATGGGTTCACCCGAGGTAAAGACGAAGTTCATTGACACACTGAAGAGCGCGAAGGAGTTCCTAAAGGCGGTCAAGGCTGCGACGCAGGAGCAACTCAGGAAGAGTGCGCCTAGGGTCGCGAACTACCTCGACAGGTCGCTCGACGAGGCCTCGAAAGCATTTTCCGATTTCATGGACTCACTGGACAAGAGAACCAGCGTTGAGCAGCGCGAGCTACTCAAAGCATACAGTTCCTTCCTGCAGAAGCAAACGCAGATAGTCGACAGGCGGCTCTCCTCCATGGTGACGGAGAAGCCGGCTGACTCGACCCGGGCCGGCCCCCCACCTGGGGGAAGCTCCTCAACTTGACAGGTGGTGCGCACCCCCCTACTGCACGTAGTTCCCCATGCCCCTGCCTCATTCTGGGCCACCTTTCGGTGTGCAGTCACGGCGAGCGCACTTCGCCCAGATGACCCTATACGAGATCGCGAAGTACATCATCTTAGTGTTAGATATACCATCTAGTACGAAAGCAGGCGCTTGATAGCTGCCGAGCACTGAACAGATATTCAATTGATGGCCACGCCATGATTCGACATCAATTCGTTGATCTCACACCAGGTAATGGACAAATTACGCGCTGGATTCGGATTTGAACCCACATATGTGGACTCTCCCGCCCAGGGCTTTCTTCGCCGCACACAGGGTTCATTGCGCCTCCGCCGGGAACGCCTTCGGAACACGTGGGGGACCAGTGCTTCTGTCCGGGCTTGGCACACTGTTCAGTGGTTTGGCAGGAGCTTGGACTCGATTACTTCCATGGTCTTCCTGGGTGACTGGTGATAGAGCTCTTCGGCGTCCAGAATGGTGACAGGTGCCCGTCTATATCCCGTGATGAATTTCTTGAACGCCGAATTGATGCCGTCTAGGTATTCGAAGGTCATGTACCGCTCGTAGTCGCGTCCGCGCCCCCTCACGCGCTCCATGAGGTACTCTGTGTTGGCGTTCAGGAAGAAGACCTGGGTGGGCGCGGGGATCCTCTTCTGCAGAGACCTGAGAAGCGGGAGGAATGCTTTCCTGTTCTCCTGCGAGAGCGTGTAGCTGGTGTAGGCTTCGACCCCATCGAAGAAGAGGTCGCTTATCACTTCCTGTTCGAACATGCCCTCCTTGACGGCCCTGGCTACGTCGTGGTAGTGCATGATCGTGAATATCATCTCTGTTTCCAGTGCGTAGGTCACCGGGTCCTTGTAGAATTCGTCAATGAGGGGATGATCTGCCACTACTTCCATGAGTGCGCGGGTTCTCCGGTGCTCAGCGAGGCGGCCAGCCAACGTAGTCTTCCCCGACGCGAGCGGTCCACCGAAGACGATGTATGGTGGCATGACCTTGGCGCAGGCCTCGGGGGCGCATATTTCAACACGATTTGTACCCCATTGAGAATCTGTTCAGGTGTGGGCTTGGACCCACGACCAAGCATACATGGGGTTCATTTGCGTCTCGCCTAGTGTTGGCGGATTGGTCATGGCAGGAGGAACTTCACAGTAAGGTCTACAGCGAGTGGACCAATGAGGACAAGGGTAAGCTGGGTGGCGAAACCCTGGTTGAAAGGCCAAGACCAGGACTCCCTTACCATCTGAACGTCCCGCTCGAGGCTTAAGACTAGGTCGTTTTTCTCCTTCAAGGCCGTTTCTTCAGCCCTCTTGACCTCGTCAATCCTGGACTGAAGCCACTTGATCTTGGACAGTTTCTCCTTTGAAATCCATCGGTGGAAGAGAATCAAAGGAACTACTCCAACTACCAGGACGAACGTGAGGTACAAGGCGTATCCTGCGAGGAACAATGAGGACGTCCCTTGGAATCTAACTGTGCTTTGAAGCAGTATTGGCGTGTACGCCATGCCCAGCGCTGGCATTACCGTCGCCATCAATGAAATCCTTCCCACGCTCGATAGGTCCTCCCTCTCTTGTTCTTGCTTCACGAATTCGATTCGAGGCTGATAGGCATGGGTCACCCTTCTAACGACGATTGCCGTGGACATGCACATCCAGATTATGCTCCCGGCTGCTGCAGCAAAGATGCCCCATTGTAATAGAATTATGATCAGCATTGGCATGCTAGAATAGACCATCTCAGCGGACGGACCTCCAATGTAAGGAAGCTCGTACAGCCCCGTCGTGTGCGGAAAAACCCCAGCCATAAGGCTCGAGCCTAGCCCGATGAGAACCCCGATAATGCTGGACGCATAGTTTGGCCATCCGAACATAAGAGCCTCGAATTCCTTTCCGGGGACCTTGCCTTTGACCACGGGCTTTAGATTCCGCAGCATCACTCTGAACTTGGCAGAGAACCATCCAACAGATAGTAGGATTGCGAAAGTCCCCACGGTGTAGATGAGAAACCCGTAATCGTTGAGCAAACGGTCGGTCCCTCGAGACAACACCGCCAAGACGATGAAAACCGCGGCTAGGAACGTCGTGAGGAAAGCTATGTTGCGTCTGTAGTGATGTTTCTCTTCACCGAATAGCCTTTCCAGCCAGTGGTAGTGTGCTCCACCCGCTACAATGTCAATGGGTTGTCAGCCTTGATAATTAGGTGTGCTCCTGTGGTTCATTGCGCCTCCGCCGGGAATCACTCATCCCGCCCTTCTCACGGCTCGGAAGAATTAGATAACTGCCAGCCCCAATCCCACCGTTGACTAGCCTCTGGGACCGGCTCTGGAAGAGCGAGCACGAGTTCTTCGGCTCGGGGCAAGGAGAGTTCAGGCACGGCACCTCGTTCGTGGCGGTTTCGTCAATAGCTGAGCAGTACTACTGTGAGTACAAGTTGGAGAACGAATTCACCCTCGGGGAGATTCCCACTGAGACGAAGGAATCCGGCACCGCCCTGCATGACGAACTGATGCCGACGGAGAGGATCAGCAGGGAGGAGTTCGTCAAGCTGGTCAGCAAGAAGGAGCCGACCCTGGCGGTCCTCGGAGTGTGGGGTTCGGCCGGGGGCCTGAAAGTTGTGGGGGAGCCCGACCACATCATCTGGACGGGAGGGAAGCCATTGTGGGTGGTCGAGCTCAAGACCACGAGGGGTGACCCGAGCCCTCTGTGGGAGGACCAGGAGAACCAGGTCAGGGTCTACGGGCTTTTGCTGGACAGGATGGGGTTCGACTGCTCAAAGATGCGGCTGGCGGTCGTGAGGTTGAAGTCAGGCGAACTCGGTGACGAAGAGAAGAAGGAGTGGATCCTCAGGGTCTCCGAGGCCCTGATTGGGGACAAAATACGGGGCCTGGAGACGAAGTCTCTGGGAAGGATGAAGGCTCACCTGCTTGCTCACGACGTCGAGAAGGCCGAGAAGGCTGTGTCTTCGAAGGCGGGGTACTGGCTGAACGAACGAGAGCCCGTTTCAAGCACCAGCGTCGGCAAGTGCAGGGCCTGTGAATACAACGGCGTCTGTTCCAAGTCTCTCTACAAGCCGTAAATATGACAACGAGTTCCTTGATGTGTGAGTGGAATGGCAACCAAAAAGATAATCGAACTGGTAGGAAGCTCGCCCAAGGGCTGGGAGGAAGCAGTTGGAAGTGCAGTGAAGGAA
>Ga0187803_10000673_pt1 | contig 13496 bp, 21 predicted proteins | sample NC_wetland_sal_i_2_FD_132425 | JGI IMG/M metagenome (GOLD analysis project Ga0187803, IMG submission 132425) | Wetland sediment microbial communities from Neuse River Estuary, North Carolina, USA - Control_3 | ecosystem: Environmental > Aquatic > Freshwater > Wetlands > Sediment | place: USA...
CTCACGCAACCTCTGCCGCTCCCGTTGGGTGCATCCACGACCCCGAGTAGAGCGCCTCGTACGTCGGCGGCGTCGTCTTCCCGGCGAGTCCGAGCATCGAGTTGAAGGCCGCCATCGGCCAAAAGCGCCGGTTGAAGCGGAAGACGAACTCGTTGAGGTAAGCCTGGAGATGCTTCGGCTCGATGCGCCCATGATGCGTGCCGTTGATCCACGCCTTCAACTTGCGAGAGGCGCTTCGTCGGCACAACGAGAAACGTGTTGCCGCCTCATGATGACAAGAGCACTCCAGGTCAGTAGATGAGATGACGCCGCGCATCGACAAGTGGTTTCCCATCCTCATCACCCATGAGGAGCGAAGGAATCTCCTCCGAGTGTCCGAGGTGAATGGTCAGCCGCCGCGGCTTCACGAGGCCGAGCTCCTATCGCCGCTCCACGTCCCATGGGCCATGCTCACTCCCCACGAGAAGCAGGCGATGTTGAACCACGGCGGCCAGTCGCTCCAAGAGATCGCTGCCCGAGGCGGACTCGGGCCCGACGAGATGATCGCCATTCTGGACGATCGCAAGTGGACGCCGATGCCGCTCAGCGAAGCGCTGGACGAGGTCTATCGGCGCGCAGCGGCCTGGACGCAGGCATTGTGGAACGCGGAGGCTTCGAAGGGCGACACTCCCTGCATCGTCTGTCTCGTACGCAAGAGTGTGGGCCACATCCTCTGCCGCGAGTGCCGCGCCGATCTCGTGAAGAGCGGGGCCGACACAATGCAGGCCAGCTTGGTGACCTGGGCAGCGAACCGAGCCCGCACCTTTCATGCCGCGCCAGCCACGGCTCCCGAGAACTGCCAGAAGCATCCCGCACTGGCTGCCGGCCGCGCGATCGGCTACCTGATCCGCGTCTTGAAGAGTCTGCGGCGGCCAACGGCAGCAGAGAGAGCCATCGCGGTCGGCACCGCTATCGGCGCTGAGCTCGAGAAGGGACTGAATAAGCCTCCTGATCCCGCAGAGGTTCAAGCGATCCGTGACGCCATGGGACCCACGCTTCGATCGCTGGTCGATGATGGACTGCTGAACGACGAGGAGCTGCAGAGCGTGCTGCTAGGCGATCGCCTGATCGAACACGAGGGGGCTGTGTACCGCTGGCGGCCGTCTCGGTCACGCCACCTCGCGATCAAGGAGTTACTTCGGAGGGCCAAGGAGTCCTTCGATCGCGTCATGGAGCTACTGCCTCGCTGCTGGTGCGGTGCTCCAGCGACCTACACGCGGTTCGACGCTGCGGGTGACACGCAGCCGTCGTGCAAGGAGCACGCGACGGTAGGCGGCATGTTGGGCGACTCGCAGCCGATGGAGCGCAAGTGGATGACCCACCTGACCGAGCTGGGGCTAGAGCTTGAAGGTCTCCAAGGACTCGTGTACGTCCCCGAAGCGGGGGTGGTTGCTCAGTCGCGCGTGACGTCGGGAAAGACCGAACCAAGCAGTGGAGACTAACAAGCCGAAGACCACGGGATAGGCTCCGTGGGGGTCCGGCGTCGGGGCTCAGAAGACGTGCCGACGCGCTCCCCTCCTGCAGGACGCCATGACGCCATGACCGCCGATGCCGCGAGTGACGCCGACGATCAGCTCGAGCGACTGCGAGCATATGTTCGAGGCCTCGGCATCGCCTGCGCGGCCCGCCGATGTCGCGGCGCGAGGCGCGAGGCACGCGAGGCTGGCGTGAAGCTCGAGCCGTGCGGACAGTGCGAGGAATGCAAGCGCTGCGCGCTTCTTGGAGAAGCCCTGCATGTGCGCGATCCGTGATCGCCTTGCGCGCGCAAGGTCGCCACGGTACTTTGGTGCTGCGGGATGGAGCAGCGGTAGCTCGTCGGGCTCATAACCCGAAGGTCGGAGGTTCAAATCCTTCTCCCGTTACCAAGTGAGAGTGGTGGAGTGCACGACGAGAAAGACAAGCTCGAGTTCGAAGGCAAAGTGGAGGAAGCGCTTCCGAACGCGATGTTCCGGGTGAAGTGCGACAACGCTCTCTCCGTGCTGGCGACCATCAGCGGTCGCATCCGGAAGAACTACGTCCGCATCTTGCCAGGCGATCGCGTGACCATCGAAGTGAGTCCATACGATCCGTCACGCGGTCGCATCACGTACCGGCACAGGTGATCGCGTGAATGACAAACCGAAGTTCGTGGTCCACGGGGTGACGGCTGAGGAGTGGACCAAGCGGTGGGGCATGCAGGCCTTCACCCACCCCTGCTACATGTGCGGGCGACCTCGCACGACGACCACCCCGTTCGTCCAGGGGACGCTGCGGGGACTGGAAGCGCCGACGTGCGAGTGCGGGTACGAGGCACCGCCGTATGTGATCGTCCGAGATCCAAGGTACGGTGATCTCTTCACCGGCAGAGAGCGAGACGACAGCGATGGGAAAGCCGTACTTCGACCACGTAGCAAGAAACGCCGACGAACGTGAAGCGCAGCAGACGGCGATGTTCGATGCTGCGCGCGAGAATACGGCCGTCGCCGCCGAACGACTCCGAGACGATCTGACCGCACTCGTCGCCGGCCTGCGCGACAAGGACGTGAGCATCGGAGAGCTGATGGAGATCAACGATTACTCCGACAGCCAGCTCCTGATTCAGGACGTCCGCGCCAACGTGCGCCTCCTCCTTGCGGCCCTGCGGCATATCGACGCCGCGTGGAAGTGCTGACGGCTTTCAGGAGGAGGCGGCTTCCGCCGTCTACCTCCCCGAGGTGAGACATGTCACTCAAGCACACGGTCACGAAGGAAGCGGAGAACCACTACGTCCTGCCACGCACGGGCAGCATGAAGGTGGACGCGCACGCGTTTCTCTCGGAGCCGCTCTTCCACGCGTCTGAAGACGGCGTATGGGACCAGATCGAAGCGGGTGCGAGCTACGAGGGGGTGATCGGGGCCTACCTGATGCCCGACACGCACGTGGGGTACGGCGTGCCCGTCGGATCGGTGATCGTGACCGACGACACCATCATCCAGGGCGGATCGGGGTACGACATCTCTTGCGGCGTTCTCTACATGACCGCGAACCTCAGCGCAGGAGCGGTCCGGAGCAAGTACGAGCGCGAGCGGTGGGTGAAGGAGGTCGAGAAGCGCATCGCGACCGGCAAGGGCCACCACCGTCCCGAGCTCATGCCGGTGTTCGATAACGACCAGGCGAACGACATCCTGCACTTCGGAGCGAAGGCGCTCGGCGTCGACGCGAGCAAGTGCGAGCGGCAGTTCATCCCCGTGGCCGACGGCATCGACGTCACGAAGATCGACAAGGCGTACGGCAGCGTGACGCGCCAGCTGGGATCGGTCGGAGGTGGCAACCACTTCGTCGAGATGCAGTGCGATGAGCGCACGGGCCGCGTCTACATCATGGTGCACTGTGGCAGCCGCGGGTACGGCTGGCAGACGGCGAACCACTTCTTCTACGAGGGGGCACGTCTACGCGGCCTGCCGTCAAACCGCCGCGAAGACTCCTGGCTCCGCGCGGACGAACCGCTCGGCAAGGAGTACTGGGCGCACCACAACTCGGCCGCGAACTTTGCCATCGCAAACAGGCACATCATCGTCAGCGGGATCCGCGAAGCGACGCGCGAGGTGTTCCAGGCCGATGTCGACGTCTTCTACGAGATCAGCCACAACCTGGTCCAGGAAGAGACGCTCCTGCTGCCGGACGGAACGAAGAAGCGCGGCTTCGTGCACCGCAAGGGCGCGACGCGAGCGTTCCCTGCAGGTCACCCGGACTTGAAGGGCACCATCTGGGAAGAGACGGGGCACCCGTGTCTCATCCCAGGATCGATGTACGACGGGGCGGCCATTCTCTTCGGCAGCAAGAACGCGCCACTCTCGGCGTGTTCGGTGAACCACGGGTCCGGTCGCCTGCTCGCGCGCGGCAAGGCCAAGCGGCAACTCGAGCACAAGCAGCAGCGCATCGACGAGGAGATGGCGACGGTGAAGCGGACGTTCGCCGGCGTCTCGATCGAAGGCATCATCTCGAACCACAAGCACATCCCACTCGACGAGTGCGCGCACGTGTACAAGGATCTGAACGAGGTCCTCGCCGTGCTCGAAGCGCTCGACATCGCCAAGGTCAGCCGTCGCCTCTACCCCATCGCGAACATCAAGGGAGCGGACTGATGGCGAACCAACAGTCCCCGCAGATCACATTCCGACTGCCCGAAGGCCCGTACGACGTGGTCGAAGATCCACCCGGCTTGGTGCACGTGTTCGCCAAAGGCCGCAAACATCCGATACTCAGCATGCCGAGGTTCGCGGCCGACCAGCTCGGCTGGACAGAGCCGGAGCCGCCCGATCCTCCGACATCGGGCACCCGCCTATCGCCACGCAGAGGAAGGCGCGCATGACGATCGGGCTCATACTCCTCTGGACAGTCCCAGGCTTTCTCGTCGGTGCGTATGTCACGTACGCAAAGCTGGTCCCCTTTCTCACGCAGCGGTTCGTGAACACGGCACTCGTGCACGACGTGTACGCGGAACGAGGGCGTATCGTGATCGTCTACGCGTTGAGCGACACCCCGAACCGCATCCGCCACGTCATCCTGAACGCCACCGAGGAAGCGCTACTCACCGTCGAAGACGAAGGCACGCCGGAGTTGCCCACATGAGCAACTCTCAAACATGCGGCCATTGCGGCAAAGGCTATGACGACGGGACTGGCACGCGGGACGGCAACTGTTCGGAGGCGTGCGACATCGCCGAAGGTGCTGCAGCAAACCTGGAGCATGAGCTTCGCGAGCACATCGCGGCGGTCATCGCCGAGGAACGCAAGCGCATCCGCATCGCACTCAGGCAAGTCGCGGAAGATGCAGACCGATCGACACGAGAACGTGAGCTGCTTCTCGACATCGTCGAGGCGCTAGGCGGGGAAGCAGCCACATGACGATCTTGGAGAATGGCACACTCTGGGTCCGCTACTTGGGCGGCACGCATGTCCACTGCGTGGACACCTTCATCATCCCGACGGACACGGTCCCAGACCGCGTGAAGAAGCTGCGGGCGCGAGGCGACGTTGCCGCGATCTGGTACATGGCGGGCACGGAGTTCGTGGAGAAGAATGCCAGCCTCGAGTGGCGACGTCCAGCCTGACGCACGCCGGGTCACCATCCACTCTCCCAAGTCGCGGAGGGACATGATAGGTACATCAAGAGGAGAGAAGGAGAGAAGGGCCGATGAGCCGAGAGACGCTGAACGCGCGCTGGAGCGACATGCACGGGTGCTGGGTGGTCGTCGTGCCGTACTTCGGCAAACAAGTCGTGATGCTGCCACGGTCGGCCTCTGACTCCGAGCTCGTCGGCGCTCTGAAGAGAGATCCGGCCACCGACCACCTGAATGACGTCGACTGGGCTCTGAAGGTTGAGCGCGAAGTCGACTCATGAGCGTCCAGCTATCACTGCTCTCACATCAAGAAGGAGAAGCGCATGCGCGTCTACCAGTACGGCTGCCAGCCACCGACCCACAACGAGAAACTCGTGCACGAGAACATGCGAGCGGCGCACAAGTACAGGAATGTTCTCGTCGAGATCGAACGCGGTCGGCGCGCCGCCGTGCGAGTCATCCTAGGGCAGCGCGTCCACGAGCTCGAGCTCGGAGCCGAGAAGGCCAAGACGGCGCTGGACGACGCCATCAAGGTGGTCATGCGGGCACGTGCGAAGTCCCGATCGCGTTCGGACACCGACACGCAGCGCGCGGACATCAAACTCGCTCGGGAAGCGAACAAGCGCGCCCGTCAGGCACTCGCCATGGCGCGAAAGGCAGCACGGGAAGAGCCGGACACGGTCCGAGCGCTGGACGAGATCCAGCTTCGTGCCGCCGAGCTGCGACGTGGCGCGCGCGCGCTCTGTGGGACGTACTGGGGCACGTATCTCCTAATCGAGGACGCCGATCAGGCTTCACAGAAGTCCCCACTCTACGACGGCACGGAGCCGAACGACCCACGATTTCGGCGCTGGTCGGGTGAAGGCGCGGTGGGAGTGCAGTGCCAGGGAGGACTCAGCGTGCGGGAGCTTTACGCGGGGAAGGACACGCGCATCCAGCTCCACCACGCCCCAGATCCCGATCGCCGCGGCAAGCAGACGCCGCACTACCTTCTCCGCATGCGCGTTTCGTCTGACGAGTCGGGCGGTCCTGTGAGGTCTACCGCATCGCCGCTGCCCACCTCGCCAGGCAATACGGCGAGCTCGTTCTCGAGGAGTTCGACCTGCGCCGCATCGCCAGGACCCGAAGGCCGGAGAGTAAGGACCACGACAACGAGACCGCGCGACGCAACCGGCAACTGGTTGCGGTGAGTGAGCTGCGCGGCGTGCTGAAAAACGCTTTCCAGTCGTGTGGCGGCATCACGAGCGAGGTACCGGCGGAGAACACCACGAAGATTTGCAACGTGTGCGGCGTGGTGGAAGTGTTCGATGCTGCTGCACTGGTCATGCACACCTGTTCGGCCTGCGGATCGCTGTGGGATCAGGACTCGAACGCGGGCCATGTCCTTCTCGCCCGACGCGAACGGCTGCGTGCTGAAGAAGAGGCGGAGGGTGTTCGCGCCGCCAACGCCGCGAAATCCGAAGGAAGATGGGAAAGAGCGAGACGGCGATCCACGGAGCGAAAGGGCCGCATGACCACCGCTCGCGAGTTAGAGTCCAAGTCGTCGTAATCTCACCGGTCTTTGACAATGCTGTCGTGATGGCTGCGCAGCGCCTAGAAGACTGCGACCTCGTACCGAGCGTTCCGAGCGTTGCTCCCTACGTCAACGGTCACACCTGGTCGTGATGGCTGCGCAGCGCCTAGAAGACTGCGACTCAGCGACGGGTGAAGAGGACCTACCTACACCAAGCCGAAGTCGTGATGGCTGCGCAGCGCCTAGAAGACTGTGACATCAAGGATCTGCGTGGGATGGCCAACGCCCCAACGGGTCGTGATGGCTGCGCAGCGCCTAGAAGACTGCGACACCATGGAGTGCCCGTGATTAGGTTGGCGGCCATGAACCAGTCGTGATGGCTGCGCAGCGCCAAGAAGACTGCGAGGCTGGCGCGACCGTTGGACGCGACCCGGCCCACACTGTGGTGTCGTGATGGCTGCGCAGCGCCTGGAAGACTGCGACCGAATCAGCTCGCAGGCCTTCATCGCACGCGCGCTGTCGTGATGGCTGCGCAGCGCCTAGAAGACTGCGCCGCTCGAGACTGCGACCCGAGCCGCCGAGGGGCAATGCTGTCGGCAACACATCAAGGGACATCAAGGGCTAGTCGTGACGGCTGCGCAGCGCCTGGAAGACTGCGATCGGTTGGCGAGTGCGATGAGCCCCAACCCCCAACCCACAACAACAGCGAAGTCGTGATGGCTGCGCAGCGCCAGGAAGACTGCGACGCGGTACTGGGCGATGACGCCGTCGTAAAAGGGCCACCGGTCGTGATGGCTGCACAGCGCCATGTGACGGCTGCGCAGCGCCAGCAAGACTGCGACCCGCGCAGGACGTGATGCGTGAACATGTGTCACCGTTTCGTGCGCGTCGTGATGGTGGCGCAGCGTCTGGAAGAGACTGCGACGTTGATGGATGGTGGATGGCATCACGCGTCAGGTGGTCGTGATGGCTGCGCAGCGCCCGGAAGACTGCGACATTCCCGGCGTTCCAAGATGTACGGACATTCGAGAGCAACAGGGTCGTGATGGCCGTGCCTCACGAATCGGCATGAAACGCACTTCGTAGTGACGCTGGACGATTCGTGGTGACAAGCCTGGATGCTGATTCGTGGTGACAAGCGGGTCCAAAATCGCTGCGCTACTCTGAACTTCTGATTGCGGTGCGTTTAGATTGAGCTATGGAGTTGCCATGGCGCAATCGACGAGCCAGCGTGCACGCCTATTCCGGCAGCGTCTTGCGTCAGCGACAGCCATCTTCGATGCGATCGGCAAAGACGGCCGCCTGTTGCTGCTTGCCGAACTCGAGGAAAGGATCGAGGCGGACGAGGCCGACCAGGTAGTCGAACGCGCGTCACGCAGCGCAACGACAACGGCACCCAAGAAGCGACCAGAAACCTTCCTTGTCCGCGCCGAACAAGTCGTCCTCGCGAATCCCCAAGGTCTCCGTACCGTCGAAGTCGCCGACCGGATTGGCCAACGCCTGTCGGCGGCGCACAGTTCCCTCCAGCTCTTGGCTCAGCAAGGCAAGATCGCTCGGCATGGCAGCAGGACCGCCACGCTGTGGACCCCGATCGGCGCGACGCCTGTCGAGCGCGTCGAACGAATCGGAGAGGCCATCGTCCACGTCTTGAAGGAGGCGGGGCCTGCAACCGCGATGGATCAGCGGACCCTAAAGGCGCGAGTGACGGCAGTCGTCGCCGGAGCCACCAAAAAGGCACCAGCCTCCAACAGCATCGCCATGGAGCTGCGCCGCCTGTCCGAGAGGCGCATCATCGAGAAGCGCGGGGCGAACGAACACGGACCCACATACGGTCTTTGTCAAACTGAGGTGGAGAACGATCCCCCTACCCTGAACTAACCCCCCCCTGAAATGACGAAGGCCCCAAGAGACGCGGACTAGGCGTCTGGAGGGGCTTCGTCCCGCTCGACGGCGAACCCGTCGCACGGTCCTCCGAGGGGAGACCGTGTGAAGGTAGCACGCGCGCCGCCGAGGGCCACTACTCGTGTGCGCGGAGGCGCGATGTCACAAAACATCAGATAGGTCGAGCGCTTAGCCGAGCGCGGACCTGAAGAATCGGGGGCGCCAGGGGACTCACTCCTTTCCCTTGGTGCCCTCGTCGGCCTGCTTGAGCGCCTGGAGCGCGGTGTGCAAGAGCCACGTGCTCACCGTCATGCCGCTCCTCTCGGCAGCGGCGGCGATGGCCTGCTTCTGCTCGGTGCTCACGCGGATGTGGACGTTCTCGGCCTTCCGCACGGCCTTGCGCCTCTTGGCCCTTGTCACGCATCCAGTTGTCGCACATTTGGGCCGCCTGTCAACCCCTTGCGCGCTTGACCAAATGTGCTACCTTTGGATGTATGGATGCACGAGCGATTGACCCCCGGATGCAACGCGGCATCGCCCTTGCGAAAACGAAGGGCGAGACGATCAAGGCCATCATCGGCGCGAAGTACCTCGTGCCGAGCCAGACGCACTCTGGCGGCTACGTCGTGGACACCGACGATGGCTCGTGCACCTGTCCCGATTTTTTGGAATGCGGCGGCCACGGTCGCGTGCACCGCTGCAAGCATCTGTGGGCAACGCTCATCGTGAGACACGAGGTCGAGTTGCCCGATGGCAACACGCTCGTGACCGAAGAGAAGATCCGCTTCCAGTACGACCGCAACTGGCCCGCCATCAACGCGGCGCTCGTGGATCTCCATCGAATCGGGCCGGCGATCCTCGCTGACTTGGTGCGCTTCCGGGTCCCGTCCAATGACGGCCAGCCTCGGAAGCGTGGGGAACAGCCTGTGCCGATGCGCGACTTGATCTACGCCGCGCTGATTCGGACGTTCGAGAACAAGACGGCCCGAAGCACGATGGCTTCCGTCGAACGCTTCCAGGCCGTCGGACTTTGCGAGAACGTGCCCCACTACAACACGTTACTCCGCAATATCGCGAAGCCCGAGGTGATGCCCATCCTGCACGGGTTGCTCGGCGCGTGCGCCGCCCCGCTGGCCGTCATCGAGAGCGGCAAGCTCGCACAATACGCCATCGACTCAACGGGCTTCTCCACATCGATCTACGCCTCATGGCGAGAGAAGAAGCACGGCAAGCCGAACACCCATACGGTGAAAGCCCGCTACGTGAAGGCCCACGCCTTCGTGGGCACGACAACGAAGGCTATCGTCGCGATCCAGCCGACCGAGCCCGACGTGGGCGACGCGCCGATGCTCGCTCCGCTCCTCACCCGCGCCATTGAGAATGGCCATCATCCGCGCGAGGTGACCGCAGATGCCGCGTACCTCAGCAGCGAGGTCGTTGCCGCGATTGAGGCCGTGAACGCCCAGCCATTCATCGCCTTTCGCGAGGGGGTGACGGGCGTCTCGCGGCCCATCATCGCCAAGCTGTACCACCGCTTCATGGCGGATCAGGAGGAGTACATGCGGAAGTACCACCGCCGCAGCAACGTCGAGACCGTCATGCACATGTGCAAGGAGCGCTTCGGTGGGCGGCTCCGTTCGCGCCGACCGAGCGCGCAGTACGCGGAGATCATGCTCAAGGCCATCTGCCACGACGTGGCATGTTTGGTGACGGCGATTCACGAGCTGGAGATCGACCCCAAGTTCTGGACGCCTGCATCTAACGTCGTCCCCCTGTTCGGCACGAACGAGGGGGTGACGTTGTGAGCGATCTCACCCCGCAAGAACAAGATCACGTGCGCGGTGCCCTCAACTTCCTGCACCGTCGCTGCGGCACATGGGTCAACGCGAGCAAGGTGCTGGGCATGAAGCCGCTCACGCTCTGCCACGTGGGCGGTGGTCACAAGGTGCCGACCGTCGTCCTGGCGCTGCGTATCGCTCGCGTCGCTAAGGTCGGCGTGGATGACGTGCTTGCCGGCAAGTTCCCGTCGCCTGGAACATGCCCAGCATGTGGCGTCAAAACGTGAGGCCAATGCCCCCAGGTGTGATGGCCGGGTGGATTTGGTTGGAGCCAACCACGACTCGTGGACTGCTTGCGAGAATGCCGAACCCGAGCCAGATGCCGCCGCCAAGGATCAGGGCTGCACACACAGAAAGAAAAATGGCTCCACCACCTGGCGCGAGCGGCGTGAGTCCAGTCTGGTACCCATTGTCGTCGTACCCCGAGAATGCACCTGTCTGCATGATGAGCACGAAGATGCCGGTGATGAGGCCGACGCCAGCTACGGCGCTGCCTCCTACGACGTCTACGAGGTCGATGTTCGCTCGAAAGTTTGCGTTCGTGCTGCCGTGGGTCACGGGCACTTTGACGTCCGTGGCGTTGCCGTCGATCTTGATCGTGTGGGCACCAGCAGCCATGAACATCGTGCATGGCGTGGTGCACTGGCCGGAATCAATGACGACAACGCTAGGCTTGTCGCCGCGGTCAAAGTGGACGTTCGCCTGCGCCCGAGCGTCGCGACCGAGCAGAACGCCCATCGCAATGCCAGCGCAGCCCATGATCCGATGGTACCCCGCCTTGGTCATCGTCATCTCCTTGCACGCGGCTCGACGTTCATGCAGAGCCTCGCACCAACAGGAGATACTACTCCTGTTTCTGGAGCGGACAAACGCACGATTGTCCAGCGGTGGACATCGCCAAAGCGAAGGCCGCGAAGGTATGCCGCGACCTCGGCCAGCGCGTGCTGGAATTGCGTGTGTCCCGAGAGTGGACACAGCAAGAGCTGGCAGACGCGATGGGGGTCGATGTCCGGGAGGTGCGCCGCGTCGAGGCAGGCGACAATCTCACGGTGATCATGCTGACGCGCCTCTCACTGGCGCTCAACGTCGGCGTCGGAGAGTTGTTCGAGCGCCCCGCTCGACACCGTGCACGACATCCTGGACGCCCGCGGCACTCCTAAAACCCTTCTCGATCCTACGTGGGAGCGGCAGGCATTGCGGCGGCGGCACCATCCGGAATGATCACCCAGCGCGGCAAAGGCCCCTGGTCCCTGAGTTGACCGCCTGGCGCTGTCGTCGGAAACGGGAATCCGTTCGTCTTGTTGTCAGCGTCCACCTTCGTCGGATAGCAAATCGTTCGGTCCTGAATCGAGTTGAAAATGTCGACGTTCGGATAGCAGAGCTTCCGTTCCCCCTGCGGCCATGTTCGCTGGTCCGGACCGTACAGTCGGGTGAGCGACCACGCTGGTGGTGAGCACGGACGGTCCTTGGTCGACGAGACGCAACCGCTCTCTCGTGCGGCGCGACCGACAAGATGTGGCGCGCCCGACTGCCCGACTCCTTGTGCCTTGTGACGCTTCAGGACTCCCACTCCAAGCCCGATCGCTCCGCCCCATACAGCGTAGGTCGCGGTTTTCCCGCGCTTGCCTCCCGCTAGGCCGACAAGTGCACCAAGCCCAGCACCAGCCAGGAGCATAGTTACAGGGTGATCCACCAGGTTGCCCATGAGCCAAGTCTATCCATGTCGGTGGCGAATGGAAAGCTGGGTCGGAACCGGGCCGGTGGCGAGCACATGAGCGAGTGGGTCGACCTTTGAGTCGTGGTGACAAGCTCGGTTTCGTGGTGACGAGACTGATTCATGAGGCACGGCCGGGTCGTGATGGCAGCGCAGCGCCCTGGAAGACTGCGACAGCTGGTGGGATGACGTTCGATGTGAAATGGCTGTGCAGCGCCAGAAAGACTGCGCCAGGTAGTCATAGGCGACGTGATGCTCTTGATGGTGATGGCTGTGCAGCGCCCTAAGACTGCGACCCGTCCGTATCCTGTACGCATGGCCTGACCACCGACCACCCCCAATGGCCGAATGTGTGACGGAGGATGAGACGGCAGCGCAGCGCCCGGAAGACTGCGACCATGTCGAGTGGGACACGCTGAGGAGGGTCGTGACGGCCGCGCAGTTTATGACGGCTGCGCAGCGCCCGGAAGACTGCGACCAGGAGATCCGGGATCACGGAGAAGCATGGATGGCGCGGAGGGGGAGGGCGGGGCAGCGCCGTTAAGACTGCGACGAGCCGACCTTCAGGTTATGAGTTCACGTCGTGCGGTGGCCGCGCAGCGCCTTCAAGACTGCGACAGCGAGGGTGTCGACTGGGGACTGGGGCGAATAATTGTGACGGCAGCGCGACGCCCAGAAAGATCGCGACTGCTCCCATCCCTCCGATGACGCGGAGCACGCGGAGCGCGGAGCGTCGTGATGGCTGCGCAGCGCCAGCAAGACTGTGACCAACGATGATGGCAGCGCAGCGCCTCGAAGACTGCGACACGTCGTGGAAGTCGGCCAGAACTCAGGCATCTCTCGTCGTGATGGTTGCGCAGCGCCTAGAAGACTGCGACTGAGCCTACAGTCATCCTGTAGCAGCAACGACGGTGACGACGAGACGACGGTGAGGAAGGTCGTGATGGCTACGCAGCGCCCGGAAGACTGCGACGCGAGCACGTTTGCCATGTGCGCCTCGGGCTGCACGAACGCAAGTCGCGACGGCTGCGCAGCGCCACGAAGACTACGACAACACGAAGTGGAAGACTATTCCGTGACCGGGCGTTGAGGGACATGATATGTACATCGAGGAATGGAGCGTCAGGAGATGAACACACAGGCGACGACGGGACCGATCGAATCCACGAAGAAGGACGAAGGCGACGACGACCACGTCGTGGATAGTGGCGGCAGGCCGAACTTCTGCGCCTTCGCCAAGGCGCTCCGCGGTGAAGCGAGGTTCTCGGCGGACCTGCACGGTGATGAGTCGGGCGGCGACCAGGCCGCCCTTCAGCGACTGGCCGACGAGGTCGAGCAGGTCGGCAAGCGCCTCGGGTACATGTGACGCCATGCCGAAGAAGAGCCAGAAGCCGCTCAAGAACGGTCGCCGGCACGTCGTCAAGCTAGCC
>Ga0187803_10000674_pt1 | contig 13496 bp, 13 predicted proteins | sample NC_wetland_sal_i_2_FD_132425 | JGI IMG/M metagenome (GOLD analysis project Ga0187803, IMG submission 132425) | Wetland sediment microbial communities from Neuse River Estuary, North Carolina, USA - Control_3 | ecosystem: Environmental > Aquatic > Freshwater > Wetlands > Sediment | place: USA...
AGCAGGCCAACCATGCCGATCGCAGCTGTTTTCATAGGACCCTCCTGATGATTCCGGAGTACTGCTCAGCATGCACAAAAAATCCGCTGTAGATAGCAAAAGCGCAGTGAGTCTCGTCACGTCTCCTTGTGAGCTAGATCACCCTTAGACGCCCCCGAGTCAGACGTTTGTCGCAAACTGCCCTGCCACCCTTCTAATCTGCGATAGGTGCTGAGAAACAAGATTCTCGGAAACTGGGAATCTTGGAAAAGCCACATTCCGAGAAGCGTACTTCACAGGACTTGGCGCTCAAATCGGTGTGATAATCTCCCGGCAATGGTTTCGCGCTCCAATGATGCAGATCATCCCGAACCAGTGGCTCGGTCTAGCTGGCGGGCGCGGCTATTTACCGCATTGTCTGGTTTGGTCCTATTTGTCGGGATAGAAATCTGTCCGGCAGATGTAGCGCTTCTTCTCTACATATTTTTCGTGGCAATTCTGCTCCTGAGTAGCAGTGTCTTGTTAGTATGCGCAGCGATTGGCAAGAACCGCCGCCGATATCTCCAACAACTCTCAACGCTGACGATTTTTTTGGTCGTTGCGGTCAGAGTCTTTATCTTTGGCCGGATGTATCCCTTCGCAATCCGCAGCGAAGCTAGGTGGTTAGCAGGGCCCGAAGATTATAAGGCACTCGCATTGGCGCACCCGACGCTCACCCCGAATCACCTGCAGCCGCCATCCCGTCCCCTGGGGTGCGTCGGCAAATTGTGAATGGTGCGGGCGCGCGAAGCCAGATACATGGGCAACCCCATCCGGCCAAATCTTTTAGGGGCGGGCGCAAGTGGGCGTGAACGTGATTCCTTCACTGATCTGCCGGACGTTGGTGGACTTGATCATCCTTCCTACGGCGTTAGCCTGAAACGTGCGCATCTTTCCTTCCTTCGATAATATGGTATGATATATGCGAAGAATCGAATATTCCAATTGACTACAGCAGACTCCACACCCGACTCGCTGCGCCGCTTCAAGGCTGACATCTTTCAGGCACTCGCGCACCCGACGCGGATCGCGATCGTAGAATTGCTGGGAAACGGAGAACTCTCAGCGGGCGACCTCATAGAGAAGCTTGGGATGGAACAAGCAAATATCTCCCAACACTTGACCGTTCTCAGGTCGAAACGGCTTCTCGTGAACCGTAAGGCGGGAAACCAAGTCTTCTATTCGGTTCGCGACCCGATCATCAACAAGGTTCTTGCTCTCATGCGCCGGTATTTCCAGAAGCACCTGAAAGAGGCGCTGGAGCTACTCGATGAAATGGATAACCGCTCCGCAGAGGCGAGCCGGTGATTTTCCGGACGGTCCGGTTTCCGAGGCTGCCCCTAACTCGTGCAGGATGGCACTTCCTTTAATCGGCAATTCGCGATAGCGACTCGCATTGCGCATTTTTGGAGACTGAGGTTTGTCATTACGTGCTCATCGTTAGGATGTCCGGCGCAGGATCGGCTTTGATGTTCCACGATCTCCGTTTTCTGCTGATACTTGTGACTGTGTGGGTTGTCCTGGGGCTCGTGGGTTTGCTCCGCCCTCACAGCATACGTCTTGCGCGTGTGCTTTTTTCACTCGGGGCGGTCGTGTGTTTCGGCGTTGCCGTTCTGGCAGGAATCTTCCTCGCTGCAGGACAGGCAGCACAGGTTCTGATCCTTCCGCTGGGCCTTCCAGATCTGCCCTTCCACGTTCGGCTGGATGCATTGTCCGCGTTCTTCTTGCTGTTGCTGGGGCTCGCAGGGGCCGGCATCTCGACATTCGCAGCCGGTTATTTTCGATCGGGCGAAGGCACCGCACCGGCTTTGCTTGGCCTGCAATATCACGTATTTCTTGCCAGCATGGTGGTGGTGATGGTCGCCGATGATGCCTACCTGTTCATGGTGGCGTGGGAGACGATGGCGTTGAGCTCGTATTTTCTGGTGACCACCCAGCACCGCATTCCCGACATCCGTCGCGCCGGTTTCCTATATCTCATCATGGCTCATGTAGGCGCAATCTGCATCCTGCTCTGCTTCGGCGTGCTCCAGGGCGGCAGTTGGCAATTCACGTTCGATGCGATGCGCGGCGCTTCCCTAACACCTTTCTGGGCAACCACCGCGTTTCTGCTGGCGCTGTTGGGTTTTGGAGCCAAAGCGGGCCTTGTGCCACTGCATGTGTGGCTGCCGGAAGCCCACCCGGCGGCGCCATCGCCGGTCTCGGCAATGATGAGCGGCCTAATGCTCAAGACTGCGATCTATGGAGTGCTCAGAATTAGCTTCGACCTACTGCATGCCAGGTCGTGGTGGTGGGGAGCCCTTATGGTCGGGCTCGGCCTGTTCTCGGCGCTCTACGGGGCGATCTTCGCGGCAGTGCAAACCGACATGAAGCGCCTCCTCGCGTACTCCTCCATTGAAAATATTGGAGTGATCTTTACAGGGATCGGCCTGTCGATTTTGTTCGAGACAGCTAATTTGCGCCTGTTTGCGGCTATCGCCCTCACCGCCGCCTTAATCCACGCTCTCAACCATGCCCTGTTCAAGAGCCTACTTTTTCTCGCCACCGGTTCAGTGCTGCACGCCACGAAACAGCGAAGCCTCGGGAAGCTAGGCGGCCTGATCCGTTCCATGCCCTGGGTCGCGACCCTGGCGCTGGTCGGCACACTCGCCATTGCAGGCTTGCCGCCGCTCAACGGTTTCGTTTCCGAGTGGTTGCTGCTGCAGTCGTTTCTGTTCACTCCGCAGATCCCCCATGCCTTCATCAATATGCTGATCCCTCTTGGCGCTGCGGCGCTCGCGCTGACCGTCGCTCTTGCGGCCTATGTGATGGTGAAGTTTTATGGCGTGATTTTCTTAGGCCGGCCGCGAGAAGCTTCGCTGGCAAGCGCCCACGACGCCAACTGGCTCGAACGCTTAGGCCTCTGTTGGCTGGGTTTTGGGTGCATCCTGATCGGGATCCTGCCACAGCTCGCACTGAAAGTTGCCGGTACGGTTACCGGCAACTTGGTCGGAGAGAGCGTTAAGCTCAGTTCCACCGCCTGGTGGATTTCGCCGATCGCGCCGGAGCAGGCTTCCTATAGCGGCCTGATATTAATGTGCGGAATCGTCGGCGTCTTCGGTATCACCTATATGCTCGTGCGCCTTCTGGCCCACGGGCGCATGCGCCGTACGGCAACGTGGGATTGCGGTTATCCTTGGCTGACCGCTCGCATGCAGGATACCGCGGAGGGGTTCGGTCAGCCGATCCGGCACATGTTCGGCGGATTCTTTCGCATGGAGCGGGATTTGCCCTCGCCCTCCGACAGCGCCCCGCGCTACCGGATTCATATTGAGGATCGCCTGTGGCGGGCGATTTATCAGCCAGTTGCGCGCGGAGTGCAATGGCTCGCGGATGTGATTGGCGTCTTGCAGGGCGGACGCCTGGCCATCTATCTGCTCTACAGTTTTCTGACTCTAATCGTTTTGCTGATATTCGTCCTATGAGGGGAATCACATTCGTTCGCCAATTTGCGGAAGTGGTGGTGGCGATCGGGCTCGCTCCGCTGTTTGCCGGATGGATCGCGCAATGTCGCGCGTGGCTCAGAAACCAATCGCCACGCCCGTTACTTAGCCGGATCGGATGCCGGAACAAATGTTCCACAAGGATGCGGCGCTGGCTGCGGATGCATCGTCGCTCTTCCGGGCCACACCCTACGTGCTTTTCGGGACGATGGTGCTGGCAGCGGCAATCATACCCTCTCTCGTGACCGATCTGCCGTTCGCCAGGGTGGCCGACGCTATCGCGCTCATCGGTCTCTTCGCCACGGCGCGCGTGTTCCAGTCGCTGGCGGCCATGGATATCGGGACGGCCTTCGGAACGCTCGGGGCACGGCGCGAGATGATGGTCGGCTTCCTCGCGGAGCCAGCACTGCTGATGGTGCTTTTCAATGCATTCCTGCTCTTCGGTAGCACGGCGTTGCCGGATCTGGTCGACGGATACGCTTCGCATCGATCAGTCGTCGATCCCAGCGTGATTTTTGCGGCAGTCGCATTTTTGATGGTGCTGCTGGCCGAAAACGCCCGCATCCCGATCGATAATCCGGCCACCCACCTTGAACTTACGATGATCCACGAAGCGATGCTACTCGAATATTCGGCTCGGCACCTCGCGTTGGCGGAATGGGCGTCGAACTTGAAGCTCTTTAATTACGCCTGTATTGGATTTGCCTTGTTTCTGCCCTGGGGTATTGCAACGCACGGACAGGATGGGGGCGTGGTGCTACTGGTTGCCCTCGCCGCGCTGATCGGGAAACTCGCGCTTGCCGGGTCGGCATTGGCGCTCATCGAATCGCTGTCGGCCAAGCTGCGAATCTTTCGCGCTCCCGAATACTTGGCGATGGCGTTTCTGATCGCGGTGCTTGGCCTGCTCGTTCATCTTCTTCTAGGAGCCTAATCGGGATGACCACACCGCATCTGATCACCCAGTTTCTCAACCTTCTGGCTGCGGGCCTGTTGCTTATCTCTTTTGCCATGCTCTCACGGCGACGCACGCAGCGATTGATTACCCTCCTGGCCTGGCAGGGCGTCATCCTTTTTCTCTCGACATGCCTCGTGGCCCATAGTTCTGGGCTGTCGGAGCTTTACTATTCGGCAGGGCTCACCCTGATCCTGAAAGTTATCGCCCTGCCCTGGATACTTCATCGGCTGATCTATCAGCTCGGGGCGCAATGGGACAGCGAGCCGCTAGTCAATATCCCCGCGACGATGTTGGTCGGCTTGGCGCTCGTGATCTTCGCTTTCGGCTTGGCGCAACCGATTAGCATGCTGGCCACAACTATCACGCGCCACACCCTCGGCATTGCGCTGGCCGTGATCCTTCTTTCATTTCTGATGATGATTACCCGTCGCAAAGCAATCACGCAGGTGATCGGATTTCTCGCCATGGAAAACGGCCTCTTCTTTGCGGCGACCAGCGCGACTTACGGCATGCCGATGGTGATCGAACTGGGCATAGCGCTGGACTTATTAGTTGGCGTGTTTATTCTCGGGATTTTTTTCTTCCAGATTCGAGAGCAGTTCGAGAGCCTCGACCTGCATCACCTGGAAGCACTGAAGGAGGACTGAAGTGGAACTCTTGCTTGTATTGGGTTTGCCACTGCTGGGGTCCATTTTGCTGGCCCTATTCGGCGCACGCCGTTACGCAGCTGACCTCAATGCCGGTATGAGCTTGGCCACGCTAACCGCCGCCTCACTGTTGGTCCTGCGAGTCATCCGCTACGGCCCGATCCTAGTCGGGCACGAGCAATTCTTCGTCGATTCCTTCAACGTGTTCCTGGTCGCGCTAACGGCGTTCGTAGGTTTCACGACGTCGCTTTTTTCCCGCCCTTACATGCGCATCGAAGAGCACCACGGACGCATCAATCCCCGTCGTTTGCGCCTTTACCACAGCATGTATCAACTCTTTATGGGGGCCATGCTACTGGCGCTACTGACCAATAACATGGGGCTGCTGTGGGTGGCCATGGAAGCGGCAACGCTTTCCACCGTGCTGCTAGTTTCGTTGTACCGCACACGGGCCAGTCTGGAGGCAGCCTGGAAGTACTTCATCTTGTGCGGCGTTGGTATCGCCCAAGCTTTGTTTGGTACCATTCTCCTTTATTTTGCCGCTGAGCAAACGCTTGGGCGCGAGGGTATGACTGCGTTGCTGTGGACGCATCTCAATGCCGTGAAGGGACAACTTGAACCGAGGGTGTTAGGACTTGCGTTTGTCTTTCTTCTGGTTGGGTATGGAACCAAGGTCGGGCTCGCTCCCCTCCACAACTGGCTTCCCGACGCGCATGCCGAAGGCCCGACGCCGGTATCGGCGGTTCTTTCCGGCCTTCTTCTGAACGTCGCGCTCTACGCAGTCATTCGCTGCAAGGTGCTTGTCGAGGGCTCTGTCGGTTCTCTTCTTCCGGGCCGTATGCTGATGACCTTTGGACTACTGTCGGCGGTGCTTGGTGCGTTCTTTCTCTGGAGACAGCGCGATATTAAACGGCTATTTGGCTACTCATCGATCGAGCACATGGGCATCATTACATTTGCGTTCGGATTGGGCGGTCCGGTAGCCAATTTCGCGGCACTGTTGCACATGACAGTCCACTCACTCACAAAGTCGTCCATCTTCTTCACCGCCGGGCATGCTTCGCAGACTGCTGGCACGCAGCAAATGGATGGCATTCGCGGTCTACTGGGCATCAGCCCAACAATAGGCTGGGGACTCATGCTGGGATCGATCGCCATTCTTGGGATGCCGCCATTTGGCGTCTTTGCAAGCGAATTTCTCATTCTTACAACCGCAATGAGAGAGCATCCTTGGAGCACTCCTTTTCTCCTGATTGCACTCGGAGTGGCGTTTGCCGCAATTTTCAGCCGAGTGCAGCCCATGGTCTTTGGGGAAAGCGACGCGCCTCCTTTACCTCATTCTCCGGCCCTATTACCCGTCTTCATTCATCTCGCCATGGTGTTGACACTTGGAATCTATATGCCCCCGGCACTGGCCGAGTGGTATCGCGCCGCCGCGCGCTTGATCGGGTGACGTATATGAGTCTTATTTTCCTCGAAGGAACGATTAGGCAGCTTCCTTCGAACATAAGTTGCGGTTACGCAAAGGTTGGAGCCGCACAGTGGCAACGCGCGACCGAAGAGTTGTGCGTGTCCGGCGGCCGGTTATTCACTCTTTGGGGAGCGGATGATCGCGACCGTGACGGCCGTTTCCGCATCTACGCCGCTTATCTTCTTCCGGAAGACGTGCTCGTGCTTGAGCACGAGATCGAAGACATAGTGAATCCCATATATCCGAGTCTCACCCCCATGTTTCCTTCCGCGCTGCGGCTGGAACGCGCGATGCGTGACCTGTTCGGGGTTCCGAGTACGGAGCTGGACGAGCGCGGTTGGTTGCGCCACGGCGGCTGGCCCGAAACGATATTCCCGTTGCGGCGGGACATCGACGGGAAGCAGCAATATCCCGTCACGTCTGAGGCCTACCCGTTTCTCCAGGTCGAAGGTGACGGCGTACACGAGATCCCTGTCGGCCCGGTTCACGCGGGGACCATCGAACCAGGACACTTTCGATTTTCGGTTGTTGGCGAGAAAGTTTTGCGGCTGGAAGAACGCCTCGGCTACACGCACAAAGGAGTCTCGAAGCGGTTTGAAGAGATGCCGCAAAATGAGGGCCATCGTCTAGCGGCGCGCCTTTCCGGCGATTCCGCCGTCGCCTTTTCCTGGGCATATTGCGCGGCTCTGGAAGCAATAACCCGAACCGCCTGCCCTCCTCAAGCCGCGAACCTGCGCGCGCTGGCGCTCGAACACGAGCGGTTGGCCAATCACCTGGGCGATTTGGGCGCGCTGGGCAATGACGCGGGTTTCGCGTTCGGACTCACGCAGTTTTCGCGCTTGAAAGAGGACCTCCTGCGAACCAACGTCGCCGTTTTCGGAGCGCGTTACCTGATGGATTACATAGTCCCTGGTGGAGTGGCGCTCGATTTACCTCAAGACGCGCCCCGGCTGCTTCGCGGTGAATACCTGGCGCTGGAGCAAGCTGTGACCAATTTACGTTCCATCTATGACGAACATGGGGGACTCCAAGACCGCTTCCGAGAGGCGGGCCGGCTCGAACCTGAGCTAGCCGAGAAACTTGGAGCCATGGGTTTGGCCGGACGCGCTTCGGGCGTTTCTTGCGATCTGCGGGTGGACCATCCCTGGCCGCCCTATGATCGACTGAAGGCAAAATTGGTCACGCACACTTCAGGCGACGTTGCCGCGCGCGTGCAAGTGCGCTTCGACGAGTTCACCGAATCTCTGCGGCTTTGCCGAACGCTTCTCGAAGATTTTGCATCGGAGCCAATCCAGACGGAGGTGCCTTTCGCGGAATCGGGTCGTCTCGGAATCGGCGTGATCGAAGGATGGCGGGGGCCGGTGATGATCGCTCTTGAAGCTGGTCCGGACGGAACCGTTCGGCGTTGCCACGCGCACGACCCGTCGTGGCAGAACTGGCCGCTGCTCGAATATGCAATCCTCGGCAACATCGTTCCTGATTTCCCCCTGATTAACAAATCCTTTAACCTGTCCTACAGCGGACAAGACGGATGAGGCGCCATGCTTGATGTTCTTTCAACGATGCTCCGCACCGGGATTCTGACCGAACCTTTGCCAACTTGCGGCGATGCATCATCTGTTGCGGTCGAAACACTGCAGAAGGATTTGTGGAACATCGTGGGTCGCGCGCTCTGCATCCGTCACGTCGATGCCGGCTCGTGCAATGGATGCGAGCTTGAAATTCAGGCGCTCAATAATCCCTACTACAATCTGGAGGGAGCGGGCGTCAAATTCGTCGCCAGCCCGCGCCATGCGGACGTGCTGCTGGTAACCGGACCGGTATCGGTGAATATGGAAGAAGCTCTAAGGCGCACCTATGACGCCGTCCCCGATCCCAAACTCGTCATCGCGGTCGGAGACTGTGGAGCCTGCGGCGGAGTGTTCGGTGAGGGTTACGCCAGCCGGGGCAGCATCGCCAACATCATTCCTGTGCACCACACAGTTCCAGGCTGTCCCCCAAGTCCGGCGGCGATCCTGGGCGGCATCCTCGCTACCGTTCGTTCCACTGCCATTCCCGGATGAAATGAAGGACTACGGAATCGCTGAAGGCAGTCAAGGATTCGAATGCGAATAGGATGCGCGAGAGCCTTGAAAAACTCCGCTTTGAAGTTGGCAAGCTGCTGTGGCCTGATAGTTCTTAATGTACGGACATGGTAATCTGCGAATATTAGCATGTCACGGGATTTCACAAAGCGCTTCTCTGTTGCGCCCTCGAGAAAATCCTCAACATCCAGCAATGGAAACGGCCACAAGTGTCATTCCGACCGGCCATCCGAGCTCGCGCACCGGGAAGAGCGCAAAGCTAATTTGAAGCACGCAGTCTTCTATGTGGCGGTTGCGTTGGTGCTTATCCTAGCAGGACGGCTCGGTCGTGTCAGCAAGGCTCAGCATTCGACTGCCAGCCAACCGTCAGGGCAAGGCGTCACTCTTGTTCTGCGCCTTCAAGCGCGGCTCGAGACCCAGTTTGGGCTCACTGTGCGATTCCGGTTGGGCAATGCGGGAAGTCATTCAGTTTTCTATCCTGTGTATCCGGGCACAAACGTTCCGGTCGGAGAGATTGTCACCCGTACATCCTCGTCGTCCGATTGGATGCCTCTATCCGCCAAGTCTCAACTGCAATGGTCTCCGGAATCGATCGACCGCACTCTTCGGTGGATTGAGATGCCGCCCGGGGGATGGGTCGACGGCGAGTTTTCCGATCCCGGCATGCGGGGCGCGGAGCACGCATATGCGATCCTACTCAAGCCAGGTCGAGACGCCGACCCGCTCCGGATCCTCTCTGAACCCTATAACTCAGGCCGGAATTAGCCTGAAGGTGAAGAGGCCTGCTTCGAGAACAAGTACGGCGGAGCCTACATCGGGTCTTGGCAATATAGCTTCGCCAGACCAACATCCGAAACCTCAAACTCTTTTGCCACATTTTGCATTGGCGTGCTCCAAACTCTTGCGCATAGGTCCTGTCTAGTGGTTCGAATATGACTTTGCACAAGACCTTCCTGCGGATTGGAATTTGAAGGAACAAGAATCGCAACCAGAGATATTCCTGACATGAAGGGAGAGTTCACGATCGTGGCGAGATCAAGTAGAGCACCTGCTCACAAGGCAGGCGCGCTAGTTCAGGCAGTAGGCTTTCGACCCACCGCCCCTATGCGAGCCTTGTACCACGTCAAGCATGTGAAGATCGGTGACTTAGAATAACCGAGAACTACACGCATACTTTCAAGCAAGGCGAGCAAGATGCGACGGAACCGCTAGGAGACTTTTTGGGAACCGGATCGCCTGAGATTGACAAGGGAATATTGACTTCTTTCCCAAATAAAAGAAGGGCTTGTTGGCAGTACCCAACAAGCCCTTAAAGGAACCGATCTGTCCGGCTATTCTCAATCACAGCTCGACGAGGTCGCGCTGCGCTTAAATCAGCGTCCGAGAAAAACGTTGGGGTTTGAAACTCCGGCGACTAGACTCCAAGCCAGCGTTGCAATGACCCATTGAGACCACCGGACTTATCGGGGCCTGGCGCTGGAGAGCCCATTCAGGGTGGGGGTCTACAAGACAAACCACCAATGAATGTGACTAGTGAACGAGAACAGGAAATATGAGCGGACTACGGACCGAGAGTACTTGCTAACGTACTTTCAGGTAGAGCACGTTTCTCACGATAAAACTTCTACGGTTAGGGAAAGAAGCGTCTGAGAAAGATTGACGCTTAAACCTTTTTTAAGCAGCTCAACGGCAGGTCGTCAATAGATGTCCATGAAGCAGCGAAGATAATTTGGAAGATGGGCGAGCCAGATGCGGCGCGGTCCCTTGTTGAGCTTGGCTCCCCGATTCCTGGCCATCAAGGTTGTCGAATAACGGAACCCGCGAGCACACGGCTGTTATCCACTCCGACGAGAAATATATGATCTGAATCCACGGCGTAGGCCGTGAAATTGAACGTTGTCGTTGGTGGGAACGTAGTTGTCACGACCAAGGTGTTTGGACCCGTGCCAGGCGGCGTAATAGTGAGGGGGCCGTTGAACCGGATATTAAAAAACTGCTTTCCCGCTCCAAACTCGTTAAAGTCCATGATGCCACTAGCATTGTTCCCCGTGGCGGAGGTCAGCTTCATATGGCCGACAAAGTCCTCTTCGGCGCTGCTGACTCCGCTCCAGACGAAGGCGAAGTCCCCCGCCAATGAGGCGGGCGAGACCGGGCTGGCTGTCTGGGCCAGGAGACTGCCGTCGCTCGCGATTTGGGAGTCGGTTTCCTGGAAAACGGCATCGGTCGGTGAGATCAAATAGAAGATGAAGGTGAAGGTCCCAACTTTCGTATCCGTCCAAGTCGCCGTGCCGCCTCCGAGTCCGTTGGCATCCACGGTATAAGTTCCACTGACCGTGCCTCCCTGCGAGGGTAGAAGCGTGACATTTCCGCTGTCGTTCTCATCGAGGAAAATCGACGTCAGGTTGCCACCGCCATCCGCGGTGAAGCGGCCAGCCGTGGCAATCGGCCCAGCCGAACTGGAGCCTCCTATAAGAAACGCAAATCCGCTGTTCAGTGAGGCTGCAGTAAAAGATATGTTTTGCTGTGCAAATGCATCACCGGAGAATGCCTCAGGAAAATCGGTGCCGAGCAGCTTCAAGCGAGTCGCATCGACGACATAGAAGGCAAAATTGTGCCCGGCAATGTTAGCGGTACCGCGGCCAAAGCTGGTGCCGTTGCCGTTTGTATCCAGTTGATAGAACGCGCCGGCCGGAAATAGCTGTTGCCCGGACAGCGTGCCAGCTTCATTGGAATCAAACAGGCCAGAGTTGATGCCGCCTCCGCCATCGGCGTTGAAGCGGCCGATGATGGATTCGGGATTGAACGTGGCACTGATGCCGGCGACGTCAAAGACGTAGCCTCCCGCGATTGCCGGATCGGAAAAGGCCGCCGCGTTCTGCCTTTGAAACGAGCCACTGGCAGTTGAGTTTAAATCGGTCTGCACAATGAGGCCCTGGGTCGCGGAAGTAAGCGTGATGCTGTAGTTTGTTGAGCCGGAGGTGTTCGTCAGGCTGAGCGTGCCACGGCCATCCGCAGTGATGGAATAAGTGCTGTTGGTAAATTGCAGGGAGAAAACCCCGGTGCACACGTTGACGTCCTCAAGACCACCAGTAATATGGCCGCTCCCGTCCGCGGTGAAGGTGCCGGCTCGCGTGAAAAAGCTGCTCGACCCGGCGCAGAGTTCCGTGCCGCTCATCGAAAAAGCATACTGACCCTTCAAGTTCGCGTTGGAGAAGTTTCCGGTGGGAAGCGGTGGCGGCGGGGCGACAACTGTAGTTCCTCCGTTGCCGCATGCCACGGTGAGTGAAGCGAGCAATCCGGCGACGAGCAGGACCAGACGATTCATCGAGGGGTTCAACGTGCACCATCCAGCTGTTGGGCCTTCTGGGCGCCCATTGCGCGTCCGCGAGCGAGGGACAGGGGCGCACCCTTCGCGGTTCGCAAAACGAGAGACTGCCCGCCCTTTTGAATCATGTGCACAAGAAAGACCGTGCCCTGCCGCGTGGCAGAATTGACACCCACAACTTTCACCGAATCGCCCTTTGCGAGGGAAAAGTGGTTGGCCTGAAGAAAGGAGGCCGCACCGAGATGAACGTCAATTGCATCGCCTGCGGTCTGCAGAATTAAATGGGCGCCGATCGGCGGGGTGGCGGATTCCGCGGTATAACTTAGGACCGTGCCTTCAACGACGGTTTCCTGGGTTGCGTTGTAGCCGAGGGCGCGCATCGCCACCTGCCGTGGCCGGTCGGCCAGCTGTTGGGCCCAAGCCGCGTTGCCAAGCAGCAGTAGGAGCGCGGAGAAGAAACCTGCAGTTCTGACGCGGATTGCCTTCTGCATTCCAGACCTCCGGAGATCCATCCCCTGCATCTGCACGGTCGCTTCACAAACCGTACTAGGCCAGCCTTCTTCGTATTGATCCATACTTATCAGAACTCTGTGGTGCCAGATAAGGTTGCATTGCTCACAAACGGACTTTTCAAGAGCTTGGTCAGGAGTTGGCCGGTATCTTTTCGGCGCGAGTGCGATTTCGGTACCCTCGCCAGAGGTTTTGCGTTTTAAGGAGGCGATCCAAGCTCGCCTCCCGACTTGTGAAAACTCCTAAGAAAATTGTCGTTAGCTTAGGCTGTTGCGCGAGCGGCGATTTTGTGAAAAGTCGAGAGCGAAACCTCATAAGTTTGAACTTGGGGAGTCCCCTCAACCACTTTCGTCAGTAGCATTTGTACTTCAGGGTAAGTTTCGCGGTTGTAGGCTTCTGCGTTTTCTGCCTGATCCCAGAAACTGATCCCAACTGCTTGTGCCCCGCCTGGGATCGTCAGAACGACTTCGTCCTTGAAGCCTTTCTGTTTTTGTAATAGTGGAATGATCTGGTTTTCCATCGTTCGGGTGAATTCTCCGAGGCTATTCGCTTTCAGACGCATGGAAACATGTCGAGCAAACATGTCAACCTCCTTGACTGTCGCCGAGAAGAGAACGTCGGCTTCGGAGTACACTGCTCAGGGCTGGAGGGGCAGGTCACTGATTGAGTGAATTGGCGAGGAGCCAATCCCATGTCCTGACTCGGCGGACTTGGTCTTGAGAGTGGCCCCATGCGAATAGGAATGTCAAACAGAACTTTGTGTGATTGTGGGAATCCAATGGTTCCGGCCCACATTCCGATAAGCGGGGCGGTCTCAATGGGTCGATGCAACACTTGCTCGAAGTCTTCTTGTAGAAGTCTACGAGGCTGATTTCGTTCGCGAGCGTTGATTCAAATAGAACACCGCCCTGTTTAGGTTCTGATTGAGTACAGCCATACGGATCGATTCTGGAGGAGAAGTATTGTCAGATCAACCGATTGGAGGGTGTTGCATCGACCGGTTG
>Ga0187803_10000675_pt1 | contig 13478 bp, 25 predicted proteins | sample NC_wetland_sal_i_2_FD_132425 | JGI IMG/M metagenome (GOLD analysis project Ga0187803, IMG submission 132425) | Wetland sediment microbial communities from Neuse River Estuary, North Carolina, USA - Control_3 | ecosystem: Environmental > Aquatic > Freshwater > Wetlands > Sediment | place: USA...
CTCGATCACCTTGAGGTAGAAGTCGTCCCCGGTACGGTGGGCCAGCCGCACTAACTCCTTCTTCGCCGTGGTGTCTTTGTCGTTGCCGGAGTCGTCCTGCTCGCGGGACTTGGGGACGCGGTGGCCTTTGGCTCGCATATAGGCGATGAGTTGTTGCCAGGAGTTAGGGTTAAAAGGTACAACACGACACCATCTCCGTACTCGGATATCCGATGGTTCACCGCCCCCGTCCACCCCAGCTTCGATAAATTCTCGCTCAACGAGGCCATCAGTGCATTTCGGAACGTTAATATATCCGAACGAATAGGAGCCCTTCTTACCACGACGCGGTTCGACATTGAGTACCTCCTGTGGGACTCTTCCCTGTAATTCCTGATCCAGCTCCTGTTGCGCCAAGTCGAACTCCCCGTCTAGCTTGAGCCGCTCCCGGTCGTCCACCGGCAGGCCCCGCCGCTCCATCGCCGCTAGGATCGGCCGGACCTCCTGCACCTGCCCGACGTAGCCCTCGACGCCGGTCGGGCCGTTCCACAAGCGGTCGTGCTTCAACACATTGAGGAGAAAGTAATAGAGTTGCAGGTCACTATCCACATCAACACAGCCGTAAAACTCTAAGTTGGTGGCCGCCAGATGCTTCCAAGGGAAGGGAAAGTTGACCCACTGGCAGCAGAATTGGAGGTGGGCGGGAAGGTCGGGCTGCCAGTGGTGGAACATCTGAAGGGTGTCGTGGATGGGGCCGTTGACGCGCAGGTCTATCCCTTCGCGATCTCCAGCGGCGGCGAGGACTTTGTTGTCGAACAGCCAGAGGTTGTGGCCACACTTAGTATTCTGGGATCGCAGAATCCGCTGTGCAGCCGATATATAACCTCCCTCCCACGGGAAAGCAATTCCGCTGCCTCCACTAACTGAGAATTGAATGAGTCGGATACGGGTATCGGTAAATCCGTCACGTGCGTCTTCGTCCAAGCTGGCAGACTCGAAAGTCTCGATATCGTAGCTGACAACGAGCCCTGGATCAGCCACAACTCTTGCTGCAAAGCTGAGAGCATCATCGAGGCTTGGGTGGAGCTGGTAGTCGAGCGTCGCATAAGTCTCCTTGTCGTCCGGGTCGATCCCCCACATCCAATCGCGGTCCCGACCCGCTGCGACATTGACCGCCCGCTGGAGGTTGCGGGCGAAGAATCCTTGGTAGGCGGCCTTGCCACGCCGGATGAAGGCTGGATGATAGGTTGGGATCACCGGGATCGGTTGTGCTGCTGGCACATTCTTTGTTCCAGCATAGCCTGTGCCTTCACAAACGAAACAGTCCGGGCGCACCTTGCCCGTACGAATACAATCTTCCTCACAACACAGTTCAGGTACTGTCTGATAGGTAGGGAGCACATAGCCGCTAAGGTGACTGACTCCCCTAGCTTCCCCGGCCTCCCCGGTGAGTTCCCGCAGCGCCGTATCGCCGAGCGCTAAGATGGCCCGTGGCCGCCAGTCGCGGATTGCGGCGTCGAGGTTGGAGCGGCAGTGATTAAGGGCCGCGAACTCCCACGGCGCGCCGGTGAGCCAGTTGTTGCGGGGGCGGCAACGGAGGGTGTTGGTGAGCGAGAACTGGGCGCGGGAGTAGCCCATGCGGCGGAAGGTGCGTTCGAGGAGAGAGCCAGCGGGGGCGTATTCAACGAGAGGGCGTTGCTCCCTCGCTTCCATTTCTCCAGAAGCCTCTGCAACTATCATTACCCCCAACGATCCAGTTCCCGTTACTGCTGAGAAATCTGTTCCGTGATTGTAGCAGACGCAATCTTTGCACGATTTTGGTTTCGATCTCGCCAATGCTTCTCCTCTACCTTGATAACGTGAAGTCCCTTCAATGCTTTCGTAATCGCCATTTTTTGGTGCGCAGATATCTGACCACCTACGCAATTAAGAGGACGGTTCTGCAACACGATAACTGCTACCCTTGCTTTGGCTCGTTTGACGATCAACCAAGGGAGCATACGCCACAAGGCCCAGAACGCACTCTTACTCTCTCCACACTTCCACGCATAGCAGACCTGAACATTGTTCTTGCCGACGGTCTTCTTAATGATGTTCCCGCCGTATGCCTTGACCAACAATTCCAGCGGCCCTCGACATACTTGTGTTGCACCTACCTCCACATACACTGCCCAAGGTCGTCGCGGGTCACGGCGCATGGATATATGTCCCTCGCCATCAAAGAAGCCCGCTAGATACGCATCCAAATCCTGTCGAGCGCGAGTCCCTGCGCTTGTTCTGGTAGCGAACAATCCGTCTTTATATTCCTTTTTGGTCATGGCGACATTATATCCAATAGACTGCCTGCCTGTCCACTATCAGGCTTCTGGCGCACTGGTCCCCTCCACCCACTCCACCGTAGGCTCGTACCCGGACTCCAGCGACTCGTTCACCGGGTGTGCTCCGCGCTCGAACACTACCAGTCCGTCGTAGAAGTGCAGGGAGGCCGTCTGGCGCGTGAACGAGGTCGCAGGGATCGCCCCCCGCGTATGATCAGCGTTCAGCACGTCCACAGCGTGCTTCGAGAAGGCGATGAAGGTGTCGTCGCGGGAGATGCCGCCCTCGAAGCGCGTGGAATAGGACGAAGACACGTCTTCGACGATGTAGACTCCCGAGGGAGACATCCGGGGGTAGAGGAAGCGCCACGTCGCCATCTGGTCGCGGGAGACGTGGGAGCCATCGTCGATTACGATGTCGGGCGGGCCGGTCTCGGCGAGAACGCGGGCGAGGAAGGCCGTGTCAGACTGGCAGCCGATATGGATTTCGAGCGCGGGAGCCAGTTGGCGGCATTCCTCGTTGTTGTCGATGCCGACGACGCGGGCCTGGAGGCCGAGCCACCACTTCCACATCTGGAGCGATCCGCCGCTGGCGATGCCGATCTCCCACAGGGTGACGGGGCGGGGGGAGTTGCACCAGCGGGCGAGGTGGCGCTCGAAGGCGGGGAAGTAGTCGCGCCACTTGTTCATCGGGAGGTGGGCGTGGTAGAGGAAGAAGGACCAGAGGGAGTCGGTCATAGCCACGGCCTTATACGAGGATCAATGTTACAGTTACGGATGTACCGCTCTCGTTGACCAACGATCCTAAGTCCTGCGAGTGATCGCGCCCTTGAAAGGGCTACGTATTCCATGCTCGGAGCACTGAAAAAGTGATCTCTGATGTCAACCTGAACTCGATCAAGGCTCAGTCCCTGAACTTTGTGACACGTGCTAGCGTAGGCCAATCGCACCGGCCACATTTCAACCTGTCCCTCGACGAACCTCCGCTTGTCCGGCATCCAGTGCGGGCGGGGGAGCCACTCGCCGTGCCCAGTGCCACCGTTCATGCGCGCCCAGCCCTCAGGTTTGTCCTTGCGACCCACGTCGCGAACCACACGGCCCACTTCGACAATGGCCTGGTTGCGAACGAGTTCGACGTAGAGGTAGCCGGGAGAGTGCTCACGCACATGACCACAATCGCCATTCGCGTACACGAGATTGCGTTCATCGTCGTAGGAGTTCGACAGGAGCATGACGTAGGCCCCGACCTTGAGGGTCACCACGTCCGGCACCTGCTTCCACTCCCCGCGCTGCTTGCCCCATCGGCGGTTCGTCAACGTGAAGGTCGCGCCGGGAAGCCGGTCGAGGGCCATCCGGTTGTAGCGATCCACTTGGTCGTTCTTGGGGACGATGGTAGTGCCGTCGAACTCCAGCGACAGTGCAGTATGCCATTCAAGGCCGGACTGCGACAGGAGTTCAGCGGAGCCGCCACCGTCCCCAGCGCGGGCGAGGTTCAGCGCGTCGAGGAACGAGCCGAGACCCTGCCGCCACACTTTTGTGAGCCGCGTCGTCCGGGAATCGAACCGCCACCATTCGTCGGACTCGAACGCCCAGCGGGCCTTCACTGGGGGGAGCTGAGCGAAGTCGCCGACTAGGGTCAGGCCGAGGGGAGGATGGTCGGACTTGTAGGAGTTGGCCTCCAATGCCGCCCGGACGAGGATACCCAGTTGGTCACCATCCATCATCGACACCTCGTCGATCACCAAGCGGCGATGCTCCTCCCTGATCTCTTTCAAACGCCGCACCAACGCACCGGTGAGGTAGGCGTCGCGGAGACTGTCAGTGTCGAAAAATCGCAGCGAGCTGTTCAAGGTCACCGTCGAAAGGTTCACGGCGGCGATCCCGGTGGTGGCGCACAGCAGGCCCCACTCGGGATCGGCCTCGCACTGGGCGCGGACTTGATAGGTCTTGCCAGAACCTGCTATCCCGCACAGGAACTCGCACGGCACCTCAGAAAGCGCCGGGGGAGGCCCACCCTCGCGGGCCGCCTCCCCCTGTTCGAGGCTCTCGGCACACGGAGGCGCGCCAGAGGACTCCTCGAATGTCATGTCGTCGCTGTCCGCCATCTCACATCCTCACATAGATCGTCTTGTAATGGTCCTCGACCCGACCCTGCCACTGGCAATGCTGACAGTAGAGCTCCCACTTGGCCGGGATGGCGTGAGTGTACTGGTTCGCCGGAGCCAGCAGCAGGTTGCCCTCGCCGCACTTAGGGCAACGCGGCACCCATCTTTCGTCTCCAAGCTGTTGGCCATTAGGCATACTCTCACCAAAAGGGACTGGGGTACGCACCTAAGCGCCATCCCCAGTCCGCTCCCCGGCCCGCCAGAGCACTGCCGGTCGCGCCGGGGAGATTGATGGGGAGTGACAAAAGGCTTGCTCTCCCTTACAGGAGGTGATGGCCCTCTCCGCCCTTACGGGTAGGAGACTCCCCATATTCGGTTACTTCGCTGTCGCCTGCCCCGTCCCGTGTGTGGCCTTAGACTCGGCAAGCGAGAAAAATCCCGTGATCCTCGGCTGCGCCCGCACCATGCTGCGGCATGTCGGACAGGGCACGATGGGTTCCCGCTCGCCGGGCACCTTGGTCGCGGGGAAGCGGTGCATTCCCTGGAGGAATGGCCGGGGCGTGCGCTCACCCTTTTTCTTCGCCGCCTCTTGGCACGTCTGGCACTCCGCCGACCACGCGGTCTCGATCACCAGTTCGGGCTCTGAGGCCAGCACCTTAAGCAAGGCGTCCATATAGTCCTTCTGCGATCCAGTGGCAGGGTTCTTGCCGCCCAGCTTGCGCGTTAGGGTCGCCGCCTGTGATGTTCCTTTGCGTTCGTCGATCAGCGTCTTCACCCAATACTCGGTGAGCTTCACGCCGTCGAACTTGCCGGAATGGTCGATCACGCTGAACTCCACGTTGGTGGCGAAGAAGGGAGAGCCCGAGGCCATCTTGGCGCGGCTGAACACGGCGTAGCGCTGGGCCGTCCCCTTGTCGTCCTTGATGTCCACCTGCTTGGCCTTGGCGCGCCACTTGCCGTCCGGGAGCGGGGGAGGCACCGCGTAGGCATCGGCCTCCGGGTTGTCGGTGATGACCTCCGACGTGAGCCGGGGGTCGTTGGGATCAATCGCGGGGGCTTGTTCGCCCGGTGCCACAGCGGCTTCCGCCGGTGCGTCCGCGTAGGTAACTTCGCCGAATGCTGCTGTCATGTGCTTCCTCCTCTAAAGGTAGCGGTCCTTGATGTCCCGCAGGTAGAACAGTTGCTTTGTCGTGCAGTAGTCGCAGTCCGTCATCTGTTCAATGAAGTCCCGCTCCTTCTGGCTCATCATGTCGCCGAACTCCTCAACCATGCGGCAAATATCACGCGCCTCGTTGATACGGGCGTTCTCATCGCCGCCGGATTCCTCAGTCAAGGAATGGTAACTCATTTCGCACCTGTGGCCATTGTGGGCCGAGGGCCTCGACCGAGCTTGACGTCGGCCTTGGCACGCCAGTCCTTCAACGTATCCGACTTGGCCTGATCGGCCGAGAGTCTGTCGCAGAGCCGCAGGTAGTCGTCGAACCCGTGCTCGGTCGTGGGCTCGAAGTACCCATACGGGTAGGCTTTCTCTAACTCGCGGATTTTCTCTGGCGTCACGCGAGGCTTCGCAGGGAACATGATCCCGGTCGCTGGGTCGGGATGCTTCTTGTAGTACATCCGTACCACGGTGTCAACGATCTCTGTTTCCAGTGGATCGCCGCCCGCCGGGTTCGGCACCTTGATCTGACGCTTGACCGCGAAGTCCTGTGCGTGTAGGCAGTCGCCAACCCAAGATGGCGCGACAGCGGTCGCCTTCTTGCCAGCAATAGATGGGCCATAGATCGTCGTCCGGTCATCATCCTCAGCCTTTGATTCGTGAGCGGTAAAGAGGACGTATCGCACTGGCAGCGAGATGAAGTTCATGGTGAGACCGTAGAGCTGATTCTGGACGAAGCCGTAATGGTTCTGTGTCGAAGGCCCGAACTTCTCATAAACCACGTTGCTGTCCACCGTGATCGGCAGCGTGAATAGGCCGGTGTATTCCTTATCGCCGAACTTGAGTCCCTTGTCGGAGGCGTAGCGCATTAGCATCTGCGACATTGATGACCAGCCTTCGACGGCGATCCCGCCGATCTCGTCCCAGTTCGACATGCTCAGATTGATCTTCTCAGGCGCGGTTTCCTGCGAATCGATGGGCCAGTAGCCTTGCGAAATCTTCCGCATGATAACTAGAGGAAGCGTGGCCGACTCGCAGCGATAGGGACGGATCATGCCGACCTCGACTTCGGGGTCGCAAGGAGCCCACCCACCTCCGTCAGCAGAGAATAGGAGAGTAGCTTTGCCAGTTGTCTCGGCGATGTAATGCGAGAAGTGTTTCACCGCGGTGGTCTTGCGCGAGCCGGTCGGCCCGTAAATGACGCCAGAACGGGCCATCAGAATCCCTCCTCTTCCTTCGCAGCTTGGTTACGTTCCTCCCAAGCCTTGTCGGGAACAACTTGGAAGCTGATCCCCGGCTGATAGACGAGAGTGAAATTCATCTTCCCCGCTCCGTTATCCCACGCCGCACCGACTTTGTACCACTTCGTGCGTTGCTTACCGTCATGCCCAACAAACTCAACTGGAATAAGAACAGCATGAGTAGGCTTGCTGACAGTCATGTCACGCCTCCTGCGAGCCGGGAGCCGGAGCCGCCGCCTGCGTTTTCTTCAACCGGCGCTTCACGGGGGGCGTCATGCCGATGCGTTCCATCAACAGGTAGCGCTGGGCGTCGGTCGCGTCGATGTAGTCCGCTACGCATTGCATCCCGACGTGGGAGTTGCGGGCGGTCACTTTCTCGGACGGCCCCAAAGAGACTTTGCGATAACGCTGTTTACTTGCCACTGATCGCCTCCTCTAGCAGGACTTGGGCTTGCTTTGTGACCGAGCGGTGCTCCTGTTCCGCCAGTTTCTTCACCTTGGCAACGAGACTCAGTGGAACCCGCAGCCGCCAAATGGTCACAGTTTGTGGTTTCTTTGTAGTCATAACGTAGGCGACTCTACCACGCCGTTCGATGGCTGTCAAGAGGAAAATTAAAGCCCTGATCCACAGGATTTCCACAGCCCCACGGTTGCGCTTTCCGACACCAGTATTTCGGTGGGGTCGCCTCGTCGTGCCAGAGGCCGCGGGACTTGTCGGCGCAGGTCGTCTTATGCCCGCCGACACAAACTCCTGGCCAATGATTTTGTGGCGTATTCTCGATTGGCTTATCGTCGAAATGACCGCCGTTAGTGCAGCCCACGCAATCCTGGCATCCGATTCCCCAATCGGGCAGTGATTCTGCTGGCTCTTGGATCGCCGGAACATCCACTGGCTCCTCGGCTGGCCCAAAATTCCAAACGCGTGGCGGCAGCGGCTCCGGCAGCGGGAGCAGGTCGGCCCAGACTGGTTTTCCAATTCGGCAGACAATACTTGTAGATGTGCAACTGCTGCATGGGAAGGATGAAATGGCTTTATTGTCACGCCATACGGAGACGGCGCAATTTGGCGTCTGCCCCGCCGCGATCCCGACCAGCGCCACAAACGACAATAGGAATCTCATCTACTCCACCTCATAGTAGTCGGCCACAGATTCTCGTGGCCCAATGTTGATCCAGTCATAGAGTTTGAAGCGTCGTACTTTGAATGCTGGTTCCGCTCGCGGTTCGCTCGTTAGGGCAGGGAACGGCGCAAACCTGCTGTGAATTGGCATGAGAACTTCAGCCGGCGGTGGGTATGTCCCTTGAATCGTCTGCCGACAGTCGCACATCGTAATCAACACGTATTTCATAGCGACTCGGCCAGCGCCAGCAAAGTGAGTAGAGGTCTCATGGTTTCCTCCGAAACAAACGCAGATTCACCCATTTTGCTGAAGCTGGTTCCGCAACGCTTTCTATCCGTATTCGCGCAAAATTGCTGCCGAGGGGATGGAGATCAAGTTCAAGAATCTCTCCGTGGATCAGATAGTGAGCCACATCCTGGTCAATGCCCTCGATCACATCGCCAATCTTGAAATCCGTCATCCTGCTACTTCCTTTCTGGTTCGCCCGCCCTAGCCTCTACCAATAATTCGCCGTCACGCTGATCTTGTACGAACACTTCTGTAGTAGGCACACTTCCTTTGCCCACGCTTCGAGTTCATCTTTCTGTTTCGCCAACTGTTCCCAGGAGATTTGCTCACCATAGCCACAGGTCACAAAGTCGAAGATCAGTAGATCACCTTCCTTGCTCGTGAGTTGCCAGTCATCGTTGTAGTCTTCTTCCATGACGACGTGGTGGTACTTCTCGTACCCGATTGGAATCTCGTCTGTATCTTCGCCTTCGTCGGCAATCCCAGCATTGGCGAGAATCGCCCGCATCGTGGCCCGCGACAATCCCTCTGGCGTCAAAGTGCAAAGCAGAATTACGTTCGGATGCGTACTCATTTGTGCTCCCCTTCCTGTGGCGTGGCCCCTCCGAAGTCGCGCTCGATCTCCTGAGCCTGAAATAGTAATTCTTCTACCTTGGAACAAACCTCACTCGTCAGGTTAAATTGTTTTGCGGCTTCAGTTAGCAGTCTTTGTGCGCGTTCCCGCAACCTCTGGGCGATCTCGCGGGCGCAGGCTTGCCACGCATATTTAGCGATGGCTTCGTTGCCGCGCCCACAAGGGAAGTTGGCATCTGTTGAGGACCAAAACTTCTCAAACGCTTCGTTCATTCCGCCTCCTCGGGCTTCGCTCTCTCTGGGTGAGCCGCCTCGGGCTTCCACCTAAGAAACACTCCTTTTTGTCGCGCCAGCCAGTCGAAGCAATTAGGGTAGTAGCATCCATGGTGATGCCCATTCACGTTACCTGCGACAGCCTCCCAAAGGCTCATATCTGCCCACCACGACACCCACAATCGTCCTGACCTGCCGCAACGATCACAGAATTGAACCAAATGCAACAGGTCATTTAGCCCAAGCGCCGTGAGCAGCCATTGGAATCTGAGGCGCAATGTATTCATGGCTTGATCTCGGGATCAAACACACGGCGCAATTCACAATACTCATTCGGCTTAGCCTCGGGATCGAGCGCACGGCTCAGTTCACAATGGGCGCATGTACAAGCCGCATGATGAGTAGAATGGCGGCGGAACTCATAAAGCACAGCGCCAGCGAGCTTCTCCAAGCGTTCGACGCTGGCCTTCCAATAGACCGGGTCAAGACAATGGCAACGAATCGGATGACCGTGTTGGTTATCACAAAGTTCAGGATCAGGAGATTGGCAAGGAATCAGTGCCTCAATTCGCTGGCGCAACTCCGCGATGGTCTGCTCCTGCGCGGCGAGACGGGCCAATAGGCCAGCACAACGATCAAATAGATATGCGTTCTTATCGCCTACTACATTTTGAAGTTCAGCACGTAATTGTTCCGCAAACCATGCCGTCATCGCCTTCTCCGGCTGCGCTACCGCCGAGGTACGATTTCCTTTTGGCAAGTCAGACAAATCATCCTCAGACACTTGTTCTGTACACAGAGCTTGCACGGCTTCGGCTTTTTGCATTTGCACATCCTCTCCTCCTTGTGGCGCATCAGCCCCAAATTCCTTAATCCAAGCGTCATCGAAATTTCTGTCATCGCTCACGGGATTCTCCTATCGAAGCGCAATCTTCGCCTTACGAAGCCATTCGTTTGCCTCCGTCCCGCCGACCCGAATCTGGATCATCTTTTGGGCTTCGGTGACCAGTTCGCGCAAGGTCTCGTCTGGTGGCGCATCAGCTCTTGGTGCCCAGACGGTTGTGTTGATAATAGTTTGACCCTTTCGCGGTGGCGCATCAGCTCGTTCCCTTGTGACCGGCTCGGCTGCGGCCAGTTTACGTATTGCGTCCCGCGCAAATAGAGAATGTTCGTCACTGAGTAGTCGTTCTTTGAGAGACAACTCTTGGCGCGATTCGCCGGAAGGCGCTGGAGGTGGTACACGAATATGCTCAGAGAATCCCCACTGTGATACAGTAGTCGGCTTCGTGGCTGGCTCCGCCGCTGCTTGCTCCGGGAGAGCGTGCCAAGGATCACCACAATGGAATTGCGCGTAAGTTTCCTCGGCTCCAGCGTAGTACGCTTGCAAATCCGCCGGAATCCTTGAAATTCTAGCTATGCATGTCGGGCACCGTTTTGGCACGCTCGGCTTCTCAGTCATGGCTTGCTCCGCTTCTTGTTCTCGCCCTTCCCACTCGATCCCTGGATTGAAATCAGCCATCGCTCACTCCTTCGTCAGGGCCGCTGCCCGCGCCAGCAATTGATTCCATCTCGGCGACCCAGGATCGGTCTCCATATAATCAGCAAAGTCCTGAATCAACTCCCGCAGCGGATCGCTCACCGTGCGCAGCTTGTCGGGGATAGGAGCGGCATTGAACTTATAATCAGGGTGATCGGGGCAGTCCAACCTGCCGCATACAGTTCCCGGTCCCGTGACCTTTAGGCAATATCTGCTAGGGTCTGGTCGCCCGCAGGTCGGACAATTTTCCCATCTCCGCGCTGCTTTCCTCTCGTCGGTTGGGTCAGGCATTGGCTCCCTCCATTTCCTCGGACCGTGGCTCAGGCATGGTCGGCCTCCTTTGTCCCCAACATGCGAATCAGTTTGCGTACTCGTGTCAGACGCTTCGGCACGATCTTGGCGGCCGATTCAATCACGCGAGCGATATGTACGGCGGCGAAATCCACCACATCCTCGGTTGTCCAGCAATAGCCCTCTCCACGGTCAGTGACCCATTTCTCGGCATTCTTTTTGATCTCACTCACGCTTCACTCCTTCGCCCCTGCGGCAGGGCGCTCGGCATCACTGTAGCTCGGCAAGTTTCGCCAGTTTCTTTTTGGGCAGGCGAAAATTTACTGGCACCGCTCGCCCCTTCTCTTGCACATAGAAATCCAGCGTCTTTGCGTGGTTGTAACACCAAATTTCTAACTCTCGTCCTGTCAGAACTTGGTGAGGATTCAAATCACGTTTGTGGCTCATCTTTCCGTCCCTCTCTGTTCCCTCACACTCACGGCTCAACATAGTTGCCAATCTCCTTACGGTTCAAAGCTCGCACGGCGGTCTCATACTTTTCTCCGCAGCGCGGATTGAAAACCAAGGCTCTGCCCCGGTCGGCGGCCCATGAGAGGAAGTTGACATACTCGGACTGTTCCTTGTCGTACACGATTTGTTTACGTGTGATGATTGGATTCACTTAGCTGCCTCCTGTTCCCCCGGCTCTCAGTGCGCTGGCGGCCAGTCGCTACTCTGGCTTGCCTTGGTTCGGGTCGCCGCTGGCTCATAAGCATCTGCTCCTCGCAGACTATCCACGCGACTCGGCAGGTTATTGGGTAACCACCCCGCTTTTGTTACTGCGTGTCGCATCTCCACGCCGCGCCAGCGCACTCAAAGCCGCATCACTCACCCTGGCCCCCTAGATGGCCCGTCAACATTCCGTACTGGCAAAGAATTGCGGGAAGTCGTCTCCTTCGGCAATCATCTTGTCGAGTTGCTCTTGGAAAGTTCTGACCGTCCCGTCCTCATCGGCGATCTTGTAGTGCTGCATATCTTCCGGCGTTAGTTCGTAAGTGTCCGCAAAATCCTCGTCGTGTTCGTCGCCGCCATAGTTCTTGAGATAATCGGCTTTGCACGATTCAAGAGTCTCGCCAGCCATCCAATCGTAGTCATTCATCGAGAAAACTTTCATTTCGTCTCCTTTAGATTGGGCCTTCCCCCACGAGTCGGTCTCCGTTTTCGCTTGATGGCGTCTCTCGCTCGGCAGACGACATTTTCATATGCCATTTCGAGGGCTTCTTCGAAGCACAAGCCCCAGTCGCGTTCGGAGTATTTGCGGAGATGTTCGACGGACTGGTAACGGCTTATCTCTTTCAACGCATCGAAATATTGGACTTCGTTGTTAGACTTCATTTGGGCGTTCCCCCGGCTTGCTCTCCGTCATCGCACCCTCGCTTTTAGCATTCGCTGTCGCTCGCATATTCGACATAGCCGTGACGTGCCGTGCTTTCTGTTCCTAATCGAAAACGGATGGCCATACTTGCAGCATTGTTTGCGGGAATTCTCGGCGGGCACGCTGGTGCCACGCAGGGTATTCGTGCGATTATCTACATCTTCCAGATGCTCGTCGTTTACACACTTCCGGTTCCGACATAGGTGATCGGTTGAATTGGGTAGTCGCCCCTTTGCTAAAAAGAAAGCAAGACGATGCGCTCTCAACGCTTTATGGCCAACATAAAAACGACCGTATCCTTTCGGCAACATTGAACCTGTCCACTCCCAACAACCACTTCCGGTCACGACATAACTCCGGCGGAATTTCTGTAATAGCTCCGAATAGTCTTGGCGTTGAGTCAATCCCATAATTAATTTATCTGGATTTGTTAGCACGCTAGCCATGCTCAGCCTCCTGCCGCGCCGTCTTCTCCGCCGCGTGGTGCGGCTCTCTCGGCTTGAATTTTCCGCTCTCCAGCGGTGCCCGCCGCATGTCCTCGCCGCCGAAGCACACATCCTGCTCCTTAGCGCAGAAGGCACAGGTGGAAGGATACTCGCAGGCGCGGCGGGACTGCGGAAACAGCACATTCAGCAGATGGCGCTTCTCGCCTTCGTCCGTCGCCGCGTCCACTTGGGCCACGGCCTCGGCCACGCGACGTTCCTGAGCCTCCACCTGGTCGATCCAGTCGCGGAGCTGGTCGTCGGAGCGGTACACGGTGAGCGGCGGCGGGAACACCTCGTCGAGAGGGTGGGCAGCGGTGAATCCCTGCGCCTGCGCGTCGCACTTGTAGCCCACCTCCCGAGGCTCCATGCCGACGGTGGAGTCGTAGGCGGACATCGACATCGTAGCCGTGTCGAGCATGTCGATCCATTCCTTCACCGTGAGCTTGTCAAGGATGGACTCCGAGTGCCAGTTTTGTGCCGCCAGCTTCGACGGCTTGCCTTCATCGGTCAAGAAGTCCCATGACCAGCACACGTCACCAATATTGTATCCCCCCGCGTTCTTGCCCCGCTGCGGGGTGGAATGAGCCACGTAGCGGCGGATCAGATGCGACCGCTGGGACCATACGTTGAGGCCGAACCGAGAGGAGAGTTCCTTGTCCGCGTACCGGCCCCCCTTGAGGAGGTATTCGTAGCGGATGCC
>Ga0187803_10000676_pt1 | contig 13477 bp, 8 predicted proteins | sample NC_wetland_sal_i_2_FD_132425 | JGI IMG/M metagenome (GOLD analysis project Ga0187803, IMG submission 132425) | Wetland sediment microbial communities from Neuse River Estuary, North Carolina, USA - Control_3 | ecosystem: Environmental > Aquatic > Freshwater > Wetlands > Sediment | place: USA...
ACCAAGACGTACGGCTATCGCCGGGCGGGCGTGCTGGCGGCGCTGGTCAATTCCGTTTCGCTGATCCTGGTTTCCTTTTTCATCTTTTACGAAGCCTTTCGGCGGCTGCAGCATCCCGCCCAGGTGCACGCCGGCTTGATGATCGGTGTGGCGGGGGCGGGGGTTGTGATGAACGGCGCGATCGCGCTGCTGCTGTGGCGTTCGGGGCGCGACGTGAATGTGCGCAGCGCCCTGCTGCACGAAGTAGGCGACACGCTTGCGACCGCCGCCGTAATCGCCGGCGGCTGGGTCATCCTGTGGACCGGCCAGTACTGGATCGATTCGGCGCTGTCATTCGGGATCGGCGCACTGATTCTGTGGTCAAGTTTCGGGATCGTGCGCGAGACGATGAACATCCTGCTCGAAGGCACGCCGCGCGGCATGAGCCTGGAAGCTGTCGAGCTAACCATGCGCACCGTCGCGGGTGTCAGCGATGTGCACGATCTGCACGTGTGGAGCATTGGGTCGGAGAATCACGCGCTGTCGGCGCACGTGAAGATCACCGACATGCCGACTTCGGAAAGCGACTCAATGCTGCGCGAGATCAACGAGAAACTCGGGCGGAGTTTCGGGATCCACCACACGACCATTCAGCTGGAGCACGTCGTGTGCGACACGGCCCATGGCTGCGTGATTCCGGTGGAGGACGAGCGCGACTCTGCGGACCGGGCTCAGTCGGAGCATGAGCACCATGGGCACGCGCACTGATCGCTTTATCTATTACGCGGAGTGCTGGCGCTCGTAGATTTCCCTCACCGTCTCGATCGTGTCCGCGTCTTCGGGACGCTTGTCCGGGCGCAGACGCACGATGCGCGGGAACCGCAAAGCGTAGCCGCTCTCGTGGCGGGTGGAGCGCATCATGTTGTTGAAGGCAACCTCCAAGACGATCTTGGGCTCCACTTCCAGCCTTAATCCTCGTTCGCTGATCTTGTGCGCGAGAAACCACGGGGTCATTTCCGCGATCTCGGCATCGGTGAGTCCCGAGTACGCCTTGCCAATGTTCACCAGACACTCGCCCTCCCAAACAGCAAACGTGTAGTCGCTGAGCACCCCGATGCGCTTACCGTGTCCGTATTCGACGGCGGTCACCACCACGTCGAGCGTGGCGAGTTCGCGCTTCATTTTGAGCCACGATTTGCCGCGGCGGCCGGGAGTGTAGAGCGAGTCCAGATCTTTCATCACCAGGCCCTCGTTGCCGCGCTGGCGGGCAGCGGTGAAGAGGGCCTCGATGTCGTCCGCGGAGGTGGCGGTTGCGACCGGAGCGCGGAGCACTGTGGCCAGAGACTGCCCGTCTGAATCCTCGAAGGCCAGTCTCGACTGCGCTTGAGACTGGCGAACGACGGCGGAGCGCGGCGCGGCGAGAAGATCGTTAAGAATCTGCGCGCGCTCGCGCAAGGGGCGGTTGAGTAGAAGTTCGCCGCCGGTGTAGAGGACGTCGAAGACCAGATAGGCGACCGGGACGTCGCGCATGGTCTTGTCGCTGACTTTCTTGCGGCCCAGACGCTGCTGGAGCGTGCTGAATGGGAGAGCCCGGCCGAGTGGACTAGAGTCGCTGGCCTCTGTGCGGGCAGGAATGCCCGCACCACGCGGGGTCCAGGCTACGATTTCGCCGTCCAGGATGGCGTCTTTGGGCAGGCCGGCGAGGGCCGGCGGCAACTCGGGAAACGACTCGGTAATTTCGTCGCGCGTGCGCGAGAAAATGCGAACCTCGCCCTGGCTGATGTGAGCCTGCGCACGGATGCCGTCGTATTTGTCCTCAACCGCTACGTTCTCGAAATAACTCAGAGCCTCCTCAGACGATTCGACCGGGCTGGCCAGCATGAAGTCGATCGGATGGAAAAGACGCAGATGCGCTTCGGCAAGTTTCCCAGCCGAGGCAAGGCGCAGGGTCTCGCCGACATCTCCGAGCAACATGTTGGCGCGTTTTACCTGCTCCAGGGGCGCTTCGAACGCCCGCGCAATGGCTTCTTCGACCAGACTCTCTTTCAATCCGATCCGCAGATCTCCGCCGATGATTTTCACGATGTACTTCGCTTCGAGCGGCGTCGATCGCTCCAGAAGCCGGCGCAGAAGGTGGGCCTTGGCGGCAGGACCGCGAGCGGCGGCGATCTCTGAAAAAGCCTGTTGCACATCGATGAGGGTAAGAATAGCCGCGGTTCTTTCGGGGAGCGCGTCGGCGGCTACTGCGCCGGCATCGCCGTGCTTGCGATAGATTTCGGTCAGTTCCGGTTCGGACTTTCCCGAAAGCTCCCCAATGCTGCGCCACAGCAGCGCTCCGCCGACTTGCAGGGTGGCTTCGTTGTACGCGGCGAAGGGGCGTCCGGAGAGGAAGATGGCGGCGATGGAGGCTTCGTTCGAAGGCAAGGCACGCAGGTAGTCGACGACCAGGGCGGTCTTCTCCAACTTCTTGTTGGTCGCGGCGACCGCGTCGCAGGTCTGGGCGAAGCGGAGCATGGGACTCTGATCTTATAGCGCAGGCCGGCGGGTTGGGATTGCGGAAGTCAGAAGTCAGATTGCAGAAGTAAGAAGCCGATCCCCAATTTCGGGAAACTGCCTGGCACCAAGGACCTTTGTTTACTGCAATCTGATTTCTGCCTTCTCCAATCGCTGTGGTACCCTAAACCAAGGAGTCTTCCCTTCCCGAAGGGTCATCCAACCACTATGCGGCGTTGGCGGCAAATTGTGCGTTTTCTGGCGGCGATCCAGTTGCTTCCGGCTCTCGAGAGCGGCGAGGAAACTCTGGTCGGCGGGCAAGCCGTGCTGGAAGGAGTGATGATGCGGTCGCCGCACGCCTGGGGCATTGCCGTGCGCAAGCCGTCGGGCGAGATTACCACTCACAGCGAGCCGCTCGAACGGCCCTCCGAGAAACATAAGTGGATGGGGTGGCCGGTGGTGCGCGGCGTGATGACGCTCGGCCATGCCATGAGTCTCGGCTTTCGGGCGCTACGCTTCTCGGCCAACGTGGTTCTCGACGAACTGCCCGCCGATCCCGGTGCCGATGGCAAGCCGGCGAAGAAGATGGAAGTAACCGGCTGGATGGCGGCAGTGAACATCGCGTTCTCCGTTGCCTTCTTCATCTTCATGTACAAGTACCTGCCGCTGCTGGCCACGACCGAGCTGAAAAAAGTTAACCCCGCGTTTGGGCAGCAAGTCATTTTTAACTTGGTGGACGGCCTGATTCGTATCGCGATGTTCCTTCTGTTTGTGTGGGGTGTTTCCCTCTGGAAAGACATACGGCGCGTGTACGAGTATCACGGCGCCGAGCATAAGACAGTATTCGCGTTTGAGAATGGCGACCCACTCGAAACCGCCGCTGTGCAGAAATATTCGACCTATCATCCGCGCTGCGGGACGAGTTTTCTGATGACGGTAATGATCATCTCGATGGTCATATACATGTTCATTCCGGTGACGACATTCTGGGCGCGCTTTGCGGAGCGCATTGCCCTGCTGCCGCTGATTGCCGGAGTTTCCTACGAGATCATCCGCTTTGCCGCCAAGCATCGCGGCTCGCTGTTCGCATTGATGACGGCGCCGGGATTGTGGCTGCAGAGAATCACGACCCAGCCTCCGGACGACACTCAAGTCGAGTGCGCAATCATCGCGCTGGATGAAGCGATGGCGCTGGAGAAGCAGCACGGGGGCGAACTGGTCATTGCCTAGCGGCGCCCGCCGCGATAGTTCTCAGTTCTCAGTCAACCCCTTTACAATAGGATTCGCGAGGACGAGTGCGGGGACCGATTTCTACGCGGGCAGTGTTACAGCCGTCTGAAGTCGACTGAGAACTGAGAACCGGGAACTGAGAACTCATGTTTGAACGTCTTGACCAAATCGAAGCGCGCTACGACGAGCTGACGCATGCGCTGGCGTCGCCGGACATCACAAATGATTCGGCGAAATACCAGAAGACTGCCAAGGCGCACAGCGAAATCACGCCTGTCGTCGAGAAGTATCGCGAATACAAGGATCTGAAGCGCGGTGTCGCCGAGAGTAAAGCTGTGCTCGCGGATGAGACCGACGCCGATATGCGCGCCTACGCCGAGGAAGAACTAGCGAAGCTGGCAGCCCGGATCGTAACCGTTGAGGAGGAACTCAAGGTTCTCCTGCTGCCCAAGGACCCGAACGACGAGAAAAACGTCATCCTGGAAATCCGCGCTGGGACGGGCGGCGATGAGGCCACGCTATTCGCCGCGGAAGTATTTCGCATGTACAACCGCTACGCCGAAAGTCAAAAGTGGAAGGTCGAGGTCCTGTCCACCTCGGAGTCAGGCGTGGGTGGCCTGAAGGAAGTGATCGCGCTGATCGAGGGCGACCGCGTTTATTCGCGGCTCAAGTACGAAAGCGGCGTGCATCGCGTTCAGCGCGTGCCCGAGACCGAGCAGCAGGGACGCGTGCACACCTCGGCGATCACGGTAGCGGTGATGCCCGAAGCCGAAGAGGTCGACGTCAAGATTGAGGCAAAAGACCTGCGGATCGATACCTTCTGTTCCTCTGGGCCAGGCGGACAGTCGGTGAACACGACTTACTCCGCCGTTCGCATCACGCACATTCCGACGAACACTGTGGTCAGCTGCCAGGATGAGAAGTCGCAAATCAAGAACCGCGAAAAGGCGATGCGCGTGCTGCGCTCGCGTCTCTATGAAGTCGAAATGCAGAAGCAGCAGGAAGCGCTGGCCAAAGAGCGCAAGCAGATGGTGGGCTCGGGCGACCGGTCGGAAAAAATCCGCACCTACAACTTCCCGCAGAACCGGCTCACCGACCATCGCATCGGCTTCACCGTCCACCAACTCGAGCAGGTGATGGACGGAAAGCTGCAGCCCCTCATCGACGCGCTGATTACCCACTATCAAGCCGAGAAGATGAAGGGCGAAGCGGCGGGCATGGTGTGAGGCATCAGCGGGATTCGACTTTATAAGTCTCTCCGGATTACTGGTTTAAGATGCCGGTTGATTACGAGGAATGACTGAATGACAAAATTCGCGAATCTGGCCACCAAACGGGTCTTCGTCATCATTGGCATATTTCTCAGTGCCCTCATTGCAGAATTTGTTTCCTTGAAGGGACCATTGGAATCGGCCGGCCTTCAGACCGCTATTCTGCTTTGTCGAGTTTGGAGATTAAAGTCCAAGGCCGGGAGCTACATTTCATCACGAGAAATAAGCGATTTACCGTGGTTGATTTCTTGACCGATCACGGTACGCATCGTGAGGCATTAGTGCTTCGAGAATCATTCTTCATGGATCGGGAAGACGGCGTTGAGGGCCCCCCGAATACTACGGTTACTGTCGAAGCAATGAGCGGCAAGAACATGAGATGGACGATTCACGAGCCCGGAGAGCGCGGAGATGCTGTGACCGACAACCTGTACATGGTGTCTAAGTTTGGTTGCTGTGACACGCCGCCTATTTATACGTACTTTTCATTAGCAGACGGACGAAAAATCCGCACCAATAAGTATGCAAAGCTAACTAACGATGAGTTGGAGGCTCTAGACCTCTCGATTGCCAAGTAGCTGATAATAGACTCCCTCACCAATCTTCCCGTCGGCCTTCCGCTGAAGCTGTGGTGAAATAGAAGCGTGCAACTTCGCCAGGCTCTCAACGGCGCGGTCGACCGGCTGACGGCCGCGCGTGTTCCGTCGCCGCGCATGAACGCGGAACTGCTCATCATGTTCACCCTCGATTGCGACCGCGCGTACCTCTATGCGCATCCGGAACGGGAACTAACCGCCGACGAAATGCAGCGTTATGAGGAAGCCCTCGCGCGGCGGGCGACGGGCGTTCCGGCGCAGTACATCACGGGACATCAGGAGTTCTGGGGGCTGGATCTGATCGTGTCGCCCGCGGTGCTGATTCCTCGGCCGGAAACGGAGCATGTGGTGGAGACGGTGCTGGAGCTCGTCTCGGCAGATTCAAAGCAGAGTCAAGAGACGCGGACAGGAATGTCCGCGCCACACGGGCTTTCTGTGCCGCGCGGTCTGCGCATCGTCGATGTGGGAACCGGTTCGGGAGCGATTGCGCTTGCATTGGCCAAAGAGCTGCCATTCGCCGAGATCCATGCGACCGACATCTCCGCCGAGGCGCTGGAAGTGGCCCGGGCCAATGCAGCACGGCACGAGCTCATTTCGCGAATCGAGTTTCACCGGGCCGATTTGCTGGACGGATTCTCGCCGGCTTCGTTCGACATCGTGGTTTCGAATCCTCCCTACGTCGGCGAGTCAGAGGAAGATTCGGTGCAGCTCGAAGTCCGGAAGTCCGAGCCGCGAGGTGCGGTCTTCGCCGGACCAACCGGGCTGGAAGTTATCGAACGTCTGATCCCGCAGGCGCAGAAGGCGCTCAGTCCGGGTGGATGGCTGGTGTTCGAGATCAGCGGAACGATTGCAGACGGAGTTCGTCGCCTGTTGTCGGGCTGGAGCGAAGTGGCGATCACCAACGATCTGCAGGGGATTGCGCGAGTGGCGCGGGCGCGGAAACCGGCGTAACGGCGCGGTACTGTGCTGGGCGGGCAGAAATGCCCGCCCCGCATAAGATTAGAAAGTCACCCGGACCCCGAACTGCGCGGCAAACGGAATGCCGACGGTCGTACCGGGACCGAAGAAATCTCCCAAACCGCCGGCCGGGATCTCGAGCTGCTTCAGGCTGATGACCGGCACGGTTTGGGTGCAGTCTGCGACCGTGCAAATACTGGTGACATTGGTGATGCCGGTGACTGGATCAGGCTGCATTTGGTCGGCGGGCACCGGAAGCGCGGCCACGTTAGCAACGAAGTTGGCGCCGGCGTTGTTGCGGTTGAAGAGGTTGAAGAACTCAGCAAACGGGTTAATCTGCCAGCGCTCGCCGATTTTAATGGGGCGGCTGACGCGCAGGTCCACCTGGATGTAAGGCGTTCCCCGGAATTCGTCGAGGCTGGTAGGCACTCCGTTGATAGAAATGCGGCCGCTGCCGTCCGCAGTGGTGATGGTGAAGGGACGGGCGCTTTCGGCCTGGGTGAGGGTGGTCAACTCGAAACCGCCGGGGACGTGCAGCGTGCCGGCAAGCACAAAGCGATGGCGCACGTCCTCGCCGGAGGGGCCGTAGTCGCCTGGGGCAAAGGCATGCAAAGGATCGCAGACGCCGTTTACATAATCGAAGAGTTCGCCGAGCACGCATCCCCAGGTCTGGGCTTTGGCCAGCGTGTAGTGAGCAGTCAGGTTAAATCGGGACACATGGCCCTGCAAGCGCAGCATGAGCGCGTTGTAGCGGGAGCGGTTGTCGGAGCGGAAGACGGTCGCGCTGGAATATGGATAGGCGCGATAGCCGTGGTTCCCTTCTTCAAAGGTATAGTCCGCGCTCGCGGCCCAGTGTTCATTGAACGCATGCTGCACTCCGGCCGTAGCATGGAGCGCGTAGGGCGTCTTGTAGTTGGGATCGATCAGCGAAGGGGGCGCGACGGAATTCGGATTTACCGCTTGAAATGCGGTGGCCCAGCCACTCTGCGCAAGGTCGTTGTAGAACATGCCGAAGCCGGCGCGAAGGACTGTCTTCTCGCTGTCGCCAGGGGAGTACACGATGCCGAGCCGGGGGGCGAATTGCTTGCGATAGTCGTGAGGAACTGCGGAGGGGTATCCCAACGATGGCAGTTGGTTGAAGGAAGGATTGGCGGCCTGGCTTTTTCCCGAAGCCATGAAGAGCCCGAAGGTTGCCTGATAGCGCAGGCCGTAGTTGACGGTGAGGTGGTGCGAAAGGCGCCAGGAGTCCTGGGCGTAGAGCGCGAGCCGCTGCACGTTCTGCGCGAAGTTGCCGTTGCCGGCGGGCGCAAAAGTGGTATCCGAGCACGGCGGGTTGGGCGGTTGGTTCTCGGGGAGGGCTGGATTGCATCCAACAATTGCCGCAAACACGGCCATGTTGGCCGGGCTTTGTGTCCAGAACGTCGGGTCGTCAGGAAGCGCGTATAGCGTCTCTTGGGTCGCCGCAAACGCGCCGCCCAGTACCGGTTCATGGATGAAGTTGACTCCGAACTTCACGGCGTGGCTGCCGGCACCGTGGCTCAGGTCGTAGCGCGCCTGGTATTTGTCCTGGTTGCGCAGGGACGGAAACAAAGTGATGGGAGTGGCGAACTGGTTGTCGCCAAAGGTTTCAAAGCCGGAGACGGTCAATGCAGTCGAGCTGAAGGGAAACGCCAGAGCGAAGCCCAGATCCGAATTGCGCGCCTGGGTGAGATGGAGCAGGCTGGCGTCGAGCACCAGATTACCGAGCCAGTTCGAGCTGAAGGCGTACGTGTTGCTGACCACCGTGTTCCAGTAGTTGTTGTGCGTGGTCAGGCCGGTGGAGGGCAGGGTCGCCTGCTGCACCAGGTTGTTGTGCGTGAGGTAGCTGTCTTGGGAAGTGCGCAGGAACCATTGAGACTTTGAGGATAGCGCCCAGTCGAAACGCAGCGAGCCGATGTAATCGCGGAAGGGAACGGGGACGGCGACCGGCACCGGAATGGAAGTGACACTCGTTCCGTTCACAACGATCAGGCCATCCGAGGCCAACTGCGCCAGCGCGTCGAACTGCGCGGTGCTCTCAGGGCTGTAGGCGATGCTGGCGTTTTCATGCACATGCTCAAAGGAAGCGAAGAGCCAGACCTTGTCTTTCTTAATCGGACCTCCGAGCGTGGCCACATAGTTCTGCCGGGAGAAGGGCTGCTTGGGATTGTGCACACAAACTCCGTTGGTGCATGTCTCCGCAGGATTCTCGATCGGGAAACGGGCATTGAGCGCGGCCGCACGCTCATAGAAAGCCGCGTCCCCGTGCCATTCGTTGGTGCCGTGCTTGGTGGTGATCACGACTGACCCGGCAGTCGTCCCGCCGGTGTCGGCGTCTTCGTTGGCCGTGCGCACGGCGAATTCCTGAATGCCGTCCGGCGAGATGTTTTGCAGAAAACCGCCAATGTAGTCGTCGGAGTTGTCGCCGCCGTCCACCGACAGTTCGTTGTTCAGGCCGGAGCTTCCGCCGGTCGAGACAGCCGTGATGCGCGCCTTGGTCGGGTCAGACGGCTCGACCGGTTCGGTTCCGGGCACCAGGTAGGCAATGTTGGCAAAGCTGCGCGCGGCCAGGGGAAGAGTGATCAGGTCCTGGCTGGTGACCGCGCCCTGATGGACGGCGCTCGCGGTATCGATGGTTTCGGCCGTGATGGACGAGGCTTTTGCTTGCACACTGACGGTCTCGCGTCCACTCTCCGGCTTCAACGCGACCGAGACATCGCGCACCAGGCTGACCACCACCTCCACATCGGCGGCGGCCTCGGCAAAACCCTTCGCCGTGGCCGTCATGCGATAGCGCCCAGGCAACAAGCCGTCGATCCGGAATTCCCCTCGGTCATCCGCGGTGACGGCGCGCGTCAGGGCTGACCCGGACGACTTTACCGTCACCTGAGCGCCCGGAACTCGTGCGCCACTCGCATCTTGGACCTCGCCTCGGAGTGAGCCGTTTGGATTCTGTGCGAATCCCGCCAGCGACAGAGAAATCAATAGGAATACTGACCAGACAAGCGGACGCAACCTCCGCTTTTCAGCAAACAAACCTCTGACGGGCATGATGGCGATCATCCGGATATGTAAGTGTTACCGCGATACGACAGGTATAGAAAAACGATCCGCTGCGGCAAAGCAGAGCGCCGCGATTCCCATGGCAACGGCAGGCAGGCGCCCATCGATCGCATCTGCGCCAGGCCTCACTTAGGGTCGCGAGGCGCCGACGGGCTGGATGTCTTCCACGTCCACCCATTTCGTTGGATAGTGGCCGCTGTAGCAGGCGGAGCAGTAGGTGGTTTTCTCTCCGTCTCCGCAAGCTTTCTTCAGCCCCTCCAAGGAGAGATAGGCGAGGGAATCGGCGCCGATGTAGTCGCGGATTTCGTCAATCGACTTGTTGGCCGCGATCAACTGCTTCTTCGACGGAGTGTCTACGCCATAGAAGCAGGGCGAGATCGTGGGCGGGCAGGAGATCCGCATGTGCACTTCCTTCGCGCCGGCGTTACGGACCATGCGCACGATCTTCTTGCTGGTCGTTCCCCGCACGATGGAATCGTCGATCAGGATAATGCGCTTGCCTTCCAGCAGAGTGCGAATGGCGTTGAGCTTCAGCTTCACTCCAAAGTCGCGTACCGACTGTTGCGGCTCGATGAAGGTTCTTCCGATGTAGTGGTTACGGATCAGGGCGAGGCGAAACGGAATGCCGCTCTCGGCCGAATACCCTATGGCCGCGGTGTTGCCGGAATCCGGGACGGGCACGACCATGTCGGCATCGACGGGAGCTTCGCGCGCCAGCTGGCGTCCCATGCGGTCGCGGCTATGGTCAACGGTGCGGCCGAACACAATGCTGTCGGGACGCGAAAAGTAAACGTGCTCAAAGATGCAACTTGACACGGCCGGCGAAGGAGCATAGAAACGCGAGCTGATGCCCTCCGGGCCAACTATCACCAGTTCACCGGGTTTGACGTCGCGCTCATAGGTTGCGCCCAGCAAATCGAAAGCGCAAGTTTCCGAAGCGAAGACCACCGTATCTTTCTTCTCCCCTGTGAGTGCCGCAATATGACCCATGGCCAAGGGGCGGAAGCCGCGCGGATCGCGGGCGGCGAAGATGCGGTCGCGGCTGATCATGACCAGCGAAAAAGCGCCTTCCACGCGGCGCAGAGCGTCGGCGATGGCATCGGGCAAGGTCTGCTCGCGGGAAAGCGCAATCAGGTGAACCAATACTTCGGTGTCGCTGTTGGTCTGGAAAATCGAGCCCTGGCCTTCCAGCTTGGCGCGAATCGCCAGCGCGTTGACCAGGTTGCCATTGTGCGCGATCGCGATGGTGCCTTTATTCGATTGCACCATGATGGGCTGCGCATTCAGCAGGGCCGAATCGCCCGCCGTGGAATAGCGGGTGTGGCCGATCGCCAGAATGCCACGCAAAGACCGCAGCACGTCCTCGGTGAAAATGTCGGCCACCAGCCCCATGGCCTTGTGAGCGCGCAACCGCTCGCCGTCGGAGGTCACAATGCCGGCCGACTCCTGACCCCGATGCTGCAGGGCATGCAGCGCCAAGTACGCAAGCTTCTCGGCTTCGGGGCGCGCATGGATTGCGACAACGCCGCATTCTTCGCGGAATTTATCGGAAGTCGGCATTTAATAAGTAACCTTCGTCATCTAGTCTCCGGCACGTTTTGCCTCGCGAACGCACCCTTATGCAGCTCGGTGTTGCGACAACGACACCCGTGAATTCCCCACCTCAATTGCCCTACGAAGTTCAGCAAGGTCGGCAATGTGACCCCGGTCATGCTCAATCCATAGTTCCAGCAGCCGGCGCAGCTCGATAGTACCAACGCCTTGCATCTCAGCCGTGCGTTCCAGATCCAGCGGTGAGCAACCTTTCAGCTTCTCAATGCTCGTCGCACGCGAGCGGCGCAAATCGTCGAGGGCCGGCTTGACTGGCTGTGCGTTGTAGTCGCGCTCGCGCGCCAGCTTCCTTCCGTCGACATCCGGGAGTATCGGGCAGTTTTCGCTTAGAATCAGGCGAATTCGCTGTTCGTAACCTTCGATATCGATGTCCCGTAAGTGCAGGATGTTCTGACGCACCGAAAAAACTTCGGGGGCAGGCTTCCACGAGAGCTGCATCTCCGAAAGCCCATAAGCAAGATCTTCTGCTTGCTGCGGAGTTGAAGAAAGTTGAGCGATCGCTGCGTTCAGAAACTCCATAGCTATCTCCTTCAGGAAAACTAAAATTCCCCGCTTCGTCACCGTTCAATCGGCTGCAACCGCTTGCTGCTCCGCCCGCAGCGCCCTTTCCAGCGCGCCCTCATACGCCTCCCGCAACTCGGCGATGCTGGCCGAAATCATCGACTGGCCATCCATCGTGATCTCGACTCGGTCGGACCCGGTTTCGCCCAGCACATCCGCAAGCAAGCCGTACTCCACCGCTACCTCTTCGATTCGCTCCAGCTGACTCGGGTCGCAACTCAGCACAATGCGGCTGGCATCTTCGCCAAAAAGCAGGAACTCCGGCGGCAGCGCTTGTTCCGCAATATGAACCTTGCAGCCTACCGCGGCCGGCAGCGCCGCTTCGGCCAGCGCCACCGCGACTCCGCCATCGGAGCAGTCATGCGCCGACTCGACCAGTCCCTCCCCGATCATCGCCACCAGCGCACGTTGCAGCGTGGCTTCCTTCTCCAGATCGAGCTGAGGGGGATAACCCCAGATCGCGCCCAGGACCTCCTTGGCATATTCGGAAGAGCCAAACTCCGATTCCGCGTCCACCGCATCGCCCGCCTCGTTCGCCCGCAGCAAAACAATCTTCCGCCCAGCCTTGGCAAAATGCATCTTCGCGGTCTTGTGCACGTCTTCGAGAATGCCTACCACGCCCACCACCGGCGTCGGATAAACACCCTCACCCAAAGTTTCGTTGTAGAAACTGACATTGCCCCCGGTAATGGGCGTCTCAAGTTCCTCGCAAGCCTTGGTCATGCCGTCGATGACCTGCGAGAACTGCCACATGATGTTTGGCTTTTCGGGGTTGCCGAAGTTAAGGCAGTTGGTGGCGCCGACCGGGGTCGCTCCCGCGCAAGCCACCTTGCGCGCGGCTTCGGCGACGGCGTGCATGGCGCCCAGCCGCGGATCGAGATAGCACCAGCGTCCGTTGCCGTCGAGCGCCATGGCCAGTCCGCGATTGAGGCCTTTGATGCGAATCACGCCCGCATCGCCCGCGCCGGGCGCTTCGACCGTATTGGTCTGGACCATGTGGTCGTACTGCTGCCACACCCAGCGCTTCGAACAGATATTCGGGCTCGCCAGCAACTGTTTGAGTGGCCCGGTGAAATCGCCGCTTGCAGCGAGCTGGATGTGCCCGGGCATGTCGCGCTCCACCGGCGGTTCCCAGCGCGCCAGCGGCCGCTTGTACACCGGCGCGTCGTCGGTGAGCGCGGAATTCGGAATCTCCGCGACCACTTCCCCGTGTTCCAGAACGCGCATCTTGGCATCGCGAGTGACTTGCCCGACCTCGACCGCATCGAGCCCCCACTTCTGGAATACGCGAAACACTTCGTCCTCGCGGCCCTTTTGCGCGACCAGCAGCATACGCTCCTGCGATTCGCTCAGCATGATTTCGTACGGTGTCATGCCGGTTTCGCGTTGCGGAACGCGGTCGAGTTCGATCTCGATGCCGGTGCCGCCGCGCGCCCCCATCTCGCAGGTTGAGCACGTAAGGCCGGCCGCGCCCATGTCTTGAATGCCCACGATCGCGCCCGTCTGCATGGCTTCCAGACAGGCTTCGAGCAGCAGCTTTTCGAGGAAGGGATCGCCCACTTGAACGTTGGGCCGCTTCGCTTCCGATCCTTCGCTGAACTCTTCGCTCGCCATGGTGGCGCCGTGGATACCGTCGCGCCCAGTTTTGGCGCCGACGTAGATCACGGGATTGCCATCGCCCGCGGCGCGCGCGTAGAA
>Ga0187803_10000677_pt1 | contig 13462 bp, 9 predicted proteins | sample NC_wetland_sal_i_2_FD_132425 | JGI IMG/M metagenome (GOLD analysis project Ga0187803, IMG submission 132425) | Wetland sediment microbial communities from Neuse River Estuary, North Carolina, USA - Control_3 | ecosystem: Environmental > Aquatic > Freshwater > Wetlands > Sediment | place: USA...
AGAGCTCAAGTGGTAGCATGGGCACCGCGCGGTCGGGGAAATAAACGGATGTCCCGCGCAGGCGCGCCTCGCGATCGAGCGCGGTTTTCGGACGCACGTAGTGCGCCACGTCTGCGATGTGTACGTGGAGCAGATAATGCCGGCCCTTCAATCGCTCGACGTAAACCGCGTCGTCGAAGTCCTTGGCTGTCTCGCCGTCGATGGTCACAATGGGAAGCGCGCGAAAATCGCGGCGACCTTCGCGCTCCAGCTCCGTGATGAATTCCTCCCGCTCCGCAGCCTCCGCTAGGACTTCAGCCGGGAATCGATGCGGAAGGTGATACTTGCGGATCATGATTTCCACATCCACGCCGAACTCATCGCGACGGCCGAGAATCTCAATCACGCGCCCGCGAGCCTGGCCTCGATCGAACCGCGGCTGGCCGAGTCCGCCGGCTCCGGGGAACTGCGTGAGTTCCACATCGACAATCATGTTCTCCAGCGTGGCACGGGACGGGGACCCCAGGCTCTGCTTTGGGGCCCGCCCGTGTGAGGAAGGCACGGCCGACGTGGCACGGGCGTCCCGCCCGTGCGAGGAAGGCACGGCTGGGACGGCCGTGCCACCGTGGCCCTCGGACTCGCCTCCAAATTGGCGATGTCGCCTGGCGAGCTCGCCGCCCTCCGCGGGCCATTCCTGCCCGCGAGGAATAATGATGTCGTGAGGGATTCGGTGATCGTACGGCGCGACATAGTTCTCGCGCGGCCCGTAGTGGAACTCGCCCACCACGGTCTTCTGGGCGCGCTCGATGACGCGAAGAATTCGCCCTTCCACTCGCCCATCGCGTCCCGTCCGTGTGACTCGCACTTGCACGCGGTCGCCGTGCATCGCTGAGGCCATGCCATTCGGTGGAATGAAAATATCCTTATCGGTTTGTTTCGCGGCCGCGTCCGGCACCACGAAGCCAAATCCGTCGCGGTGGCCGATCAACCGGCCAGCCACGATGTTAGCCCAGCGCCCGCCCAACCCCGCGCCCTGCGCCGCGGCCATGCCCTCACGCTTACTGGGCCCTCCAGTTTCTAATTTCCAGTTTCCAGTCTCCGGTTTCCTTGAAAGAGTGAATTGGTTCTGTTTCAGGTGTTCGATCTTTCGGGCGGCCGCCAGGCGACGCAAGGCGCTTTTCAACTCGCGCGCCTGGCTCGATCGCAATCCAAGCTCGGTCATCAATTGGCGAAGGCGAAAAGTCTTGTCGGGATGCTTTTCGAAGAACTTCAAAAGCTCTGTTGGGGATAGCGCCGCGCGCGCGTCGTCGAAGGGATGGGTAACGGCCCCAGCCGAGCGTGAAGCGTGCGCCTGTCTTCGTCTGCTCACTGCCTTCTGCCTACTGCGTTCTGGTGTCTGTGGAGGAGGAAATTAGTCTTCGCCACTAGTTTCCACTTGCCGCTTGCCGCCGTCTTCTGCCGACTGCCTACTGCTTTCTGCCTACTGTTCTCTGTGGTGCCGAAGAGAGGACTCGAACCTCCACTCCCTGACGGGAACTACACCCTGAATGTAGCGCGTCTGCCAATTCCGCCACTTCGGCAAAATGGAAGCGACTCTGTCGCGGTTGAACAGCGAATGGGACTATTCTACCCGCAGTTATCCATGTTGCCATTCTCTGAATTTCCTGTCAAGAAATGCTGACCCGATTGAGCCGTGCAGGCGCTAAAGCTCCGGGCTTCCAGGCGCATGGACGCCCGAGATTGTGAGTGGCGGCCTGACCCTCGCTTCTCGGCCGCTTATTCTTTTCCAGTAGCCCCTCAAGTCTCGACCGAATGTTGCCGAAGAAGCTAAGGGACCGATTCCTCATCGCGGGGACGATCGCGGCTAGGACGCTTCCCCTGGTGGAATTGGTCTGATTGCCGGCCCCTCGATGTTTGGCCAGCGGGGTGGCCGCAAATAAGGTGGGCTCAAGCGCTGTGACACTGACCACAGATTCAAATGGTCGCTTGCCGACTGAGGAGCTGACCAGCGACTCCAGCTCGCAAGCCAAAGCCGGCATGCTGTCTATGGTGGGGAGCGAAATCGCCGACCCAGTTCGTGGGATGCTGGATACCATCCAGCTTCTGTTGTCCACCGAATTGTCCGAAGAACAGCGTCGCTGCGTGGAGGTTTTGAGGAGCTCGGGCGCAACGCTCTTGGACACGATCAACGATATTCTCGACCTATCCAGAATTGAGTCAGGCGAATTTGGGGAGTTTCGCCTGCAGGCCATTGAGTTCGATCTGCACACCGCGGTGCACGAGGCAGTGAAAGAATTCGAGAAGTCCACCCTGGCAAGGGGCCGTACCGTTACCTGCCTGATTCATCAAGAAGTACCGACGCGCGTCAAAGGAGACCCTGGACGATTACGGGACGTCATCCGGCGTTTTCTCACCGCTGCTGCTCGCTCGCCTGATTCCGTCAGAAGCTTGTTGCGTGTGCTGCACACTGCAAGTGAGCCGGACGCCATCGATGTGCGATTTGAGCTCGCTGAAGCGGAGGACGACAGTTCCATCGAGACTCTTCAGGGAGAAGTCCGCGGACTTTCGCACCCAGCGACGAAAGCCAGTGCCTTCTCGAGGTCCGGCGAACTTGGCTCGGAGATTTTGAACCGTCTCGCCGCATTGATGGGTGGGCAATTCGGAGTGACCCATGGCCCGGAGAATCGGCGCACCGAGTGGTTTAGTTTGAGACTCGGCAAACCCGGCGAGAGATCCGCAGAGCTCCCGGCTCCCCGGCCCAACCTGCGCGGGCTGTATGTTCTGGCCGTGCTTGACCAGGAAGAGACCCGGAATAATCTGGTAGCTTACACGCTTTCCTGGGGCATGACGTGTGACGTCGCCTCGAGCGCGGAGGACGCGCTGGAAATGATGCAGACGGCGGCTTGCGAAGGGCGGGCGTACGATTTGGCCCTCATCGACACTCAGATGCCCGGAACCAGCGCTCTGGAATTAGCGCGGGCCATGCAGGGCGATCAGTCGCTCTCCGGCGTGCGGCCAATTGTTTTGACCGCACTGGGAATGCGCGGCGAAACTGAGGAATTTCGCCGCGCCGGCGTCGCTGGTTATCTCTCGAGGCCGGTCAATGCCTCCGACCTTTACAATTGTCTGGCCACGGTGATGAGCATCCCAGTACCGGAACGCTCCGCTGAAACGCGCTCGCCACGGTTGCTCGTCACCTCGCACAAGCTGAAGGAAAGGAAGGCTAGCCGCCGCACCCACGTATTGGTCGTGGAGGATAACACCGTGAACCAAATGGTCGCGGTCCGGATGCTGGAGAAGCTGGGTGTCCGCTCCGACATCGCGATCACCGGCAAAGGCGCGGTCGAGGCCTGCAGGCGAAACCGATACGACCTGATCCTGATGGACTGCGCCATGCCGGAGATGGATGGCTACGAAGCAACGCGAGCCATACGCAATCTGGAGCGCGACCTCCGCTCTGCGCCCACTCCGATCCTCGCCGTTACGGCCAACGCCATGCGGGACGACCGCGAGAAATGTCTAGCCGCCGGTATGGACGATTACCTCGCCAAGCCGTACACCTTCGACCAATTTCATCGGGCGGTGGCTCGCTGGATCTCGGTCGAGCCTGGGCACGAATCCGCGACGTCCGCCTCCGCGCCCCACGAGGCCGGCGCAATCGACGCCAGCTTTATCGAAGACCTCCGGTCGCACCCCGCTGATGGTCTAACTGAGTTCCTTACCCAACTGCGCGCCCAGTTTCTACGCGACGCAGAGGATCGCCTGGCGGCCATCAACTCGGCCGTGGCGCTGGGTGATGCGGTTGGTCTCCAAACCGCGGCTCACGGCTTGAAGGGAAGTTCGGGCGTGGTCGGCGCCAAATCCATGGCCATGATGTGCGCCGAGCTTGAAGAGCGGGCGTACACGGGTCGGATGGGCGAGGTCGTGAAACTTGCCGGACACCTTCAGCGCGAGTTCGGTCGCGTGCGGGAGGAACTCGATGCCAAATTCACGGTCTGACTTCTCGCCTGCGCACCGGCGCTCAAGAGGCGTCATTTCCATGTCGTGTAGCACAGCGGAACCAGAACTAGCCAGTGGCTTCAGGTTGACAAGGCAATGCCAAGCTCGATAAGCGAACAAACTCGAATCCGAGAAATCCTCACCCAGGCCGGCGTCATTGATGCCGAAGGATGGTCTCGCGCCAAGGAGATCCAGCTTCGCAAGGGTGGGTCGCTAGGCAAGGCGGTGGCCGGGCTGGGCATCGCCAAGGAAGGTGCGGTCGCAGACGCCATTGCCCGCGGATTGCACCTGGACCATCTCACCTCAATCCCGACGGCTGTAGATCCGAAAGTCATTTCCGCGGTCCCCGCCAAGTTTTGTCGCGAACACATGGTCGTCCCTCTGAGCTTCGAAGGCAGCTCGCTTCGGCTGGCGACCTATGACCCGCTGGATTATTCTACGATCCAGGACGTCGAGTTTCTGACCGGGAGGAAAGTACAGGTTGTCGTCTCCACTCAGTCGTTGATCCAGACGTTGATGGACAGCCTCTTTCCCAAGGTCGCTAAGACGGAGATCGATTACGAGACGTTGGCGAACGTCACTCCGGAAGGCGAAGTGGAAGAAGCCTACGCACCGGAATACGAAATTGTCAACGCTACTCAGCTTCTGAAGGATACCAAGCTGCCCCCTATCATACGCCTCGTCAACTTGATCTTAAGCGATGCCGCGAAAGCGGAAGCCAGTGATATCCACGTTGAACCGCAAGAATCATACTTGCAGGTGCGTCACCGCATCGATGGGCAACTCCACGACGTAATGCGAATTCCCAAGGAGCTTCAGGGTTCAACGGTTTCTCGGTTGAAGATCATTTCCGGCATGGACATCGCAGATCGCCTCCGACCTCAGGACGGAAAGTGCCGGCTGCGCCTGGAAGGAAAGCGCATCGACCTCCGGGTGTCCTCACTGCCCACTCAGTTTGGCGAAAAAGTGGTCATCCGGATCCTCGACACCGGCAAGGCTCAGCTTCCCCTGGATCAACTGACTCTGACACCGGAAAACTTGCGAACCTTGCAGACGGCGCTCTCGCGACCGCAGGGTATGATCCTGGTGACGGGGCCTACGGGGGCCGGGAAGACGTCGACCCTCTATGCTTCTCTCAATTGGGTCAAGTCGTCGAAGACGAATATTATCACCGTGGAAGATCCGATCGAGTACCAGCTTCCGGGAGTGAATCAAGTCCAGATGAACGTCAAAGCGGGGATGACGTTCGCGGCGGGGCTCAGGTCCATTCTGCGGCAAGATCCCGACGTCATCATGGTCGGAGAGATTCGTGACCGAGAGACCGCAAGCATCGCGGTGGAGGCCGCGCAGACCGGCCACCTTTTGCTGAGCACACTCCATACGAACGACGCAGTGGCTACCGTTGCCCGCCTGCTTGACCTGGGGGTCGAGCCGTTCGCGATCGCATCCGCCTTGCTCGCGGTCGTTGCCCAGCGTCTGGTTAGGCGGCTGTGTCCCGAGTGCGCGGTGCCGCAAGAGCCGAGCGCCGACGCGATAGCGAGGGCGGGCGGCCCCGGCCGATTGCCGCCCAACACTCGATGGCTGGGCTCGCGGGGCTGTGAAAAATGCAATCAGACCGGTTATAAGGGACGCTTGGCCATCCATGAGATTCTTCCGGTCAACGAAGATATGCGCGCGCTGATCGCGCGGCACCCCCCCGAACACGAGCTCCGCCAGGCGGCTCGAACGGCGGGCATGAAGACCATGATGGAGGACGGCCTCATCAAGGCCGCCCAAGGCCTGACCAATCTCGAAGAGTTGGTGCGGGTAGTGTCCGCCGATGACTCCGCCGCTCCCGCCGCACGGCCGGAGCAATTGCCACGTCGCACGCCGATCGAGGTTATTCGGCCGACCGCCCCCTCCGCCAAGGTCCGCGTGCTGGTGGTGGAGGACAGCCCAACTGTCGTGACCGTAATCCGTTACTTCATGGAGCTCGAGGGGTTTGAAGTTCTCGCTGCGTCCGACGGAAAGGCTGGCTTGGAGATGGCCAGGCGTGAGCTTCCCAGTGTGATTGTCAGTGACATCAACATGCCGCGCATGGACGGCCTCACCATGCTCGAGGAGCTGCGCGCCGATCCCCGAACTACCTCCATCGCCGTCTTGCTCTTGACCTCCGAAAGCAGCGCTGAATGTGAGGCCAGCAGTCTCGAGGCCGGCGCGGACGACTACATGGTGAAACCCGTTGAGCCTCGCAGGCTCGCGGCTCGCGTCAAGGCCCTGTTGTCCCGACCGCGGCTTAGTCTGCCCGTGCTCCCGAGCAGCTCTCGCGCCAGCAGTACAGCAGATAGCATCAACCAAGAGTATACAGCGTAGTGGTACTTCGGCTTCGATTATTCTCTCACTGCGGGCACTGATAGGTCGCCCCGGCCCGCCTGCCGCAGTGCTGCGTTCAAACCAGCCAGATCCCTGGCTTTGAGGTCCGCCCATTTGCTCATGACTCGCTCGGTGAGCTGTCGGTCGTGTTCCAGCGCCTCCCTCGCGTCGACGGTCGGGGCCACGTCGGCGCTTTCGACGGCGCGGTCGAGCTCAGCCCAAGCGGCACTTACCGAGCGCAGGGTGGGTTGAGCGGTGAGAGTCACTTCACCTCCATACGCGGGTGATGGTCCGATGAAGGCGGTCAATTTGTCATCGAGTGCGTTAGCCTGGCCGGCCAAGACGGGCTGCGCCTTCAGATTTCCAGCGACTTTACGCAGACTTTCGTGCAGTCGATCTGCTTCGCGTATCGTGCCCTGGAGCTTGGCCTGTTCCTGATCGATCGTCCGCGCCATAGCGAATTGCTTCAGGAGATCGGCTTCGGGCGCCTTGACGCGAGGATCCAGTTTCAGGGTGAGTGGCTGCGTGTAAGCATGCCCATTCGCGGTGAGTCGCACCTCATATCTCCCAGGCGGCGCCCAAGGTCCTGAGCCACCCTCGCCAAACAACGCCGCTCTCGGGTTTCGCGCTGTCACGGAAGTTGCGTAGTGCAGATCCCACACAAAACGGTGCATGCCAGGTTCGGCGGTGAGCGAGATCGGCGGACGAATCCAAGACGCGGGAATGTCGATTTTCTTCGGGTCAATCTGCGGCGGCTGATCGGTGCGGGAATAGCGCCGCACCGGTGTTCCCAGGCCTGTAGCGCCGGGCTTTAGCCCGGCACCGGCGGCCCTCGCGCTGCGCCCAGGGCGGGCTCCCGAGGTTGGTGCTTCGGAGATTTCGAGAGTCACGGGGCCGGTCGGCTTCGATCTCAAGAAGTAATCGATCACCGCGCCGTTCGGCGGATTTTCTCCCTGCGGTGTTTCCGGCGGCAGCGGCGTGCCTTCGAATCCGGATGGCCGGATGCGCAAGGCGGTTTGCGGTTGGAAAAGCCACGCCTCCGCTCCGGCCACTTCTGAGTTCAACTGCCGCAGCGGAGTGATGTCATCAAGAATCCAGATCGAGCGGCCGAAGGTCCCGATCACCAAATCGTCACCATGAACCACCAGGTCGCGCACCGAAGCGTTGGGGAGATTGAGCTGCAAAGGCTGCCATTGGTCGCCGTCGTTAAACGAAACGAAGACGCCCGTCTCGGTGCCCGCGAAGAGCAACCCTTTGCGCGCCGGGTCTTCACGCACCGCGTTCACAAAGCTGCCGGCCGGAATGCCCGCGATGATTTCCTGCCACGCCTTGCCGCCATCGCGCGTGCGATAGATGTGCGGGCGATAATCTTCGAGCCGATGCCGGTCGACGGCCGCGTACACGGTGTTCGCGTCGTGCCGCGACACCTCGAGAATTCCGATCTTGCTCCAGGGCGTCAGCTCGGGCGGGGTGACGTTATGCCAGGTCTTGCCGTCATCGCGAGTCACCTGAATCAGTCCGTCGTCGGTGCCCACCCAAATCTCGCCGGCGCGCAAGGGCGACGGCGCGATGGCAAAAATCACGCCTCGCCGCTTGCCATCTCCCGGATTCACGTCGGCGGCCGTGGCGGCATCAAGATTGGGTGGAGCGTCCGGGTTCTCGCGCGTGAGGTCAGGGCTCAGCACTTGCCATGACTGGCCCGCGTCCTTGGTGCGAAAAAGGATTTGAGTGCTGAAGTAAAGTTCGTGCGGATCGCGCGGTGAGATGACCACGGGCATCGTCCAATCGCTGCGGTAGTTGCCCGGATGCGCCAGAGACGGCCCGATATATTGCGTTTCTCCGGTCGTCAGATTGTGGCGGACCACGCCGGACCCAAACGTTCCGCCGTAAAGAATGTTGGGATCGAGCGGGTCGGGCGCAATGTACATGCTCTCGCCGCCCGCGCCCACGGGGCGCCAATCGCGAAAGCTGATGCCCGCCCAGTGACTGCGGCTGACCACGCCAACGGCGCCGGAATCCTGTTGCGCGCCGTAAACCCAATACGGAAATCGATTGTCGGTGACTACGTGATAGAGCTGCGCGGTGGGCTGGTTGTACCACGACGTCCAACTTTTCGCCCCATCCACGCTGATCACCACGCCCTGGTCGCTCAAGAGGATCATGCGACGGGGATCGTCGGGATCGATCCACAGGCTGTGATAGTCGTCGCCGCCCGGCGCGCCCTTGATCGCGTCGAAGCTTTTCCCACCGTCCGTGGAACGGTAGGTCGAAGTATTGCAGACGTAAACGATGTCCGGATTCTTCGGGTCAACCGTGATTCCACCGAAATACCAACCGCGTCCCCAGATTCGGGCCTCAGAATCGGTCAACGTCCAGTTTTGGCCGGCATCGTCGGTGCGATAAACGCCTCCTTGCTTTGCGTCGACCAACAGATAGACTCGATCGGGCTCGCTTGGCGCCACGGCAATGCCCATCCGCCCCAAGCCCTCGGAAGGCAGACCGTGGCCAGCGAGTTGTTGCCACGTGTTGCCGCCGTCCGTGGATTTGTAAAGGCCGCTGCCCGGACCGTACGACGGCGGATAGACGTTCCACGGCGGCCGCCGCGTCGCCCACAACGCCGCATAGATGGTTCGCGCATCGCGCGGATCGAAGGCGAGGTCGATGGCGCCGGTGTTTTCGTCCTTGTAGAGCACGCGCTCCCAGGTCTGGCCGCCATCGGTAGAGCGAAAAACTCCGCGCTGCGAATTCGGAGCGTAAGCATGGCCCAGCGCCGCGACAAAAACGATGTCGGGGTTTTTCGGGTCAATCAGAACTCGCCCAATCTGCTGGGTGTCTTCCAGACCGATGCGCGTCCACGTGCCGCCGGCATCCGTGGATTTGTACATCCCGTTGCCGTAGGTGATGGCTTCGCGCATGTCCGCTTCGCCCGAGCCCACATAGATAACTTTTGCGTCCGAAGGCGCGACGGCAATCGCGCCAATGGAGGAGATGGGCTCGCGGTCAAAAATCGGCGTCCACGTTTCGCCCGCGTTGGTCGTTTTCCAAACTCCGCCACCCACCGCTCCAAAATAGAAAGTCGAAGGCTCGCCCGGCACGCCGACCGCAGTGATCGCCCGGCCACCGCGCGTCGGCCCAATCATCCGCCATCGCAAGCCGGAGAAAAGGCTAGGATCAAATTGCTGCGCTTCCAGGCTGACGGGCACGACGATCGCCGCTAGCGCCAAAACTAGCATAGCGGGCAGAAGACCGCGAGATGACAGGAGAGAACGTCGGGTCATGATCCAGTGGTGCTCCATTCGGCGTTTTTCGGGCGAAAGCGGGAATCCATGGCCTGCAGACAGGCGACCGGAGTATACATCATGCGATATCGCCGATGGCGACCAGCCTCGTAGTTGTCATTCCCGCGAAAGCGGGAATCCACTGTCGATTTTCGAGGTTTCAATTTCGAGTTTCCATTTTCCAATTCCATTTCTTGCCAATCGGGAGCAGTGAGAGAGTGGGCTCCATCCATATTTCTCGAAAATCGGCCACTTTTTCGTCGTAATTGATTGTAAAGAAGCCTGTTAACATCAATGGGTTTGTTTTTGTGCAAAGAGGCATATCCTTCAGAATTAAAAGGACTTAACCTCAATGGCTTTGTTTGGCTGTGTTTTTGTTTGCAGCCGGTGGGACCGTGGTCCGCCAAATCGGGGATAGTGACAGGAACCATTACATCTATTCTTCTCATTCTAAACAACATTCCGGCTTTGTTCGTAAAATCGCTGCATTATCCGTTGGTGAAGTTGCCCACTCGACACCATTAGTCTGAACTATCCTCCGGACGCGCTGCCCATTTTCCTCGAAACACCAGTACTGAATGACGTCGCGGTCATTCCCGCGAAGCTTGTTCCCGCGAAAGCGGGGAGCGGGAATCCAGCTTCACTTGGCCAGGACGGCCATTAGTCGTCTGACAGCCGACGAATGACAAAACTCCCATTTTCCAGTTTCGATTTTCCAGTTTCTGATTCTGTGCTGTCAAGGAAAAAGCCCTGAAGTGTAGATTTTTGGTCCTGAAGTGTAGAAAAACGGGGGTGAGCGGGAAACGTCAGGTTGCGGGCGGCGGTAGACGCACGAGGCGGCCGTAGCCGCGATGGAGCGCGCCAAGGAGTTGGTGATCGCTCAGCCGCGATGACACTCCTCATCGGTGAATGCTTGCCACGCGCACTGGTTTACATCCCACGCGGCAGCTTTCATGATATGCTTTCGTTTGTAATGCGTTGGAGGCGAGGGTGAGTTTTGTAAGCAAAGTGACGGATGGCGCAATCGAGGTTCCGCCTGGCGTCGATATCCCAGACGGTACGCCGGTGAGAGTCGAGCCTCTCCATGAGGAGTCCGTCGCCAAGCGACTGAAGGATGTCATTGGCAGCGTGGAGGGATTGCCGCCCGACTTTGCGCAGCATCACGACCACTACATTCACGGAACACCTAAGAAGTGAATCCTCTCTTTGCCGACACGTATTATTTCCTCGCCCTTCTGCATAAAGGCGACGCGGCCCACGCCGCGGCTGTTGCCCTGACGCGACGGTGTGAGGGGAGGCTTCCGTTTGGCAGAGTGCCAACACTGTCGAGCTTGCAACGATGGCGAAGGCTGTAAAAAGGCTCGACCATGGTGAATCTCAGCCGCGAGATGCTGGCGCAAGCCCGGGTTATTGCCAAAGGTAGGCGGATTCGGGACATCCGTCGGCTAGTGGCGGGCTACGGAGGAAGGCCATCGCAGTGGGTGAAAAAGAGCAGCCCGCGATTCGAGATCGAGAGCGAGTTTTTCGAGTATCATTGGTATGAGCATCCCGGCATCGGGAAGGTGGAAATGAAACGGAAACGGGTGAGGCAGCGATGATCATCAAATTGCGGCGGACAAATTCGCGGTATCCAGATCTGACACTTAGGCAGCCTTACGTCGTCATCGGAATCGAGGGTGACGATTATCGAATTCTGAATGACTCCGGCCTGCCCTATCTCTACCCGCGCAGTATCTTCGAGGTACTCGATGCCCGTGAACCCCTGGATTGGGTCAGCGAGTGCGGTGGAGATGGCGAACGGTACGCGTACCCGGCTCCGCTCAATCAACCGGGGTTTTTCGAGGACTATTTTGACGGGAAGTCCAGGGCAGTAAGAACCTTCTGGCGAGTGGTGAATCAACGCCTCGCCGCTGTGGGTGCGGTCGCATAACGGAATCCCGCCGCCAAACTAGCTCCGCCAGCGACAGACTACCCGAAGCCCACGGCTCTCCCTCCAGCCTTGCAGGGTTTCCATTTCCTTTTGGGCCTTACGGTGGTTGCTGGAAAAGCGCGCGCGAGAGTCATGAATAGCCGCCGAGCCTGCCCTGCGAAGTACGAAGGGGCCAAACGGCGGGCCCTGCGCGACGCGGCTCCGAAAATCCGAACAGCAATAACGGCCAGGCGAAGCGAAGCTGACCCTGCGGCGGGCCGCATCACCTTCCATGATCCTATCCCCACTCTCGGCTGCACCATGGACAACCGCGAAGAAATCATCGCGCGCACCCGCCAAGCCATCCTTTCCGCCCTCACCTCGGACGAGTGGCCGAGACAGGAGAACGATGAGTGAGGAAGGATGAATGATGAATAGTGAATCCCCGACGCGGAGCAGACGCTCAAATTCGCTTGACTTTGACCGAGGCCGAGGCCAGACTACGACACATCGACGAGCAGTGTCCCAGGGACAAAAAGAGAAGCAGCGCCCCGATTGATCGGGGCGGCCTTTCCACAGGAGATGCCCCCATGACCAGACTAGGAAGAACCGTCTTGACGGAACCACTGGAAGCTCGAATTCCGAGGAAGCGCTCGGTCAAGGCATCCACTGCGCTGGCCGCGTTGGTGGCGCTTGGGCTGGGATTGGTTGCAGTACCTTCGGCAAACGCGCAGAGCCTGACTACGCTTTACAGCTTTTGCTCCCAAAGCGGTTGCACGGACGGACAGGCGCCGTTTGCTGGTCTGGTGCAAGGCATGGATGGGGACTTTTACGGGACTACCGCCTTTGGCGGTTCGGGCGCGTACTGTAATGACCAACGCGGCTGCGGCACCGTATTCAGAATCACGTCGACCGGTGCGCTGACCACGCTTTATAGCTTTTGCTCCCAAAGCGGCTGCACGGATGGCGCATACCCTAATGCGGGCCTGGTGCAGGGGAGCGACGGAAACTTTTACGGGACAACTTACGTGGGCGGCACCGCATTCGCGTACGGCGGCACCATTTTTAAGGTGACGCCGGGTGGCTCGCTCACGACGGTTTACAGTTTCTGCTCGCAGAGTGGCTGCAGCGACGGCCAAGGGCCATACGCTGGGCTGGTGCAGGGCAGCGACGGGAGCTTTTACGGAACGACAGATTCGGGGGAGGACCCAACCAAGATGGCACAGTATTCAAGATCACGCCGGCCGGCGCACTGAGCACGCTTTATAGCTTTTGCTCGCAAAGCGGTTGCGCGGATGGTGAACTGCCCGAAGCGGGTCTGGTACAGGGCAGTGAAGGTGACTTCTACGGAACGACGTACGGCGGCGGGGCCAACGGAAACTACGGCACAGTCTTCAAGATCACTTCGGCGGGCGCACTGACGACGCTTTACAGCTTCTGCGCGCAAAGCGGCTGCACGGATGGCGATTTCCCCGATGGGGCACTAGTTCAGGGGACAGACGGAAACTTCTACGGGACGACGTCCTACGGGGGGACCAACGGAAACTACGGCACAGTCTTCAAGATCACTTCGGGGGGCGCACTGACCACGCTTTACAGCTTCTGCTCGCAAAGCAACTGCGCAGACGGGAGCAGCTCCAATGCAGGACTCCTCCAAGGGACAGATGGGAACTTCTACGGCACAACGTCCAGCGGCGGGACCAACGGGGACTCGGGCACAGCCTTCAAGATCACTTCGGGGGGCGCACTGACCACGCTTTACACCTTCTGCTCGCAAAGCGGCTGCATCGACGGCGCAAACCCCTATGGGACGCTGATTCAGAGCAGTGACGGGAACTTTTACGGGACAACAGACTCTGAGGGAGCAGGAGTGTACCGCGCAGGCCACTACGGAGGCACGGTCTTCAGGCTGTCGCTGATACCCATCGCCGGTCTGTCGCCCACC
>Ga0187803_10000678_pt1 | contig 13434 bp, 10 predicted proteins | sample NC_wetland_sal_i_2_FD_132425 | JGI IMG/M metagenome (GOLD analysis project Ga0187803, IMG submission 132425) | Wetland sediment microbial communities from Neuse River Estuary, North Carolina, USA - Control_3 | ecosystem: Environmental > Aquatic > Freshwater > Wetlands > Sediment | place: USA...
ATCACCTGCATGGGCAACAGCACGTCGTCGAGAATCGTATCTTCCGGCAGGCGGTCGAGCAGGCTCCGGCGAGCGCAGTAAATCGCTCCCGTCGCGCCCGCAACCGAACCGGAGGCCGACTCCAGCTCGCGAATCTTCTTCTCGATCCGCCAGTACAATCCCATTCCCTTTCCCGTTTCCCCGTTCGCCGGATCGCCCAGCATCAGTTCGCCGCTCGCCGCCCCAACCTCCTGGTCGGCGAAATTCTCGATCAGTAGGCGCAACGCCCCAGGCTCGATTTGCTGCCGGGCGTCAGTGAACAGCAGCAGTTCCCCTCGCGCCAATTTGATCGCATCGTTAAGACCGGCGGCCTTCCCCTGCGACCGCGGTTTCACTATGGCCCGCACCCGAAGATCGCGCTCAAACTCCGCCAGGATCGCCGCCGTCCGATCGCTCGAACCATCCGACACGACCACGACTTCCAGCTTCTCCTGTGGATAGTCGAGCCCCAGCAGGTTTTCCATCTTGCGGCCGACTACCCCCTCCTCATTCCTCACCACCATCACGGCCGAGACCATGGGCTCGCCTGGACCGAGACGCACCGGACGCGGCGACCACCGGCTGCGCAGCCACAACCACACCGGATACCCCAGGTAGGAATAGCCGATCAGCGACGCCGAGAGCCAGAACATCCATTTCATCTTTACTGCGCGCCACGCCGCAGCAGGACCGTCTTCACCGTCAGGAACATGATCACCAAATCCAGACCAATCGAGACGTTCTTGATGTAGAACAGGTCGTACTGCAGTTTCTCCCGCGCGTCTTCGACCGTGCTTCCGTACTTGTACTTCACCTGCGCCCACCCCGTCAGCCCCGGCCGGACCATGTGGCGCACCCCGTAATACGGAATCTCTTTCGTGAGGCTCTCGACGAACTCCGGGCGCTCCGGCCGCGGTCCCACAAACGCCATTTCGCCCTTCAGCACCGTCCATAACTGCGGAATCTCATCCAGGCGCGAGGAACGCAGAACCCGGCCGACACGGGTCACTCGCGGATCGTTGTCGCCCGCCCACTGCGGGCCGTTCAAGGCCTCGGCGTCCTCGCGCATGGTGCGGAACTTCACCACCTTGAATAGCCGCCCGCCCAGGCCCACGCGCGTCTGCGTGTAGAACACCGGCCCCTTCGAGTCCAATCGGATGGCGAGCACAATCAGCGGAAATAACGGGAGTGCTACAACCAGGCCAAGCAGCGAAATTACGATGGACAGCCCGCGCCGCACCAGCCGGACCACGCTGCTGCGCCGGAATCCCTCGCCGAATACCAGCCAGCTCGGATACAGGCTCTCGACCTCAATCTTGCCCGACATTTTTTCCAGCCACGAGGTCGCCTCCTCAATCTTCACTCCCTGCATGCGCAGGGCGAGGAGCTCCTGCATCGGGATTGTGCCCCGGCGGTCGGGCATGGCCACGATCACGCGGTGCACCCCTTGTTTATGCACCACGTCCATCAGGTGGGCCGCTACGGCATCGCGCGTCACCGCACCTTCCAGTTTGCCCGTCCAGCTGGCCACCTCGACGCCGATCTCCGGATTCTGCCGCAGGCCCTGCACCAGCCGTAGCGCCCGCTCGCCCGTCCCCAGCACATACACCCGTTCCACCAGAATCGGCAGCTGGACCAGCCAGGTGTACCCCATTCGCCATCCGAACAACGCGATCGTCAGGATCAGCAGGCCCACCTCCGAGGACCCATTTCCTAGCAGAAACTGGGGGCGGACGTAGGAGACTCCCGCCAGAATGAAGGCCAGCAGTCCCGGCACCATGAGCAGCCGGAAATACAGTTCGCCCTTCGTATTCAGGCGTGCGGTATCGTACAGGTCGAACCAGTGCGAACAGAGCAGAACCAGGATCGTGACCACGAGGATCTTGACGTAGCCGCCTTCGTAGTTGAGCACCAGGTAGCTATCTTCCCGGAACGCATACACCGCTCCCAACAGGAACGAGGTCCACACGATCAGGGCCTCTCCAATCAGCAGGACCAGCGTACGAACCGGATAATAAACATTGAAAAGCCGGATCAAACTTGGCCTCGGTCCATCTCAGGCTTGGCTGCTCACGGCCTCGCCATAGTAGTATTTCGACTGCGCCAGCTTATCGGGCGAAGCTCCGTTGAGCACGACCCCCAGCAGCAGCTTGTCCGGAAACTCCGCCCGCGCGCGCCGCGCCATGTCCGCCGGCGTCACATTCGAGCGCACCACCATCAGGATGCCGTCGCAGAGGTGCGCCACCAGCGTCGAGTCCGATACCAGAATCACCGGCGACGAATCCAGAATGATCCAGTCAAACAGCGGCTCCAGGCGCTGCAGCAACAGCTTCAGCCGGCCGTTGGCCAACAGTTCCGGCGCACTCGCAGCCGCCCGGCCTGCCGGGAGAAAGAAAAGGTTCTCCATCGGCCCGCGCTGCAGCCCCGCCAACTCATCGTTTTCACCCAACAGATACTCCGACAGCCCGGGCGTTTGCTTGGTTCCCAGGTGGCGATGCATCCCAGGGTTGCGCAGATCGGCATCAATCACCAGCGCGCGCCGTCCGTGCTGCCGCACCAGGACCTGCCCCAGATTGGCGGCCACGAACGATTTCCCCTCTTTGGGCAGCGCGCTCGTCACCAGCAGCCGCTTGAGCGGCATCTTCTCCCGGATCTGGTAGAGCCGGGTGCGCAGCGTGCGGAACTCTTCTGTCCCCAGCCGCGTCTCATCGTCCTGGAAGAAAAGCATGGTGCGCGGGTCCGGCGCCCAAGACGTCTGCGGACAACGGGCCAACAACGTTTCGTAGGTGAGGCCCGAGGCCGTCATCGCGCTCTCCCGCGTACTTTGCTGCAGGGGCGGCATGGCGATTTGCGGAGCTTCGGGCTGCTCCAGAACGGGCTCGACGTGCGTCCCCATGGAAGTTGCTCTTTCCTGTTCGGCGCGTTTCAAGGCGTCATGAATTCGGCTCATAGTTTCCTTTCCTTGGGGAGATCTTGTTGTTCCGACTGGCGCAACCGGTCGGCCAGCGTTGCCAGCGTCCGCAACGCTTCCACCAGGTCAAACTTCTCGGCGGATGGCTGCACCGGCGCCGCCGGAATCATGGCTCCGGCGGTTCCGTCCGCCAGGTCAAAATCCCGGGCCACCGAATCCACAATGTCCGGTGTGACCAGCTTCTTCTGATCCACGAAAGCGCTGACCAGACAGTGCTCGCACAGCAGATTGATCACGCGTGGGATGCCCTGCGAGTACCGGAAGATCCCGAGCCCGGCTTCTTGATCGAAAATCGGTTCCCCGTTCGACCCGGCGATCCGCAGCCGCTGGTTGATGTAGGACTTCGTTTCCTCGAGGTTGAAGGGATGCGTTTTGGCTCGCAGCGTCAGCCGCTGCCGCAGCTGCCGCAACTGCGGCTGTTTCAGGCGCTGCTCCAACTCCGTCTGTCCCACCAGCACAATCTGCAGCAGCTTCTCGGTGAACGTTTCCAGATTCGTCAGCATCCGGATTTCTTCCAGCACTTCGTCGGACAGGTTCTGCGCCTCGTCCACCACCAGCACCGCCGTCTCACCGGCGCGATAGCGATCGAGCAGCCAGTTGTAAAGCCGCTGCAGAATCTGGCTCTTCGACTTCGTATCGCAGGGAATGGCAAAATCCGACATCATAAAATCGAGAAACTGCGCCACATCCAGGCGCGAGTTGAAAATGAAGGCCGTGGCCACCTGCTGCAGCCGCAGCCATTCCATCAGCTTATTAATCAAGGTCGTCTTGCCTGTGCCCACCTCACCCGTCAGCAAGACGAAACCCTTGCGGCTCTGGATGCCGTAGGTCAGGCAGGCCAGCGCCTCTTCCGTATGCCGCGTCAAAAATAGGTACCGCGGATCCGGATTGACATTGAACGGATTGGCACGAAGTCCAAAAAACTCTTTGTACATAAGCTCGCGTTAGGCCTCGACCTTCGGCGCGTCTTTTTCCTCTGGGCGGCCCCGGCTCCAGAAGTGCCGTCGTTCGTTACCGTTTCCAGCCACTTGCTCTTCCTCCCCCAGCCAGGGCACGGAAATCAGCAACGGCAGATCCATCACCGCGGCCGCATCCTTTTCCGTGCGGATGGACCGGTCGCTGACCTCCAGAAAGATCGCGATCAGCAGTCCCAGACCGAGGCCAGCGCCCAGACCGCCGGCGGCAAACAAGGGCCGGCTGGGAAAACTGGGGCTGTCCGGCATGCCGGCGGTTTGCAGAATCGTCATCTGCTCGCCCTGCTGCTGGTTTTCCATGTTGACGCCCACACCCGCCGCGCTCTTCTTGGCCAGAAGGTCGCGGTAGAAGGTCTGCGCGTTGTCGTAATCCCTGGTCAGCCCCTTGTACTGCTCCTCGATCATCGGGCTCATGGCCGTGCGGCTCTGGTAGACGTTGATTGAGGCCTGCAGTTTCTTTTGGTCGGCGGTCGCCTGCTCGATTACCCCTTGGTATTGGTGAATCTGCAGACGGAGCTGGCGAATCTCGGGCGGTTCGTTCGCCTCCGTTTTGTCGCTGGCCGCCGTCGCGGTGCTGATTTGGTTCTTGGCCTCGTCCAGTTTGCTTTGCACCCTGGCGATGTCCGCCTTGGCTTTGATCACGTCGGGATAGTCGTCGGTGTACCGCGCTTGCAACTGCATCAGTTGCGCCTGCAAAACGCTCAACTGCTGCTCCAGCGTCTGCGGACTCGTCGTGGATTGCGAACTCTTCCACGCCGCCAGCTGCTGCGCCAGCATGCTCTCGGTATAGCTCTTGTCCTGCTGGGCGCGGTTCAGCGTCTGGGTGGATGCATCGAGCTGCGAGTTCAGCGCCATCAGCATGCGCATGTTGTTGTCCACGTCGCCTGGAAGCTGTCCCATGTATTGCCTCTTGAAACCAGCCAGCTTGGCATCCTGTTCGTCAAGCGCCCGTTTCGCGTCCTCGACCTGGCGATCCAGAAAATCGGCCGTGCCTTTGGCGACCTCGGCGCGAGAACGCAGGTTTTCATCCACGATCAGCGAAGTCATCGCATTGCAGACTTGCTGCGCCCGCTTCGGGTTGCTGTCGGTATAGTTGACGTTGAACCCGGGCAGCGGCTCGGTGCTGGCCGACGGTTTTCTCTTGGCGGCGCTCGCCCCCGCGGCGCTCATGGAGGTAATCACCGGTGTCACCGTCATGTTCGCCCGGATCTCCTCCATCAGCTTGCCTTCGTCTTCGGGCTTGGCCAAATTCAGGCTCTGGATCACCGGCCGCAGACGGCTCGCGCTCATCACCTGTTGCGCCAGGGTCTGAATGCGCTGGGTAAAGTCCGCCGTGATCACCGGCTCCACGTAGTTGGAGGGCACCTTCTGCCCTTCCACCAGAACCATGGACTGGGACGTGTACTTGGGCGAGAACACATAGGAGACAAAATAACCCGCTATCGGTGCAATCACCAGTGGGACCAGGATCACCTTCAGGCGCCGCCGTAACATCGCCAGATAATCGTCCATTGTCAGTTCGCGATCCATACTCATGCTCTCCACTTCCGGCCGATCCTCGCGGCCAAGAAATTATTCAATTCGGGTCGGCTTGGGATGCCATTCCAGCGCAATGGTGCCGATCTGCCGCTGGTTAATCTTGCCCTTGCTACCGCCCAAAGTAACCGGAATATCGAACGCCACTTCGGCGAAGCGATACGCCGCAATAACGTCGAAGGTGCGTCCTATGTGTTTCCTCAAGATCGCGCCCACATAACCTTCGTTGTAACTATTCGCACCGCTCACACCAGCGCCGAACGGTATTGCCGCTTGCAGGCGCTTGTTGTGCCCGTAACCGGCATCGCCCGACAACTCGTACGTGCGCCAGAGGGGACGTTTCAACGTTGCCTGCGCAACTTGCCGGTCGGCTCCAGCAAAGAACCCCGCACCTTCTGCAGTGTACTTTTCGTAGCTGGCCGTAAGCGAGGTATGCTCAAACCGGTAACGCAACACCGCGCGCCCGGCGACGGACAAGTTCGGGGTGCTGACGCCGAACTGCAAATCGGTGTATTGCGGCCCCACTTCGCCAATGAAACTCATCCGGCCGCTGATGGTGTGGCTCCAACGCACGTTGAAGACGTAGTTGTAGATCTCGCCGCCCGTGTTGAGCGGAAAACGAAATAGCTGAAAAGCGAAGACGCCCGCAACCTGATCGTGGCGCGAAACCAGATGACTGTACCCTCCCTCAACCGTGGACTGGTCTCCGTTCGCCAGGTTGTCGGTGTTGTGATAAAAGCGAGCGTTGCTGAAGGCCCCCACCAGCGTGAAAGCAGAGCGTGGGGTGACCGCCTGCACCATGTCGAGTATGCCGGTTTGCGAAAATCTCGGAATCGATCCGACCGAACTAACCACGAGGTGGTAAATGCCAGGCAACCCCACACCCATCCCCCCACCTGTAGCTATGCCAAACCCCGGAAATCCGCCCGCCGTCCCGGCAAACAGGGAACCGTCGGGCAGGTAACTGACCGAGTCGCGCAAGGTTAATCGGCCCGTGCGCCATCGCGTAACCCCTTGCAGACCGAGCGCCTCGACTTGCCTCACATAATACGGACTGTCTCCAAACGCGGCCCCTCCCAGATACTCTAAGAACAGGTCGCTTCGGGGCCAGAATTTCTGCAGGTCGAAGGCTCCCAGCACATGCGAGACCGCTTCCGCCCTCGATCCGTTCAGGCTGTTCGAGGGGTTGCTGTCGCCCGATTCGCCCACCTGCAAGGCTGGCGATATGAAACTGCGGCTCGCCGTCTTCAGCTCCAGGCTTGGTTCGTCCAAGCCCGACAGCGGCGGGTTTTCTGGATTCAGTATGGGCGTGTTCGCCTGCCCGAACGCGGGCACCGGAACCGTCCCTTGAGGATTGTCCTGCGCTCCCGCACACAGGCTGATGCTCAGCAGCAACAAACCCCACCCGATCCTTCCTAGCCTCGGCATAGTCTTTCCCTGGGCACTCTCTTTACGGGACAACAATTGTGTCCCCTGGTTGCAGTTGATAATTGCGGTCGATCTGCTCGCCTTTTACCAGCTTCCGATAGTTCACCGGCAGCTTCTCTTGTTTGCCGTTCGTGGTCCGCAGCACGTAAATCTTCTTGGTGTTGGCAAACTGCGTCAAGCCCGCGCTCGACAGCGCCTGCAGAATCGTCATGTTCGGCGTCAGCGGCATCGGTCCGGTACGCGCCACTTCTCCGACCAGGTAGATCCGTTTGCTGTTGATCGTCGTCACCACCACCGTAACCCGCGGATCGGCCACGAATTTCTTCAGTTTTTCTGTGATCGACTCCCCCAACTGGATCGGCGTCAGGCCCGCTGCCTGCACGTCGTCCAGCAGCGGCAGCGAAATCTTGCCATCCGGGCGAACCGGCAGCGTCGCCGTCAGGTCTGCCTCCTTCCACACCGCGATGTGGAGCACGTCCTCGGGACCAATCACGTAATCCGGTCCCGCTAGGGGATTGGGAGTCACGGTCGCGTCCTTTTCCGAAGCTGGGCTGGCGGCGGCTTTCGCCGGCGTGGCCGGCGCTGGTTTGTCCTGCGGAAATGCCATGCTGCTGGACAGCAAGATTGCCGCCACTGGCGCTTTCCATGTCAGTTTCATATCTTCTCCTCGAGCTGCTGCCTGCTTGCCAGCAAGCAGACCTTCCTGACCTCACTCTCCGTACCCTTCGTATCCAATCTGCTTCAGCTTGTAAAGCAGTGCCTTGTAGCTGATCTGCAATTCCTGCGCGGCCCGCCGCCGGTTCCATCGCGTTCGCGTCAGAACGTGCAGGATCAGTTCTCGCTCCGCCTCGCGCGAGGCCGCCCGCGCCGCATCTTTCAGGGAAATCTTCTCACCGTTGCCTTGATCTGCCCGCCGCAGAAGCGACCGCAGCCCTCCCATGGCCAGCGCTTCGTCTCCCAAGGCTACAATCGCCCGCGCCGCGTCGTTCAGTTCCCGGATGTTGCCCGGCCAGTGGTACTCCAGAAAGAAATTCTCCGTATCCGCACTCAGCTCCGGCACATCCCGGCCAAGCTCGCGCGCGGCCGCCGCCAGAAACAGATCCCGAAGCGCCGGAATGTCTTCCTTGCGCTGTCGCAGCGGCGGCAAGCGCAGGCACACTCCACTGATCCGGTAGTAAAGGTCTTCGCGCACCTTGCCCGCCCGCACCTCAGGCTCCAGTTCGGCCGCCGTTCCGCAGATGAACCGGGGTGCGCGACCGCGCTCGGCATCGCTCAACCCGATCTGGCGAGCCAGTTCCTGCTGTTCCGCTGCCGTAAGACCGCCGACTTCCTGGAAATAGACCGTCCCGCTTCGGCGGTCCCAGCCCGCCAGCACGCTTTCTCCGTTCCCACCGCCATGATAGGCCTGGAAAGGCTCCGAGGCACGACGCGAAAGACCATGGATACGCGCCGCCGCCGCCGCCTTCCCCGAACCATGTTCCCCCACGACCAGCACCGGAACATCATTCTGAGACAGCTCGCGGATCACCGCCTCCACCGTGCGCATGCCCGGGCTTACACTCTCCAGCCACACCCTGGCGTTGTCATTCGGGGCACTCCCCCGACTTGACTCGATTCTGCTGTTCTGATGAATCATGTGAATCCGCTTCGAGGTGGGGGGAATAGTCCTCGGGCAATGGGTTACGCTGGCTAAAGCACACTCATTGCCATCCCGGGCAAACTGTGCGCTTGTCATTAACACCACTCATTCAGATATTTCAACGGCTTGCGATCACAGCCCAGGCGGTTTGTCAGCCCCTAAGGTAACACAATGCGGACAAATGGGAAAACTTTTGCCCACACCTGGGGTAATCTTTAGGACATTACTTACCCACGCCCCTTCGTGCGCTTGGGGATCTCCACCCGCTCATTTTGCTTTGCGCGATAGCCCCCCTTTCGCATATCCTCACCCTTACAAGCGCGCCACTATGGGGAATTCGTTGGACATTGCCCCGCTCACCTCAACCCGAGGGGACCGTCTGTCTCTGGGCTGGCCCCGCTTTCAGGGCTGGATTCTGTTCCTGCTCCTCGTGTGGCTCTACCATGCCATCGTTTATCGCTTAGCCGCTCAATGGATTGGAGACCCTAACTTCTCCCACGGCTTCTTTGTACCCGCATTCGCGCTCTACGTGCTGTGGCTGGACCGCAAGCAACTGAAAGACGTCGTGCCCGCGCCTTCCTGGGCCGGGGTCCCTGTGATCGTCTTCGCTTTGCTCATGCTCGTCTTGGGAGTCCTGGGCGTCGAACTGTTCACCTCGCGAATGTCGCTCCTGGTGCTGCTCGCCGGCCTCATCATTCTTTTTCGCGGATGGCCGTTCTTCCGCTCCGTCCTGTTTCCCTGGGCCTTCCTCGGCCTGATGATTCCTCTCCCCAACCTGATCCTTCAGAGATTCACCTTCCCTCTGCAGATCCTGGCCTCAAAGCTCTCGACCTTTCTGCTGCAACTCGTCGGCGTTCCCGTGCTGCGTGAAGGCAATGTCATTCACCTGGCGGCCATGTCGCTCGAAGTCGTCGAAGCCTGTAGCGGCATCCGCTCCCTGCTTTCCCTCCTCACGCTCGCCATCATCTACGGATATCTGCTGGAGAAACGCAATTGGGTCCGCGTCGTGCTGGCCTGCTCGGCCGTACCGATCGCTGTGGCCGCGAACTCCTTCCGCATTTTCGGCACCGGGCTGCTGGTGCAGTACTGGGATCCCGACAAGGCCGAGGGCTTCTTTCACACTTTTCAAGGATGGCTCATTTTCGTCGTCTCGCTGATTCTGCTCTTCACCGTCCATCACCTCATCAACCTGTTCTGGAAACCCAACCCGCAGGCCAAGCTAAGCCCTCAGCCGAAGTCCGAGCCGCAGAAGTCCACCGCCGCACTGACCCCCACAACCGGCGGGCGACTACCGGCCAGCGGGACGCTGCGCTTCGCGATTGCCGCCCTACTCATGCTTGCGACCGCAGTGGGGCTCCAGGCACATTCGCAAAACGAGGTTTTGCCGCAGCGCCAGCCGCTCAGTTCCATGCCCGCACACATCGACGGCTGGACGAGCACCGACGAAACGCTCGATGAGCAGACTCTCGAGATCCTGGGCCCGGGTGAGTTTCTCGCCCGCGACTATGAAGACCAGACCTCAAGCCAGCCTTGGATTAACTTGTTCGTCGCCTACTTCCCCACGCAGAAAATGGGCGACACCATCCATTCGCCCAGCCACTGTCTGCCCGGCGCCGGATGGATTCCAACCCAGCGTCAGATCATCAAGCTTAAAGGCCCCGGCGGAATGCCGTTCCCCGTCAACCGGTACATCGTCTCCAAGGCGGGAGAGCGCCAGCTCGTGCTCTACTGGTTTCAAGCCCATGGCCGCGCGGTCGCAAGCGAGTATGCGGCCAAGTATTACCTGGTTGCCGATTCCATTCGCCTGCATCGCAGCGACGGCGCCCTGATTCGCCTCATGACCCCGATGTTGCGAGGAGAGTCCCCCGACGCCGCGCAAGCGCGCATGATGAAGCTCGGCTCGCAGCTGCTTCCACTGCTCGACAATCACATCCCGCGCTAAAGGCTGCGTTTAAGGATTTGCTGACGCGCTCAATCAGGCTTTTCTACGCACGGAGACGGAATTCTAGAGATCGTGAATTCGCGTCTGCCAAGAAACTCTCCGGCAAAAACCGCACCAGGTCGGTCGCCACCAGCGATTTCTCGCCCACCGCTTCACTCGCCAGATCGCCTGCCCGCCCGTGTAGATAGACCGCCAGCGCCGTTGCGTCCAGCACCCGCCGCGGATGCTGCGCGATCAACCCTGCCACCATTCCGGTGAGCACGTCCCCCGTCCCTCCGGTTGCCATCCCCGGATTGCCCGTCGAATTCACCCAAACCGCGCCGTCGGGCGAAGCAGTCAGCGTGCGGTGCCCTTTCAGCACGACGATCAGTTCATGCTCGCGCGCAAAGCTGCGCGCAACGTCCAAACGGTTCGCTTGAATTTCGGCGACACTCAATCCCGTCAAGCGCGCCATCTCTCCCGGATGCGGTGTGATGACGAGGCTTCGTCCTCGCCCACTCAACTGCTCCGCATTCCCCTCAAACGCATTCAGCGCATCCGCATCGAGAACGATCGGAACATTCGCCGGCACAACTCCCGGTTTCACCACCGCCCGCACGAACTCCGCCGTCTCGCGATGGCGCGAAATGCCCGGCCCCACCGCGATCACGGTCTTGCGTTCCAGCAACGCATGCAGACTCGCATCCAGCGCCCGCAGGCTGATCGTCCCCTCGTCGGTCTCCGGCAACGCCTCGGTCATCACTTCTGGATGAAAGCCTGCTACGGTTGCCAACACAGACGTCGGCGTCGCGATGGTCGAAAGCCCAGCGCCTGCCCGCAGGGCCGAGAACCCCGCCATCGCCGCCGCGCCCGCTTTGCCCACCGACCCGCCAATCACCAGCACATGACCGTAGCTGCCCTTGTTGGCGTCGCGCGCTCGTGGCGCAAGCAGCCCAGCAAAATCTGCGGGTGTGCTAAGGTTCAGCCCCAGGTTCGAAACCATCGCCTCCGCCGGCGACCCGATCGGCGCAATCACGGTCGGTCCGCTCGTCAGCCCTGCAAAAACATGAGCCGGACGCGGAGCGGTAAATGTAACGATTGCATCCGCGCGAGCCAAAATTCCCGGTTGAGACTGTGTGGCGCGGACACTCTTGTCCGCGCCCGTCTGCATCTGCATAGCACCCGGGTCCCGCCCTGCCTGCATGGCATCCGCATCCGCGCCGGAAGGAATATCCACCGCCACAACCGCGGCTGCGCTCGCATTCATTTTCTCAATCGCCGCCGCATAAAGAGGGCTGACCGGCGGCCGAAACCCGGTCCCCAGCACCGCATCCACGATCACATCGGAAGCAAAAATCTCGGCCGCATCGGAGGAATCCAGCTCCGCCGCCTCGCGCACCACCAGAGGCGCGACTTTCATCCTCCCAAACTTCTCCGCCGCGTCGCCACGCAGTTCCGATGGATCGCACAGCAGCAGAACCCGCACTGCTCGTCCCGTTTCGGCCAATTTGCGCGCCACCACAAAACCGTCCCCGCCGTTGTTACCCTTGCCACAAACTACGCCGATGCGCTCCGCCCGCCCGTAATCGCCAAGCACAACACGCGCCACGGCCGAGCCCGCGTTCTCCATCAAGGTTAGGGAGGGAACTCCGAAGCGCTCTGAAGTCGCGCTGTCAATCGCGCGCATTTCCGCCGCGCTCACGATTCTCATGGCTACGATCCAGCCGTCATCTCGAGCTCGCGCAGTTGTTGCGGCTCGCCCATGGCAATCAAAAAGTCTCCCGCCTCAATCCGATCTTCCGGCGAGGGATTGAAATGCATTCCCGCCGCCCGCTTGATGGCGAGAATAATCACGCCTCGATCCTGGCGGATGCGCGAACTCTCGACGGTCTTGCCCGCAAACACGCTCCGCGCGCTGATTGGCACTTCTCCAATCTCAAGATCCATCCCGAGGTGAGTCGTCGCTGCATCCAGAAAACTCACCACGTGAGGACGCAGAAACGAGTGTGCGATGCGCTGCCCGGCAAACACATAGGGCGACACGACCGAGTCCGCGCCCGCCGAAAGCAAATGCTTCTCCGCCATCTCCTCGCTGGCGCGCGCAATAATCCGCAGCCTCGGATTCAGGCTGCGTGCCGTCAGCACAATATAGAGATTGGTTGCGTCGGTCGTGGTCGCCGCGACCAACCCCCGGGCGCGCTCGATCTGCGCTTCTCGTAGCATCTGTTCCTGCGTGGCGTCCCCGATCAGTATCAGCCACTTTTCCGCGGCAAATTTCTGCGCCTTCGCCTCGTTGCTCTCGATGATCACAAACGGAGCCGGCCGTCGCGCCAGTTCACGCGCCGCGCTGCGCCCGACCCGCCCCGCGCCGCAGAGTATGTAGTGATCCGTCAGACGGCCAATCTCTCGTTCCATGCGCCGCTTTCCAAAGAAGCTTTGCAGCTCGAATTCTAGCAAAGCCTGAGTCAGCGACCCGATCGCCAGAAACAGAAGCGATACTCCGCCCAGGATAATGACCACATTAAACACCCGCCCCGCGTGCGACAGCGGATGCACTTCCTGATAGCCGATCGTGGTCAGCGTGGTGATGACCATGTAGAAGCCGTCAAACCACGGCCATCCCTCGATGTAGTGAAAGCCCACTGTGCCTAGGGCAATCACGAACAGCAGTCCGCCCGCCAGGAGTCTGAGATTGCGCAGCGTCTTCATTGTCCGTATAAACTCGGGAGCTTCTTGCCCCGCCGAAGAAACTCGCCGCAAGCTAGCTTTGAAGGGGCGCGGCTTTTAGCCGCGCCGATAAGCCGCTCCCTTCTTAACCATCGTCGCGGGCTTTATTGCTTCCTGCATAAGTAATGTCCTATACTGCCGGTATGCGACCCAAAGGCAGTCCGCACGAGTTGGAGCAGCGCCGATACCGGGCGCTCGCTCTGCTGCAGCAAGGCCTCAG
>Ga0187803_10000679_pt1 | contig 13421 bp, 7 predicted proteins | sample NC_wetland_sal_i_2_FD_132425 | JGI IMG/M metagenome (GOLD analysis project Ga0187803, IMG submission 132425) | Wetland sediment microbial communities from Neuse River Estuary, North Carolina, USA - Control_3 | ecosystem: Environmental > Aquatic > Freshwater > Wetlands > Sediment | place: USA...
CCGGCTATCGCCACCATGGGAATGATCATGAAGAAACGTCCAACGAGCATGGTCATTGCGCCCGAGGCGTTGTACCAGAGCGTGTTGCCGTTGAGGCCGGCAAAGGCAGAACCGTTATTCCCTGCCATGGAGGTGAAAGCGTAGAGAATCTGCGTGAGACCGTGAGGGCCGGAATTGCTGATGCTCGACGTGCCAAACCCCGCGATCGATGAAATGGCCGTCAGCACCAGGATGATCAGCGGAAACACCAGGGTCACCAGCATGGCCATCTTGACGTCGTAGGCCTCGATTTTCTTCCCCAGGTACTCCGGTGTGCGACCCACCATCAGCCCTGCGATGAACACCGACAGCACCACATAGATCAGGATGCCGTACAGGCCGGCGCCCACTCCTCCAAAAACGGTTTCGCTAAGCATGATGTTGACCAGCGGAATCATGCCCCCCAGCGGTGTAAAGGAATCATGCCATCCGTTGATCGCACCGCAGCTCGCATCGGTGGTGATGGTGGCAAACAGCGCGGAGTTGGCGATGCCAAAACGCACTTCCTTGCCTTCCATGTTTCCGCCCGACTGGAGCGCGCTGGCGTGTTGATCGACTCCCTTCAACAGCGGATTGCCCTTGGCCTCGGCCCAGTATGCGGTCGTGACCCCAGCCAGAAACAGAATCGCCATCGCCGCCCAAACTGCCCAACCGTGCCGCTGCGACCTGGTCATGCGCCCCAAGGTGTAGGTGAGGCCGGCAGGAATGGCAAAGATGGAAAGCATCTGCAGCAAGTTCGTGAATGGGGTGGGGTTCTCGAAGGGATGAGAACTGTTGGCGTTGAAGAAGCCGCCACCGTTCGTGCCCAGCATCTTGATCGCCTCCTGCGAAGCGACCGGGCCTTGCGCAATCGTCTGGTCGGTCACGGTATCCATGACCGGCTTGCCATCCTGCCCGACTACTGGCTTACCATCTGGTCCAGTCCTTTGCACTTGCTGCGGCTCGACCAGCTTGGCCGTGTCATAGGGCCGGAAGTTCTGCACGACTCCCTGAGACACCAGCACCAGAGCGTAAACGATGCACATCGGCAGCAGCACCCACAGCGTCGAGCGCGTCATGTCCACCCAGAAATTGCCGATGGTTTCCTTCTCCCGCCGCGCGATCCCGCGCACAAACGCAATCGCCAGGGCGATCCCCGTTGCCGCCGAGGCGAAGTTGTGAAAGGCCAGGCCCGCCATCTGCGTCAGATAGCTCATGGTGGACTCGCCCGAGTAGTTCTGCCAGTTGGTGTTGGTGGTGAAAGAAGCCGCAGTATTGAACGCCAGAGCCTGAGGCACGGCGCCGAACTTTTGTGGGTTCAACGGCAGGATGGGCTGCACGCGTTGGATCAAGTACAGCACCAGCATCGACACGCCGCTGAACAGCAGCATGGCGGCCGCATATTCGGTCCAGCGCATCTCGTGCTCTTCATCGACGCCGGTCAACCGGTAAAGCAACCGCTCCAGTGGCCGAACCACGGGATCGAAGAAGGTGCGCTCTCGGCTAAAGACCTTCGCCATGAACACGCCCAGCGGCTTCGTGATCGCCAGGAGCACCGCCAGGTACACCAGGATTTGTAGCCATCCATTGAGCGTCATGTCAGAACTTCTCCGGATGCAACAGCGCAAACAGCAAGTACACCATCAGCAGAACGCTCACCAGGAGCATGATGATTGATTCCAGACCCATATTTGTTCCCTCACTTCAAACGGTCGCAGAAATGAACATAGCCAATCGACAGCGCGAAAAATGCAACCGTAACTGCGACCCAAATAATGTCCTGCATGCCCGATCTCCTCAGACGATCTCTACTTACGCCTCTCACCACGCGCCCTGGGGGCGGCCCATCCACCGATCCTGCGATCCATTGCCGAGTTCCCCTTACCCTCTATTTCCTTTGGGTTCATCACGACGACTCTTGCCCGATCTAGCGGTCGCCGCTGTCTCATGTGGGGTATGATCACCGGCCTCGAAGAGAACCACCGTGCCTCCTTGTGCAGGGCAACGAGAAATCGCAACAAGAACGCAATGCTGAGGCCGATCACCGCTGCAAATACAACATTCATTTCGCCCTACTGAAGAGGCCCGCACTTTCGTGAGTTGATTAGAACGGCGCGCCCGTAAAGGGGAAGTAAGCACTTCATAAAAAAGTCATAAAGAAAAGCCCAGATATCGGATCCGGCGGGCCCGCGCTCAGCAACCCCACTCGGCTTCGCCCGGCTTGGCAAAATACGGCCTGGGCGGGCGCTCCACAAGAGTCAATTCGAGAAGCGCTAGACGGGCCGCCGCAATCATTCTGCTCTTCTCGGTTGGTGGCACCTCGGCCCAGGCATCGTTCGTGCGAACCGTGGCCGCGCTTCCCGAATCATTGGCCAGGGCTTGATGGTAATAGTGAAAGAGCTGGGCAAACCGTTCAACTGGGACTTCCTGGATCGACATGGGCTTGTTCCTTTTCTGGTCGGCCGGCATCCCCCGGCGTCCAGTTGATTGGATTCAAAAAGACGTAAGCTCTGCATAAATTGAACATAAGGAAGTCCTAAGGATTCTTTTGGGTAAGAAAGAAGAAAACAGCGGATCGTGAGCGCGAATCGCGACTACTCGCCTGGCTCGAAACGGTAGCCCACCCACGGATCAGTCACAATGTACCGGGGGGAATTGGGCGAGGGCTCAAGCTTCTTCCGAAGTTGCGCCACGAACACCCGGAGATATTCGATTTGCTCGGTACTCTCGCCGCCCCACACCGCGCCCAGCAGCGCCCGGTGCGTCACCACCTTACCCGCGTGGCGCGCCAAGTACACGAGCAAGTCGAACTCCTTCGGCGTAAGGTGAACCGCGCGCTCGCGCACCTGAACCGTCCGTGCCTCAGGATCAATCTTAAAATCCCCAGTCTCGATCGGCGCTTGCTCGGCCTCGTCGGTCCGGCGGCGCCGCAGATTCGCCCGAACTCGCGCCAGCAGTTCTTCCATCCCGAACGGCTTGGTCACGTAGTCGTCCGCTCCCGCATCGAGGGCCTTGACCTTGGTGCGCTCCTCGCCGCGCACCGAGAGCACAATGATCGGAATCTGCGTTTTCGTGCGCAGCTGCCGGCACAACTCAAGCCCATCCATGTTCGGCATAGCCAGGTCGGTGATGACCAGATCGGGCGTCCAGTCCTTCATGATCTCCAACGCGGTTTCGCCATCATTGGCCACACGAATGTCATAGCCGTGACTGGACAGAGAAGTGCGCAAAACGCGCGTGATCTGCGATTCGTCGTCCACGACCAGAATGTGTTTATGTTCCGTCATGTCTGGATCAGCTCGGTTCCTGCGTCACAATGTGCACATCCACGGCCGGTGCGTCGCGCAAGAACTGGTGGATCGCCGACAGATAAAAATACCGCTTCCATCCCCGCGTTGCCGACCGCCCGAACACCACCTGGGTAATGTGCCTCTCGTTGACAAACTCCGCCACCGACGCCGCCACGCTCTTCCCTTTCCGCCGCACCACCGTGGCCCCGACATTCTCAGCAAACCGAATGTTCGCGTTCAGGGTCCGCTGGTTCTCCTCGCTCGCATCTTGCCCCAGGTCGGTGTAGACGACGAACAACTCCGCGTTCATGGCCTGCGCCATCCGCGCCCCGCGCGCGATCAAATACTGCGCCGCCGGATTCGAACTCACGCACACCGCAATCCGTTCGCGGATCGCGACCGCCTTGTCTTTCTCCTCGCGGTGCTGCTCCAGGCTCTGATCGACCACCTGCGCCACCTGCCGCAGGGCCAGTTCGCGGAGGGCAATCAGGTTCGTCTCCCGGAAGAAATTCTCCAGCGCCCGCCCCACCCGCTCCTGGGGGTACACGTCGCCCCGCCGCATGCGGTTCTGCAGCGCCTCGGGAGTCAGGTCGATCATCACTACTTCGTTGACTCGCTGCAGCACCCAATCGGGAACCGTTTCGCGCACCTGGATCCCCGTTACCCCCTGCACGGTCGGCGTCACGCTCTCCAGGTGCTGGATGTTCATCGTGGAAAGAACATCGATCCCGGCGTCGAGCAGTTCCAGCACATCTTCGTACCGCTTACGATGCTTGCTGCCTTCGATGTTGGTGTGGGCCAACTCGTCGACCAGCACGACGCAAGGTTTGCGCGCCAGAATCGCATCCACATCCATCTCTTCGAAGATCGCTCCCTTGTATTCGATCTGTTTGCGCGGAACCACTTCCAGCTTCCCGATCAGGTCGGCCACGGCTTTGCGCCCATGAGTCTCCACCACGCCGACGACTACATCCTCATCCCGGCTATGCCGCCGGATCGCCTCCATCAGCATGGTGTAGGTCTTGCCCACCCCCGGGGCATATCCAAGAAAAAGCTTGAACACGCCGGTCTTCTTTGTCGGAGAACACTCCTCCAGCCACTGTTCGGGAGTCTTAGTCATCGCGCCTATTGTCGTTGAGTCATCCCGTCTTTGTCGATGTCGGTTACAATCGGCTCGTGAAACCTGCCGCCCGATTAGGCGTCGGATATGGGATCGCGGCTTTGATTGTGGCTGGCATTACGTTCGTCGGATACCGCCTCCTCCATCTGAACGCCACCGCCGTTGCGCTGGCGTTTTTGCTGGGCGTGCTGGGAATTTCAGCCTTCTACCGCTGGCAGCACGCGGTCTTCATGTCGGTCGTCGCGACCCTGGCATTCAATTATTACTTCCTGCCTCCCATTCGCACGTTCACCATTGCCGATCCACAGAACTGGATCGCGCTGTTTGCTTTCCTGGTCACCGCCGTCACCGCCAGCGAATTGTCGGCGCGCGCCCGCCGCGGGTCTCGCACCGCCATCGAGCGCCGCCAGGAACTGGAGCGCCTGTACGCCTTCAGCCAGTTGCTACTTTCGAGCGACAACAGTGCCGAGTTGCTTAACTCCATCCCGCGCTACATCGTGGAGTCCTTCGGTGTGCGCTCCGCCGCCATTTCCCTGTCGAATCGCGCCGACATCTATCGCTCTGGACCCGCCATCGATGGCCTCGATTCGCACGACCTGCAGGTGGTCGGCCTGCGCGGGGAGCCGCACATCGAGATCGACAAGCAAGTTGCCTTCATGCCGCTCCACATGGGCATGCGCGTCGTCGGAAGCATGGGCGTTTCTGGCTCGCTGCTCTCGCGGCAAACCCTGGAAGCCATCGGAAGCCTGGTCGGCGTCGCTGTGGAGCGTGCCGGCGCCGTCGAAAAACTCAGCCGCGCGGAAGCCGCGCGCGAAAGTGAGCAGTTGCGCGCCATCCTGCTCGATTCGGTCACTCATGAGTTCCGCACTCCGCTCACCGCCATCAAGGCATCGGTGACCTCGCTCCTCGGCAACCCAACCCACACCCCGGAGCAAAGACAGGAGCTGCTGACCATCATCAACGAGGAGAGTGACCGCCTCAATCGCCTGATCGGAGAAGCCGCCGAGATGGCCCAGATCGACGCCAACAAAGTGGAATACCACCTCGAGTCCGCTCCCATTCGCCCGATAGTCGACGAAGCTCTGGAAGAATTGAAGCAACTCCTGGCTCAACATCCCGTCGAAGTGCGGATTCCCGCCGATCTTCCCGCCGCCCGCATGGATTCGGCCCGCATCAAGGAAGTCCTCGTGCACCTGCTCGAAAATGCCGCCAAGTACTCGCCCGCCGGCGCGCCCATTCGCGTTACCGCCGAGGCCAGGAACCGGACGATCACCGTCAGCGTTGCCGATCGCGGCCCCGGCATCGACGACTTCGAGCAGTCCCTCGTCTTCGAAAAGTTTTATCGCGGACGAAACCAGCGCGTGCAAGTCCACGGCACCGGCATGGGCCTGGCCATCTGCAAAGCCATCGTGGAGGCCCACGGCGGCCGCATCGGCGTCACCAGCCAGCTAGGGCACGGGTCGGTCTTTTACTTCAGTCTGCCAGTGGCGTGACAGCGAACGATGGCCACCAGTCGCCCACCAAATGGGTCAATGCGTGTAAACGGGATGTTGCGTCAACGATCCTTCTGGCTAAGATTCTTGACTGTCGAGCTAGCGACGCCCTTGTACGCCCGCGCACACTCGCGAGTCCCGCAGCGTACCTACAAGAGCGCGCGCTCTTGATACTATTTTTCTCGCGCGGAACAACATTTTCCACCGTAGGTGCACCACCCTCGCAGGCCCAACAAATGAAAACCGACTTTACGACAGTATCGTGTCCCAAGTGTGGAGCGACGGTAGGATTGCCATGCCAGTCTGCTGGCAGGCGCAAGATGGCTGCTGGGTATCCGCACGTCGACCGCGTCCGCGTGTTCGCTGAGAGAGAGCGAGTACTTCTTGCCCGCAGACGGACTCCTGCGACGGTGGGAACCTAGTTCCCGCCACATGGGACGCAACAGCCCTGAGGAATGACCCGAATTCCGGCAAGGTGGGTTGTGAACTTCAGAGATCGGATCTGCTACCTGATGTCCCGCCTTAGAATCCACAGCCCAGACTGCGCACATTGTAGTGCTCGCGAAACGTGCTGGGGTGAGATGCAAAAACGGCTTGAGGAGTTGAGCTGGCAGACGCAGCGGGTTTCGATCAAGAATGGGGATCAGGTAGGGGGCGTGGAATCCGATTCTAACCTGCCGAATTTGTAGGAAGTCCGCCCGGAGAAGACTCACGGAAGAGAGCTCTTCATGGCCATTTCACTCAGAGCCGGGTGGTGGTGTAAACGCGATTTAACGTCAACCACGAGCCAAGTTCCCAGTTTTAGACCATCCGTTCCCTAATGGCTCGCCCACCGTAAGACGTAGTACGTCGCAGGCGAATAGAAAGGAACGCAACCTTGTTCCATGTGCCAACACACGAGCCCTGGGGACAGCCCTCACAACTCCGCGACATTGTAGACAGCAGAACCTGGACTTTGCGGCATCCCGTGGGTCCGGACGCAACGGGGTCCTGCAGTGGCGCGCGTCGCTAACGGACAAACAGTGGGTGGATTGGGGCGCGATGACCGTGCCAGCCAAAGCGGTCTGGAGGATGACTGACACGCCGACCGGGAGACGAATCGGTCGTTACACGTTTACCATTACCGCGAACGCCCAACATAGATGCTGAACGTCCGCAGGTCTCCATTCAAGTTCGGATTCCAGTAGTCGCGATAGCTGCCGTAATAGAACAGCAACCCTCCCTCGAACTTACGCGGGAAGGTGTAGTAAACCTTCGATTGCCCGATCCATTGCGGAACGATCACCTCCGAGATCTGGGTCGAGATCGTGCTCACGTTGCCCAGAGCTGCGGCAAACAAACTCGAATTGAAGGCGCCGGTGTTACTCAAGTACTGGTTTCCGAATTGTGCCGCATCGTTGGGATTCAGATCGGGACGGAAGCCGCTGCGCGCCGAGTTGTACGTTACCCGCAGATTCAGCCCTGCCCGCTGCTTGAGGGTGTAGGTTGACTCCCCCCAGTAGGCTTGAGTGATTTGTTTGTAGGGGACAAGAGGCTCATCCAGTATGTATCCCGGGGCGCTATCGTTCTGGAACGCCATGTACGTCAGCATATTGTTCTGCTGGTAGGAGTAGCCCACTCCCAGGTTCCAACTCGGCATCGGCCTTAGCGTAACGCTGGCTGTGTCAATGTAGAAGCGGCTGCGCCGCTGAAAGGTGGGAGGCAGTCCCGAGATGTTCAAGCCAAACGAGGTCGTCGCGCCTGGGGACGGAGAAGGGGACACGAGGTTCGGGGGGCTGTCCGGAAGTGGAACGGCAGGAAAGGCATTCTGCACAATGATGTTGGTATCGTTGGCAAACACCAGCCATGACGAGGGCGTAAGCGTCAGGTTGGCGAAAACGCGGTTATTGCTTCGCGGCACGATCAAATAGCCGGGGTCATGCGTACCCGTCCATTCGTATCCCGCTCGTGCGCTCCACAGATTGGCGTCGTGATAACGCAGCGCCAACCCTGCCGTGTTGCTGAAGGACGACGGCACTACCTTCAGCAAATCGGTATTGTCAACAGAATAAATCTGCGACCCGTAGATGTTATACCTGGTGTCGTTCCACAAAGCGGCATCGGACCGGGTGACACCGTTGCGCCTGTAATAAGTTTCCACCTTGAAATCGTGCGGCAACTCGTATTCCAGCTTCAAGCCTTCCCAGTGGTTGTGATACGACACATTGCCGTACAGGCTGTAGTAAGGCGTGAAATTGTTGAGCAGATTCTGCTGGTGATAATCGGCGGTCACGCGCAGCCGGTCCAGCGGGCGCCAGTTCAGAGTCTCGTCGGTGTCAAAATTGTTCTGTGGATAACTGGTATAGAGGTCGCGCAAGCGCGTGTAGCTCACGTTGCCGTTGAAAGTCAGCTTAGGAGAAGCGGCCCAATTCAAGCTCACGCTGTCCGACGAGTACTGGCTTGGGGATGGGATGTCGATAGCGTATCCAGTCCCGGTGGACGAGGCGGGAGTAGGGCCCGGCGCGGGTCCTGACGGAGGGGGATTATACGAATTCGTGGTCGAAGTGTTGCATTGAGGACCGGCAAACCCAAAGGGAAGGGTTTCACAGGTAGATGCGCCGGCGTCAAACCCACCCGTGAACATGCCGGTAGGGAACACGAGCCGATCGTTGAAGCTGCTGAACTTGTGTTGGTAGGTAAGACGGACTGAGCCGATGTCGAAGTCCGCTCCGCCGCCAACGTTGCGAGTCGTGTAGTTAACCTGTTGAAACTGTTTGATTTGCTGAAGCTGGGGATTGAAAGAGCCGCCGCTCTGGTAGTGGCATTGGAGGCCGCAGGATTGAGATTGACCGGGAACAAAAGAGTTTTCATCCAGATAAGCGAACTGGCTTACGCCTGCCCTCGCCTGCCAGTCGCCGTTCACGAACAGATGGATCGGCAGCTTGGGCAGCTTGACTTGGGCTTGCGCCTTGCCCAGCCGTCTCACCACTCCAAAAGTGGTGTGAGAAGGAATGAGATCGGTGGTGCAGTCAGCCGAGGGCTGGCAATCGGGGAGAGCGCCGCCAGCCGGGGGCACGTCCAAGACTGGAAACGCGTAGAAAGTATAATGATCTTGCTGTTGCATGAAACTGCGCATGTCAAAGCTCAAGCGCGCCCATTGGCCGGCGGTGAGCTGGGAGGCAGCCTGGTAATCCTGGCTACTCAGCACATTGCCCCGCGTAACAACCACCAGGTGATTTTGCGATGACACGTACGACGTCGCGATGTCGGCGCCCGCCGATTGCTGCAACGTGTCGTACTCGCCCACGCGGCCGCCAAAACCGGTTATGTCCAGGAAGCGGTATGAACCCGGAGTGATGGAGTAGGCCGCATCGACATTGCCTACGCCTGTTTCGGCCGGATTCGTGTTGTCCGCAGACATGGCTCCGCCCGACAACGGAGCTATGGATTGCGACAGCATGCCTAACCCGCCGCTGGCCGCGGCGATCGGATAGCTCGGTGTGTGCGATGGCAGAAGCGCCGGCAGGGAAGCGGCGGCAGCACGCGGGGACGGAACCGAGGCAGAGTGCACAGACCTGAGCCCTCCGACCGGCTGAACACTACCCGCACGCAGCTGCGGATCGGAAGGCCCCTTGTCGATGAATCTGCTGCCACCGCTCGGAGTCGGCGTATCGGTGCCGTGAATCGAGCCGTGGCAGTTGGTGCAGCGATCCGAGATCGGCAGACCGGCTCCGTTGTGGTGCCCCGCATGACATTGCAAGCAGAGTGCGGGCTCGCTCACGGTCAGCAGATTGGTGTTCGGCGAACCGTGAGCGGTGTGGCAAGTCATGCAGTTTTCCGTTACCGGTGGATGCTGGTAGGCAAACGGCCCGCGATATTGTGCGTGGCAGCTCAGGCAGAGTTGATTCGTATTCGCCGTGCGCAGATTATTGCCCCCCGCTCCTCCATGCGGGTCATGGCAGTCCGCACAGCTCATCTTTCCTTCGCGCAGTGGATGGTGGTAAGGCAAGCTCATCTGGGCGCGCTCGGTCTGGTGACACCTCAGGCAAGCATCATTTGCCTGCCAGCGGGGTTGCATGATCGCTTTGGTTTCGGGGACCAAGTTCTCCACATTGGCTACGCGGCCCGGAGCCATCACATCGGTGATCACATCAAGACTGACCTCTTTTTTGTAGCCTGCATTGGCTTTGTAGGTGTGGGTCTGATGGCAATCGGTGCAGCGGACATTGTTGGACGCGTGCGCCCCCGCCACCCAGTTGCGAACTCTTTGATCGCGGGCATGACAACTCAAACACACTCCGTTTGCGTCAGCAGCCGAACGCTGGCGGAAGGAAATGATCTTGGAAACATCCCCGCCCCCCTGCACGTGCAGGCTGCCGGGTCCGTGGCACTGCTCGCATTCGACGCCTTGCTGGGCATGAAAGGCGTGCCGGAAATCTTTCGCGATCTCGGCGTGACACGCGGTGCAAGTCTCTGCGCCCATCGAAGTCGCGCCTTCAATCTGGACGTACTTCGCATAAGAGGAAAGCGCGTATTCGGATTTCTTGGCTGCGATGGATGGAAGACAAACAACCCCAGTTGAAACGAGAACTATGACAGTGAGGACTCCGGAAGAATGCCGCATTGACTTCCCTCGTTACTGCTTTTCTTCGCCGAAACCAAGCACTCTGCGGGTTCTGGCCAACAATCCCACTGGCGCAGATGGTGTTCGGGCAGGATAAGCCGTAACGCTACGCTGACTCACGGGCACGATTCTGTGATCCGAGATACAAGCCGCAGTGACGGATGTCAATATCGGAGATCGATATCGAATATGGCCACTACGGAACATGCTCAAACACTGACGCGCAAACCAGATTGTTGGCGTAATCAGGCGTGGCTGTTGAAAAACTCTTTTCAGGGAATTCAACAACGAAATTCGTTCGTAAGTTATTGAATGTTCGTCCGCAGTAGACGCGAGAATTCGCTGAAATTACTGCTTTGGTTCCTTTTTCAACAGCCACAGGCGATTTCACTCAGAACCCGGATCGTGAGCGCATCGCGATTGTCGCCAACACGCCGGATTATCCTCCGTACGCGCTATTTTGCTGGAGCAGACTCCTCGAGGCCGCGGTACTTCAGCATCGCCTTCGTGTTGGGTGGCGCGCCGCGCCACGACTGGTACATCTTGGCGAGGTCTTCGGTATTGCCGCGAGACAGAACCATCCGCCGGAAGCGATCGCCGTTAGCGCGCGTCAATCCCCCATTCTCGACGAACCACTGATAGCCGTCGTCGGCCAGCATCTCGGTCCAAAGATAGGCGTAGTAGCCGGCGCTGTAACCGTCGCCTCCCCAGATGTGGTTGAAGTAAGTGGAGTGATAGCGGGGTGGTACGTAGCTGATGTTGAGGTGGGTCTTCTCCAGAGCCTGCTTCTCGAACTCATCGGGGTTCTGGAGCGGCGCGTTGGCCGGAAGCGAGTGCCACTGCATGTCCAGTTCGGCCGCCGCCAGCAGTTCGGTCATGTCGTAGCCTTTGTTGAAGGTTTCGGCTTTCCTGATCCGCGCCGCGAGTTCCTCCGGCATGGGGGCGCCGGTTTTGTAGTGCTTCGCATAGTGCGCGAAGATTGCCGGATACAGGGCCCAGTGCTCGTTGAACTGCGAGGGGAATTCGACGAAGTCGCGAGCCGTTGAGGTGCCGGCGAGGGTGGGATACTCGCAGTCGGAGAGCATGCCGTGCAGGGCGTGTCCGAACTCGTGGAACATGGTAGTGACATCGGTGAAGCTGATTAGCGCGGGTTCGCCCTCGGCTGGCTTGGCAAAGTTGGCCACGTTGTAAACGACCGCGAGGTTCCCCAGCAGGCGCGACTGGTCGACGAAGCTCGACATCCAGGCTCCGCCGTTTTTGTTGTCGCGCTTGAAGTAGTCGCAGTAGAAAACAGCGAGCTGCTTGCCGTTGGCATCGAAGACGTCGAATACGCGTACATCCGGCTGGTAGACGGGGAGGTCGTGCCGCTCTTTGAACGTGAGCCCATAGAGTTGATTGGCAGCGTAGAAGACGCCGTTCTGCAGCACGTTGTTAAGCTCAAAGTAGGGCTTCACCTGCGCATCGTCGAGATCGTAGCGCGCTTTGCGGACCTGCTCGGCGTAGAAGTTCCAGTCCCAGGGCTGAAGTTCGAAACCGCCCTTCTGGGCGTCGATGACCGCTTGGTTATCTTTGGCTTCGCTCGCAGCCTTCGCGGTTGCGGCCGGAACGATCGCATCCATAAACTGCAAAGCGGCTTGGGGTGTTTTGGCCATTTGATCTTCGAGTTGCCAGGCAGCGAAGTTCGGATAGCCCAGCAGTTTCGCCTTCTGCGCGCGAACCTGAGCGAGACGGGCGATGGTGCCGCGAGTGTCGTTGGCGTCGCCGCGTTCCGTGCGGTTCCAGGAGTGCTCGAAGATGGCCTGGCGCGTAGCACGATCGCGGAGTGAAACCAGATCGGGCTGCTGGGTGGTGTTCTGGAGTGGGAGCACGAAGCCTTCGACCTTCCGCTCTTTGGCGTTCTCCGCGGCGGCTGCGATGCGAGCCTCAGAGAGCCCCGCCAGTGCAGCCTTGTCGGTGGTAACGTAGGCGCCTGCCTTGGTGGCGGCCAGGAGTTTTTCGCTGAAGGTATTGGAGAGGGAAGACGCCTCTTCGTTGAACTCCCTGAGTTCAGTTTTGTAAGCGTCGGAGAGGTTCGCGCCGGCGTGTACGAACTTGTCGTAGTCGTACTCCAACAAGCGCAGAGACTCGGGATCGAGCTTGAGCGTGGCGCGTTGCTGGTAAATCGCTTTTACCCGCGCGAAAAGTTTCGGGTTGAGGTAGATGAAGTCCTCGTGGGCGGCGAGCTTGGGCGCCTCGATGGTTCTAACCTTCTGAAGGGTGTCGTCGGTGTTTGCGCCGGTGACTCCTTCAAAGGCCGCCATGACGCGATTCAACAACTGCCCGCTTTTCTCCAGGGCGACGATCGTGTTGTCGAATGTGGGAACATCGGAATTGTTGGCGATGGCCTGAATCTCGGCCTCTTGCTGCGCCATACCGGCATCGATCGCGGGCTGGTAGTCTTCGTCTTTGATCTTGTCGAAAGGCGGCGCGTGGAACGGCAGAGTACTTGGCGCGTAAAAAGGATTGGACGGGCCAAAGTCGGTGCCCGCAGCTAGTACCGGGTTTAGGGAGCCGAGCGCGATGGCTGCGGCGCCGAGCAGTGTGCTTACGATTAACAGCCTAATTGTGGAAGCGCGGGGTCGAGTAGAGCTCATCATGGCTATGGGGATTCCTCTATTTCTGATTGTAACGGGCGATCGAGGTTATAGGAGCGTGTCTGGGTGGAAGGTGGTTTCGCATCGCTGGGTCGAGCATAAGCTTGTCTGCCAAACGTAGTGTCTGGCAGAAATGCGGTGACCCTCGAAGACAGGCCATTACACTCGCGGCCGAAGCGAAGGAAATTTAGCTCGTGCGCTTCCACTATAGCAAGGTTGGTGGGCCCGCCTGGATTTGAACCAGGAACCAACAGATTATGAGTC
>Ga0187803_10000680_pt1 | contig 13393 bp, 15 predicted proteins | sample NC_wetland_sal_i_2_FD_132425 | JGI IMG/M metagenome (GOLD analysis project Ga0187803, IMG submission 132425) | Wetland sediment microbial communities from Neuse River Estuary, North Carolina, USA - Control_3 | ecosystem: Environmental > Aquatic > Freshwater > Wetlands > Sediment | place: USA...
AACGAGGCTCGCGCTCAGAGCATCACGAACGACCTGAGGGCTCTCTATGTTTCAAACACGGTTATGCAGAAAGCCTGGCTACCCGTTGTGCGCGCGCAGATCGCCCTGCAAAAGCACCGGGAGGCGGAGGCGATCGACCACAGCTGGAAATTGTCCTGCCTTATGAGAAAGGCCAGCTTACCGGCAACCTCAGCGATTCCTGCATGATTCCGGCCTACCTCCGCGGCGAAGCGGAGTTGAGCAGGCAAAGGGCGCGGCCGGCCGCTATGGAATTTCAGAAAATTGAAACCAATCCGGGCGTGATTGGGAATTGTTGGGCCGGCCCGCTCGCCAAACTGGAAAAAGCCAGGGCGCAAGCGGCGGCGGGTTCATTGGCCGAAGCAAGAAATTCTTATCAGCAGTTCTTCACCCTCTGGAAAGGTGCGGATTCCGATATTCCTGTCCTCAAACAAGCCAAAGCGGAAGCAGCGAAGCTGCACTAAAACAGCAAAACCCTGAATTCCCTCTTTCCAGCCGTACTGTGACAAAAGTCATAGAGCATCCAGCACGCTCATTGGATGCTGGATAGGTGTGCGGAAGTGCGCCGGGAGGACTGCATGAAATCAGCCACACAGGTGCTTCGTGAAGAGCATGATGTGATCTTGGAGATGCTCGATGCGCTCGACGCCATTGCGCATCGTGTCGAGACGGGGAATGAGGTTTCACTGCAGGTGCTGACGGATCTGCATGAGTTTTTTGTGCTGTTCGCAGACCGTCTCCACCATGAAAAGGAAGAAGACCTCTTGTTTCCATTTCTCGAGCGGAAGGGCGTGCCTCGGGCTGGAGGCCCTTTGGGCCGCATGTTGAAGGAACACGAAGAGGGCAGAGCGTTTGTGAAGACGATGGCGACAAATGCACAAGGCTGCGCTGACCGTGAAGAGTCGGCGCGGAAGTCCTGGTTGACAGCGGCGCGCGGCTACGCAAACCTCTTGCGGAACCACATCTGGAAAGAGAATGAAGTTCTGTTCCAAATCGCGGAGCGTCTGATTTCTCCGGACGAGCAAACCATGCTGGCGAAAGAGTTCGCAAAAGTGGAAGGCGAAAAACTAGCCCCTGAGTCTCGCACCGAATTGAAACAAAAAATGGAGAGTTTGCTGCGGGAAATAGCAGCGACCGCGAATTGAACAGCTGGCCCTAGCGCCACAGATTACTCGACTGATTCACAGGCAGAACGCAGCGCGGCAAGATCGGGGATCTGGATCGACCGCGCTTGTATCTTGATGAGACCCTCTGCCTGCAAGCGGCTGAGATTCCGGGAAACAAGCTCGCGCACGGTTCCCAATTCCGCAGCCAACTCCTGGTGACTGACCGGCAGCGCGAGATCGATTTCCTTCTTTGCGCCGGGGATCTGCCCTGCCAGACGCAGCAAATAGGCAATCAGGCGCTGGCGCACCGTGGTAAACGACAACTCCTCGATGATGCCGACGAGCCCTCGCAATCGCCTGCCCACCACCCTTAGAACCTTCAGCGCAACTTCCGGATGCTGCAAACAAAGCGCGCGGAAATCCTCTCTCCGGATGAAGAGCAGATCGCTCTCTTCCGCCGCAAGCGTCGAGGCAGGATAAGCGCCACCGTCGAAGACAGGAAGCTCGGCAATGGTGTTTCCGGCCCGCTCGACGCCGAGAACCTGTTCGCGGCCGCTGGCGGAGGTTTTGAAGATTTTCACCGCGCCGGACTGAATGATGAACAAGCCGGAGCAGGCATCGCCTTCGGAAAAAATCAGTTCGTTGACGGCAAAGTGGCGCAAGGAAGAGTGTTCGGCGAGGAAAGCCATCTCCTTCTCCGAGAGGTCCGCAAACAGCGCGACACTCTTGAGCACGGCGATGCGGTCATTGGCGTTACGTTTCACGAAAAGCCAGTTTAACGGCGGAAATGGAGTTTGCACAGCAGGGAACGGCCGCTAGCCGAAGTGCTCCTGGTGCTGGCGCAAGAGAAACTGGTCGGTCATCCCGGCGATGTAGTCGCAAACAACCACGTGGCGCGGAGTGTCCCGGGCCATCTCTTCATGAGGTTCAGGCATGGAATGGGGTTGCTGGAGGTAGTACCCGAAAAGTTCCTCCAGGCAATGAATGGAACGAGCGCAATCTTCGGTGATGATCGGATGATTGTAAACATGGGTGAAGAGAAAACTCTTGAGCAGTGCGTTCTTGGCGCGCGCGGAATCGCTTAAACCTGCCAGGCGGGAAGGCGCGTGACGAACGTCTTCCACGGACTGTACCCCGGACTCGCGTACTTGGCGCTGCGTATTTGAAATCAGGTCCGTGGCGAGCACGTCCAGCACATGACGCAAAGCCTCGTTGAATTTCAGTTTGTCGCGCGACTCTGGGTTCTCCGCGTTCACTTTCGCATGGATCTCCCCGAAAAACGGAGCTTCGTGACAAAGCGAATCGAGGTCAAGCAAATTGGCTTCCAAGGCGTCGTCCAGGTCCGCGGTGTTATAAGCAATTTCGTCGACCCAATCGATCAGTTGGGCTTCGAGGGGCGGGCGAAAATCCAGGAGATATTCCCGAAGCTCGGGAAAATCGGCGGAGTCATAGTCGCGCGAATGTTTCACGATGCCTTCGCGCACCTCAAACGTCAGATTCAGGCCGGGAAATCCAAGGTAGCGGTGCTCGAACTGTTCGACGATTCGCAGCGCGTGAAGATTGTGATCAAAACGGCCTCCGCGGGCGCGCATCAATTCGTCGAGTTTCTTCTCGCCCGCGTGGCCGAAAGGAGGATGGCCGATGTCGTGGACCAGCGCAAGTGCTTCCACCAGCTCGGAATTAAGCCCCAGAACGCCGGCGACGGTTCGCGCAATCTGCGAAACTTCCAGTGTGTGGGTGAGGCGGTTGCGAAAGTGATCCGAAAATCGCGAGGTAAAGACCTGGGTTTTCGCTTCCAGGCGCCGGAACGCGCGCGCGTGAATGATGCGGTCGCGATCCCGGGCATATTCACTGCGGTAAGGATGCGAGTGCTCAGGGAAACGCCTTCCGCGGGAATCCTCGGCGCGCATGGCCCAAGGTGCTAAAGAAGTTGCAAAAGCCCGGTCAGTGTCGATAGCCGAGACCTCCGGCAAAATTCTGTGGGACTGCCGCCGGCTCACGACTTCGGCGCAAGCAGCTCCAATTCCCGGTCTGCCTGGTCCGCCACCGGAGTATTCGGATAATCCTTCTTGAGTTGTTCGTACAGCGTCGAAGCCTGTTTCGGATCGGATTGGCTCAACACGCCGGCAAGCTCGAGGATGACCATCGGTTTCGGAACCAGGGCCGAACCGGAGGTGCTCAGGGCACGCAGGGTCTTGATCGCCTCGTCCGTCTTGCCGCTTCGCTCCGCGATCAGTGCAATCTGAAACTGCGCGAGCGCCGCAAGCTCTTTATCCGAGCCGACATTCAGCTTCTTCAATTCTTCATTCGCTTGATTGAGATGGTCCAGGTCCATCAGGCACAGGGCGGAATAGTAGCGCGCCAATTTGCCGGGATTGGTTCGGGGATATTGCGTGGCCACCGCCGCGAACTTTGTTTGTGCGTCCTGTGCTCGCTTCGCGCTGTCGCTGTACGTGAGTTCCCCCGGCAGTGCCGGCTGGCCGGAGCCGGCGAGAGTGGCATTAAACACCTTCATCGCATCGTCGAGAGCCACTTGAGCCTGGTCGTTCTGCCGTCCGGAGTAAAACTTCCAGCCAAAGTAGCCGCCGGCACCGAGAATGATTACCAGGAGCACGATGGAAGCCAAGCGGGTGTGGGAGAGCACCGCCTCGGCGCCGTGTTCGAAGGTTTCCCGGACCTTGTCCTGCTTGAGTTCCTTACGCGAAATATGTTCCGTCATGTGCGCTCTCCTGCATGAAATGCAAACTTTTATGCTAACACAGGTCGTTGTGCAGCCGGGAAGGCCAGCGGAGTCGGTAATGTCCTAAGTTGACGCGAAAAGCTGGGTAACTGTGGTGAACAAAAAAAGCCAAGACTCATTATTTCAGGCGGGGCCTGAGAGCCGTAACGATGCTCTCGACAAGTCCCGTGAGTTGATGGATCGTTTCGACCACCGGCTTGCCCTCAATAATCCCCGGCTCGCTTAACGCTACATCGAATCGAAATTGCTGCTTCGGGTTCGGTTTCTCATCAACGGCAGCGGTGAAGAGTTCGAAGCCTTCCTTCAGCGGGAATCCGGTATCAGCCTGTATCAAGAAGAGGTTCATAGATTCGAGCGCGGCGATAGCTTCGGGCGGGAACAACGATCCGGCGCGGCGGGCCATATCCTGGGCGACATTCACACCAGCGGCTTGAGAACCGACGGTGAGAAGCAGGCGGTGCTTTTCAATGTTGTTCAGTCGGTAGAGCACCCAGAGAAGATCATTCCCTCCTTTGTATGGTTTGAGCGCGTCGATTGCATCGAAAGTCTCCTGCCGCGCGCCTTCCATTTTCCTGCGCTTTCTGGCTTCGTATTTCGTGGCGTCATCAGCGATTGGGAAGTAAATCCAGTTCGGGTTTGGAGGGTTGTCCCCAGTGTCGCTACACACAATCTGGTAAGCAAGATGGTCAAGGGCGCTCATCAGGTTTTGAATGGCGTCACCGACGATTAACGGTACACATTCGGGGATGGGATCGGCGCTCGCGACGTAATAAATCAGCTTGCGCGTATGTGGATCATGCTTGGTCCCGACTTTATACGGATTGGTGTCCATGAAGGCGCGGAGTTCTCGCTCCAATTCCGCGACGTGCTCTTTGGCCCGTTTGACTTTTGACGTAATCTGAAATTCTTTAGCCATCACGTCTAGTATGGTATCACCCAAATTAGGACCCGCCCCCGCAAGTCACGCAGCTTGAACGAGTGTCTCGCGAGGGAAAGGGCCGAGCCACAGGATGTGTTAAATTGGAACCATGCAAGCAGGGTGCATCCATTGTGGACAACAACATCTGCTCAATGATGACGTGCTGGCGAAGCACGCCAAAGTGCAGTTTTGCTGCACAAAATGCGGCAAGACCACGATCGTGGAATTAAAGCGGCGTACGGATGAGACGATGGTAATTTCGCCGATGCCCTCGTTCGCTCGCGCGGACGCTTCCACGGCTAGCCTACCTCTCCCCGCCGCGGACGAGGCGCTGGACCTGCCCGCGAATGTCCAAATCGTTCTTGCCGTCATCAACGGTCCAGACAAGGGGCAGTCTCTGATCCTGAAAAAATCTCGCACTGTGATCGGGCGCAAAGGCGCGGATTTTGCCCTGAATGACCCGGAAATTTCGCGGCAACATTGCCTGCTGGAAGTGCGCGATGGTTACGTGAACCTGAAGGATCTGGATTCAACCAATGGGACTTTCCTTGAAGAAGAACGCGTGCGCGCGGCGGTCCTGCAAGATGGCGCGGAATTCCGCGTGGGCAGCAGCACCATCCGGCTGACCTCTCAATCCAAATAATGCGCAAGACTCGAACCGCTGGGATGGGCAGGCAGAAGCTCCGGCCGGTTGTGAGATACTGGCGTGGGAGTAGCAGCGTGACGCAGAGATGAACCACCTGAGCGTGTGTCTGGTCGCACAGAATGAGCAGGAAAATTTGCAGCGGGTGTTGCAGTCCGTCCAGGGAATTGCCGACGAAATTATCCTGGTGGACGGCGGGAGCACGGATCGCACCCAGGAAATCGCGCGTGAGAACGGCGCCAAGGTCTTTTTCCGGGCGTTCACAGACCATGCGGACCAGAAGAATTATGCCGCCTCACTGGCCTCTCACGACTGGATATTCCTCCTGGATGCCGACGAGGAGTTGAGCGAAGAGCTGAAAGCATCGGTGCGCAACTGGAAAGAGCAAGCGCCGAAGTACGCTGTTTACGAACTCCCGCGGCTCACTTGGTATCTGGGCGCCTGGATCCGCCACTCGCGATGGTATCCGGACTGGCAGCGCCGCATCTACCGCCGGGACAAGACCAGCTTTAGAGGCGTGGTTCATTCAGCGCTTCACTATGAGGGCAAGATTGGACGGCTGCGGGGGGACCTGTTGCACCATCCTGTGAGCACTCCCGAGGGGGGCAGAGCGAAATTCGATAAGTGCACTCCCGCCCTGGTAAAAGAGATGTTCGATCAAGGAAAGCGCCACTGGCGCGCCGCCATGTGGCTGGCCCCACCTTGGAATTGGTTCCATCATTTTATCCTGGGGGCCGGCTTCCTGGACGGCTATCGCGGGTTTTTGATCGCCCAAATGACCGCGCGGGGCACGCGGCTGAAGTTCATGCAACTCGGTCAGCTTGTTCAAGCGGCAAAACGCGCGGAAAAAAAAGCTGCGAGCCAGGATAAGACATGACCCCGCTATTTGTTTACTGGCAGACCAGATAACGTGGGGAATTACATCTGAGCGCCGCTGCTCTCGAAGAGCTTGTATGCGCGCGGCCAATCCCAGGGATTCCTGGCGGCAAACCGCTCCGTAGGGGCCTGGCCCACTCGCGTAGCAAATATTTCCAGCCAATCCATCGCTTGAATTCACTTCATTTTTTCTGTTTTACCGAGGTTCCCACTTCCGGTATACGCGGATGTATTCTTGGGCTGTCTGGTCCCAATTGTAGCGCAGGGCCCGCTGCCGGATTTGTTCGGCCCTGCCCTGGGTCTGGTAGTCCATCAATCCGCGGCTAAAAACTTCCTGCATGGCGGCCGGATCAAAATCGGTGAAATAATACGCTTCGCTCCCCCCGATTTCCGGCAGGGAAGCTTGGTCAGACAAAAATACAGGTTTCCCGTAATACATGGCTTCGACAACCGGCAAGCCAAAACCTTCGGCCACGGATGGAAACGCAAACGCCAGGCAATTCCTGTAATACCAGGATTTTTCTTCTTCACTGACGGGTCCCGGTAAGTGAACTCGTCCTTCCACGCCGTGACGTCTGGCCTCTCCTCGGATGATCTGTTCGTAATCGCGTCTCAAGAGGCCAGCAATAATCAATTCGTAGTCATTACCGGCCAGGAGGCATGGGAGGACGTGAAAATTCTTTTTTGGCAGTACGGTGCCCAGACTGAAAATAAAAGGACGGGCTGGACGGAAACGCGGCTGGTCAAAGTTGGGAAATTCATTGATGTCACATCCATTGTAGATGACTTCCACGGGGCAGTTCCCCAGACGAAGGTGGCTGGTCGCGCAGGAGAGGGCAAACTGAGAGACACAGACAATATGGTCGGCACGGTCAACTCCGGCCTGCAGCTGGCGGAGGTATTTCTTGATTTTCTGGGGCTCTGCCTTTCGTTCCACCAGGAAATTGAGGTCATGGATGGTCAGCACTACGCGGGTCTTGCCGGGCGGATAAAGCAGCCGGGAATGCTGGTAGGTGCTGTGCCAGATACTGAAGGAACGAGTGCGGGGAATCCACCACCGATGGAAACGGTGATAGAAGAAGTAATCTTGCCCGGGACCAAAGAGGTTGCGGTGCCCGGGCGGGACATAAAAAATCAATTGTTCCCGCGCCGGGTCGGCTTGACGGATCAAGGCATTGCCCAGGTGCAGGCAAAAATAAAACAAACCCGTATAGGGGTGCTTTGTTCTTTCGCAGTCAATCAGTATCTGGTTCATCGGAAATTAAGAATGGAAATGATCACGTCTTTTTTCGGATGGCTTCGAGGGCATGGCAGTTGTCGTGTGCTGGCGCCGAAGCCACAGCATAACCCTGTTTTTCCAAGAATCGGGTCAGATAGCCCACGTTTCTTTGTTGCTGGTCTAAATCGTGCACTTCTATCGTCAGGACGCTCATTTTTTCCCAGCAAGCGGCAGGGGTCTCATAGATAATTGGGTACTCGCTCCCTTCACAGTCAATTTTCACCAGGTCAGCCCGCTCAATCCCGGTCTCCTCCAGTATCTGCCCGAGGGAGATGGCAGGGGCGCGCAGAGTAAAATGGTTTTTTCGGTCAAAATCAGCATATACGGAGGCGATGACGGAGTTTTCCTTCTCGGTTTCCATAAATAGTTCAACGGTTTCCTGCGGGCTCCCGGTCACCGCCTTATTAAAGAGGTGAATGCGGTCACTCAGGGAAGGATTGAGGGCAAGATTCTGCTGAAACAAGGTGTAATTGGATGGGATCGGTTCATAGGCATACACGGTGGCTTCCGCCATTTTCGAAAAAAGCATCATCTCGAAATACCCGGCATTTGCGCCTATATCCAGGACCACCGGCCGGGGCGGGAGCTTTTTCAGGAGGGCATCAATACCGTAGAAATCTGATATGAAAATTTCTTTGAAGACCAAGAAAAGCGACCAGGTGGGCACCCGGAAACGAAGACGATTGCCCCGGGTGACAAAAGACATCGCTCTGTACCCTTTCCGGAGTTTGCGGGTGAAATACAAAGGCCAGTTACGGATGTGCCTGATCAGGTTGCGGTAACGCGCTGTGGTTTGTTGCTCCATAATGGATTGTCGGCGAAGATCTTCGACCGCCTTACATACTTCTACTGCCTTGTTGATGCCTTCCAGGACAACTACGATTATTATGCAACAACCTCCAAACTTAAGTGCAGTAGTCCAACTGCCCTAAGCGGTACCGGATCGATTCATTCCGGATAGCCGCGCGGAAATTTGCGGCGCCAATCCCAGGCAGATTGCAGGATTTCCTCGAGAGACGAGTGCGTCGCGACCCAGCCGAGCGAGCGTTTCAATTTTTCGTTACTGGCAACGAGGACAGCGGGATCGCCGGGGCGTCGCGGCGAGAGCTTGTGCGGAATTTTGCGCCCTGTGATTCGCTCGGCAGTCTGTACCACCTCGAGATTCGAATAACCGCGGCTGTTGCCCACGTTGAATGCTTCGCCCGGAACCCGATCGATCTCCTCGAGAGCGCGGATGTGCGACTCGGAAATATCAAGGACATGGACAAAATCGCGCAAGCAAGTTCCGTCGGGCGTGGGATAGTCATGGCCAAAGATTTCAATCACCGGGTAAGCGCCCAGAGCGGTATCCAGCACTCGCGGGATCAGGTGCGTTTCCTCACGATGCGCTTCGCCACGCTCTGCGGTTGCGCCGGCGGCGTTGAAATAGCGCAGCGTGACATATTTCAGTCCCGTGTAGCCGCGATAGTCCGCCAAAATCTGCTCGAAGGTGAGCTTGGATTTTCCATAGGGATTGATGGGCGCCTTGGGATGGTCTTCGGGAATCGGCACAACCTCGGGTTCCCCGTAGGTAGCCGCCGTGGACGAAAAAATGAATTTGTTTACGCCGTGCCGCACCATGGCATCCAACAGGATTACGCCGCAAGCCACGTTGGCAGCGTAAAACGTGCTCGGTTCTCGCACCGATTTCGCAACCAGCGCTTCGCCGGCAAAATGCATCACCGCGTCGATTTTGTGGGACGAAAAAGCCTCCTCAATCTGCGGGCGAACCGCGAGATCAGCATGACAAAAAACCGCACCGGGAGGCACGGCGGCGCGGTGGCCTTCCTGCAGATTATCCAGCGCAATTACCTGATGCCCGCGCGACAACAGCACTTCCGAACAAATGCTCCCGATGTATCCGGCCGCGCCCGTCACTAAGATCTTCAAGGAATCCTCTCTTCCCACCTTCCATGGAATCTCTGCCAGGAATTCGCTCTCCAGTATACAATCGCTGCGCCTTCTCCTGGAGACATGACCACCACACAGGCTTGCTGCTAGTAGCGGCCATCTCACAAACGGCTGCCGGGAGGGCACGGCTTCAGCCGTGCCGAAAAGCTCCGTGAATTCAGGGGTTTTAACCCCTGAGGTGCGCACGCAAGTGCCCCGAAGTGTTCATGACACAGGTTCTATCCAAAGAATCCGAAGAGCCTGTCAACCTCGCCTAAATAGCAAAAGCGCCGAACGGCTCCTTCTCGATCCGTGCGGCGCTTTGCTTTTGCGCAAGTAACTAATCTTCCCTAAGAAATGTTCCAGCAGTTCCCTCCCCTCCGCTTGCCGAAATTCGTCAAGCTAATTTGCAGTTTGAACTACCCATCGGCCCTTTGGTTCGAGGAACTCCACACCAATCGCATAGCCCTCGCCATGCAATGGTTGGCAGTAAGCCACTCGAGCCGCGGAACGAAACTCTCCCGTGCGCGAGGCAAAAAGCAATTGCGCACCTTTATCCCAGCGCCGGCTGCTGACTACGCGCGCGCCTTTGGCACTGACGTTTTCCGTGAATGTGGACTCCACACCGGGAAGCTGCCGATGGCCCTCCAGCACCACGGGGATCTCCATCGGAATGCGCGTTTCGCGCCGGTGGAAGCGAAAATCATTTCTGGAGGGCATTTGCTGTTTTCCTCACAGGCACGCGGCAATCCGCGTGATGGAATTTATCGCGCTGCCGCGGTGTTTCATGCGATAGAGCGCGCGGTCAGCCGAGCCAAGAAGCTTTTCCGCGGTGTCGCCATCTTCCGGGTACGCCGCAATGCCGGCGCTCACGGAAAGTGTGGGTTCTTCCGTTTCCGTGGCCAGGCGCTCGCGAATGCGGCTGGCAACGCGCAAGGCAATTTCCTTGGGAGCCTCCGGCAGGACCAAGGCGAACTCGTCGCCGCCATAGCGCGCGGGAGTATCGATGGCGCGTGAATGATTGCGCAGAATTTTGCCCAACCGCACCAGCGCGCGGCTGCCTACCAGGTGCCCGTAACGATCGTTGATGACCTTAAGTCCATCCATATCGAGCAAGACAATGCTGAAAGGGCGGTGGGTGCGCCGTGAACGGTCAAGTTCCGACTCAATCAACGCAATCAGCCGGCGGTAATTCGCAAGCCCGGTAAGCGGGTCGCTGATGGCCAGTGAGCGCACCTGATCGAATAACCGCGCCTGGTCGATCAATGCGCCGCACAACATGATGGAGTAGCTGGCTACCTTAGTAAGTTCCGCAAGAAAGAACGGCCCGTCAAACAATCGCCGCGAAAACAGCGCCGCAAGGTGGCACGCCATATTCAGCAGGGCGACAAGAAACAGCGAATAATCGTAAAGCGAAGCTTCCTGGTCGGTGTTCTTTTGCTCCTTGAATCGCCGGTAGAAGAAGATCGCAGCTAGCGCGAACAGTCCGCCGGGGAGAAGTTCCCAGGGTCGAGAGAAAAACGCGCCATAGTCGGCTATCGGTGTAGCCGGTGCGGCGATAAACGCGGCGCTAGTGATATATGCTGCCGCTGCGACCACGAACAGCGCACCCGCCGTTTCACGGCTGGGCTGACGCGACGTCGGCAGAAACCGCTCGACTCCGAGCGCGGCCAACAACAGCACCGCAAGCATCGTGCGCCCGACCATCCAACCCATCGGCACATGCGAAAGGGCCACTTGGCCGGTGCGCAGTAAATCGTTCAGGCCAAAATAGCCAATCGTTTCAATCATTCCGGAGAGCACGAACCCAAACGCGAGAATCAACGCCAGCCGGTCGTGTGTGCCGCGGAAACGGACTAGGGCGTTGGCCGCATAGCAGAAGCACAGCAGCGAGCCGCCCACTTCGAGGTAGAGGTACGTAATATGAGAACCGGCAACGTGGGCATGCCGGGAATAGAGCACGGCGCCAAGGTACACGGCCAACAGCAAGCCATACGCGATCGCAGGCAGCCTGCCGCGGTCCTTGCGGAAAAACCCGGTGATTTTGGCCCAATCCCCCACAACATCCCCCAAATGCCGAGGCAAGTCGGCAATGCCTGGAGAAAGCACGTCCGTGACCTTTCTAGCCCTCGGAAAAGCTCACCTAAGTAATTGCAAGGAAATGAGTTATTTGGTAACGAGAAATGAGAGGCGCGGGCTGAGACAGATTCGAGACGGCAACCGGGCCGGTCAGCGTTCCGATTTGAGACCGTATCGCTCGTGTATCCAGATGGTTAGCAGGCGATTAGGCAAGAATCCACAGGAAATGCACAGTGTCTCATCCTGATACTGTCTCATCTTGGGATGAGGCACCCCTTTAAGGCTTTGGTACCGGTGGCGGAAGGTCCCGCGCGGTCACCGCACTATTGAAGTTCTGGCGCTTGTGGGAGCCGTCGCAAAAGGGCGAATTCGCCGAGTGCCCGCAACGGCACAAAGACACTCCCGTGCGCCCGCCGAGCCCAAATTTCTGCCCTTGTTGATCGACTATGTCAAATTCGCCTTCAATGCGCAGTGGACCATTATTGTTAACCGTTACTTTGCTTCCTGCCACAAATTCCTCCGTTGTTTAGCAAAATCTGCCCGCCGTCCGCTCTGATATCTGGTCACTGATATCTGATATCTCTTTCAATACCTTGGCACCGACGGATCAACTTCCGTGGACCACGACAATATCCCGCCGTGCAGGTTGTAAACCTTGCGGAAGCCGGCCTGGCGCAGGAAATCGACGGCCTGCGCGGAACGCTTTCCGCTTTTACAGTGCGCCACGATCTCGCGGGCGGAGTCCAGCTCATGCACGCGCCGCGGCAGTTCCCCGAGCGGGATCAGGTGCCCCTTGATATTGCAGATCTGGTATTCGTGCGGCTCGCGCACATCCAATATAAAAATGTCATCGCCCTTGTCGAGGCGCTCCTTCAATTCGTGCGCCGAAATTTCGGGAACGTGCAGGTCGCTTCCCTGCTCCTCTTCGCCGCGAATGCCGCAGAATTCGTTGTAGTCGATGAGCTCGTGAATCTTGCGGTGCGTGCCGCACATCGGGCAATGGGAATTTTTCCGCAGCTTGAGTTCGCGGAATTTCATGGCCAGCGCGTCGAACAGCACCAGCCGCCCGGCAAGCGATTCGCCGCGGCCAATGATCAGCTTGATGGTCTCCAGGGCTTGCAGCGAACCAACAATTCCCGGCAGCACGCCGAGCACTCCACCTTCCGCGCACGAGGGCACCAGCCCTGGCGGAGGCGGCTCCGGGTACAGGCAGCGGTAGCACGGACCGCCCGGCATTCCGAAGACCGTGACCTGGCCTTCAAACCGGAAGATCGAGCCGTAAACATTCGGCTTGCCGAGAAGGATGGACGCGTCATTCACCAAATATCGTGTCGGGAAATTGTCTGTGCCATCCACGATGATGTCGTAGTCCTTGAACAGCTCCAGGGCATTCTCGCTGGTCAGCTTGGTTTCATACGTGGCGATCTCCACGTCGGGATTCAGGTTGCTCAGCCGCGCGTGTGCCGCCGCGGTCTTGGGCTTGCCCACATCGCTGGTGCCAAAGGTAACCTGGCGCTGCAAGTTGGTGAAGTCCACCACATCGAAATCTACCAGGCCGATGTGCCCCACGCCCGCGGCCGTCAGGTACAAGCCGAGCGGAGCGCCCAGCCCGCCGGTGCCGATGAGCAGCACTCGCGCGGCTTTCAGCTTGAGCTGACCCTCCATGCCGACTTCCGGCATGATCAGGTGGCGGCTGTAGCGCAGAATTTCTTCGTTGGTCAAGCTCGCTGCCGCCGGATGGCTGCTCAACGAGTGTGCTGCTTTCGTGGTCATGACAAGGTTCCTTCCATCCATTTTACGCATG
>Ga0187803_10000681_pt1 | contig 13392 bp, 10 predicted proteins | sample NC_wetland_sal_i_2_FD_132425 | JGI IMG/M metagenome (GOLD analysis project Ga0187803, IMG submission 132425) | Wetland sediment microbial communities from Neuse River Estuary, North Carolina, USA - Control_3 | ecosystem: Environmental > Aquatic > Freshwater > Wetlands > Sediment | place: USA...
CGATGGTCATCACGATAGATATTCCGAATGGAGCGACCGTGTGGCCTCGATCTTGGCCAGGTTTTCTCCGATCGTTGAAATGGTTTCGATCGATGAAGCCTACCTCGATCTCGCGGGCACCGAACGGCTCCACGGGCCACCCTTTGCCGCTGCAGACAAGCTTCTTCGCACCGTCACGCATTCCACGGGACTTCCCTGCTCTGGCGGACTCGCCACCACGCGTCTTGTGGCAAAAGTTGCCTCCGACCAGGCTAAACCACGCGGCCTCGTCTGGGTTGCGCCGGGAATGGAAGCGCGATTCCTGGCTCCCTTGCCCATCCGCAAGATTCCCGGGATTGGTGAAGTTACGGAACGAGCATTGCGAGCACTGGGAATCGAAACCGTCGAACAACTTGCCTCCCACGACCAGGAAAAACTGGAGAAAATATTCGGCCAGTGGGGAACGGCACTCTACCGCAAAGCCCGTGGTGGTGACGCTTATGAATTCCTGATCGATGCCGAGCCAAAGTCCATTTCCCACAACCACACCTTCGGAGAAGATACCGCTGACGTTGCGGGGATGGAGTCCCTTCTGAGCCTTCTCTCCCAGAAAGCCTGCAAGCGCCTGCGCGAAGTCGGCCTGTCCGCGCGCACGTTGACTCTCACCATCCGCTACGCAGGTTTCCAGACCTACACACGATCGAAGACGGTGCGGGAACCTGTACACCTCGACACGGATATCCATGCAACTTTTCTCGAACTGTTCCGCGCCCACCGCGACGCGAAACGAAAAGTTCGTTTGCTTGGCGTGGCTCTCTCCGGCCTATGCCACGGTGCGGAACAACTTGATCTCCTCGAGACCGAACGTCGCGAAAAGTTAGACCGGATCACCAAAGCCACCGATCAACTGCGCGATAAGTTCGGCTTTAGCTCGGTCCAGTTCGGCGGTTCTCTCCCCCGCGACAAGTAGCGCCCGACCGTCACGGCGCAGGCCGGGGCAAATGTCCTATACTGGCACTTCAATGAGTTCTCCGGCCCAATCCCCAAACACCCCAGCCGCGCGCCCCACACGTCTGCAACGCGCCCGAGGATTTTGGCAGCACGTCAGTGAAGGACGCGACCTCGAGGATCTCTGGTCACAATTCGCCGCCGATGCTCGCTCCAGCTATGGTTTCTACGGCAAAGACGTCGACTGGGACGAGGTCCATAAGCTCCCTAAGTGGAAGAGGCCAATACACGTCGTGGGCCAATTGTTCTGGGCCATGATGATGAAACTTACGCCCGCCCGGCGCGTGCTCTTGCTCATTGCGCTTGGTCTGCTGCTGGTCTCCGGCATCAAGTTCCAAAGCGACAATTTCAACGCGGACATCGATTTTAGGCTCGTCTCTGCCATTCTTTTCCTTCTCCTGCTATCTCTGGAGCTCGCGGACAAAGTCATCATGAAACGCGACCTCGAAATCGCCCGTGAAATCCAGACCTGGCTCGTCCCTTCCGAGCCCCCTCTAATCCCGAATGCAGAAGTCGCTTTTCACACGCGCCCGCAAAACTCCGTGGCTGGGGACTACTACGACTCTTTCTACCCCCTGAACGATGGTGGCCAGGGCGGAAAATTAATGTTGGTCATGGCTGATGTGGCGGGAAAAAGCGTGCCCGCGGCTTTACTCATGGCCACTCTACAGGCGAGCCTCCGCACGCTTGCCTCGGAGGGACTGCCTCTCAGCGAACTTGCCGAACGCTTGAATCGCTACGCCTGCGCGCACAGCCTTGGCGGCCAACGCTTCACTACCGCAGTGATCGCCGAATTCGATCCCGGTACCCGCCGCCTTGTTTACGTGAACGCCGGCCACAACTCACCTGTCCTGCGGCGGACGAACGGGGGTAACGATCGTCTGGAATCGTCCGCCTTGCCTTTCGGCATCCTTTCCGACGCGACGTTTCCGGCCGCATCGGTCGACCTCGCACCCGGTGACACCCTTGTACTGTTCACCGACGGCGTAGTAGAAGCGTTCAACTCTGCAGGGGAAGAATTCTCCGACTTTCGCTGGCTTGATGTGATTCGTGCCGTGCCGAAGCTCTCTGCACAGGATACCCTCCGCTACCTGATGAAAAGTGTTGAGGATTTTGTGGGGAACACACGACAGTCCGACGACATCACTTGTCTAGTGCTTTTGACCAAGTAACCTCTCCGCCGCCTGTGCACTGTTATTTTCGCAGCGTCGCCATCACATGCTGGCGCATAATCAATCGATGCTTCCCCGGGAACTCGCCAATTCGATCTGCGACACGCTCCATCGCCATGGTCACCAGGCCTTACTCGCCGGCGGGTGTGTGCGTGATCTCCTGCTTGGCCGAGGGCCGGTCGATTACGACGTGGCCACCGATGCCTCTCCCGACCGCGTCATGCAGCTTTTCCCGGACAGTCTTGCTGTTGGCGCTCAATTCGGCGTTGTTCTCGCTATGGAAAACGGCAACAAAGTCGAAGTGGCCACATTTCGCCGCGACGTAGGCTATTCCGATGGTCGCCATCCCGATCAGGTCGTTTACGCCAGCAAACCAGAAGAAGACGTGGCCCGCCGTGATTTCACCATCAATGGCTTGCTAATGCGCCACGATTCAGGTGAAATTCTTGATTTTGTTGGTGGCCAGGCCGATCTGAAAGCGGGTCTAATTCGCGCTATCGGCGGCCCAGACCAACGATTCGCGGAAGACAAATTGCGCATGTTACGCGCGGTGCGATTTGCTGCTCGTCTCGGTTACGACATCGAGCCGCAAACTTTTTCCGCCATTCAGAAACATGCGCCGGAAATTCATGCCGTCTCTTCCGAGCGCATCCATGAAGAACTTTCCAAACTCTTGACCGAAGGCGCCGCTCGCCGCGGGTTCGAGTTGTTAGACGATTCCGGTCTGTTGCGCCAAGTCCTGCCGGAGATTTCTGCCATGAAAGGTGTGCCGCAGCCGCCCGAATATCACCCGGAAGGGGATGTCTGGATCCACACGCGCCTGATGCTGGAAAGATTGCCACAGGGTTGCTCACGGACCCTCACTTGGGGTGTTTTGCTGCACGACGTGGGCAAACCGCAAACATTTCGGCCCGCATCCCTTACGGGCGATCGCATCCGTTTCGATGGTCATGTGGAAGTGGGAGTCCGCATGGCCGGAGAAATTTGTAAAAGGCTGAAGTTTTCGAGCGAAGCGACCGAGCAAGTACAAGCTCTTGTGGCCAACCACATGAAATTCAAAGACGTAGCCCAGATGCGTCCATCCACCCTGAAGCGTTTCGTCCGGCAGCCCCATTTTGACGAACATTTGGAACTCCACCGCCTGGATTGTCTGGCGAGCCATGGCCTCCTGGATGCCTACGAAATGATCCGAAATTTTCTTGCGGAGACACCTCCGGACCAAGTTAGACCTACAAGATTATTGACAGGGGACGATCTAAATGAGATGGGTTATATTCCCGGGCCGGAATTCCAGGCGATTCTGAGGGCAGTGGAGGACGCCCAATTGGAGGGGCTTATATCCACCAAGGAGCAGGCTGCGGCATTTGTCAAAAACAACTACCCCCGAAGCGAATTTGGCTGATTGTAAAGAATACAGACAGCCCCTTAAGCATCGCTGTGATTCTTGTAATATACAGAATTGTAACAGGTTAGATAGAAATTTGCGTTCTTTGACGAGTTCCGATAAAATATGAGTTTAACTGACTTAGGTTTTCTGCTTACATGAATTGCAGAACCGGGCACCCTTTTCAGCCCTACTGCATCTAATTGGTTCATGGCGGCATTACCAGTCGCTGACGTTAAGGGGAAATCATGGCTGACAAGAAATATCAGTTGCCAGACACACTGCCGATTTTGCCTGTCCGGGATACTGTTTTGTTCCCAGGCGCCGTACTGCCCTTGACGGTCGGCCGTGAGAGCTCTCTGGCCCTGGTCAATTCCCTGACCGGCGAAGAAAAGCTTCTTGGCGTTATCGCCCAACTCGATCCCCGAGTCGAAGATCCGGCAGCCGCGGATCTTCACAAGGTGGGGACCCTGGCCAAGGTCCACAAGACCGTGAAGATGCCCAATGGAAACGTTGTGGTGTTCATGGAAGGGCTGCAAAGGATTCGCGTCGAAGAGTTGCTGGGATTGCGTCCGTTTCTCCGGGCCAACATCGTGTCCGAGCCGGACATTATCGGAGAAAACGACACGGAGCTCGAAGCTCTGGAACGCAACGCGCAAGATCTCTTCCGCGATGTGGTCAGTCATTCTCCGCAGCTCTCGGATGACCTGCAAAACGTAGCGATGAACATTGACGATCCCTCGCGGCTCTCGGACTTCATTGCCGGTACGCTGCCCAGCCTCTCCACGCTTCTGCGGCAGGAATTGCTGGAAACTTCCAATGTCCGCAAGCGCCTGGAGATCCTGATTCGCGAGCTTTCCAAGGAACTGGAAGTGCTCGAGCTCCGCAGCAAGATCAACGAGCAAGTCCAGGAACAGGTCAGCCAGAACCAGCGCGAATACCTCCTCCGCGAGCAGATGAAGGCCATTCAGAAGGAACTCGGGGAGATGGACGGCGCGCAAGCGGAGATAGACGAACTGCGCACAAAGGTCGAGCAGGCCGGCATGTCCGCTGAGGCCAAAAAGGAGTGCGAACGCGAGCTGAAACGGCTTTCGAAAATGACACCTGCATCCGCCGAGTACATGGTCTCGCGCACATATCTGGAATGGATGACCTCCCTGCCGTGGTCAAAATCCACAGGCACTGCGGAGATCGACATTGTCAAGGCGCGCGACATTCTGGACGAAGATCACTATGACTTGCAAAAGGTCAAGGAGCGTCTGCTTGACTATCTCGCGGTAAAAAAACTCCAGCCGGGTATGAAGGGCCCGATTCTGTGCTTCGTAGGCCCTCCGGGGGTCGGTAAGACGTCTCTCGGGAAGTCCATTGCCCGCGCCTTGGGCCGCAAGTTCGTTCGCATTTCTCTCGGCGGCATGCACGACGAGGCGGAAATCCGGGGCCATCGCCGCACCTACATCGGCGCGTTGCCCGGCCAGATCATTCAGGGCCTGAAGCGCGCAGAGGCCAACGACCCCGTGTGCATGCTTGATGAGGTTGACAAGCTCGGCCGTGATTTCCGCGGCGATCCCTCCGCCGCGCTCATGGAAGTTCTCGACCCTGAGCAGAACGCCACCTTCCGCGATCACTATCTCGATGTGCCCTTCGACCTGTCGAAGATTATCTTCATCGCCACCGCCAACTGGATGGATCCCATCCCGGGTCCGTTGCTCGATCGCATGGAAATCATCGAGCTTCCCGGCTATACCGGTGAAGAGAAGATTCACATCGCGCGTAAGTACTTGATCCCCAAGCAGGCAACGGAACACGGAATCAAGGAAGGAGAGCAGCTCGAATTCACGGACGAAGGGCTGCAGGAAATCATCCACAGCTATACGCGCGAAGCCGGCGTGCGCAACCTGGAGCGCGAAATCGCCACCCTCGTTCGCAAGCAGGCCCGGCGCATGGCGGAGGGCAAAACGGACAAGATGTTGGTCACGCCGGAAATCGTGCGCGAATTCCTTGGCGTGCCCAAGTACCGCACGGAAAAAGAAGTCGAAGAGCGCGTCAAGAAGCCAGGCGTCGCTGTCGGCCTCGTTTGGACTCCAGTGGGCGGCGATATCGTTTTCATTGAAGCCAGCCGCATGCGTGGGGGCAAGCAGTTTACGATGACCGGCCATCTTGGAGAAGTCATGCAGGAATCCATGACCGCAGCGCTTACCTGGACACGTGCCAATGCGGAGCGTTACGGTATTGATCCCGATTTCTTCCGCAAACAGGACATTCACATCCATGTACCTTCCGGAGCAGTTCCGAAGGACGGACCGTCTGCAGGCGCCGCGATGGTGACGGCCCTAGTGAGCCTCTTGACCAACCGGCCGATTAAGAATCGCCTGGCCATGACCGGAGAAATGACCCTTTCGGGCGTGGTCTTGCCGATCGGCGGAGTGAAGGAAAAGGTCCTGGGCGCAAAGCGTGCTGGGATTAAGCACGTACTGCTGCCTGCGGACAACGAGCCTAACGCCGTTGCCGACCTTCCAGCGGAAATTTTGGGCGACCTGACGATCAGCTACGTGCGCACTCTCGATGAAGTTCTCGAGCAGGCCCTTGAAAAAGAACCCGTCGCGCCGATCGTTCCAGAGCCCGAGCCGCAACAGACGGGCCTCGGGGATTCCCCGCGCGCCGTTCACTAAACCCGTTCCAAGCTTTCTCCCGAAAGGCCCCGCAGTCCTAGCCGGGCCTTCTATTTTGGCCTGGCTCTTCCACTGTCCTCCCGGTCAGAAGTCAAACTCGTCAACTGCTGTTAGTATGTGGAACTCAGCATGGTGGCCATCGGAAAACTTAAGAACACCAGCCCTGATCGAGCCGCCGTCCTCGCGAAACGCTTGTGTGCAGCGCTTGTCCGTGAGCGGATTGTCCCGCGGTTTGTCGACTCTTACGTCGTTGAGCACGGGCGGTATGGTCTGCAAGTGCATGCAGGGCTCTATCGCGATCTTCTCACCCTGCTCCAGCGCGAGGCCCTTCTCGCCATTTCCGTGCTGGCTCTGGAGATGGTCTGCAAAGGAAGTGGCAATCGAGAAGACCGCAAGTCCGCGCCGATGACACGCAAAGATGCAGCAAATTTCCGCCAAAAGTTCCTTGCGGCGCTCACCCGCCAGCAGAATTGGAATGTCGGCGCAGCGTTGGAGTTTCAATCGGACATGCGGATGTACGAAGACATCCTGGCCCGTGCCGCGTCATCCCACCACCGCCGTAAACCCTTTGAGGTGGCGAGTCATCCTTTTGTGGACCGCTGCGCTTTCCTGCTCGATTCGTCATTCCTGGAAAACGCGCGATTGGCCGCCACCCGCGCGTTCAGCAACCTGGAGACTCTCGCAGCCCAGGTGACCGAGTCGGCTCTGCTGGAAGCAGGTTCCGCGAAACCTGCCCAGCACCGCTAGAACGTCCCTGACCGCGCGACGAACTCTTTTCTTTGATTAAGTTATTTTTTCGAGCTGGACGGCCGTTCCGTAAGCCAGAACCTCTGTCACGCCCTGCATCACCTCATTGGCGTCGTAGCGCATGGCAAGGATGCCGTTGGCCCCATGCTGCGCGGCGTGCTGCAGCAGCAGTTCATACGCTTCCTCACGCGCCTTTTCGCACAGCTCCGTCAACACCGTGATGTTCCCGCCCACGATGGTCTGAATTCCCGCGGCCAGGTTTCCCAGCACACTCCTAGAACGTACGGTTATTCCGCGCACAATTCCGAAATTCCTCATCACACGGTAACCCGGCAAGTCGTTTGCCGAGGTTACCATCGAGCTGTCCACTCTTCCATTCATTTTTGTTCCTCCTTGCATAACGGCTGTTTACCGCTGCGATTCTACCCCGGAACAACCTGATTCCCTCATCCTCAGGCTTTGCTATTCTCGACTTGCGTGGAAACTCTTTTCGATATCCTGGCGCTCGTCCAAATTGCTGCCGGGCTGTATCTTCTCTGGCAAGGGATTCAGTGGCTTGCCTACGTCCAGCGCCGCTTGAAGACTGACCCGGGTTTCTATGCTCCGCGCACCGCCGTCATTTGTCCTTGTCGTGGTATCGAACCCGGCCTGGAATACAATCTGGTGTCATTGTGCGAGTTCAACCATCAGAATTATGAGGTTTTCTTCGTCCTGGCTTCGGAACATGATCCGGCCCACAGCATTCTGAAACGCGTGGTAGCGTCCTCCCGGGTGAAGGCGCACATCGTCATTGCCGGCAAGCCGGAGAACTGCAGCGAAAAGGTGAGTAACTTGCGGGTTGCGGTCGAACAACTTCCCCCGGAATTCGAGGTCCTGGTCTTCACTGATTCCGATGGACGCCCCGGAAAAGGCTGGCTGCATCATTTGGTTGCGCCCCTGGCTGACTCGCGCATCGGCGCGACCACTACCATGCGCTGGTTCATCCCCAACGACAACGGCCTCCCCACGTCTCTTCTGGCTGCCTGGAATGCATCGGTCGTCACCATGCTAGGCGCTCATGAGAAAAACTTCTGTTGGGGGGGTGGCACGGCCATTCGACGAGCTCTCTTCGAACAGATCGGCATGCTCGATGTCTGGCAGCACTCGTTCAGTGATGACTATTCCTTGACGATGATGATCGAACGCAGCCAGCGCCAAATTGTTTTCTTGCCGGAGTGCCTGACTCCGTCCTACGTGAGCACAGATTTTGCGGGCCTCCTCGAATTTACGGGGCGCCAGGTGCGCATCACGCGCGTCTATCGACCTCATATGTGGCTCACGGCGTTCGCCACCCATTTTCTTTATTGCCTGACCCTGGTTGTTGGCGTAGCCCTGGCACTTGACCTTACCTTGGCTTCCAGGCCCGCCTTTCAGGTGACTTCCCTGCTGATTCTGCCGTTGCTTCTTGCCGCAATCCGGGGTGCTCTTCGTGTGATTGGCGTCACAGAGGCTCTCCCTTCCTTTCGCTCCCAAATCATGGGCCAATCCTGGATCTACATCCTTCTCGCGATTGTTCTACCTTTCCTCTTCCTAGTGAACTTCGGTTCCTCTCTGTTAGGTCGTCGCCTTCGGTGGCGCGGGATTGAATACGAATTGATCTCTCCCGAACAAACCCGAATTCTTACCCATTAAGGACCAGACCAGTCGCAATCCGAGAAAAAAGGTAGCGGCGCTACGCAATTTCTACCCGGCACTCTCTGCTCATTGTGTGCAAAGAATTTCCTAAGCCATTGAAAATATGCAGTCTCGAACAGTTCCGAGTCCGGCATCCGGAATGCTTCTCATTTTCCCGGTCAGGTTTAGCTGTTGCTAGCAAGTTGACAGGGACTCCTTCTCATTACCCCCGTGGTGGCGTCGCTCTAGGGCTTTCCGCTAGTCACCCCGGTCCGGTATATGCCTTGTTGCCTTGCCATTTAAGTCAGACCAACCTCTTTGCTGAGGGATTCGCAAGACTAACTTAAAGGAGCGTCTCGCTCCCACCGCGAGGCACCCATGGAGGAGTGCACGTGAAGTTAATCCGCAGAACCATCGCGACGCAAACCATTACTCAACCTAAATCCTTTGCCGCAGCAAGCATTTATCTGTTTTACGAGAAGACGAGTGGGACAGCGCATTTTCATGTGGAAGCGGGGCCCCAGGGGGAACTTCCGGTAGATCACGCCGCCGGTTTGCTGGCCATGCATTGCATGGTCCGTGGCCAGTCTCCCAGTGACTACCTCATCATGATTCCCGCGGGCCCGGAAAACTTCCGCGAACTCACCGATAAGGCCCAAAAGCTGTTGGAAGCTGGTCAGAGCGTCAAAACCAGCGTAAAACTGACCCGCCGCGAGAAAGAAGTCCTCGACGGCATCCTCCGAAGCCTAGCCAATAAGGAGATTGCCTCGGAACTCAACCTCTCGGAGCGCACTGTGAAATTCCACGTTTCCTCCCTCCTGGCGAAATTCAAAGTCCACAGCCGCATGGAACTTATGCGCGATGCCTCGCAGCGCGCCATGAAACCGCTTCCAGCAACTGTTGGCATCCCTACACAAAGTATTCGTCCCTGTGCCAAAACCCTAGATATGCGCGGGAAACTCCTGAATTCGGGAAAGGTTCTGCCGCTGGCACGGCCACGCATGATGGCTTGATTCGCAGCACGCATTCCGTCCAAAAAGAAAGCCCGGCTTCGGATTTATCCGAGCCGGGCCTTTTCTTCCGGTTCGATGATAGCTCTACTTGCCCGCAGCGTAAAGTTCCGCAGCCTTATTCCAATTCACCACGTTCCACCACGCATCGATGTAATTGGCACGCAGGTTTTGATACTTCAGGTAGTAGGCGTGTTCCCAAACGTCAATTCCAAGAACGGCCTTAGCGCCCAACAGGTACGGCGTGTCTTGATTCGGCGTCGAGTCGATCGCCAGCTTTCCTCCCTTCACCACAAGCCAAGCCCACCCGGAACCAAATCTCCCTAAACCCGCTGCTTTGAACTTCTCCTTAAACTCGGCAAATGATCCGAAACTGGCGTTGATGGCGGCTGCCAGGTCGCCCTTCGGCTCACCACCCCCGCCCTTCTTCATCAACTGCCAGAACAGGGAGTGGTTCCAATGGCCACCGCCGTTATTGCGCACTGCCATGCGGATATTCTCGGGAACGGTGTCGAGGCCTTTCAGCAGGTCATCTATCGACTTGCTCTGCAATTCCGGATGACCTTCGAGCGCCTTGTTCACGTTGGTGACATAGGCGCCGTGATGCTTGTCGTGATGGATTTCCATCGTTTTAGCGTCAATATAGGGTTCCAGCGCGTCGAATGCGTACGGCAAAGCGGGTACAGTAAAAGCCACGGGTTTATCCTCCAAATTGAAATGGGAATCTGAATCCGACCTGACGGCGGCTTGCAACATACCCGGTGCCGCCGGGCCTGCTCCGAAAAGGCCAGCACCGACAATGCCACTGCTCACGAGAAACTTCCGGCGATCCATGGGAACTCCTCAGCTTCGGTGGGCGATTAGGCCTGCGCGCGAGAGTATACCGCCAACAACCCTGTTCGCTCAACCAAGTCAAGTTCAGACGTGCGCACAGCGGTCTTGAATCCTCGGACTTTTATTGGATGCGGGAAAGCGCCCAGCGGGCAGATTCTCCAATAGTAAAAACCTCTGATTCCGTCAGTCGTTTGAGCAACGCCACAACTCGCTCATACTCGGGGCCTCCTCGGCGGACTCCCGAATTCCCCAACGCTACGCAGGCATTCCTCACCAAACCCGTCCATTTGGTTCGCTTCATCCCGCTGCCTCGAAAGACTTCGCGGAACTCCCCCTCGGCCATTCCCGCCAGCCATTCCAGGCTCGGCTGCAACAGGCTCCGATCAGTAGATATTTGGCGAGGCTGAAATTCCGGCATGGAACTGGCGGGCGCCGACCGGTTGTAAGGGCAAACATCCTGACATATGTCGCACCCATAAACTTGCCATCCCAACGGCTCGCGGAATTCCTCGGGGATACTTCCGCGCAATTCGATCGTCAGGTACGAAATGCAGCGCCGCGCATCCAGGACATAAGGTTCGACCAGTGCGCCCGTCGGGCACGCATCCAAACACTGCCGGCAATTTCCGCATAAGTCAGCTGGCGGAGATTCCGAGGGTTCAAGCGAGGGTGTAAGGTCCAAGGAGGTCAGAATCACACCGAGAAAGAGCCAAGATCCGAGAGATTCGTTTAGGAGCAGTGTGTTTTTGCCCAGCCATCCGAGCCTCGCATGTTTGGCGAAAACACGTTCCGCGACCGGTCCGGTATCGGCGTAGGTACGTGCTGTAAACGGTTCCGGGAATTTTTCTTTGAGTGCTCCGGCAAGCGCATTCAACTTCTCCCACATTATTTCGTGGTAGTCGTCGCCCCAGGCATATCGGGAAATCCATCCCTGCGGCCCACCAACCTCGGAAGAAGCCGAACCGGCTGCCTCGGTCGAAAATGGACGGGCGGTGTTGTAGTTCAAGGCGCAGACGATCACGCTGCGCAAGTCTTTCATAACCAGGGAAGGGTTCTGGCGGCGCAGATCCTCCAGGTACATCATCTCCCCCGCGTAACCCCGTTCCAGCCACTCTTCAAACTGTGCTAGTTCCGGAAATTTATCGGCGCGCGCGACGCCGCAAAGGTCAAATCCCAGCGCTTTTGCGCGCCCCACGACCCATTTACTATCCGCAGCCATAGCAACGATTGTCCCGCAATTGGCCAGGTTCTGCGACGTCCTCTCTGAAGTTGGTAGCTCGACAATTTCTCAGGCCGTAACGGCCTGAGAAATTGCCGGTGCCTGGCGTGGCCAGGGCTTGCGGCGCTGGTAGGATTTGGCGAGTTCGATGAAGATACCGATGTCGCGGTCCAGGTCGGACTGCGTGCCATCGAAATAGAAGTTGCGAATGGGTATGCCGGCATTGTCGCGGCTGACGCGGGGATAGACTGCTTCACCCACAATGCCGTTCATACAAGTGAAAGGGCTGATGTCGATCACGCCATCGAGACCTTTACGCGCGAAATATACGGCCTTTCCCACGTTGATGACCATCTCTCCGTTCGCGCCCTGCGAGGGAAGGTACGGTTCGGCGCAATCCAGAACTTCCTGAACGTGTTCCGGCTCCACATAGCCGCGAAAATCCTTATGAAACATCGCCAACAGTGCGTGCTCGTCCTTGCGTTGGATGTGGACACGCACGTGCGCGCCAAGAGATTCCAGGGAGATCTGACGCCCGTGAAGCTTTAAGGCGCGGAATTGGTCCACATTGGTGTACCAAATCCATTCAGACATGTCGTTCATCCAGACTTCTGCGCCCGCGTTCTCCAGGCGCCGCACAAGATCCCGATTACTGAATTCGCTTAAGCGGCAAAAAATCTCACCCACGACCCCGATTAGCGGCTTTTTCGGATCGTATTGCACCGCAAGATTGCGAAACCGGTTTCGCGCATGCAACAAACATTTCTGTAACGTGACCATTTGCGACTCAGGGTTCGGATAACCGGCTTCCAGCACCTGGCACAGTTCCTCCACGCACTCTTCGTGGACACCGTCTGCGGATCCCGGCTCTAGTTCGTACGGGCGCGACTTCAACAGCAGCTTCCGCAGGATGTCTCCGCATACAATGGCGCGCCACACTCCGCGCGTGAACAAACTCGATCCTTCGCCGAAATCGCTGTAGCCCTGTTCGCAACTTGGTTGGAAGAGGGTGACATCTCCATAACCAAGCTTTGACAATACCGACTTCACATAATGCACATACTGGCCGAATCGACACGGCCCTTGACCTGTGGCCATAAAGAAGGCGGTTTTTTTTGGTTCCGCCCCGGGCTGTTCCAGAATGTGCAGAAAGTCACCAAGGACCACCTTCAATGGATAGCATTCGTCGCCACTCAAATACCTGCCGCCAAGTTCCAAGGTGCCAGCGCCCGACGGCGGCACCACCTGGGCATCAACTCCCAACGAGCGCAGCACGGCCGCTACGCCCCGCGCGCATCCTTCCGCCATGCGCGGGATATAAGTTTTCTTCCCGTGCAGGCAGTGTGTGGGAGGGACCGTCCAAAAGCTGCCTTGATTTAGCTTACTCATCGGAGCAACCCCTTGCTGTCCAGATATGCTTCACATCGCGTCAGGTAGCCCGCGTCATTCCCGTGCCCGTCAAACTGCAGCACCAAAAACGGCATCCCTGCAACGTCGCGGAGAAAATGCTTGATGAACGAATCCGGCCCACACTTGAAATTGGTGAGGTAGACTACGTGAACATCCTTGTTTTCCCTGGCAAACCGCCCTGCTTCCAGAATGCGGCGGCCGGAATTCCAGAACATGTTCGGGTGCAGGTCGTCCACAGACGGTTCGTCGAGAGACAAAAAGTCCATGGGGAGCACGTTCACACCGTACAGGTCACGCAATTTTCGCG
>Ga0187803_10000682_pt1 | contig 13368 bp, 11 predicted proteins | sample NC_wetland_sal_i_2_FD_132425 | JGI IMG/M metagenome (GOLD analysis project Ga0187803, IMG submission 132425) | Wetland sediment microbial communities from Neuse River Estuary, North Carolina, USA - Control_3 | ecosystem: Environmental > Aquatic > Freshwater > Wetlands > Sediment | place: USA...
AGGCGAGGTGATTACCGTACCAGATCACAGATGCCCCGAACCAAGAAAGTTATCCCGCGCGCGAAATCCCAGCCCTAAACTCTGCGTGTCCCCGTGCCCCCATGGTGAAATAAACGTAATGGCCAAGCGCGTCAGTGTCGATCGCTGGATGTTCACCGTAACCACGATCCTGGTCTTCATCGGCCTGGTCATGATCTTCTCCGCCTCAGCCGTCATGGCCAAAGAGCGCTTCGGCTCAGCCTACGAATTCCTGCTGAAGCAGCTAGTATGGGCCGTGGCCGGCCTGGCCGTCATGGTCGTCGCAATGAAGGTAGACTACAAGCGCTTGCAGCATCCCGCGCTGGTTTTCACGTTGCTAGGTTTCACCACGCTCTTTCTAATTTCCGTCTTTTTCCTGGAGCGCACACACGGCACGCACCGCTGGTTCCACTTAGGCCCAGTGTCGTTCCAGCCATCCGAGTTAGCCAAGCCCACGCTAATCCTGTTTCTAGCGTGGTTCTTACAAAACAAAAATCTGGGAAGCACAACCAACTCCACAGACGAATTGCGTAACATCATTCTCCCCGCCCTGGTGCCCACGGTCGTTTTTCTTGGACTAATCGTTTTTCAGCCCGACCTCGGCACCGCCATCGCCTGCGCCTGAATCACCGCGTGCATCCTGTTCGTCGCGGGCATTCGCCTGCGCTATTTCGGATACGCCCTCGCCGCCTCGATCCCGCTGCTTTACTTGGCGATCTTCCGCGTTGGCTACCGCAAGGACCGCATTTTCGCCTTCTTGCACCCCGACCGCGACCCGCTGGGCCACGGCTTCCACATGATCCAGTCTCTAATCGCCGTCTCGACCGGAGGCGTCACCGGCCAAGGCCTGATGGAAGGCAAGCAAAAGCTCTTCTATCTCCCCGAGCCCCACACTGATTTTATCTTCGCTGTTACCGCCGAAGAGTTAGGCTTGGTCGGAGCGCTCTTCGTTGTCGTCCTGTTCGCCATCTTCCTCTGGCGAGGCACTCGCGCCGCCCTGCGCGCGCCGGAGAACTTCGGCCGCTTCCTCGCCGTCGGCATCACCAGCATGATCGTCCTGCAAGCCTTCATCAACATCAGCGTAGTCCTCGGCCTGATGCCCACCAAAGGCATCCCCCTTCCCTTCGTCTCCTACGGAGGCTCGTCGCTATTCGTAACCCTAGCCTGCGTAGGCGTGATACTAAACATCACCAAGCAGGCGGAATAGGACCTCTTCAGGTGTATATTCCAGGCACGTTGAGTATCGGTCGAAACAACCTCGTCCCGTCGGCGCTCCTCGGTCTGGCTCTCGGCTTCAGCACTCCGGGAATCGCGCAGCAATTGGCGGAACTCCTGCCGGTGGTCACTGCGGCAAGCGTTCCTTTCTACCCAGCGCTCGCTCGGCAGGCTCACATCGAGGGAAAGGTCCGGCTGGAGATCTCGACCGACGGGGAGCATATCTCAAATGTCAGCATTGTGAGCGGCCAGATCATGTTGGCACAGGCCGCCAAGGAAAATGTCACAACATGGCGGCTAGCTCCCCACACCCGTGCGAAGTTCGCAGTTACATTTCGCTACAGACTACTGCCCGTGCCAGAGGAGACAAAGTCGAAGTGCCGTGGCACGGATGAGAATAGCAATGTCTTGCTTAGGTTGCCCACAGAAGTGGATGTCAGTGCGAATGAGACATGGGTCTGTACATCTACAACCCCTGCTCGCTGAGTACTTATGGTTTTCATTAGCGGCGGGTGGTCCAGGCAATCGCACCTGAGCTGGTCCACTGGTTCAGGCCGGATGCGCCATCTTTCGCGCTCTTCGAAAGGTGGGATTCCACGCCGCATCCCCCTTAGGACTTCACGAGCTGCTAACCCCACAAACAATCGCCCATCCCATCTCGTCCAGTGCCTGGCTCAACCTAATACTCAAGCGTCTCTTGCGTCGACGTTACACTGAGATCATAGTTGCACCACGGCGACGTGCCAGAACCCGCGGGAGTTCCTGTCCAACCCGGATTCGCGATCAAATTCCGGTTCTGGTCGTACAGTTGGACCGTGAATACGATGCTGTTATTGGCGGGAAAATCGCTGCACTGTTGGACGCGATAAACCTCGAGCACGGCGCCGAAGCCCCAATTCCAAACCTGCCCTTCAGCGGGAGTTTTGCTCAGCGTTCTCTTCTTACCCGTAGTCTCATCCTCACTGATCACTTTCCAGTTGGCACAGTATTCCAATCCCTTTTTGCACATGGGAATAATCTCCCCAAGGATGGTGTCGCCCGGGCTGACCTTCAGGAGCGGGCTATACCATGCAACTCCGGTTATGCAGCAGTTCCAGCTGGCAACCGCCCAATAGTTTCCACCGCCTGCAGCGGATTGTCCAAACTGCAGCACAGGCTGAAGAATGCTTATTACGTCGTTGATGTCCTCCAAGCCAGGGAAGAAAAACAGGATCTGTCCATCATTGGTAGCCGGCTGCGGCGGCACCGTCCAGGTTGCTGTAATTTCGCCGTACGATGTACTTGTGGTGGCCGATACATATTCCAGCCAGCCCCGAATGATTGGCTTATATGCTCCGCTCGCCGCTCTCACGTCTGTTGGCACCAGCACACCGGCGGGCGTGTAATGCGGATAATTGCAAACCGGAACGTTCGCATCCACCATGCCGTCCGCATGTCTGACGCGTCCATCGGCTAGCAGCGTGTCCCCTTCCTCGATCCTCAAGACGCACGACGGATGAAAGTAGCCGAACGGTGTGATTACGAAATCCTCCGGCACTTGCGGAGGCCAGTTCGCCCCTGCCGTAGCAAGGTTGCTGGCTAAAGCAGGCGCAGTCCCCTGCCCGCTCAGTGATGCCGAAAACATGAAAAGGATCGCCAGAACGGCCAAGCCAGCCAGAGAGCAATTGGTAAGCTTTTGCAGGCATTCAGTCATAATGAATCTCCCATCGAAGCCAAGCGACGAAAGGAAGCACACCCCCTCCACCCACCATAAGTAAGTATGTGCCGGCCACGGGTGGAAAGCCAGCGAAATACACGGCATGGGCACGGTGCCCACAACTCGGGCAGCCGCTGCCGAGTCCACGGCCGTGTTCATTTTCTTTCACAAATTTGACAAAAACTTGACATAGCAAAAGTAGCTTTGCGATTAGTTTGCTTGGAGTCGAAACCGTGTGCGATCATCGAGACCGGTTTGAAAGCATATAAGGAGTCCGGCCTTATGGAAATCCTTCGCAAATTCCACACCTTGTTCATTTCCAAGACCTCGGGTAGCAGAATTCTCCCGCAATCAGTCCGCCGCGCCAACCAGCGCTTTCGTGGCATTTTTGGAATTGTGCCGCTCGCCTTGCTTCCCGCCATCCTTGCCTGGTCGCTAGGTGCAGTTTCCGAGCGCGCAGCCGCGCAAGCGTCTGCGTCGGACACGGCCTCCATCGAATCCGCGCAGCCTCTCGTCGGTCCCGGCCAGGTCATCGTGCAAAGCAAGTTCGGCGGCGATATCTTCGGATTCGATATCGATCAGAACGGCACCGAAGGCCTGCTCGCCGAAGCTCTAGTCGGCGGCGGCAATTTGGCTGCCGTCGAAACCTTTGACCAGAGCACCGGAAAAATCATCAAGGTCGTAAAGAAGCTCACCAGCAAAGACGACTTTATAGCCTGGGGAATTGTGGGAACCAGCGTCGGCCTGGTGGAACGCGAGCACGTGAAAGGGATTTACGTGTCGAGCCGGACCTATAACGTGCTAAATCCGCTGAGCAAGAACAAGTTCTCCGGCACCTGGAAGCCGCTCATCGGAACCAAGCACATCATCACCGAAGTGAGCCGTACCCAGGGATCTCCCGAGGCCGCGGTCTTTGCCGAGGATAACAGCGGGAACTTCATCCCCTATGTCTTCGAATCGAACGTCGCCAAGAATACCTTCGGCCCGGTGGTTCAGATCACCGACTCCTACAATTTTGGCAGCGTGCCCCCGCCGATTGCATTTGACACCAGTACCAATCAGGTCATCATGGGCGGAGGCGACGGGTGCTTCGGCTGCTTACCGGTGATTGGCCTGGTTGACGTCGTCAAAGGCGCATTCTCCGAGTTTGTTGGCTTCGGGTATGGTTTCGTTAACGGCATAGCCGTTGACTCAGCCGACGGCATTTTCTGCACCACGACAGAAGATGACGCAGGTGTCGAGTTCTACAATCTTTCTCAGCAGACAGGTTTCGAGGTGACGTTGCCGGGATCGGGTGGACAGCAATTTTACAGTGGTGGGGATGTGGAGTTTGATCCGATCAACAAGCTATTCTTCGTAGCGCAGCAGTATTCCAGCTCGGGCTCTGGCGGAAGCAGCATCTATGTCTATGACACCCAAGGCAACCTCCAGGAAACCCTGAACGGATTCAGTTTCGCGGTCACACAGCACATTGCGTTGAATCCAGGCAAGCGCAGCGGATTTGTGGACCTTCCCTTCACCCAACTTCAGTCTTTCACTTACTAGGACTCTGAAGCTTTACTCGCGAGGTTGACCCACTCAAGCTCAGCTTGGGTGGGTTTCTTCCGCAATGAAGACGCAGACAGATACAATCAGAGTCTCAGGCAAATCACCGTCTACGAATTGAGGCCGACGATGCAACATAACCTGAGCCACACAATCTCGCTTCTCACCCGCATGCCCGCTGCTCTCAATGCGCTTCTACGCGATCTGCCGGATGCGTGGACATTCCGAAATGAAGGTGAAAACACCTGGGCTGCGTTCGACGTCGTCGGCCATCTCATCCACGGCGAACGCACCGATTGGATGCCGCGGGCGAAGATGATCCTGCAATTTGGCGAGACGAAGACGTTTGAGCCCTTCGATCGTTGGGCGCAAGTGCGGGAGAGCCATGGCAAGTCGCTTGGGGAGTTACTGGATGAGTTTGCCCGCTTGCGGTCGGAAAACCTGGCGGAGTTGCGTGCTTTGAACCTGCGGCCAGAGGACCTCGAGCGGCGCGGACAGCATCCCGCGCTCGGAGCAGTCACCCTGTCCGAACTGCTGGCGACCTGGGCAGCTCACGACTTGACTCATCTGCACCAAATCTCGAGGATAATGGCCCACCAATACCGCGACGCCGTAGGTCCGTGGAGCGCATACCTCGGGGTGCTGCACTGCGCTGGTCACAGCGCCTAGCTGGCAAGAAGATCGGGCTGATCCAAGCAGTCAGGCAAGAAGCACACCATGCCTGACTTCTCTAAAGAGCTGAGCTGAGAGCTGAGAACTGAGAACCGTCTCTCCGTGGTAGATTCTGGTGTTGACCATGCGCGTCATCATCGCGGGCGGAGGCACTGGCGGACACGTCATTCCGGCCCTGGCCATCGCCCAGCAACTCAAAAAGCAATTCGACGCCGAAGTGCTCTTCATCGGAACCGCCCGTGGCATCGAAACGCGCCTGGTTCCACAAGCCGGGTTCCCGCTCGACCTCATCCAGGTCGGGGCGCTGAAAAATGTCAGCCTGACGACCCGTGCGAAAACAATGTTCGATCTCCCGCGCGCCCTCTGGACCGCAGGCCGCATCGTCTCCGACTTCCGACCCGACGTGGTCATCGGAGTAGGTGGCTACGCCTCCGGCCCGGCTATGGTCGCCGCAATCCGACGCCGCATTCCGACGCTCGCCTTCGAGCCCAACGTCGTCCCCGGATTCGCCAACCGCCTGGTCGCCCGCTTTGTTACAGCCGCCGCCGTGCATTTCGAAGAAACTTGCGAATACTTCCGCAACGCGAAAGTCACCGGCGTCCCGGTACGCGAAGCGTTCTTCAAAATTTCCGTGAATGACATTGCTACAAAGGACCTGCGTGCGGCGGAAGATACGCCCGCGGAAAACAAGCGCGCTCCGACACTTCTCGTTTTCGGAGGCAGCCAAGGAGCCCATGCCATCAATCAAGCCATGATAGAGTCGCTGCCCGGCCTGCGCCAAAAGATTCCCGCAATCCACATCATCCACCAAACCGGCCAGCGCGACTACGACAATGTGCTTGCCGCGTACCAGCGCGAGGGAATGACGGGCGAGACGCCCGCCGCTCCATCCGCCGAAGTCTACAAGTTCATTGACGACATGCCGGCAATATTTGCTCGCGCTGATCTTCTGGTCTGCCGTTCAGGAGCAAGTACGGTGGGCGAAATTACGGCGGCGGGCAAGGCGGCAATCTTCGTTCCGTTTCCACGAGCCGCCGACGATCACCAGAACGTCAACGCCCGTGCGCTCGAACGCGCCGGAGCCGCGGTCGTGGTAGAAGAATCAAACCTCGAAGCCGCTTATCTCGTGGACACAATCGCCGCGCTGCTGAACGATCCCCTGCGCCTGCGCCGAATGGCTGAAGCGGCGAAGTCGCTGGCCCATCCGAATGCGGTCCAGGAGATTGCAGCTATGGTAAGAGGGCTGGCCGGGGACTTCGCTACCGCGGATGAACACTGATCAACGCAGATCAAGGAGCGCCCGGGTCAATGAGCGTAATGGCCTGATAGTGTCAATTGAAGATCATCCAGCTGATAGAATCAAGCCGCAATGCGCTTTTACACTAAAGACGAATGCGAGGAATGGCTTGGTGGGCTAGGCCGGGTAAAGCCCGACGCGATTCCTGAAATCCATAGAGCGCACGTTCACTATCCGACTACGGCGGGCCGCATTTTTTATCTCGCGCATTGGATCGGAAGCTCGTTGATGTACCGCAGTCCGACGTTGGTATGGATTACCGAGTGGGGTATCTGGGGAAGCAGCGAGAACTGGCATCTGTATTACAAACTCCGGCAAAGTTACGGTGATTTTCGTCTGCTTCATGAAGCACCCGGCCATCTGTTTCTCGGCCACGAATCAGAAGACCTAACATCGCTTCTGCAAATTGCTATGTTGAACGGATGGGGCGGATACATCTTGACTCAGGCGGACTACCTAAACGCATTCTTCAGTCATGACGAGTACATTGACTTCTTTGCTGCCCAAGGGGGGCTTGGACTTTTCGAAGATATACGCAAGGAGTTCGGCACGGTCGAACATCCGCCCAAAGATGTGTGACTCTCTGGTAGTTGGCGTAACATCTCAAGTACGCTCACTGACTGCTCACTGCGTCCTTTTGAGCAAGCGCTGCCCGTCATGTTCTCGGCGTCCTCTGCGTCTCGGCGGTGAAATGTTCTATCATTCAGCGTGCGTCCGCCTTGATCGGCGGAGGATGAAGTCCCATGTTCGCCAAGATCCAGCGCATCCATTTCGTAGGCATCGGCGGCATCGGCATGAGCGGCATCGCCGAAGTCCTGCTGAATCTCGGTTACAAAATCTCCGGCTCCGATCTGAAGAATTCCGCGGTCACCGAGCGCCTGGCGAGCCTCGGTGCAACGATCTTCGAAGGACACGCCTCAGCAAACATCACGGGCGCCGACGTAGTCGTCACCAGTTCGGCCATTTCCGTAGACAATCCCGAAGTTGCCCAAGCTCGGCACCTGCACATCCCGGTGATTCCCCGCGCCGAGATGTTAGCCGAACTCATGCGCCTGAAGTACGGCATCGCCATCGCTGGCATGCACGGCAAAACGACAACGACCTCGATGGTCGCCGCGGTTCTCGCCGCCGGCGGCCTCGACCCTACGGTCGTCGTTGGAGGCCGCGTGGACGCCATGGGCTCGAACGCCCGTCTTGGCAAATCGCATTACCTGGTCGCCGAGGCCGACGAGAGCGACCGCTCCTTCCTCAAGCTCTCGCCCATCCTCTCCGTCGTCACCAACATTGACCGCGAGCACATGGACTGCTATCGCGACATGCGCGACGTGCGCCGCACCTTCCTGGAATTCATGGAGCGCGTGCCTTTCTACGGTTTAGTAGTCGGCTGCCATGACGATCCCATCCTCCGCCGGCTGCTGCCCCTCGTTCATCGCCGCGTCACGACTTATGGAAGCAGCCGCGGGTCCGACTTCCTGATCCGGCTTACTCCGGCACTCGTTTCCAGTATGAATTCCAGCCCGGCCAGCCGGTTTCAGGTCACTTACAAGGAAAAAGACCTGGGCCCGTTCGCCCTTCACGTTCCCGGCGTCCACAATGTGCTTAATGCGGCCGCCGCCATCGCCGTCGGCACCGCCCTCGACATCCCTGCCGACCAGATCCGCAGGGCGCTCGACGCGTTCCGCGGCGTGGACCGCCGCTTCCAGCTCAAAGGCAAAGCCGCCGGCGTGAGCGTAGTGGACGACTATGGCCACCACCCCACTGAAATCCGAGCTACTCTCGCCGCTGCGCGCCAGTGCGGATTCCGCCGCATCCACGTCATCTTCCAGCCCCATCGCTTCACCCGCACGCGCGACCTAATGGACCAGTTCTCGACTGCCTTCGCCGATGCCGACTCGCTATTCCTGCTCGACATTTATCCTGCCAGCGAAAGGCCAATTCCAAGCATCACGGCCGAAGCCCTGGCGCAGCGAATCGCCGAAGCAGGGAAGCGGGAAGTCGTTTACGTCCCTTCGTTTGGCGACGCGGTCGAAGAAGTCGCAGCTCTTGCCCAGCCCGGCGACCTGATTCTCACGTTAGGCGCGGGCAACGTCTCGCATCTTGGCCCAGCGATCCTTGAGAAGCTCGGAAAGCAGTCGCCGGTCGCCAGTCGTTAGCCGCTCGGGATTACCGCAGTGTTGGCGTATCCGGACCTAATCTCTGATTTAGCCACTGCCCACTGACCACTGTTTTGTCCGGTTGACGTTTTTCGGGCCGACTCGTCCAATCTCCTGAACGGTGAGGCTCCCATGAACACCCAGAAAGCGGCATACTGGTTGGCCCTGGCAGTATTTGGGCTTGCACTCCACAGCGAATACCGGCATGGATCATTCCCGGTTCTCCATCGGGCCGCCGACTGCGCCACCTCCACGTTTTACAGAATCGCAACGCATGTCGAGCAGACCTTTGCCATGGCCAGTCCTCAGACCGTTCCGCCCGCGCTCCGCGCTGACGACCTGGGCGTCAGTGCCGAGGCGACGGAACTGGCCGAGGGCAAAGCGGAGTTGGCGCGTGCAGAAGCCCAAGACAAGGTTGACCAGCTTCGTGAGCAGGCTCAGGACAGGGCCGAGCTGCTTCGCGACCAGGCTCGCGCTCAAGTCGAGATGATTCGCACTCAGCTCCAACTGCAACGCGCCCAGATTCACCGGTGCGTGCGCTCGCAGCTCCGCGCCAGCAATGCCGTAAATCGTCGCATAGTCGTCGTGTGCCCGAGAACCCGCGCCAAGGTTAGGGTTCACAGGGGAACGAATCTCTCCGATCTGGCCACGGACTTGTCTGACATTGAAATCGGCGACTCGTTCTAGCTAACATTCTGGCCTCCTTGATCCTATCGCTGGCCGAATCCTGAAAGTTGAGGCCGAAAGAAACTAGAAAGTGGCGAAGACACTGCCTGTGCCAAGGCACTCAACTTTGCACTGTCTCATTTCAACAAAACCGGTTATAGTAGTTGCGCTCAGCGGTTTTCTAGCGACAACTGACCGGAACGAGTGGCGCGGAAATTCAGTTCCACTTCCGTCCAGGAAGAACTCTATCCGCCTTCGCGTGGCGCTTCCGAGCACGACGCTCCCGCGCGCGCGCTATTCGACGACTCGCGCCTTATAGACCTCGAAGCGGACCAGGAATCCCCGTTCCTGCGCGCGCAAAAGCGAGTCTCAGTCCGCCGCGGATCGCTTCCCAAGAAAACTGCCAGCGGCCTGATGTGGGCTGCGTTGGCACTCGTCGTTCTAGCCGTTCTTGGCGCGGCCGCCACAGCGCTGTACGGCTACGGCAAACATTCGTGGCGTTTTCGCATCGACTCCAGCGACCAGATCGAAGTGGCTGGCGCCCAGCACGTCACGCGCGCGCAGATCATGGAAGTCATGGGCGGAGACATCGGCCGCAACATCTTTTTCGTTCCGCTCGCCCAGCGTCAGCAGGAGCTCGAACATATTCCGTGGGTCGAATCGGCCAGCGTGATGCGCTTTGTGCCCAACCGCCTGCGCATCGAGATCCACGAACGCACGCCGGTTGCATTCGCCCGCATCGGCTCGCATATCTCTCTCATTGACGGCGGCGGCAATCTGATGGAGCTCACGCCCGGCCCTAAGCACAAGTATTCATTTCCCGTAATCACCGGCATGAATGCCAGCGAGCCGCTCTCCACGCGCGCCGCGCGCATGAAGAACTACAACCAGCTCATCGAGCAGCTCGATACGAGCGGCGCGCACTATTCCCTGGACATCAGCGAAGTCGACTTGAGCGACGCCGAGGACGTGAAGGTCCTGACTGCCGATCCCAGCGGCGGAGTGGTTGTGCATCTCGGCAACGGCAATTACTTGCAACGCTACAAAATCTATGTGACGCACATCGAAGCCTGGCGCCAGCAGTTCGAGAAACTCGATTCGGTGGACCTCCGCTTCGACGGCCAGATCATTGTGAATCCCGATCTTCAGGGCATGGCCCGGCAACCTGCCCTGACGCCGGCGGCCGCGAAAGCCGCGCTGGCCGCGGGCGTAAGAAATGCGGCCATAGTGAATTACGAAAAGTACGTGAACCATCCGGCGCCGCCCCCGTCCGCAAATAAGTCGGCGCAGCCGAGGTCAAAAGCGGGAACGAAATCCACGGCGAAAGGCCGGTCCAAGGTTGCGTCAAAGGCTGCGACGCATCGCACAGGGCCAAAACCGAAACCAAAGGCGATGGTCGCCAAGAATTCGGCCACGTCGCGTCCGGCTGCGCTGCCCAAGCCTAATGACGCGTCCAACAGCGCGCCCAACAAAGCCGCGCCATCCGCGACAGCGACGCCAACAAGTAATGCGAAGTCGGTGGGGCCGGCTCCGACCATCGCCACAACCGGGGGCGTTCCGAACGGTGCGGCACAGAAGGCGCCAGTTCTGACCAAGACGACTCAAACCACGATGCCGAAACCCGCTCCGCCACCTTCCTCGGCGTCCGCCGCCGGACGTCAGAAAAAACCAAGCCCTGCCATTCCTAAGGAGACTCCGCAGAACTAACGACCATGCCGACCTTCGCGCCCAATTCCATTACCGCCATTGATGTAGGCAGCGCCAAGACCACCGTCCTGGTCGCCGAGTTGAGTGACAACGGCCTCCGCTACCGTGGACACGGCGTCAGCGAATCGCGCGGCCTGCGCAAGGGCGTCATCACCGAGCTAGACAAAGCCGTCGGCAGTATTCAAAAGGCGGTCGAAGCTGCCGAAGACGTGGCCGGCATTCCCATCGAGCACGCCGTCATCGGCATCGCTGGAGCCCACATCCGCGGCATGAACAGTCACGGCGGCATCAGCTTCGGCACCCGCTCGCGCGAAATCGGCCGCGAAGAAATCCGCCAGGCCGTAGATAAGGCGCGTACCCTTCCGCTGCCCGCCGACCGCGAGATCCTCCATCTCCTGCCGCAGGAATTCATCCTCGACGATCAGCCCGGCGTGCAAGATCCCACCGGCATGATGGCTGCGCGCCTCGAAGTCCACGTGCATATCGTAACCGCACTCTCGGGCGCAACTCAAAACCTGGTCACCGCCGTAAACAAGGCTGGAGTCCACGTCGACGACAGCATCTTCGAGCCGCTGGCCTGCGCCGATTCCGTCCTCCGCGCCGACGAGCGCGAACTCGGCGTCTGCTTAGCGGATCTTGGCGCCGGCTCCTGCGACCTGATCGTCTTCCAGCAAGGCGCGGTCGCTCACACCGCCGTGATCCCCATCGGTGGCGACCACTTCACCAGCGATCTGTCAGTCGGCATGTGCACGGGCCTGGCCGACGCCGAAACGCTCAAGAAAACCTTTGGCAATGCCGTGCCCACGCTCATTCCCGAGGGCAACGAAGTCGAAGTTCCATCGGTCGGTGATCGCCCGTCGCGCATGATGCCGCAGCGCATGATCGGAGAAATCTTAGGTCCTCGCGCCCGCGAACTGTTCGAGCTCATGCGCGAAAACCTGCGCCACGCGGGCGTTCTGGACCACTGCATAGCCGGATTCGTGCTGAGCGGGGGAGCCTCGCGCCTCTCCGGCCTGTTAGACGTAGCCGAATCCATTCTGCGCAAAGCGGCGCGCCTGGCCTCACCCACGCCAATGGCCAAGATGCCGTCGTTGCTGGCCGAACCCGAATTCTCGACGGTGCTAGGCATGGTCTATTACGGCCACCGAGCCCGATTAGCCCGAGGCCTGCAAGAACCAAGCTTCGGCTCAAGGATGAAAGCCCTGTTCGCAAAAAAGGGCGCGTAAGGGGCTGTGGAGGGACGGGCGTCTCGCCCGTCCAGCCGAGCGAAGCGAGGCTGAAGGATTAAGAGGTAGCGCGGCCGACTAGCCGGCAAAAAGTTCAGCTAGTAGCGACAAGCGAACGACGAATAGCGAACGACGAGGTGCTCAATGATCGAAGAAAACGGACTCCGCATCTGCTTTAACGAAGAAGCCCGCAACGACGCACGCATTAAGGTCATCGGTGTCGGTGGCGGCGGCACCAACGCCGTCAATCGCATGATTGACTCCGGCATGGAGCACATCGAATTCATCGTGGCCAACACCGACCTGCAGGCTCTACGCATGTCACGTGCCGCCACCAAAATTCAGCTCGGCGTCAAACTCACCAACGGACTCGGCGCCGGCGCCAATCCCGAAATCGGCCGCAAAGCCGCGCTCGAAGACTCCGACAAAATCATCGAAGCCCTAGAAGGCGCCGACATGATCTTCGTCACCGCCGGCCTCGGCGGAGGCACGGGCACCGGCGCGGCTCCCATCATCGCCTCGCTCGCCAGCGAAATGGGTGCGCTCACCGTCGCCGTCGTCACCAAGCCCTTCGCCTTCGAAGGCAAACGCCGCATGCAGCAAGCCGAGCGTGGCGTCTCCGAGCTCATGGAATCCGTCGACACCACCATCGTCATCCCCAACGAAAAGCTGCTCGCCGTCGCCGAAAACGCCGGCTTCTTCGAGTCCTTCCGCATCGCCGACGATATTCTCCGCCAGGGCGTGCAGGGAATCTCCGACATCATCACCATCCCTGGCATCATTAACCGCGACTTCGCCGACGTGAAAGCCATCATGGCTGGCATGGGTTACGCCGTCATGGGCACGGCCACCGCCGCGGGCGAGCGCCGCACCGTCGAAGCCACCCAGCGCGCCATCGCCTCGCCCCTGCTCGAGGCCGGAGCCATTGACGGAGCCCGCGGCATCCTCATCAACATCACCGGCTCGAGTTCGCTCAAGCTGGCAGAGGTCCAGCAGGCCTGCACCATCATTCAGGGAGCCGCGCACGAGGACGCCAACATCATCTTCGGAGCCGTGCTCGATGAGAAGATGAAAGACGCGGTCAAGATCACCGTGATTGCGACCGGCTTCCGCGAGTCCGAAATGCGCCGCGCACGCCACCACGAAGCCTTCGACCCGGTAATCGTCCCACGG
>Ga0187803_10000683_pt1 | contig 13362 bp, 7 predicted proteins | sample NC_wetland_sal_i_2_FD_132425 | JGI IMG/M metagenome (GOLD analysis project Ga0187803, IMG submission 132425) | Wetland sediment microbial communities from Neuse River Estuary, North Carolina, USA - Control_3 | ecosystem: Environmental > Aquatic > Freshwater > Wetlands > Sediment | place: USA...
CGGCATGCGCGCCGTTCTGGGAGAAACGTTTATCGATTTCCCCGCGCCCGACAACAAGAGCAATGCCGCCATGCTCGCCTACACCGAGAAGTTCCTGCAGAAATGGCAGGGCGATCCGCTGATTCACGCCGCGCCGGCGCCGCATTCGATCTACACGTGCTCACAAAAAACTTTGCAGGATGCGACCGCGCTGGCGCGCAAGTATCATGCCCCTATCCTGATCCATCTCTCCGAAATGAAAAAAGAAAATGACGACAGCCTCAGGAACAACGGCGCTTCCCCAACTCAGTACCTCGACCGGATCGGCGTGCTGGGGCCGGATGTCGTTGGCGCGCACTGCATCTTTGTGGACGAGGCCGACCGCAAGACGCTGGCCGAGCGCCACGTGGGGTGCGTGCACAATCCGTCGAGCAACATGATGCTGGCCAGCGGCGTGGCGCCCGTTCCCGAAATGCGCACGGCCGGGATAGCGGTCGGCCTGGGGACCGACGGTCCGGCAGGCAGCAACAACGATCTCGACCTGATGGAGGAGATTGATCTCGCCGCGAAGTTGGCGAAAATCACCCGGATGAGCCCTCTGGCGTTGAATGCAAAGGCGGTCGTAGAAATGGCAACCATTGACGGCGCGCGAGCCCTGCACCTGGAGAAAGAAATCGGGTCGCTGGAAAAAGGCAAGAAGGCCGATCTGATTGTGATCAGCCTCGATGAACCGAATGCGGTGCCCATGTACGACGTATACGCACAGATCGCCTACTCTCTGAAAGCCAGCGACGTCGAGACCGTCATGATCGGTGGACGCCTAGTGATGAAAGACCGAAAGCTGCTGACGGTAGATGAAGGGGCGGCAATCGCGAAGGCGCGCGAATACAGAAAGACGATCGCCGCCTCTCTGGGCATGCAATAGGGCCAGACCGTAGTGCCGGCGCCCCGCCGGCGGTCGTGGCGGCGCCTCGCCGCCACGACCTCAGCGCCTGCGGCAAATGTCGCGCATCAAATTAGCAGTGGAGGGGGAATGCGCTCGCAGGATTTCATTTTCTGGGAGGTGGACGTCCAGCGGGACTTCGTGCTGCCCGGGGGTAAGCTCTACGTTCCAGGCGCGGAGAAACTCCTGCCCAACGTCCGCAAGCTGACGGATACGGCGCGGCGCGACGAAGTGTTCCTCGTTTCCAGTGGAGATTTTCATCCCCCGGATGATCCGGAGTTCAAGCATTTCCCTCCGCACTGCCTGAAAGGCACGCCGGGAGCCGAGTTGCTGCCGGAAGCGCTGGCGGACAAAGTCGTGCGGATCGAGAATCTGCCTAGCGCGAAGCTGCCCGACGATCTTTCCCCTTACCAGCAAATCATTTTGGAGAAGCAGACGCTGGACGTCTTCCAGACCCTGCACGCCGATGAATTAGTGCAGCGCCTGGGAGACAAACCGGAGTATGTCGTCTTCGGCGTAGTCACCGAATACTGCGTAGCTTGCGCGGTGAAGGGACTGCTTGAGCGCAAGCGCCGCGTAGCGGTGGTGCGGGACGCAATTCAAACGCTGTCGACCGGGGCGGGAGAGGAGAGCCTGGCGGAGTTTCAGCAACTGGGGGCGCGGCTAGTAACAACCGAGCAGGCGCTGGCGAAACTCTCAGGCAAACTCTGAGCGATCCCTCCGTGGCCTCCATGTGCTCGGTGGTAAAGATTTTTCTCCCCGCGCAACGACTGAACAGTCGATCAACCCTCGCGGCAAGAACCACTCTTACAGCAGCATCCCCGCGATCGAGGCCGACATCAGGTTCGCCATCGTTCCCGCCAGCATGGCACGCAATCCCAACTTTGCCAACTCTCCGCGTTTGTTGGGCGCGAGCGCTCCAATCCCGCCCATCTGAATTCCAATCGAACTGAAGTTGGCGAATCCGCACAAAGCGAAGGTCGCGATCGTGAACGAGCGCGGGTCGAGCACCGCCTTCTGCGGGCCGAGCATCGAAAACGCCACCAGTTCGTTCAGCACCATCCGCACCCCCAGAAGATTGCCAATCGCCGCGCAGTCACGCCAGGGAACTCCTATGACAAAGGCCACCGGCGCAAATAGCTTGCCGAGAATGAATTCAAGGCTCGAGGGAAACCACGCGGCGTGCGCGTGAATTCCTCCCATGATGCCATCAAGCAGCGCAATCAGCGCCAAGAACGAAATCAGCATGGCGGCAATATTCAAGGCCATGTGTAAACCGTCGGTCGTGCCGCGCGCGATCGCGCCCAGCAGATTTGAATGCTCTTCTTCTTTCGGCATTACAACCTGCCCCGCCGTCTTCGGCACCTCCGTCTCCGGCACCAGCATCTTCGCCATCAGCAGCGTGCCGGGCGCGGTCATGATCACCGCGCTCAGCAGATGTTTGGGCTCGATCCCGAACGCAATGTAGGCGGCCATGATGCTCCCCGAAACATGCGCCATCCCGCTGGTCATCACCGTCATCAATTCCGAGTACGTCAGATCGGGGAGAAAAGGACGAATCGTCTGCGGCGCTTCAGTCTGCCCCATGAAGATGCTCGCTGCGACATTCAGCGACTCGGCGCCGCTCACGCCCATGAAGCGCGTCATAAACCAGGCCGCGCCCCGGATGATAATTTGCATAATGCCGACGTAATAGAGCACGGCAAACAGCGCACAGATGAAGATCACAGTCGGCAATACCTGAAAGGCAAAATAAAATCCAAAATGAGAGCCTTGCTTGCCGAGATCTCCAAACACAAACTGCGATCCCGCAAACGCGTAGGCGAGCAGCCGGTTGACCGCATCCCCAGCCTTCTGAAAGAGCGTCCGCCCGATATCAACCTTCAAAACAAAAAACGCAAACGCAACCTGCAACCCAAGCCCCCAGCTGACAGTCTTCAACCGAATGGCGCGCCGGTTCGTGGAGAAGATGTAGCCCAGGGCCAGCATCGTGAGCAGGCCAAGAATGCCCGTGAATCGTCCCATCTAGCGCTCTCCTTTGTGAATCACACGGTGAATCAGCGAAGGTTTGTGCGCGGGCGGCGTGGCGGAAATCTGGTAACTCTCCTCCAGCAACTTTTTCGCGCGCGCGGCCTGTGCATCGGAGTGGCAGTGAATCGTACACAGCGGCTCGCCGCTCGACACTTTGTCGTTAATCTTCTTATGAACAACAATGCCCACCGCGGGGTCGACAGAATCCTCTTTGCGCTCGCGCCCCCCGCCCAGAATGACGCACGCGGTGCCGATGCGCTCGCAGTCAATTGCGGAGACATACCCAGCTTGCGGGCTGGCCACGTCAACGCGATGATCGGCGGAGGGAAGACGCGTCGGATCGTCAATCGTGCTGATGTCGCCGCCCTGCAGTTCGACCATCTGACGAAAGCGTTCGAACGCCTTGCCGGACGCGATGATTTCGCCCGAAAGCTGTTTACCCTCGGCAACGGTTTTCGTCCTGCCGCCCAGATAAAACATCCACGCCGCCAGGTGCAGGCAAAGCTCGCGCAAATCCGCTGGCCCGCCTCCGTGCATCACCTCGATGCACTCCTCGACTTCCAGTGCGTTACCGACCATGCGCCCGAGCGGCTGGTCCATATTGGTGATGAGCGCAGCCATCCGCTTGCCCATGCGCTCGCCGGTTTCCACCATCAACTCGGCAAGGAAGACGGCATCTTCCTCTTTCTTCATGAAGGCGCCCGAGCCGGTCTTCACGTCGAGCACCAGCGCGTCGGTGCCTTCGGCAAGTTTCTTGCTCATGATGGAAGCGCAAATGAGATTCGGGCTTTCGACCGTCCCGGTCACATCGCGCAGCGCATAGAGTTTGCGATCGGCGGGAGCGATCCTCTCCGTCTGTCCAATCATCGCGGTGCCGCAGGCTTTGAGCACGCGATGGAATTCCGGCACCGACAGCCCAACGCGGAAGCCGGGAATCGCCTCCAGCTTATCCAGCGTGCCCCCGGTATGCCCCAGTCCGCGGCCACTGATCATCGGCACATAAAGGCCTCCGGCCGCCACCAGAGGCGCCAGCACGAGAGAAGTCTTGTCGCCCACTCCGCCGGTTGAGTGTTTGTCAACTTTTTTTGCAGGCAGAAATCCGAGGTCGAGCACTTCGCCGGAATGCAGCATGGCCTGGGTGAGCGCAGCCAATTCCTCACGCGTCATACCGCGCAGCACAACCGCCATCAGCCAGGCTGCGATCTGATAGTCGGGAATTGTTCCCTGGGTGTAGGCGTCAACGATGTAGCCGATTTCGGCCGGGGACAGCGCGCCGCCATCGCGCTTCTTGCGGATGAGGTCAACCACCCGGAATGCGGACTCGGAAACGCTGGGCGAGTTCACTGGAGACGGAATCCCTCCGGCAAGAGCTCGGTGATCGAACTCTCAGTCCATCCGTTCTTGCCTTGATAGAAAATCACGGCTTCGGTGCCGAACTCGTAAATGACCTGGCGGCAAGCGCCGCAGGGCGAACACGGGACTCCTTGCGCGTTGGTGACGGCTACGGCGAGAATCTCCAGCTCCGGGCCTTTTTCCGCGACCGCCGAAAAAATTGCCGTGCGCTCGGCGCAGTTAGTCATGCCGTACGAGGAATTCTCGACGTTGCAGCCGAGAAAGATGTCCCCTTTGGAAGTCAAAATTGCGGCGCCCACTTTGAAGTGGGAGAAGGGCGCGTAAGCATTCCTCATAGCTCTGCGCGCGCCACGCATAAGCCGTTCGCGCGTGCCAGCCGGCAGCTTCTTCTTACCCATAGTCAATTGGCGGAACACCAGACGTGGAGGCTAATTGTAAACCGGCAGAGCCCCGCCAGACGCGGGAATTTCGCGGTGAGCGCCCGCCGTCTGAAGCCCCAAGAAATGAAATCCGAAGCCGCTTCTGATCATTGATCCTTCACGAATTCGCTACGTTACCTCTCTGCGCCCTCGGCGGCGGTCCTCAGCGACCTCTGCGGTTAAAAGCTGCTCGCCGTCGAAGCCCAGAAATCGTGGACTGCCCAAGCGGCGCGAAGGCGCGACCCAACCTTGACGCCTTCCTGTGCGGATGTTACTTTCACCCCACAAGTGCGCAGCGGAGAAACAGCCTTCTGAGCCGGCCAGAGAAGATGCGGAGTGCGTTCACGCCTGGCCCCGTGGACTTCCAGCGCCGCGAATTCCTGATTCGTTGCTGCCAGGGCGCGTCCGCCGCTTTCCTACCCCGAAGCTTGCGCTCGCTCGGCCTGTCTCTGCCAGCTGCGCTCGACTCCCCGTTCGAACACTCACCGGGCGGTGGGTTCCACCTACATCCCCACTATCGCATGCCCCTGCCACTCGATCCCGTCCTGCTGCAGACGCAGTCGGGCCTCGACGAGTTTGTAGCAGAAAAATACGCCGACCAGATTGCGGCCGTCCTTGCGCAGTGGAGTTCGAGCCTGACACGGTCGCCACAGGATGTGACGGTCTTTGAACGAGTATTCCAACCCAACTTCCGGGGAACCACATGGAGTGCGGGGGAATCGCGGCTCCTTCGCTCGGGCCCAATTGAAGTTCACCGCACGTTCTTCGCGCGCAAGCCTCCCCTAGCTCAGGACGCCTTTCTGGCCGAATTGCGCTCGGAACTGAACCAGTTCTCGCGAATTTTGACCGCTGACCTGCAGATCACCGCGATCCACGCCATCGACATTCCCCGTCCCGGGGAAACCGCTGCAACCATGCCGCCGCCTGGCGGCCTTGTAGATTTCGCCAGCGGCAAGCTTCGTACTACCGTCCGCTACGAAATCGTCGGCACCACCCGCAATCTTCACCGCAAGCAACGCGTTGGAACGTGGGATCTCCTCTGGGATTGGCAGGACTCCGGCGACTTCCGTCTGGTGATCTGGCAGCCCGTGGAAGAAACCGCCAGCAGCTGCTCGTCTCCAGCCTTCCTCGACATCACCTCCGCAGTTCTCGGCGCGAACAAGTCTTATTCTGCCCAACTCCTGCACGGCAACGACTACTGGCGCACCGTGCTCGATGGCTCATGCGGCATTGATGTCTACGGCCACCACGGCGTTTCCCTCGGCGATATTGACGGCGACGGCCTCGACGACCTCTATATCTGCCAGCCCGGAGGCTTGCCCAACCGCCTCTTTCGCAATCGCGGAGACGGCACCTTCGAAGACATTACCGAAGCCGCCGGCGTGGGCGTCATCGAAAACACCCCTTGCGCATTCTTTGTGGATGTCACCAACAGCGGTCGCCAGGATCTGATCGTCGTGAAAGCCAACGGCCCGCTCTTGTTCCTCAACGACGGCCACGGCAAGTTTCACCAGAAGGCCAACGCCTTCCACTTCGCCCACCCGCCTCAGGGCACCTTCGTGGGCGCAGCCGTAGCTGACTACGACCGCGACGGCTGGCTCGACATTTATTTCGCTCTCTACATCTATTACCAGGGTGCGAATCAGTACAAATATCCCGTTCCGTATTTCGACGCCAACAACGGCCCGCCGAATTTTCTGTTCCGTAACAATCGCGATGGCACCTTCCACGACGCGACCGCCGAGACCGGACTTAGCAAGAACAACACGCGCTACAGCTTCTGCTGCGCCTGGAACGACTTCAACAACGACGGCTGGCCCGATCTTTATGTGGTGAACGACTTCGGCCGGAAAAATCTTTACCGCAACAATGGCGACGGCACTTTCACCGACATCGCCGCCGAAGCCGGAGTGGAAGACATAGGTGCCGGCATGAGCGCCTGCTGGTTCGACTACGACAACGACGGCGCCGACGACCTCTACGTAGCCAACATGTGGACCGCCCCCGGCGAACGCATCACCATGCAAGACGAGTTCAAGAAGAATTCCCCCGCCGAAGTCCGCATGCTCTACCACAAGCACGCCATGGGAAATTCTCTCTTCAAAAACAGCAATCCAGCACGAGTCATTCTGAGCGCAGTGGCTGCTTCGCGAAGCGGAGCAGCCACGGAGTCGAAGAATCCCTACCCCTCCCGCAAGTCGAACGACCAGATTTCCCCTCTCTCCTCGCAGTCCTCCGTGTCCTCTGTGTCCTCCGTGGTAAAGGGTTTTTCCTCGACCACCCCGAATATCACGCAACGACCAGGAACGCCGAAATTTCAAGATGTGACCGACTCCTCGGGCGCCCGCATAGGCCGCTGGGCTTGGTCCAGCGATAGCTTTGACTTCGACTACGACGGCTTCCCCGATCTCTACATCGCCAACGGCATGGTGACCACCCCCGACCACGGCGATCTGAACAGCTTTTTCTGGCGCCAGGTAGTAGCGAAATCGCCCGACGAGCCAAAGCCTCGCCACGATTACGAACAAGGCTGGGGCGCTATCAACGAACTAATCCGCGCCGACCGCACTTGGAGCGGCTACGAGCGCAACGTCTTTTACGCCAATAACGGCGACGGCACATTCTCCAATATTTCCGGCGTCGTTGGCCTCGACTTTCCCGAAGACGGCCGGTCCTTCGCAGTCGGCGACTTCGATCTCGACGGTCGCCAGGAAGTGTTCCTGAAGAACCGTAACGCTCCGCAACTGCGGGTGCTGAAGAATGTCCTGCCGAGTCTCCCGCCGGCGATCGCCTTCCGCCTGCGCGGCACAAAAAGCAATCGCGATGCCATCGGCACAGTCATCACCATCGAAACCGAGCGTATCGGGGTCCCCAGCAAGCCTGGTTTTGGCTTGATGGGGTGGAATGGACGCCAGACGCGCTCCCTGCAAGCGGGATCGGGTTTTCTTGCGCAGCACAGTAAAGAAGTCTTCTTCGGCCTAGGCCCAGCCAAAGGCCCCGTGAGCGCTTCGGTCCGCTGGCCAAGTGGCCTGGTACAGGAATTTCGCGACCTCCCGATCAACCATCGCATCTGGATCGAGGAGGGCGCCCAATCCCCTTCGCGAGTCGAGCCCTTCCGCGGGCCCGCGAGTCCAACCCTAAGCACCGCGTCCGAGCCCCAACCGACTGAAACCCTACCTGCCACCGCCGAGACTTGGCTGCTAGCCCCGGTCGCCGCCCCCGATTTCTCCCTCCCCAAGGTGATATGCCTCCCTGCAAGTTCCCTACATAAGTCGGCGAGTCATCCTGACCCTGAGCAAAGCGAAGGGGAAGGATCTATGTATTCCGCTGGCGAGCCCGAACGCCCCGCTTCGCCCGGAAGTCCCCCGTGGTCCTCTGTGTACCCAGTGGTAAACGCTTTTTCTTGGACACCAACCAAGACCGCCGCAAATCTTGAAGACCCAACAGTGGGCGACTGCAAACAACAAACTCTCTCTTCCCTGCGCGGCAAGCCCATCCTGCTCCACTTCGGCGCCGTCGGCGATCAGCATACGGAAAAAGATTGGTCCACCTTCAACCAGCACCACGAAACGTGGGCCGCCCAGGGTCTTCAACTAATCGCGGTCAACTTCAGCGATCCCGCCGATGCCGATAAACTCCGCGACCGCGGCCTATCCTTCTCAATTCTCCAAGGCTCCGATGACGTGGCCGCCATCTATAACATCCTTTTCAGCTACCTCTTCGACCGCCATCGCGACCTGCCTCTCCCCACTTCGCTCCTCATCGACGCCGACGGAGAAATCGTCAAGGTCTATCAGGGTCCGGTGGACCCCGCTCACGTCGAGCAAGACTTCCGTAACATTCCGAGAACACCCGCCGACCGTCTCACGCGCGCGCTTCCTTTTCCCGGCGTCACCGAAGTCACGGAGTTCGGCCGCAACTATCTCTCCTTTGGCTCCGTTTATTTTCAGCGGGGCTATTTCGATCAGGCTGCCGCTTCGTTCCAGATCGCGCTGCGCGACGATCCCGAAAGCGCCGAAGCCTTATATGGCATCGGCAGCGTCTATCTCAACCAGCAAAAGAACGCCGACGCCCGCGATTGCTTTCAGCGAGCCCTCAAACTGCGTGCCAGCTATCCCGACACGCTCGCCAATTCGTGGAATAACCTGGGCTTGCTGGCCGGACGCGAGGGGCGCCTAACGGAAGCCGTGGCAGATTTTCAAGAAGCATTAAGGCTAAGTCCCGATCATCTAATAGCGCTCAACAATCTGGGCAGTGCCTACCGCCAAAGCAAGCGCTGGAGCGAAGCCCAGCAAACCTACGAGCGTGCGCTAGCTCTCAAGCCCATGGATGCGGAAGCGAACTACGGCCTGGGAATGGTCTACGCGCAGCGCGACGACACCGCCCGCGCCGAAAACTATCTCAGGCAGGCGCTAGCACTGCGCCCGGACTATCCCGAGGCCCTGAACAACCTTGGCATCCTTTATCTGCGCACGAACCGCCGCGACCAAGCCGTAGCCAATTTTCAGGAGTCCATCCGTGTGGCCCCCGACTTCGACCAGGCCTATTTGAACCTGGCCCGGGTCCACGCCATTGAGGGCAACCTGGATGAAGCCCGCAACGTGCTGCGGGAACTGCTGAAGCGCCATCCCAATCACCCCGCGGCCCTCAACATGATGGAACAACTGAAACAATAAGTTCGTCAGACGGGCCAAGATGATCAAGTTAGAACAGCTCTCATAAACGGATTCGCGATGAAATCGCTTTGCAGGATTTGTGGAAGGGCACGGCTTCAGCCGTGCCGCTAGCAGCCGCAACAACTACGGGCTTCAGCCCCTGCGGGTCAAGGCGTCTCTCGACTTAGACTATTCGTAAGCCGAGTCGAGAGTGCTGGTCGTCTATGTTTCTTTTCTATTCTTCTACGTAGTCCCTTTTATGGCTGGAATTCGAGAAAGAAATCTCGTGAGTGGCTCAAAGATTGTCGGATCACACATGTAAGTGCCCTACGGCTTCGGCGTCTCCGCCGTCAGCAAATCCACAAACATCTTGTAGAACCGTTCCGTGTCCAGATCCACCTGAATCTCGACGGGCTGCAAGTCGCGTTTGGGCTTGTCGTTGTCGCTCCAGGTCAGCGTGTCTCCATAGTTCGCCCCCCGGTCGAGATTTACGTCCATATACCGCATTTCCTTCTTAGTGATCAGACTCGGATCGAGCCAAGCGGCCGCCGCTAGCTCATCCCAAAGGTAGTTGTAAGTGCCGTGCAAGCGAGCATAAGTCCCGATATAGCGAGCGACCGGTGTCGTCCCCGCCTTGATGCGATCAATCAACTCCTGCGACATGCGCGTCTTTACGGAGATGTCCACGGTCGTGCAAGTAATCTTCTTCCACGGCGCCCGCAGCACAATGTGTGCCGCCTCGGGATCGAACCACAGGTTGAATTCACGGCGCGGCGTGTTCACAAACTCGGGATCGTCGGTTTGCGGGTTGAGACTCGCCCCCATGAACACCAGCTCTTTCGCCAGGCCGGCAAATTCCGGGTCGATCGTGATGGCGAGCGCGAGATTGGTCATGGGCGCACCTTCGTAAATCGTCACCTCATGCGGATACTTGTGCACCATGCGAATCAGGAAGTGCGCCGCGTCCTCATTGGCCGCTTTGGTCGTCGGAGAACCCTCCGGCATCGGCCCCAGTTCGCGCGGCGGATGATACAAGCGCGGCGTCCAGGCTCCCAGCCACAGCACCGACCCAAACCGCTGCTCCCACTGCTCGGTCTCGGCCTTCGTTCTCACCAGCGGATTTTCCGCGCCCGGAACCACCGGAATGTCAGTACGCCCGATGAGTTCGAGCGTGCGCAGCGTGTGCGCGACTTCCTCGGTGAGCCACGCGTCGCCGGTTACGACCGTGATGCCGAGGACTTCGGTCTGCGGCGACTGAATCAACAGCAGGATCGCCTGCTGGTCCGTTCCGGCAGGGCCGGCGGTATCCTGGTCAATGACGATCTTGCGCTTGTCCTGGCTTTGGGACACAAGACACGTCAATAGGATGACACTCGCAACCGCGATGACACCCACGAATCGACTCAGTTTCATTTCACGCACCTCATTCACTTGATGTAGGATCGCATGGAGGCTGGCCATTTGTAAGGGCCATTCGCTAGGGGCCGATCCGCGTGACCACCTGCTGTTTCGCTAAGACTGGAATTCATGTTGCCGCCTGCATTTTGGCAGTGACGGGGGCCCTCACTCCGGCGCGAGCGCAGTCTCCGGACTCTACCGGCTCTGCCCTGGTGCATGGATATGTGCGCGATTCCAATCGCAGGCCGCTGGCGAACGCAACCGTCTTCTTGATACACGGAACTCTAGAGCAGGCCGTCGCTGCACCGACCGAGACCACGCACACGGATTCGAAAGGACACTATCAGTTTGCGGGGCTTCGAGCGGGCACCTATACCGTGCGCGCGGAGATGATCGGATACGACGACGCAAGCGCGGGTCCGGGGAACATTGCGTCGAAAGAGACTACACAGATTGATTTGTTTCTCGCATCTACAAAAGCATCTGAACTGCTCCGCGCTCCTCCAGCACCGGCGCCAACAAAGCCGGCCGCACAAGCCCCAGAGTTCTTCGACGAGCCGCAGTTCACCGTTGCCGGCATCACGCAGGCCACAAATTCCGGAGGTCACGGTTCCGACGTCGTGCTGCGCACGAGCGAGGCGCTCGTTAAAGCCACTGGTTCACTGGGCACGGAATCGCCCAGCAAGGAATCAACTGGCAACGAATCCAGCGAATCGGTAGGAGCGGCAAGTCTTAAGCAGGAGAGGGCGGAGATCCAGGCGCTAATTCGCCGCGATGACAATCTCCACGACGATCAGGCGCAGCGGCAGCAGGCCGAACGTCATCACCGGCTCGCGCAGCTCGACGAAAAGACTGGTGATCCTCTCGCCGCAGTTCGAGAATACCAGCGCGCCGCTGAACTCGACCCCAGCGAGCCGCACCTGTTCGACTGGGCCAGCGAACTGCTGACCCATCGCGCCCTCGAGCCTGCGACCGAGGTCTTCGCGCAAGGCAACCGCCGCTTTCCGCAATCGGCGCGGATGCTGATTGGGCTGAGCGTAGCCTGGTACGCGCGCGGTTCCTACGAGCGCGCTTCGCAATATCTGGCCAGCGCATCCGACCTCGCCCCCGCCGATCCGACTCCGTATCTCTTCATGGGCAAGATGCAAAGCGTGGAGACCGCGCCGTCAGAGGAATCGGTAGAGCGCCTGGCGCGCTTCCAGCGACTCGCGCCGGAAAATGCATTGGCGAATTATTACTACGCGGTGGCTCTGTGGAAGCAAAGGCAGTCAGCGGGCGCGCTCGACGATGCGAGTTCAGCCCAGGTCGAAGCGCTGCTCGAGAAGGCAGTGCAGCTCGACCCCAAGCTGGGCGCAGCATATCTACAGCTCGGGATTCTCTACGCGCAACGAGGAGATTACGCACACGCGATCTCCACCTACCAGAAGGCGGTCGAAACCAGTCCCGAGCTGGAGGAAGCTCATTACCGACTTGCGCAAGCCTACCGGCGAACGGGCAAGCAAGCCGAGGCGCAAAAGGAAATGCAGGTCCACGAGGAATTGGCGAAGAAATCCAAAGAAGAAGCGGAACGCAAGCGGCGCGAGATTCAGCAATTCGTCATTTCGCTGCGGGACAAAGGTCCGGATTCGCAATCGCCGCCTCAGCCTTGATGTTCTGCGTAGTTACCAGTTTGGCATGACATCCCCCTCTATGCGGTCTTTTGGAATCAAAGACTTAGGCGGAACTTCCCTCCAGGTCTTTGAGAAATAAGGACTTAGACGCAAGGTATTTCAGAATCAACAAGTTAGCTGTCATTTTACTTGGTTTTCTGCAGTTATTGAATAATATAGTGACAATTCAGCGCAGGGGTGAAGATGGTGGCCATGTCTATGGTGGATAACGACTTACGTCTATAATTGCCCTTCGCGGGAATCGGATTCCTTCGTAATGTATTTCGGAATCAAGGAGTTAGCTGCCATTGTGTTGGCTCAGCCTGAAATGGAGAAGCGCCGTTGCCCGTTAGTGAGTATTCCGCCCTTCCGGGCTATCCCTCGGAATGGTTGCGTCCCCGCAGTGCCCGCTTCCGTTTCGCCCGGCCAGACTCATTGTAGCTCCACGCTGTCCGGCGGACTCAACATCCTGTTTGCCCGTGATGCGCCCGAAGGAGTCTTGCCGTCCTGTCCAACTCACGCGGCAATTCGCTCCGGCAGTAACAAGCAAGCATGTCTCGGCAGTATGATGTTTTCGGTTTCCGATGCGCCCCACGCCGAACATCACCGGGCTCATGGTGGTGGCTGTCCCCGTTGGCATTCTAGGGTTAGCGACCCTTCAGCTATGGCTGTCGGGCGATTGGCGCTGGGTGGAGGGCTGGATCTTCGGTGTCTGGTGGGCGTCCTTCGCTGCCGCCCTTCTCTTGTGGCTCCGCTTCCGGGACCCTGCGCTGCTGGCCGAGCGCATGCGCATGCCCGGCACCGGCGGTGAATCGCGCTCCGATGTGGCTATCCTCATCGGGATAAAACTGTGCTTCCTGGCTTTGATCGTTGTGCCGGCGCTGGATGTGCGCTTCGGTTGGACACCCCGTCTACCGCTGTGGAGCGAAGTATGC